>Ga0335078_10016714_pt1 | contig 10894 bp, 11 predicted proteins | sample Lox_Sample_32_FD_206711 | JGI IMG/M metagenome (GOLD analysis project Ga0335078, IMG submission 206711) | Soil microbial communities from Loxahatchee National Wildlife Refuge, Florida, United States - Lox_Sample_3.2 | ecosystem: Environmental > Terrestrial > Soil > Wetlands | place: USA... | reverse complement strand
CCTCACGCAGCTAGGCGAATGGGCCCGCCTCGGCTTTCTCACCCGGGCGGGCACCGGGACCTATGCACTCAACACGCCGCCATAGATCCTGGACAACCCCGTGAGCCCCTTAACTACGCGGCATTGCTTCGCGACGGCCCTGCGGGCCGGCCTTGACCCCGGAGCCTCTACGGCCCCTGAGGCAGGAAACACGGGCAGGCCCAAGCCTGCCCCGCCCGAGGCGCGCGGCCCGCCGCGCGGTGAGCCGCCCACAGCCAACCCCCACCCCCATTGACGGGAGGAGGTGACCGGCTACACCATCGACACCACAGGACCAGGGTGCGGAATTACGTGATCGACCCCCCGCGGAATTACCTGATCGTCGGCACGCAGAACCCGGCAGCTATCCGGGGCAGGGAGCACACTCACGCATGTCCCGGGCCCGGCATCGAACCGGTCATACAACAACAAACAGGACCAGTTGCAGTGACAGGCCGATGCAGGTAAGCCCGCGTGGCCGCCCTCGCGCCGGCTTCCCCCAGCCCCGGGGCGCCCATCACTCTTTCCGGCAGGGGAGTGGCAGGTCAGGGCGCAAATATACCTGGGATGTACTTTCGTCGGCCTCAGATGGCGGCTACGGCGATCGCCGCGAGCGGGCAGGGCGTGCTGACCCGGACTTGTCTGGACCGGCAGGACGCTTCAGGGAAGATGGCAGACAACGGCTGTGCGGATTGAGTCCGCTGGACAGCCCAGACCCGCGGCCACGGCGACACCGCTAGCGGGTGGCAGCCTGCCCGCGCGACTCCTGCCTGCTGCTATCGCGCTGCGTAACCACGGCGGAAGGGGTCCAAATAGCTGGTCTAGACCAATCGGTCCGGCGTCGGGCTCGCCAACATCCGACCGCCGAGCAAGCACGGAGCGAGCACGGGCAGAAAATCGGGGCAAACCGGGCACTAAAGAGAAGACCCGGACTGGTAAAACACCAGGTCAGAATGGGTGCGCCGCCAGGGACTTGAACCCCGAACCCGCAGATTAAGAGTCCGCTGCTGCGTTCTAGGGTTCCCCGCTATTACCTGCTCCTTCGCGCCCGTACCAGCGAAGATATGTCCATGACATGTGAAGGGAGTACCAGAGAAGGACGGCCGCTACCAGCCTGTACCGGCGCATCCGAGCAAGCACGGAGCAAGCATCAAACCATATAGGTCTAGACCACTGAGCCGGAAGTGGGCGGCGATGGCACCTGGAGTCGGCCAGGATGCTGGGCACGATTGGTGATCCCTGCTGGTAGTGCCCGAAATGTACCTGGAAGCAGAGGCCAAGAAGGAGCCGAGGCGGGGCCGGCGGCTATGGACCTGTGGTGAACCTGCGGTAGCGCGGCCTCTCCGGCGCCCCGGCAGGGGCCCGGTGTCTAATGGCCAAACCGGTGGATCCTGGCGATTCGTGGTAGGTCCGCGCCGAGGGTCGGGGTGCCGGCGAGCGCGGGCTGCGCCTTCCCTGCCATGGAGAGCTGGCGGTGCAGCTACTGATCGGCGCGACAACGGTTCCGGGCAGCGTGAGACGCCACGTCAGTGCCTATGAACGAGTTTTGGCGCGGGACAGGAGTTATGGAACCGCTACACGCGCGGGAAGTGCAGGCCTCCTCGATCGTCGCCTGGGGCACGAGAGAGGGCACTATCCCGGCTGGCTAGAATTATGACCGGTCGTTATACTGGCCTATATGGAGACCATACCTATCACTGAGGCGAAGGCCCGGATCGCCGAACTCGCTGATCGGGTGGCCCGCGAGCACGATCACTTCACCATCACCCGCAACGGCCGCGCCGACGTCATGCTCATCTCGGTTGCCGAGTACGAGTCCATGCAGGAGACCCTCAACATTCTCAGCGATGACGAGACGCTCGCCGACCTGCGGCAATCCCGGGAAGACTTCGCCGCAGGCGACACCTTCGACGCCGATCAGCTCAGAGCCGAGCTAGCGCGACGCCGCCGCGGGCCATCTTGACAGGCGACCCGCACGCAGGCGCTGAATCCGAAACGCGGTACACCATCATTTTCTCCCGGCAAGCCCGGCACAACCTCCACGAGAACCTGCCGCTCGATGTCGCTGCCGCTGCCATGGAGACGATCGACGGACCGCTCACGATCAACCCGCACCGCGCGGGCAAGCCACTGGATGAACCCTTCGACGGCTATCACTCCGCGCGGCGCGGGACCTACCGGATCATCTATCGCATCAACGAGGACAAGCGCACCGTAGAGATCCATTCCATCCGGCACCGGCGAGACGCATACCGCGCCTGACCTCCGTCGGGGTCTTGGCGGAATCCTCACGAGTACGATCATGCCGCCTGAGCTGCACGGATGAGATTATCGGCAGGCACAGGACCGCCACGCACCGTTGTCAATCAGAACGGAGGGTCGTCGGGATCCCACCAGGGTTCCGGTCCGAACTGTTCCAGCTCGAACGGTTCCGGTTCGAGCACCGCGACCTCGCGGTCGCGGTGAGGACGCTGCGCCCAGACGTGGCGGTGGTAGCAACGCCTGCAGATTCCGGGCGGGCAACGCCCACGGGGGTCGCTTCTTGCAGATGCGACACTTCCGCTGCTTGCGCTTGCTCATCTCGGCGAAAGCCTATCGCGGACGCCTTCTCCCGCGCGGCCGACGAAAATGAACGGGTGGGCGATTACTCACGGTTTCTCTCCGATCCGCCAGTCCGTGACAAGAGGTTGCTCGAGCTCAGCCTGGGATGGACCGGGCTGTCTGGCGCGCGTGCCCGGATGGCGGAGTTTCTTCGTGTGTTCGTGATTACCTGGGACCCGCTGGAACTCGACGACGCCCGCCCGCGTTCGCGACCGCGAACTCGGATGAACTGTGTGTCTATGTTCCGTTCTGGTCGCTGGAGGGATTGGCTGAGCGCCGTGGTACCGATGTCGCCGAGGTCCTTGGCTGGCTCGGCGGGTGCGCGGTGGTCACGTCGCGTCGTCGGGAGCGCGTTCGGCGATCGAGTACGTGGTTGGCCTTCTCCACCACGCCCTTGCGCCAGCCGCGGCGCGAGGGGCACACGTCCACCGCGACGCCGTAGTGCTTCGCGGCCTCGGCGAACGAGGCGGTCAGGTCCCCGGTTTCCGGATGGCACACCGTGGACATCCGGCCGGATCCGCCACCGGCGGGTCAGCCCGCCCAGCCGCTCGCACACCCCGTGCAGCGACGCGACCAGGTACGGCTGCTCCTCGCACTCGGCCAGCACCCCCCGCCAGGCCCCCGAGCACGACAGCGCCCCGGTCAGCAGGTGCGCGTGCCTGCCCTGCCCCCACCAAGACGGCGGGTCCGGCAGCTCCACCCAGTCCCACTGGGTCTCCTCACCCGCCGGATGCTCGATCACCGCGAATTCAGCCGGCGTCCCGGCCGCCGCGCACCGCTCGCACCGCGGCCGCAGCCCCCGCTTACGCAGCGCCCGGGTGAATGACGGATACGCCCCGTCATACTTCAGCTCGCGGACCTCCTCGAACAGCGTGGTGGCCCACAGGTGCGGGTCGTCGGCAAACCGGATCCGGCAGTACTCCGCGTATGGCTCGAACCGGTCCACCCCGGCCGGCTTACGCTGGCCCGGCACCCGCTGCCCGGACAGGTACGCCCGGATCGTCTTACGGTCCTTATCCAGGTGCCGGGCGATCGCCGACACCGTCCATCCCCTCTGGCGCAGGGCATGCGCTTCCACTGATCCCCCCTGTGTGAGCATTGGCAGTTAGCTCCCCCCGAGCTACGGACTGTGACACCCGCAGCATCGGGGGGAGCCCCGCCCAGGCCAGGCAGCCCGGGCGGCGTGTCGCCCAGGTGGGGAATTTCAGTGAGCAGGTCCGGGGAGTTTCAGCTGAGCGCCGTCACCACGTGCAGGTGCGCGCCGGGCACGTCGCAGCCCAGCGCCCGCGCGTCCGCTCACGAGGTATGGCGGCGTCGTATGCTTCGATTTCCGCGGCCAGACCGGTTCGGCGGACTGACCGCCTTTGACACCCGCCGCGAGGTCTACGGCGCGCAGCGGCGCGCCATCCTGACGCACTCACCCGAGCTGCACAAGAGCCAGGCCGCCGGGTTCGACGGCACCACCTTGGCCAAGGCCAGGCGCGCGCCACCGCCGCCGTCAGCGCGGCGACCGCCGCGACCGCCTCAGCCAGCACCGGCCGCCCCGCCACGCCCGCCACCGCCGCCGCGGCCGGCGCCACCGCCTCGGCCAGCGAGGTGAACACCCGCCGCCACGTCCCCGCCACCTTCCGGAACGCCGCCAGCCAGCCGCGGACCGTCCCCTCTGGCCGGCCCAGCTCATCGGCGATATCCCGTGGCCGCGCGCCCGCCGCCCGCGCCTCGACCGCCGACACGATCACCTCGGCGGCATCCACCCGCCGCGGCAGCACCGACACCGGCAGCAGCACCTGCGTCCCCGCGCACCCCGCGCACCGGCCCCGCCGCGGCCGGAAAGCCTCCCACCGCTCGTCGGCGGCCAGCGCCGCCTCCGCCCACGCCATCCCCCGCACCAGCCGCGCCCGGCCATGCCCCCACGGCGCCAGCCCCGCCCCGCACCCCGGGCAGCAGATCCGCCGTTCCCGCAGATCCCGCTCCACCGCATCCTGGTCATCGCATACCGTGACAGTCACAGGTGCCTCCAGCACCGACCTCACGGCCCCCCGGACGCCGCTAAACGATCAGGGGGGCCGTAACCATTTCGCCACCCCTAACCATCGCCATCCCAGCCGCCGCACGCGCCCCAGACAGGCACAGTGCCAGCACCCGACTCCAGGACCCCCGCCGGGAAAGCCCTCACGGGGGCCAGCGCGAGCCGACCGGCGCCGGCCCGACGCTTGCACCCCAAGATCCCCCGGCCTCCGCACGCTCACAGACACGTCGCACACGAAACCGGACACCGCCCGAAAACCCGCGCCAGAACATGCTCACCCGGAACGTCCAATCCGAATTCCTGCGTACTCACCTTGAGTGTCCGGGGACAACCTGACGCGATCCTTCGCGCCTTTTCCCACACCGTTCAAGACCACGGTCTTCAGCCAAAGCCCCGGTAGGTGGTTTGAAGCCTCCTCCTCGTAAGGCGGCTCCGGAGGACCAGAACTTCCTCCATCTACTCGTGCAGCACCGCGGTCTGAAGGCAGGCGACGGCCGAGGCTTACGCCGACCCGGATATCCTCGCCGCGCTGACTACGGCGCCCGCCGACTGCGGCCCGGTTCCTGAGCCTGCCGGGTGAGCCCGCGCCGCGGAGAGCGCGTCGCGCCTCCTGCCGCTGAAGGCGAGTGGGAGATCCTCTACGGCAACAACGACGCCGCCAAGGGCTGGGAAGATCTGTGCCGGACCGCTCCCGGAACACGCGCGCTGCGTGGCAGGACATGCGGACCAGGCCACGGATGCGGGACCACCGGCACGGCCCGCTGCGCGGCAAGCTGGCAGTCGGCCAGCTCGGCGGGCGGCAGATGGACCGCTGGCAGATCGAGGTCACAGGCTCCGCACGGGTGTGGTACCTGATCGATGACGACCGGCGAACCATATGGCTCGTCCACGCCGGACCCGGGCACCCGAAGGCCACCGAATGACGTCACGCCATGCAGCCACTCAACGCTATGACCTGACTCAGCACCATTTCGGGCCAGCGCTTACGTCCACGAAGGCAGTTCCGCAGCCGCTCACCGGATCAGATGCTGGCCACCGCCTTACCCTGGACCAGCCCATGGCTGCCGCCGGGTTACGAACAGAACTTTTGGAATGCCGCTTAGCACCAGCCAGCAGCCCCCACACGAAAGCGCAGCTCACAGGCACATAATCCATCGTTTCCAGTCCCGGTCAGCGGGTCAATGCTGAATCGCGGAGGTTGGGCACGGAGCGGGCACGGCCTTCTGATCCGTAGGAGTGGGCAAATCGTCCAGGGCCATCCACTCGTGCCCGCTGCCTGGGCAGCTGTTCCATATCCGTCGCGGTGCATCCGCTCTTGTTCGCTGTTGTGGCAGCACTGTTGGCAGCAGTCTGATCTGAGTGCCAGCTTGAAAGGTGTCTCACAGGCGGCCGTCAGCGCCGTTCAGCCGGGTCGGAGCGCCTTCGAGCAGCCTGCTGCCAAGAGGGCTGAGCGAGTGCAGAACCGCTTTCCCGGCGCGGGTGGTGACGATCAGGCCGGCCTCGCGGAGCGTTTTGGTGTGTCCCGACACGCTCGCGGCGCTGACTCCGAGCTCGGCCGCCAGCTCGGTGGTGGTCCGCTCGCTGCTTGTGAGGCGCAGCACGGCGGCGCGTGTGCGGCCGAGCAGCTCGCCGACTGGGTCGTCGGCGATCTGGTCGATCAACGGGAGCGGGGTCAGCGCCGGGTAGATGATGACCGTCGACCCGTCGGGATGCGCGCCGACCATGGGATGCCCGGTCCACAGCACCGAGGGCAGCAGCGTGATGCCGGCGCCACCTGGGTAGAAATCCTTCTCCCTGGCCTCTGCGATCTGCAGCACAGTCCCGCTCCAGGTGACCGCGGGATGCAGCGCACGCAGCGCCGCCGCAACGCCGTGCTCCGTGAGGACCCTGCACTGCCGGGCCTGCTCCGCCCGGAATCCGCTCCACACCCGGGGCCAGCTGTCGGCGAGCAGGTGCTGGTATGCCAGACGCAGAGCACGGTCCAGGTACTGCCAGCTCTGCGTGTCGCGTTCTGCCAGCATGCGCACCCACGGCGGAGGACGCCGGGTGCCGGACACACGCTGCAGTTCGGCGGCAACGAACCGGGCGGGTGCCTGCTGGACCAGGTCCAGGCCCTCGGCCAGGCTGGTGCTGACCGGGTCGAGGAACAGCGGGCCGGTCGCGGATCCCGGTATCAGGCCCAGCAGTGGCCGTGCTTCTGGCGGGAACCCTGTCGCAGCCGCGCGGCGCCAGCCGGCCAGTGCCAGGTCCTGCCTGTGCAGCGCGGCCAGCGCATACCCCAGCTCAACCAAGGGCGCTGGGTGACTGGCGAACTTGACTCGCAGTAAGTCCTGGACAGTCAGGTGAACTCTGATCATGGCTGTCAACCGCCATCCGGTGACTTTTCAGCTGTCGCTTAAAGGATCGCATCTGGCGTTGACACCGAGCAAGCTGTGCGGGCAACCCTTATCCAAGGAGGCGTGGAAATGAGACCAGCCGCATGCCCGCCGAGACCGCACTGCTAATCCCTGATGGCGGGAGAAGGGAAAGGCCAGGGAAATCAGAAGAGCAGTGCCCGGTGGGGTGGATAACGACCTAACCGAGTTCGCCGACGGAACCGCGGCGTGAACCGGCGGTATCTGGCAAGCTAATGATCACGCAGGCAGGGGACGATGCGACCAAGATCTGTGGCTGACGACCTAGGCATCCTGCTCGTGGCGGTTATCTGGGGCTCGAGCTACGTTGTGATGCAAGACGTGGGACGCAGCCTCCCTGCGGCTCCTTTCCTCATGCTGCGGTTCTTGTGCTCGTTGCCCCCTATGGCAACGCTCGCTGCCCAGAGCTTGCGCCGGCTGACTCGCAACGAGATTCTGACCGGCGCCTTCTTCGGCTGTCTCCTTTACGGGGTCCTGATTCAGGAGATGATCGGGGTGCGCTACACGTCGGCGGCGAACGCAGGATTCCTGATGACGGTTTCCGTGCTCCTGATCCCGCCGTTGGAGCGAGTGATCAGCAGGCGCCGCCAGATGGCTGTCGTGTACGTGATGATGGTCACCGCACTGGTCGGCTGCGGCATGCTCTTGCTGTCGAACGGGCTGCGGCCAAATGTGGGCGACTTCATCATCCTCGGCGCCGCCGCAGTGCGAGCCACCCAGCTAACCTTGTTCGGGCGCAGGCCCAGCGGGCAAGACCAGTCTCTGATCAACCTGAGCTTGGTCGAGTTCCTGGTTGTCACTGTGCTCGCCGGGATCACGGCACTCGCCTCGAACGCACCGCCCTGGCACGCCGCAGCCTCCGTGAGCCCGCGGAACTGGCTGCTCATCGCCTACCTCGGGGTCCTGGGCACTGCGTTCGCGTGGTTCGCCCAGCTTCGGGGCGCCCGAGCAGCAAGTTCAACGCGAGTTGGCCTGATTTTGAGCACCGAACCGCTGTTCGCCACGGCATTTGCTGTGCTCGCCGCCGGGAACAGACTTGACGTACTGCAGATCCTCGGCGGGCTCCTCATCGTGGTGTCGGCAGCCGTAGGCCGGGTCTTCGAAGGCCGCTGGGCGGCGCCGGCCCCGCGGGTTGCCCGGGTTGCCGCACTCATGGCACCCGCCCGCGCCGATTCGGCCCAACCCCGTCCGGGCTGACCCGATCTGAGGCAAAGCTGAGCCGGTTGGGCGGCGTCGCCGATCACCGCCACCCGGCCGCTGTACCAGGGGGTGCCGGGAAGCCATCCGATGGGCGAGCGTAAACGTCGGCGTCCCGCGGCACGGCGGCCAGGTACTCCTGCACGGGCGCGCTGAAGTCGGCGAAGCGTTCGCGGAGCCTGCCGATGCGCCCGGCCGCCGACTCGTGCAGGCGCGCGCAGGTGAGGTTGCCGAAGCCGTAGGTGGTGCCCTCGCCGGCGGGACACAGCCCGAAGAACCGGTCCGCGCCCGGCCAGAACTGCACACCGTCAAGCGAGCCGGGACGGACCGGCGCGAGGCTGCGCCACGCCATCTGGCCGCCATAGACCGGCGCCGGTCCGCCGACGGCGAGCCGGCGGACGTCGGAGTTGACGCCAGCCGTTGTTCTCGGTGGCGAGCCGCTCGATGAGCGCGGTGATCTCGGCGCTGACCGGCGGCCGGCCCGTCCGGTTCGGGTAGGCCCAGTTTCTTTGTGACCAGGCGGCGGTTCGCCTTCACCTGGGACGACAGGTCCGCGACCTGCGCGCCCAGCTGCTCAGCCAGCACCGCCAGCTCCCCGGCCTGCGCCTCCAGTACCGCGATCCGCTCATCCCGCTCGGCCAGCAGCTCCCGTAGCCGCACGTTCGCAGCCCGCAGCCCCGCCGCTGTCTCACCAGCAGCCGGCTCACCAGGCGCACAGGACGTATCGGGCACAAGCCGCACACTGCCAGAGCCCGCTCACCGTAAGCCACACGACACGCTGAGCCGGCCGGCAGAACCCGGCACAACACCACAGGAAAAAGAAGGAGAAAGGAGGACCTATCTAGTTACCCGCCGAGTTCGCCGGAGTGCTCGAAAGCCTCGGGATACGGCAATCCGTCGGCCGAACCGGAATCTGCTTCGACAATGCTCTCGCGGAATCGTTCAACGGCGCACTGAAAGTTGAGCGTGTGCACCGCACTATGTACCCGACACGGCAGAAAGCGCGGGAGGACATTGCACGGTACATCGAGATCCGCTATAATCGGAACCGTCTCCACTCAGGACTTGGATACCGGACCACGCAAGAGGTGCTGGACCAGTATCTGACCAATCAGGCGGCAGCATAAAATAGCTCAATAAATGCCTGTCCGGAAAACGCGAGGCAGCCCAGATCCACGAACTCGGCCACCTTCGGCGGCTTCCACTTCACCCGGTCGAGCGGATTTGCCGAAAGCTCCTCCAGTTCGGCCGCGTAGCCCAAGACGTTGTGGAAGACCGCTCGTCGAACGCTCCCAAGGCCAACAGCATGGTGCCCTCGGCCAACGTGATCGTGGCCGGGGACGACGGGCGGATCCTGCTCATCCGCTGCACCGACAACGGCAACTACTCCCTGCCTGGTGGCGCGCTCAACCTGGGCGAGTCCATCGCAGCGACGGCCGTGCGCGAAACCGAGGAAGAGACCGGCGTCCGGTGCGAGATCACGGGCCTGGTTGGCATTTACACCAACCCGCACCACGTCATCGAGTACACGAGCAACGGCGAGGTCCGGCAGGAGTTCTCCGTCGTCTTCACCGCCCGGCCGGTCAGTGACGCACCCGCCACCAGCACCCAATCATCCGAAGTCGTCTGGATCCCCGCGGCCGAGGTCGGCCAGCTCACCATGCACCCCACGATGCAGCAGCGGATCAGCCACTACCTCGACCGGCGGCCAAGCCCCTATATCGGCTGAGCGTCCACCGCCGCCAGGCGCTCCCTGGTCCGGGTCACCGCCGCGAGGATGTCTGGGCGGGCGCGATCGATGAACCGCGTCACCACATCGCCCGGCCCGTACCGCGCCTGAATTTCCGCCAGCCGGTCACCCGGCTCTACCGGCTCCCCGTCCGGTGAGGTGGTCATGTCCGCAAAGCACAGCGCATCGGTCAGCACCGGGTCCCCCGGCGGGAACTCGCCGGCCAGCTCGCCGTCCAGGCCGCGTTCCGCCGCCTCCAGCAGCGCCAAGGAGTGATGCGCGACCAAGCGCACGATCTCCTCATCCATGCCGATGCACCGCAGATACCGGGCACCGTCAAGCGGGTGAAACCCAGTATCTTTCAAAGCGGCCGCATACCCGATGTCGTGCAACCATGCCGCAGCGACCATTACGCTCCCAGCCGCGGACAGTCCGATGGCAACTCGACCTGCCTGACGGGCAACGCCCTGCAGATGCGCCCAGCGGCGAGGCAGCGCCTCCGCCAGCAGATCCCGCGCCAACTCACGAGCCTGATTCACCGCCGCGGCCGTCATCGCCTTAGCCTATGCAGGCTACCGCCACGACCGCTGCCGAATTGAGCCGTACTTGATCAAGGCGGCTGGCCGGCGTCAGCGCCTCGGGCTCGGCCTTGGAAGGCCCCGTCCGGGCGCACGCCGGGGCGGGGCCTTCCGGGCGGTTCGATCAAGACGGCTTACCCGTCAGCCGCGTTTGCTCTGGCGACTACAGCTTTCTAGCGAGCGCCGGTTCGATATTATTCTCAAGAATTGTCATGCTCGGCGAGTTTGAACTATCTACCAGGATGTATGCGAATGCATCGAGATTGCCTGACTGCACAGCAATGATTGCTCCGTCATGTGACGGTGATCCGCCGAGGCCCACGGGGAC
>Ga0335078_10016713_pt1 | contig 10896 bp, 6 predicted proteins | sample Lox_Sample_32_FD_206711 | JGI IMG/M metagenome (GOLD analysis project Ga0335078, IMG submission 206711) | Soil microbial communities from Loxahatchee National Wildlife Refuge, Florida, United States - Lox_Sample_3.2 | ecosystem: Environmental > Terrestrial > Soil > Wetlands | place: USA: Florida... | reverse complement strand
TTTACGTCTTTGTTGGAATCGAGAGCCCGTCCAGGGATTCGCTTTCCGAAGCCAGGAAATTCCAGAATCTGCGGCGTGATCCTCTGGAGTGCATCCGCGCGATCCAGGGCGCGGGTCTCTGGGTAACGGGCGGCTTCATTGTCGGTTTCGATTCCGATTCGGAGTCGATTTTCGAGGACCAGCGGGAGTTCATCGAAGCAGCGGCCGTACCGTGGGCCATGGCGGGTTTCTTGCAGGCTCCGCCCACGACTCCGCTTTACGAACGCATGCGCAAAGAGGGCCGGCTTGTTGAGAATTTCACGGCAACCAGCAATTTCAGCCCGCCGAACTTCCGCACAAAGCTTCCGCTTCCACTACTGCTCCGCGGCTATCGCGACACGCTGGCGGCTCTCTACTCGCCGGCTGGCTATTTCAATCGCTGCCTGGATTCGCTTTCGCACTGGACCACGCGCCGGGAGCAGACTGCGAAAGCGCAATATCCGTTCGGGCGCATGGCGGCCACGGCGCTGCGGTCCATCTTCAAACAAGGCGTTCTGGCTTCTTATCGCGCCGACTATTGGAGATTCCTTCTTCGGATTCTCATTCGCTGGCGCCGCTCCCCTGCGAAACTGCGCATGGGCATCATGCTCCTGTTCTCAGGGCACCACTTCATCAACTATGCGCAGAGCGTCGCCAGCGAATTGGAAAACGAGCTTGCTAGAGTCGCAGGGACTCGCAATGAAGTCCGGCAGAGCCTGCCCCTATCGCCCTGGCAGTCTGCTGAGCTCGCGGGCGCCGCTCCGGCAGGTCCGGGCGCGGCTGACTAAGACGAAGGGGAGAGGATATGTCGACAGGGGTAGAGATCACAGAAGAACATCGGGAAGAAGGTATCGATCATCCCCACGCCTGCGTCGAAAACCTTCCCGACCGTCCTCCCCTGCAGCTCATTCGGGAACTTTCGCGACTTGACCAGGTTCGCGCAGCTCGCGCCATCGCGGCCGAGTGGCTGGCCATAGCTGCTGCAATCGCTCTTTGTACGCGTTTCTGGAATCTCCCCATCTATCTCTGCGCCGTGGCGTTTATGGGAGCGCGTCAACACGCTTTGCTGGTCCTGGGACACGAAGCCTCGCATTACACTCTGTTCAAGAGAAAGTCATGGAACGATTGGGTGGCGGACCTGCTGCTTTACTGGCCGATGTTCCTCTCCGTCGCCGTTTTTCGTTACTTCCATCGCGATCACCATCGCTACCTGGGAACTGAGAAAGACAGAAATCGCGAGCTATGGCGCACCCACACCTTCGAGGGCACTCTAAAAGAGGATTGGCAATTCCCGAAAACGGCGAGGGGCCTCCTCCTCCTGCTGCTCAAGAAGCTCGCCGTCATTGAAGGGGTTGTCTGGATCATCAGCGGAGTCGCAGCCATGTTCGTCCGACCCGCCTACCGCAAGAACTCCTGGCTCTATGCCGCCCTGCGAACCGCCTACTACGGCAGCGTCGCTCTCATGGTCTGGCGGCTGCACCTCACCCGAGGCTTTCTGCTTTACTGGATCGTTCCGTACTGCACCTGGCACATCCTGATCCAATACATCCGCATCATTTGTGAGCACTCTGCCATCCCGAGCAGCACGCCACCGTACCATCTGACCCGCACCACCATACCGTCGGTTTGGGAAGCGCTCCTGATCATTCCCAGGAATATCGGCTACCATCACGAGCATCATTGGTTTCCGAGCGTGCCGTTTTATAACCTGCCAAGGCTGCACGAGGTGCTGACCGCCGGGACGAGATTCGGTCAATACGGAGCGATTTGTTATGGTGTTGCAAACGCGCTCTCGGAATGTATCCGCAGTTCAAGAGCGACGCGAGAGCCGAAGTTCGCGTGAATACCTTGCTGCGGAAGCGAGTATCATAACCATGCAGACAGCGGCTGAAAGCGACATGCGAGCGATACCGAATACGAGGGCGGCCCTGCCGCCGGGGCCGCGAAGTCATTTTCTGATTGGCAATCTGCCGATGCTCTTCGGAGATGGTCTTGCGACCATCGAGGGCTGGGCCCGCGAACACGGTGACATCTTCTTTTGGCGCGCCTTCGGGCTCCCGATCTGTTACGTGACGCATCCCGACTACATTGAAGACGTGCTGGTCACCCGCAACCAGGATTTCATCAAGGGCGTGGGCATGCGCCTGAATCCGCGCTTATTTGGTCAGGGATTGCTGACCAGCGAAGGCGAACTATGGCGCCGCCAGCGGAGGCTGATGCAGCCGGCGTTTCATCGCAGGCAGATCGGCCGTTACGGACGGCTGATGGTGGAGCGCACCCGACACGCGCTGGCGAGTTGGAAAGAGGGACAGATTCGGGACCTCCATGCGGAGATGGACCATCTGACGCTCGATATCGTGGCTCGGGTGCTCTTCAACCTCGACCTCACGGGGCACACGGAACGGCTCGAGGCGACCGCCCGCGCTCTTCATGCCCGCATCGCGCGTGGTCCGGCAGTCGTATACGCGATGCGCTATCTGCCCACGCCGGTCAACATTCGCTACATATGGACGGTAAGCCGGTTGGAGAAGGTCATCTACCGGATCATTCGCGAGCGCCGGGAATCGGGGGGATCAGGCGATGACCTGCTATCGGTGCTCCTCCAGATGCGGGATGAAGACGGCCAGTCGATGAGCGACCGCCAGGTACGCGACGAGTTGATGACTCTGATCGGGGCCGGGAATGATACCACAACACTCGCGCTCTGCTACGCCTGGTACCTGCTGGCCCGGCATCCCGAGGCTGAAGCACAGTTGATGGCGGAAATCGGCGAGGTGCTGGGCAATCGCCCGCCCGAAGTCGAGGATCTTCCCCGCCTGAGGTATACGGAGAAGGTCATTAAGGAGACCCTGCGCCTGTATCCGCCGGTCTGGGCTTTTGTCCGGGAAGCCACCAAGCCGTTTGAGATCGGCGGCTACGGCTTACCGGCCCAAACGAATTTTGTGCTGTCGCCGTGGATCGTGCACCGGGACCCGCGGTTTTTTCAGCGGCCCCACGAGTTCCTCCCCGAACGGTGGACGGAGGAATTCGAACGCGAACTGCCGAAGTTCGCCTACTTTCCTTTCGGGGGCGGACAGCGGACCTGCATCGGCGCCTCTTTCGCCAGGATGCAAACCACTCTCATGCTGGTCACTATGGCGCAACAGTTCCTCTGCCGACTTGCGCCCGGGTTTGTGCTGGGAATCCGGCCAACCATTACGCTGCAACCGAGGAATGGCGTTGCTGTTGCTGTCGAGCAACGATAGCGGAGGTTCCAAAGTGGCCGGTCGTTCCGCGCCTGAACTGATCGGTGCTTCCCTTTGTCCCGATAGAGCAAACTGCTGGAAAATGAGGACCGCGCGGAGTGCCATCCTCGAAGTTCCGAGTGCGGTCGCGCAGGCGGTTATCTGCAGGACGATGTTCAGGCCGCCGCGCCGGCCAGCTTCTCGATCTGCGCAAAGAGATCCCCTGACTGAATAGGCTTAGCGACGTAGCCGTCCATGCCGGCCGCCAGGCAGCGTTCTCGATCGCCCTTCATGGCATGGGCCGTCATGGCGATGATTGGAAGATGATCGCCGGTCGCCTTCTCGATCTCGCGGATAGCGGCGGTCGCCTCGAAGCCGTCCATCTCCGGCATCTGCACGTCCATCAACACCAGGTCAAACTTCTCGCGTCCCAGTTTTTTCAGGGCGTCCCGGCCGGTAGCGGCAACTTCCACCTCGAACCCGCGTTTCTCGAGCAAACGGAGCGCCAGTGTCTGATTGACCGGGTTGTCTTCAGCCAGGAGGACCCGCCGGGCCTGGCGCTCCTCCCGGAGAGAATGCCGGGTGACCAGCGGGTGCGAGTCCGGCGCCTCGGGTCTCCTCCCGAACACCTGAAGGACGGCGTCAAGGAGATCGGATTGACGGATCGGCTTCGTCAGGTAACCCGCCACCCCCAGTTCGCGGCAGCGAGTGGCGTCGCCGCGCTGTCCGGCCGATGTCAGCATCAAGATGATTCCAGCGAAGTGCGACTTCTGCCGGACGTGCTCAATCAGGGCGAAGCCGTCGAATCCGGGCATATTGGCATCCACCAGGAGCAACGCGAAAGGACGATTGCTGTCGGCGGCGTGCCGCAGTTGATCGAGAGCGGTGGGGACATCCCCGGCCACCACCGGCCTCATATGCCAGCCGGCCAGGGTATCCGCGAGGATGCGGCGGTTTGTGACGTTGTCGTCCACCACCAGTACGCGCAAACCTTCGAGATCCGCCGGACGAGCGGGCACGCCGCTTTCCGAGGCCGCGGGACATCCGAACCGGGCGTTAAAGGAGAAGGTGCTGCCCTTGCCGGGTGCGCTCTCCACGCCGAGGCTTCCTCCCATCATCTCCACCAGCCGGCGCGAAATGGCGAGACCCAGACCCGTGCCGCCGTATCGGCGCGCCGTGGAACCGTCGGCCTGAGTGAACGAGTTAAAGATGAGAGCCTGCTTCGAGAGCGGAATGCCGATTCCAGTGTCGGTGACGGCGAAATGCAGCAGAAGGGTGTTTGCGTTCCCAGACTCGCGTTTCACCTGTACCGTCACTTGGCCTCGTTCGGTAAACTTGATGGCGTTCCCGGCGAGATTAATCAGAATCTGGCGCAGGCGGCCGGGGTCGCCCTGCAGCGTTTCCGGAACTTCCGTATCGATCTCGGATTTGAGCTCGAGGCCCTTTTCGTGGGCGCGAAGAGCCAGCGTCTTCAGCGCCGAATCGAGGCAGTCGCGGAGGTTGAAATCGATCACTTCGAGATCGAGCCTGCCGGCCTCAATCTTGGAGAAGTCCAGAATGTCATTGAGCACCGTTAACAGAGAATCTGCCGACGTTTTGACGTGACCCAGGTACTCCCGCTGCTCGGGACTAAGCTCCGTATCGAGGGCCAGCTCGGTCATGCCCATGATGCCGTTCATCGGCGTCCGGATCTCGTGGCTCATGTTGGCCAGGAATTCGCTCTTGGCGCGGTTGGCGGCCTCGGCGGCCTCCTTGGCTTTGCGCAACTCGAGCTCGGCGAGCCTGCGCTCCGCGCGAGTCCTGAGCGCCATGACTCCGTAGGCGAGATTGTTGGCCAATTCCTCGAGCTGCGCGGCTTCACCGGCATCGAAGGCGTCGGGCTCGGAGGCATAGATCGCCAAGGCACCGAAGGTCTGGCCTTCGAAGTCGAGGGGAAGGGCAATCACTGAGCCGTAACCACGGCGGGCAGCTTCATCGCGCCACGGGCTGAACTGCGGGTCGGAGTTAACGTGCCTGGTCAGGCAAGGCTTCGCAGTGCGGATGGCAGTTCCCATTGGGCCGCGGCCGCGCTCACTGTCTGCCCAGGTTACAGCGACGTGCTCCAAGTAACCTTCTTCGTCGCCGAACTGTCCGACCGTGCGCACCGTCTTCTTCTCGTCCTGCTCGGCGTAGCCCACCCAAGCCAGGCGATATCCACCCACCTCGATAATCGCCTTGCAAACCTCGTGGAGCAACTCCGGTTCGCCGCTGGCGAGGACCATCGCGTGATTACACTGGTTGAGCGTTCTCAGGGCCCGGTTGACTCTGCTCAACGCCACCTCGATCCGCTTGCGCTCGACGATCTCCTGCGCTAATTCCCCGGTGCGCTCTTTCACCCGGCTTTCCAACTGACGCCGGCGCGCTTCAAGATGCCGGATTCGAACGTGGTAGGCGCCTGCCAGCAGCGCCAGCAGACCCAACGCCAGCAACCCATGAAAGGTCCGGGTCTGATAGAACTGGGGCTGAAGCACGATTTCGACCGAGGCGCCTTTTTCATTGCAGAAGCCGTCGCCGTTGCAGGCGCTGACATGGAAGCGGTAACGTCCGGGAGGAATATTGGTGTAGTAGGCGGTGCGCCGCGAGCCTGCGTCGATCGCACTCTTGTCGAAACCCTCAAGCTGATACCAGAAGTGGATCCGCGAGGGCGCTGCAGCGCTCAGTCCGGTGTAGCGAAACTCCACGCTGCCCTGTCCGGGAGGCACTTTAGTGCTGGCTTCGGGTCCGACGGCCCGGTTGTCGACCACGGTTTCTTCCACGATGACCCGAGGCGGCTCGCGATCGATGGGCAAGTGAGCAGGGTCGACCACGACGGCCCCCTTCAGAGTGGGAAACCATAGCCTTCCGTCCTTTGACCTCAGGGCGTCCGGCCAATAGCCGCCGTTGGTCTCCTGGCTGTCCATCCCGTCTTCCAGGGCGTAGGCGGTACAGTGGATGAACTTCACCCTGCCTTCTGCAAAGTCGTTCAGCTCCTGCTTGCGGACCCGGTAGACCCCGCGATTGCAGCTCATCCAGAGATACCCGCTGTCATCCTCGAGGATCGAGAACGCGATTTCGTCGAACAAGCCGTCCCGTGTCGTGTAACGGCTGAACCGGCCGTCCTTGAGCCGAGTGAGACCCCCATCACCCGACCCGATCCACAGCGTGCCCTCCCGATCCTCGTAGATCGAGCAGATCTGATTGCCGGCCAGACCCTCGCGCTTGGTGTAAACGATGAATCTTTCTCCCTTCATTCGCGCGAGGCCCATGTCGGTCCCAACCCAAAGAGTGCCCGCCGAGTCCCGACTGATCAGGTGAATGGCGGACGAGGGCAGGCCGTCGTGCGCCGTGTAGACGGTAAGCCTTCCGTTCTTCAGCCTCTCCAAGACGCCGCCCGAGGTTCCAATCCATAGACTGCCGTCTCCGTCCTCCGTCAGCGCAAAGACCGAGTCATTGGCAAGTCCATTCTGCGCGTTGTACCTCTCGACGACCCGGCCGTTCTGGATTCGCACCAGGCCCGCACTGCTTCCCGCCCACAAGCTTCCGTCTCGCGCTCCAAGGATGCAGAACATGTTGTTGGTGGGCAGTCCCTGCTTCGTGGTATAGCGGGCCGCGACTTTGCCGCTTTTCCACTCAGCGATTCCGCCGGACCCGGCCAACCAGACGCCGCCATCGCGGGCCTCAAATACCGAGTTCACATCGCCGAGACCGACCGCGCTGCCATAAGTAACGAAGGTGCCGTCCTTGAAACGTTCCAGTCCTCCGCCGAAAGTCCCCAGCCAGAGGTTGCCCGCCGCGTCATCAACGAGGGTCAGGACCCGGTTGTCGGAGAGACCCTCCTTCATCGTGTAGGTTGAGACTTCCGGGCCCCGGATGCGATCGAGGCCATTCGCCTCGGTTCCCAGCCAGAGCGTGCCGAGACGGTCCTCAAGAATGGACCGGATTCCATGCCGCGGAAATTGGACTTCAGGACTGGAAACCTGGCATTTCCCCTGGACCATCTCACAGAGGCCCCGGTTGGTTCCCACCCAGAGGTTGCCATTCTGTGCTTGACGGACGGCCCAGACCATCTCGCTGGGCAAGCCGTCTCGAATTCCATAGGTTGAGATCTTCCCGTTCTTCAGGCGGTCGAGCCCGTCACTGGTGCCAATCCAGAGGCTCCCGTCCGGAGCCCGGTCGATTCCCCAGACGAATTCGTTCGAAAGGCCCTCCCGGGCACCGTACCGGGTGATCTGGCCGTTCCGGAGCCGCCCTAGCCCAGCCCCACCCGTGCCGATCCAGACGGTGCCATCGCCTTCGGCATAGAGCGCTGTTACCCCCGCATCGAAAAAGCCCGGTTCCCCCTGGATGGCGCTGAACCTGCCGTTCTGCATCCGGTTCAGTCCGCAGGCCGTGCCCACCCAGAGAGCGCCATCCGGACCCACGGCCAGGGCGCTGATAAACTTGCATGCCAGCTCGGGTGTGTTGGTCTTATCTAAGACGACGAACCGTACGCCATCGAAGCGCGCCAGTCCTTCCTGCGTCGCCACCCACATGTAGCCGTCCGGAGTGAACGCGATCGCAGCCACCGAGACCTCCGGCAGCCCCTCCTGCGCTCTCCACACCTTGTGGACATACTGGGATATCGCCTTATGCGGATCGAGGGCGAATGAACCGGCGGAGACCGCCCGGCCTGCGCCGAGAAGAGCGAGCGCCGAGAGCACCCACGAAGCACCGTGGCCGGCCCACCTTCTTAAGTTCATGACCGGAATCCTGAAGTGCGCGACAACACCAACACCAACCGGAGGCGGATACTCCCGTCCCCAGAGGAACATATCGGCTGTTTTCCAGGCGGACTTAAGTTTGTCGCCTCGATGGGAGAGCGTATGGTTGTCGGCAGCGTCAGTCGAGAAACTCGCAGGCAGACTGGCAAGCGTAGCCCGGGAATGTTCTCAGGCCCTGCCGCCCCTGCAGCGCTTGTCTACGAGGAGCAGGCGGGTCCGGCGGGAAGGACAGCATCGCCCTCCGAAGCGCGGCAGCGGGAGTTCGAGGGCGGCTGGAGATTGAGAGGATCGCTGCACGCTATTTGATGGTCGCAGGCGAGTCTCGCTTCCGGGCAAAGCGCGCTCGCTTCGCCCTTTAATGCTCATAAGAGGGCTTGGCTGGTGATCTGTCCGGAGCCGGCGAAAATCGGGCAAGCTCCTTATAGCCCTTGATGGTGTAGATCAGGGACGGCACGCCCTCCATGTTGGCCAGATGCTGGCCCCGGCGCTTGGCGCTTTCGAGATCCGTGCAGTACTCCCTGAACACCAGGCCCTCATCGTCTTCGAGGAACAATCCATACTGGTGATCCTGAGACATTGTCCACCCCCAACTTCGGCCCTGGCAGCCAGCGAGCGGCGGCCCGTCGACTTCGCGAGATACTCGTTTAAACGAATATCCCGCCTTCGAGAATATAGTCCCTGCTGGCAGGTGTGCAATGCTGTGATGGGTATCACGTTCGGTTGTTCGCCCCCACCGCCTGTCAATAGGCTTGAGGAGCGCCGGCGGCCGAGATGCCGGCATCTAATAACCTAAGACGGAATCAATGGCCAGGGCAGAGCCTGTTTCTCGAAACGGTCGCTCGCCCGGGCCGAACTCGATATACAATAGGAAATCTATGAACCAACAGACGGACTCTGACGGCAATATGGACGTCGGACCGGCGACGCCGGCCCCGGCGCAGACGGAAGCGGCCGGCCCCGGGAACGATCTGCCTCAGGACCTCGCAGCGGCCTATCGCAAGCTGCTGGCCGAGAAGCAGGATCTCTACGACCGGCTGTTGCGCAAACAGGCGGAGCTGGAGAACGTCAAGAAGCGTACCGAGCGCGAGAAGGAAGAGTTCCTGAAGCACGCCACCGCCGACCTGATCCGGGCGCTTCTGCCGGCGCTTGACAGTTTCGAGCGGGCGATGAAGCACCGCGATCCCCGCGTGCCGCCGGATTTCTACAAGGGCGTGGAACTGATCCATCGTGAGTTTGTGGAAGTGCTCCAGCGCGCGGGTCTGGAACCGATTGAGACGCGGGGCGCGCTCTTCGATCCGCATCTGCACCAGGCGGTCGAGCGCGTGGAATCGGATGGTCATCGCGATCAGGAGATTGTGGAAGAGTTGCAGCGCGGCTATAAGCTGAAGAGCCGTCTGCTGCGCCCCGCGATCGTGAAGGTGGCCGTGCCGCGCGAGCAGGCATCGCCGGGCCCGTCGGAGAACCAGCGGCAGTCGCAGGCTTAGCTCACCCTGAAGTTCAGCCTGATTCTAAACGGGGCCTGCCGGCGTGTGCCGATCGACAAAGCAATGAGTCAAAAGAGGGACTACTACGAGATCCTGGGCGTCGAGCGCAGCGCGTCTGACGCCGAGTTGAAGAGCGCCTACCGGAAGCTCGCGATGCAGTATCATCCCGACCGCAACCCCGGTAATCACGAAGAAGCGACCGAGAAATTCAAGGAGATCACCGAGGCGTACGGCGTGCTGGCGGACGCGGACAAGCGCGCCGCCTACGACCGCTACGGCCATGCCGCCGTTTCCGGCGCGGCATCGCAGGGCTGGCCCGACTTCTCGTCCACCGTCTTCACGGACTTCGAGGACCTCTTCGGCGAGTTCTTCGGCGGCGTGTTCGGCCGGCAGCGCGGTCCGCGGTCGCGCGCGCAGCGCGGCGCCGATCTGCGTTACGAGGTCGAGATCACCTTCGAGGAAGCGGCCACGGGCCTCGAGACCAAGATCAAGATTCCGCGCTGGGAGACCTGCCAGGAGTGCGGAGGCCGCGGCGCAAAGCGCGGCAGCGAGCCGGCCGCCTGTACGGTGTGCGGCGGCCGCGGGCAACTGCGGCACCAGCAGGGGCTCTTTACCGTCAGCCGCACCTGCCCGGAATGCAAGGGACTGGGCCAGGTGATTCGCGAGCCTTGTCCCGCATGCCAGGGTCAGGGACGAAGCCGGCAGGAGAAGGTGCTGGGCATCAAGATCCCCGCCGGTGTGGAAGAAGGCATGCGACTGCGCGTGAGCGGCGAGGGCGAGAGCGGCGCCTACGGCGGTCCGGCGGGCGATCTTTACGTGGTGCTGCACGTCCGCGAGCACTCCTACTTCGAGCGCGAGGGCAGCGATCTCTACTGCACCGTCCCGCTCTCGATCGCCCAGGCGGCCCTCGGGACCGAGATCAAAGTGCCGACCTTGAAGGGACAGGAACGGCTGCGGATTCCCGAGGGCACGCAGTCAGGCTCGGTGTTCCGCATGCGCGGCCTGGGCATGCCGCGCGTCGAAGAGGGCGGCCGCGGCGATCTCTACGTGAGGGTGCAGGTGATGGTGCCCACCAATCTCTCGCGCGAGCAGCGCCGCCTGCTCGAGTCGCTGGGAGCGGCGGTGCACGTGGACAACAAGCCGCTGGTCCGCCATGCCGAGGATCGCGTGAAGGGCGGCTACGCCCGCTAGCTCTTCTGCCGCCTCATTGAGTTGCTTCCACGAGTGCCGCAACCTTAGCTATTTATCTAGCCTCTGGTCTCAGGCCGGAATGCCGCGCCTGAAGGCGGCTCTACGCGAGTTGTCTGATTTGGCGGAATGGGTTCGTTTAAGCCTACTTAAAGGGATTTAAGGCCGTTTAAGAGGCCTTATTTGGGTTCGTTTCTGGCCCTC
>Ga0335078_10016712_pt1 | contig 10896 bp, 11 predicted proteins | sample Lox_Sample_32_FD_206711 | JGI IMG/M metagenome (GOLD analysis project Ga0335078, IMG submission 206711) | Soil microbial communities from Loxahatchee National Wildlife Refuge, Florida, United States - Lox_Sample_3.2 | ecosystem: Environmental > Terrestrial > Soil > Wetlands | place: USA... | reverse complement strand
GACAACCGAAGCTCGGGAAACCTCCGCGAAAACGCCCCGCTCGCTAACTATCGTATTTTCAATCTCTTCTGCAGCTCCAATAGTGCCCGCAGCTTCTAGACAGGTGCTTGACTTGCGCTGAAAACTGCGGTAGATTTGCAGTATTCGGCTGCAGATTGTGCAATCAACTACTTCACAATTCGACATCGAGCTTCGCGGCATTGTCGGCTGGTCGGCCCAGCGCCGCGTGTTCATCGGGTTTGCTCCTGCGCAGCTCCTACACCGTTTGAGCTTTGCGGACGTACTGAATGAGGACACCGGCCGCGGCTATCAGCGCCGCTTCAACCCCCAACATAGCTTGGACTTCCGCAAATACATCCAGCAACCCGATAGCTCTACGATTCCGTTGACGTTTAACCTTCGACCCAGTCCGGACGAGGCTTGGCAGCTACAAGAGGGCAAGGGCGGGAGCGCGCACTTGCGCATCCGTTCGAGCGCTGGAAAGGTTCTGGCTCAGGTGGACTGCCAGCATCGCCTCGGATACCTAAATGACATCACAACCGCCCTCCCGTTCATGACGTTCCTTGGGCTGTCAGAGAAGGAAGAGATGGAGGTCTTCAATGTCATCAACAGCAAAGCAAAAGGACTGAGCACCAGCTTACTGGATTTCCACGACGCGAGCCTCGCTACCGACCTGGCGACCGAACGTCCGGAGCTGTACATTGCACTGCACCTTAACAACAACAGCGAGTCTCCATGGTATCGGCAACTCGATTTGGGAGGCAGTAGCACATCCGGAATGTTGCGGCGGGCTTCGCTACGCACCATGCAGAAGGCGGTCAAACGGTTCTTGCGCCAGACAAAAATTCTCTCAAAGTCTTCGCCCGACTTCGCCGCGCGGATAGTGCTTGATTTCTGGGTCGCCATTTCACTGCTCTTGCGTGAACCGTGGGAGAATCCGCGTCGGCACCTCATTAACAAGGGCGTGGGAGTGTACGCACTCATGACCATGGCCGGCGATCTGTACCAGGAGGCAGAAAGCATCGGCCAAACATGCGACAAGCGGTTTTTGCTCGGGCGGCTGTCGGAGTTCATTACCGACATCGACTGGTCGAGCACGGGCCAGCTCGCAGGTCTGGGCGGAGAAGCGGGAGTGAAATCTGCCCTCGCGCTTATCCGATCCGTGCGCAACAAGAAAAAGCTCAAGGTGGTTCCACGTGGCTGATAAGAACATCCTGCTGATCGAGCCGGGGTACAAGAACAAGTACCCACCTCTCGGCTTGATGAAGCTCGCCGCGTACCACGGCCCACATGGGAAACGTGACAACGTACGCTTCATCAAGGGCGAGGATGACAAGAGCGTGTTCGGAACCGCGTGGGACCGGATCTACATCACGACCCTCTTCAGCTTCGAGTTCGCACGCATCCGCCAAACCATAGACCGCGCCCTCCAAATCGCCAATGGCCATGCAGACAAAATCTTCGTCGGCGGCATCGCCGCCAGCCTCATGCCCGACGAATTCGAGCGACGCCCGGAATGGCACGGCATCCGATTCATTAAGGGACTCCTGGGCGAAGCACCCGCCAAATCTTTGCGATTGGATTCTTTCAGCGAGGAGCTTTACAGCGACGACCTGGAAAGCACCCCAATCGAGGACTTGATTCCGGACTACGACATCCTCAAACAAATCAAGTATCCGTACCCAGTCAGCGACGCCTACTTCGCCTACGCGAGCCGTGGCTGCATCCGGAAGTGCAGCTTCTGCGGCGTGCCCAAACTCGAAGGCGACCAGCGCGACATGAGCAGCATCAGCGTCCTCGTTCGGAACATCATCGCGCGGCACGGTGAAAAGAAAGATCTGATCCTCATGGACAACAACGTGGTCGCCAGTTCACGATTCCACGAGATCATGGCAGAGATTCGCGACCTCGGCTTTCTGCCCGACGCGAAAATCACGCGGGGCCGCGTTCCCGTGCAGCGTCGTGTGGATTTCAACCAAGGCGTGGACGCCAGGATACTCTGCAAGGACCCGGCCTTTTTGCGAGAGCTAAGCTCGGTCTGTTTGCGCCCGCTGCGGATCGCGTTCGACCACCTGGGCCTCAAAGGACCCTACGAGAAAGCAGTCCGGTACGCCAAGGACGCGGGACTCCTGAGCATGTCGAACTACATGCTCTACAACTTCCACGACAGCCCGTCCGACCTGTTCGAGCGCATGCGCCTCAATGTCACCCTCAATGAAGAGCTCGGCCTTCAGATCTGGAGCTTCCCTATGCGCTTCCAACCTACGAACCGGCCCGACCGCGGCCACATCGGGGAGAAATGGACGCGGTACGAGCTCCGCAGCATCCAGACCATCCTTCAAGCAACGCACGGCGTCGTAAGCGGCGCCCCAGACTTCTTCAAACGCGCCTTTGGGGATACGACCGCGGACTTTAACCGTTTGCTCTGGCGCCCACACCACTTCATCTTCAACAGGAACTGGTATGAACACTGGGAAGGCAAACCGGAGTTCGAGGATTACGAGGCTCGCATGAGCAAGCTCACCATCATCGAGTTCAGCGAGTTGCGCGAGCTCCTCAAGGACGTGGACCCCAGCGACGTGAAAACCAAGATCCCTGACGCATCCTCGAAGAGCGTGCGACGGATACTGGAGCACTACCTTCCGCTCCCCAAGGACGTAGAAGCGATGATTTGGAAGCGACAGAAGGAGCTGGAACTAGCGCAACACCCGAGCACCATCGTCCCCGACGAGGAACGCGTCGAAGATGCCGGACTCCAAGCCGACGACGACGCACCAACCCCGCGACCCGCGAAGAAGAGGAAACGAGAGGCAGTCCTGGCATGAGCGCACTCATCAGTATCGGCGTCAAAGAAACACCATGGCACCCACTGCGGGACCACATCGTCATCGGCAAAGACATCCTGGAACTCCTGAGCAGCTCGATGTACATCGACCCGATGACCATCTATCGAGAGTACGTCCAAAACGCGACGGACGCCATCGACGATGCCAAAGTAGCAGGACAGCTCGCGGCGAACGGTGAGATTAGCATCTCCATCGACCAAAGCGAGCGCACCATCACGATTCGGGACAACGGCCTCGGACTGCCCCATGATGAGTTCCTGCAGCGCATGACCGCCTTTGGCGGCAGCACGAAACGAGGCACCACCGCGCGTGGTTTCCGCGGTGTGGGTCGGCTCGCAGGTATTGGGTACTGCCAGGAACTCATCTTCCGCAGCCGCACGGCGCGTGATGCCCAGGTCAGCGAATTGCGGTGGGACTGCCGGAAACTCAAAACCATCTTGCGATCGAGCGAGCGCGACCACGACCTCGCGAGCGCTGTCGCCCACGTCGTCAGCACCAGAGCGATCAGCGCCCGCGATTACCCTGCACGGTTCTTCGAGGTCGAGCTACATGGGATCATCAGGCACAAGAACGACCAGCTCCTGAATCCCGCCGCGGTCCGTGATTACCTGGGCCAGGTCGCGCCCGTCCCATTCAGCGTTAAGTTCCCGTTCAAGGACCAGATCGTCGCGCACCTCCGCGAGCACGTCAGACTTGGGGACGTGAAGATCACGATCGGCGACGAGCCAGAACCCATCACCCGGCCGCACGGAACCGGTGTGGTGTACAGCCCCGAGGAGACCGACCCGTTCACGACTGTGGACCTCATCACGATCCCGGACAACGACGGGAACACCGCCGCCCTTGGCTGGATCGCGCACCACGGGTACATCGGCGGCCTGCCTGCCAAGAGCCCGATCCGCGGGCTCCGGTTCCGCGCCGGCAACATCCAAGTCGGCGATGATCGTCTGCTCGAAGACCTCTTCCCCGAGCCACGCTTCAACGGATGGAGCGTCGGCGAAATCCACGTTGTGGACCATCGCATCCTCCCGAACGGGCGCCGCGACCACTTTGAACAGAACGTGCATTTCAACAACATCCTTACCCACCTCGTCCCGCCTGCGCGCGACGTCGCACGGCGGTGCCGGACCAGCAGCATCGAGCGAAAGTGGGTCCGAGAATTCGAACTCGGCGAAGGCCGGATCAAGGAGTACGCGAGCATCCTCAAGCAAGGAGCACTGAACCGGAACGACCGGAAGCGCACGATCGAGCAGATCCGCGCGCTCCTGGACGGGCTCGGGCTCATCGTCAACCGGGGACTCCTGGACATCGACATCGCGAAACAACTCCGCGGCCGGCTGGAGAAGCTAGAGCGCGAGGTCGAGCGGCTCTTCAAACGCGAGCCGAACAGTACGCCACTGGACAACCTGCCGCCTAGGCAGAAGCGCGCGTACGAGCACATGATCGGGCTCATCTACGAGTGCAGCGCGAACCAGACCGTCGCGAGGATCCTGGTCGACAAAATCCTCGCGCGATTGAAGTAGTGCGAGAAGGATCGACGATAGTGATACTCGCGATGTTATGGTTGAGGCTTTGGAACAACTTTCCCGCCCTATGTTCTAGAAATAAGATAGAGGCGGGACATCAGAATGTCGTTTGGCGCATGGGAGGCTGACTCGCATGGCCAGGAACAACACGCCGCATGGATTCGTTTTCCGAAGAGAGCGGCGTAGGAGGTTGTATGGACTCCACCAAATTGCTCGGCTCGCCCGAATATAGCGCTGAAGAACGAGAGGCCCTGATCGATTTCGTCCTGGCGCTCCGGAAATCGCAGATCCAGGACTTCCTGAGGGTTGCCGAGGTCTCCGGGTATTCTGGCACCAAAGAGAACTTGCGCGCGAGGATTCAAGAAGCCCTCGATGATGGCGAAATCACCAACGCGCTTTTGGTGGACTTCCTCGACTCGGTGGTCCCCTGGGGCAAGCAGCACGTCTTCCTGTACCACGGCCCTCAAAACAACATCCAGGCGTGGAAGGACCCCGATCACGTTCACGACCTTCTGAAACGACACCGGGCTGGAAAGCTCTTCAATGCCAAGCTTCCCTTGATTCTTCCTGACAAGCTCGCGCTGTCATCGGTAACGCATGCAAATGGAATGTTGCGGATCACTGCCGTTCAGATGCGTGAATATCGGGAAAGGGTACCCGAGCACGACGAGGATAAAGAGATAGACGGCGAAAGGATATTTCTCAAGGCTTACAAAGACTACCGGACTCGCACGCTCGCGGCATTCGAGTGGGACTTGAACGCTAACATCGCTATGCTCCAAATTACGCAGCTCCAGGAGGACGGAGATTACGAGAACCTAGCCGAGGAATTTTCTCGGCTTGTGAAAGCTTGGCTCGACATGAAGCATTTCGGTACAGTCGATCTCCGCCCCGTGATCCCCAAGCTTCACGAGCTCGAGAAGAACGGAAAGGCCGAGGCGCGTTCTCACGGTGTCGACTATCGAACGCTGCTGGGCAGGCGGATTTCGGCACGGAGCCCGAACCCACGGGCCTCGGTACACGGCGAAGCACACATTGATGATGCGATGGATAACGTGCGGAAGAACAGCGTCGGACACCTTGGCAATTTCTATTGGCTGGCTGGTAAGAAGCCGGGCCCGGGCGCGAATCCTTTGAGCGGCGATGTCCACGTGATAATCGTGGGCGCAAACTCGCGTGTCAATTTTCCAACACCGAACAGCGAGGACGTGGTGAGATATGTTCTTCACAGAATCCGCGCACATAGCTGAACAACACCCAGGTCTTGCGCGCGCCTTCGAACTCCTGGATTCTCAATTGAGCAAACTGGGCCCCGGCGACATCGTCCGACCTGTTGATTTGGCGAGCTTCCTGAGAATCGACCTGAATCAGATCCGCTCGGCGCTCGAAATGTTTGCAGAAAAGGGAGTGCTTAGTCAGGCTGAAATGATCGAGTGCTCATACTGCCAGATGGCGGCGCCGCGGTCAGATTACCAGGAAGCGTTGAACGACGAGGACGAATACCGATGCACGAGTTGTGATCGTCCGCTCACGGATCGGACGATGCGGTTCATAACGGCCTACCAGCGCGGCGAGAAGTGGCCAGGGGTCTCGAATCAAAGGGATGGTTCTGCCGGCCCCAAGGAGGCCTCCGCATCGAACACTCCTTCGAACGTCACGCTCGACGAGCACGCTTGGTACACTCACGACCGGCTTGCCGCAACCTTCAATATGGGGAAAGACGCGTTGCGGAAGAGACTGGACAGATTTCGGGAGCGCAATATGGACGGGTGGAAAGAGAACCCGGATCGCCGTCCGAGGGAAGCAAAGTACCTGTACCGGCTCAAGGACGTGAAGGGCGTAATCCAGGAGCTTCGCGCGTCCAGCCAACGTCCAGCGAAATAGTTTCCGCCATTGGGCCCCGCTTCAGTAGCGTGGAATAAGCCCTTCCAGCATCCAGCGGCCGTCCGCTGACCACACGCCGCTCGCATAAGCCCGTATTCTGCAATCGATTCCTCGATGGAGGGTATTGATGAAGCTGCGGCGGCGATGCGAGAGATTCAACATGCTCCTCGGCGGTCAGCGCGGAGCGCGACTCCAGAGCTATAAGCGACCGAAGTTCGTGAGTGCCGAGGATGAGGCCGTGCGATGAGCAAGCCTACCTCTACACACGACCTGCGGCCGACCGAGCGTGCATTCGTGACTGCTATGCAGCGGCTATGCTTCGGGCGCTTCGAGTCTCTGGGAATAGAGCGCGGCGAATTAGTGCTCGATCCCTGGCCCACGATGGTGCGCAGCGTGAAGTTCGCCGGCGAAGAGTCCACGGTCCCTCGAATGTCGTCCGACGAATTCACCCTCAAGCGCCAGGTCATCGAGCTATTTGAGTACGTTCGCGCGGTCGAATCCGGGGAGATTTGTTGTCTCGAAATACGGCATGGACTCCCGTTTTCGATGGAGGTAAAGCACGGACCCAGCGTAAGCGGAGGTGAGCGTGGTTGAGGGGATTTTCGAGCAGTACTTCTCTACCACCTGCCGTCTCGCAGCCGTACGCGCGGCGACGATCGCGACTCTCTATCGGCTACCGTCCGACTCACGTCAGGACTTGGAGCAGGAGGCTTTGCTGGAACTCTGGCAAAAACACCCCGCGTATGATCCGCGGCGAGGGAGCTGGCGGACCTTTTCCGAACGGGTCGTTGCCAATCGGCTGACATCCCTTATGCGGAAATTGGGCCCCGATAGGTCCGGTCACTTTCGGGAAGAGCCGATCACAAATCTGCACGGATTGGAAGCGCCGAACGACAACGGCGACCTCCGAGCAGATGTCCTTCGCATCTTGGCTCGCGTGTCTACTTTTGACCGGAACGTGGCGTTGAGCCTGGTCGATTATTCGGCGATCGAAACGAGCCAGCGCCTTCACGTTTCGCTCGCAACCGTCTATCGCGCTATTGGACGGCTGCGTGTTGCTTTCACAACGGCGGGACTTACGAGCAGCCGCGACTGCCGTCGGCGAGAGGTGTGCTGATGGCCAGTTCGATCTCTCTGATGCCGGCTTTTCGTGTGCCGGATGATCTCACCGAACTGGACCAGTGGCTAGTGTGGCGCCGCGAGCGCGAGACCAAAGTGCCCTACAGCGCAGCGGGACGCCGGGCCTCAAGCACCGATCCGGCGACATGGTGCAGTTATGATGAGGCACTCGAAGCTTGGCGGTGCCATCCACAGCATTGGGCCGGTATTGGGTTCGTCTTCCATGAATCTGATCCTTTCGTGGGACTCGATCTCGACGACTCACTCGACGACCGTGCCAACCCGAAACCCTGGGCGCGAGGCATTGTAGAGCGCTTCGCCGATACGTACTGCGAAGTCTCTCCCAGCGGGCGGGGGCTGAAAATGTGGTGTCGGGGGAAGCTACCCACGAACGTGGGGAAAGTCGCGGTGGGCGATGGCGGCATCGAGATGTATTCGCGCGCCAGGTTCTTTACCGTGACTGGAAACGCCTTCCGCGGCGCACCACTGCAGGTTGAGGATCACGCCTCAGACGTGCTTGAACTGCATGCGGCATTGACACACGTACATCGAGGTTGGAAATACAAGCCGGAGGTCGGCGGCAAGATCCCGCACGGAAGACAACACTATACGCTGGTGTCGATTGCCGGCACTCTGGCGCGACGTGGCGTCTGCCCCGAAGCTATCGAGGCTTGCCTCCTCGTGGTTAACGCTCGCCAATGTGAGCGGCCTGGCCCGCCTGAGAACATCCGCCAGATTGCACGAAGTTCTTCACTATGGCTCGGCAGGCAAGGGGCGGCCAAATCATGAGCGCGGCGAAAACTGATTGGATTCCGCCCGTAGGGCCATCTGAAGAGTGGCAAGAGCCCTTACCGCTCGAGAGCGAGTTGCCGCCTGTCGAATCGATCACGGAGGACCTATTGCCGGTTTCCTTTCGGCCGCTCGTGCGCGACGTGGCTGAGCGAATGCAGACGCCTGCTGATTACCCGGCAGTGGCGGCTATTCTGGGTCTCGCCGGCGTGGTAAATCGGCGAGCCGTGATTCAGCCGAAGGCGAACGACACCAGTTGGGTCGTGGTCCCAAATCTGTGGGGCGGAATTATCGCGCCGCCGGGCTTCATGAAGTCTCCCGTCATCACCGCCACGACCCGCCCGCTGGTCCAGATTCAAGCCGAGTGGCGCCGCGAACATGAGGAGGCTCTAAAGGATTTCGCGCAAGAGAAGGAGGAGTATGACCTCCGCCGGTCGGCGTGGAAGGAGCAGTTCAAGGCCAGTGCAAAGTCGGGCAAGGCCGCGCCAGACCGGCCCGACGACCCACCGGAACAACCGAAGTCGCGCCGTTTGATTGTCAACGACGCCACCTTCGAAGCCATGCATCAAACCATGAGCGAGAACCCCGCAGGTATCTTCGTGATTCGTGATGAGCTGACTGGCTGGTGGAGCACCTTGGACCGGGCTGGGCGGGAGGGAGAGCGAGCATTCTGCTTGCAGGCGTGGAACGGCGACACCGGACACACCATCGATCGGATCGGGCGCGGCACGATCCATGTGGAAGCGTGCTGTATGTCCATGTTGGGCGGCATCCAGCCGGGCCGACTCCGCTCTTATCTGGTGGACGCGCTCGAAGATGGGCCGAGCAACGATGGGTTGATCCAACGCTTTCAACTGCTCGTGTGGCCAGATACGCCTGCCGACTGGCGCTACGTTGATAGAAAGCCTAATGCTGCGTGCGAGGAGATTGCCTCGCAGGTATTCCGCAGGTTGGTCCAGTTGGAGTCCGACAACCCGGTGCGATTCCGCTTCGACCTCGAGGCGCAACAGCTCTTTGTGGAGTGGCTTGCGGATCTCGAATCGAAGGTGCGGGGCGGCGAATTGCATGCCGCCCTGGTTTCCCACCTATCGAAATACCGTAGCCTGATGCCATCGCTTGCCCTGTTGTTTGAACTCGCGGACCGCGTTGCCGGCGGTTTTGATGGTTTTGTAGGTGCCAATCCAGGAGAATCGCATAACTTTTGGGTATCCCTGGAACACGCCAGGCAGGCCGCTGCTTGGTGCGACTATCTGGAGTCTCACGCCCGACGAGTCTACTCCTGCGTGACAACGTCACGGATGCGGGCCGCACGGGAACTGGCAGACAAGATTAAACAACGGAAGGTTGGGGCGAATGGATCGTTCACGTGTCGCGAGGTCTATATAAAAGGATGGAGTGGTTTGGACTCGCCCGATGCCGTGAAGGTCGCTGTGGAGGTGCTGCAGGACGCGAACTGGGTCCGCGAACTCGTGAGTGAACCGGGTCCGTTCGGTGGACGTCCGCCGAACCGCTACGCGGTCAATCCGGGAGTGCGACGATGAACACCAGCCGGTGGTTGAACTGGAAGCCCAAGGAGCCAATTTTGAGCGAATCGGCTCAGAGCGAACCTACAAAACCTACAGAACCAGGTTTTGATGGTTTTGAAGGTGCGGATTCCCGGTCAACGACTGAAACGGCCCCCCTTGAAGAAGTGCTCAAGGGTCGGGCGCTGGAACTCTACCTTGCCGACGGTGAGCGCCTATTCATCGTTGCCGACGAAGAGGACGCGGCAAAACTTGGGGAGCCGCGGGGCACTGTCTACACTGCCGCCGAGGTTCGCCGCATCGTCCAGGTGACTGATCCCACTGTGGTCGCGGAGGTTCATCGTTGGAAGCGGGAACTGAACGCAACAGTGCGGGACTTTGAAAGACATCGTGATCGCCGGCGTCCGCGCGGTGTAGTGTAGGAATTCGGGTTGTAAAATGCAGCAGTGGTGCTAAGATAAGCACAGAGGCCCGTTCGACAGGCCAGCGCAAAGCGCACCCTCCGAAGAAACCCTCCAACAAGCAGAGTAAGCCCGAGCGCCGGGACGCTCGCTAATCCATTTCCCGCAGCTTTTCCTCTCACTACACGTGTGCCTAAAGACCATGAATCCATCGATCCCTGTCTACCAAGCCGACGGTAGTCTATACGCCTGCGTGTCGGAACAACGGCTGGCCAGGCTTGAAGCAGCAGGACTGGTGGCGCGCGTAATACGCAGCCGGAATGGACTGGTTAAGCGGGTAATTCTCTTTATGAGGTCGGGTGATCCGAAACCGATGTCGGTCCACAGCCTGATGGGCACCAGATACAGCTTCAAAGAACTTCTGGAGCACGGCCCCGCATGGGAACTGAACCATCTTGGCGGCCGCGACGAAAAAACATATGCGCCACCAGAGATGCGCGCGGTATTCCTCCAAGTGGTTACAGACTGCCTGGTACCGTGAAGAGCCAACGTAGACAGATTGGCGGGCGATACCTCGCGCGTGTTCGCGGCGCGTTCGTTCGGAATGGTAGGCGCCCGCGTGTGAAAGGCATAGGTACTTCCCGGGGGCTTTCGGCGGCGCGTTGAAGAGTAGCGCAACTTCGCTAGCGTCAGCCGAAAAAAGAGGTGGTCGGTGGTCACCTGCCCGGCGCGCCCGTGCGGCCGCCCGCCAGCCTGGTAGGACGGGCCAACCCGCCGCGCCCGGGCGCGACGTGGGCCAACAGTGCGC
>Ga0335078_10016711_pt1 | contig 10896 bp, 13 predicted proteins | sample Lox_Sample_32_FD_206711 | JGI IMG/M metagenome (GOLD analysis project Ga0335078, IMG submission 206711) | Soil microbial communities from Loxahatchee National Wildlife Refuge, Florida, United States - Lox_Sample_3.2 | ecosystem: Environmental > Terrestrial > Soil > Wetlands | place: USA... | reverse complement strand
CCAGCACGGCCGCCATCGAGAAGACCAGCAGCCGCAGGTTACCCATCGTGTGATGCCGCCGGTCAAGCCAGGCGACCGCGTCCCGGCGTGCAGCCAGGCGCGCGCTGTAGGCGCTGCGTGGATCGCTATTCATGCGCTTGAACCATGATATATTTGTGGCGATGCCAGCCGGCTACATCCCGATCTTCATCTTCCTGGTGATCGCCATCGCGTTCCCGGTAGTGACGATCGTGATCGCCAAGCTGGTGCGGCCATCCTCGCCCTTCAGCACGAAGCTGGAAGCCTACGAATGCGGCATCAAGGCGGCGTCGGATTCGCGTGGCCGCTACACCGTGCGCTTCTACATCATCGCGATTCTCTTCGTGATCTTCGACGTGGAGACCATATTCCTGTTCCCCTGGGCCGTGCGCTACAAAACACTGGGCTGGTTCGGCGTGGCCGAGGTGGTGGTGTTTCTGGGGATCCTGGTGGTGGGCTACATCTGGGCATACAAGAAGAAAGCGCTGGAGTGGGTCTAAGCGCACACAAGCTCCGCTGAACGATTTTCCTCTTAGCCGCGTCTAATAACTGAGCGTCATCAATAGGGAATGGGTACTGTCGTCGATTTCTCCAAACTCGCCGAATTGCGCGCCCGCACGGACCGCGACCTGGTACGTATCCTCAGTGCGGACCTGGAGCGCGGCCTCGCTCTGGCGAACGTGGCCGCCACCTGGCACTCCGTCTTCCGCGCGGAAGCCGAGGCGGTGTACACGCGCGCGAAGGCTTTGCTGCCCAGGCTTTCCGGCGTGAATGCGGAGGAAACGGCCAGGCTGGAAGCCCGGTTGAAAGAGCTCGGAATGGCGCTGGAGCTGGTGCCGGGTACAATGGATGTGGAAGAAGAAACCGCCTGCTGCTGAACCGTGCGCCGGCAAGCGGTGGAAATGCCTGAGAGGGTCACCATGTCCACCAGACGCCACTTCCTGCAAGCGTCCACGATGGCCGGCTTAGCCGCGTCTGCGTTGGGTGCCCAGGAGGGCTCCGAACGAAAGATCTCGCCCAACGACCGGATTCGCGTCGCGCTCATCGGAGCGGGCGGCATGGGAAACGCCGATGCCACCTCGTCGCAAAAGGTGCCGGGAGTGGAACTGGTGGCGGTCTCGGATCTGTACGATGGCCGGCTCACGCACGTCAAGGAGCGCTGGGGCAGCCAGCTCTTCACCACCCGCGATTACCGCGAGGTGCTTGCGCGGCCTGATATCGACGCGGTACTGATCGCCACGCCCGATCACTGGCATTCCAAAATCTCGACCGACGCCATGAACGCGGGCAAGGACGTGTACTGCGAGAAGCCCATGGTGCAGCTTGTGGGCGACGGCCACGGGGTGGTCGAGACACAGCAGAAGACCGGCCGCATCATGCAGGTGGGCAGCCAGCGCGTCAGCTCCATCGTCTACAAGAAGGCGCAGGAATTGTTCAATGCAGGCGCGATCGGCGAACTGAACATGGTGGAAGCGTGGTGGGACCGCAACTCCGCCATCGGCGCGTGGGAATACTCCATCCCTACCGACGCCTCGCCCGAGACCATCGACTGGACCCGCTTCCTGGGCCGCGCGCCGAAAGTGGCCTTCGATCCCGTGCGTTTCTTCCGCTGGCGCGACTATCGCGATTACGGCACCGGAGTGGCAGGCGATCTTTTCGTGCACCTGTTCAGCGGCATGCATTTCGTGACCGGCGCCATCGGCCCCACGCGCGTCTTCGCCACCGGCGGCCTGCGCTTCTGGAAGGACGGCCGCGACGTGCCCGACGTGCTCCTAGGCCTCTACGATTACCCGGCTACGGATCGCCACCCGGCCTTCAACCTGGCCCTGCGCGTCAATTTTGTCGACGGCGCCGGGGAAAGCTCCGGTTTCCGTTTCGTCGGCTCCGAAGGCATCATGACCATTGACGAGGGCGTGACGGTATCGAAAACGCCGCGCGAAACCGAGCCTGGCTTCACCATCGATACTTTCTCCAAAGCCGAGCAGGCGGCCTTCCTGAAGCAGTACTACAAAAAGTATCCGCCGCACAGGGCGAGCGCGGATGGCATGCGTCCTTCGCGGGAAGAGCGGTTTGAGGCGCCTCCCGGCTACAACGACCACCTCGATCATCACCGCAACTTCATCGCCGCCGTGCGCAGCCGCAAGCCCGTGGTGGAGGATCCGGTATTCGGATTCCGCGCGGCGGGTCCGGCGCTGCTGTCGAACGTGAGCTATTTCGAGCAGCGCGTGTGCAACTGGGATCCCGAAACCATGACCTTGAAGTGACAGCCCCGCATGGCCTGGCTGCGCCTCTTCGTTTTCGCCGCCACAGCCGCGGCAGTGTCGGCGGCATCGCGGCCGCCGCTCCTCGACTTGGCTGATACCGCTCGCGCGCAGTCGCCCGAATTCGCCGCCGACGCCTTGCTGCGCATTGCCGCGGCGCCCCAGATCACCGATATCGCCTGGAAGCGGCGGGCCATCGAAGACGCCTTCGAGTTCGCCGCCGCGGCGCAACAGCCGTACGCCCGCCGCAGTTGGAATGGCACGCCCGCCAGCCCCTTCGACAAGGCCTACGAGCAGGGTTTGGACGCTTGCACCTTGCAGTGCCGGGCCGTCGACGCGATGCTCGAGGTGGACTATAAGAAAGCGCGCGAAATGTTCAGCGAGATTCCGGCGCCCCAGTTGCCGCGCCTGTCCTGCGATGACAACCTGGTGTGGGACGTTTCCATTTTCTACGCGACGGCGGGCGAAGTGGCCGCGCGCGCCTTCAACGCGAAGGAAAACGCCAACGGCGATCCGTTCCATCTGTTGCAGCGTTACGCCGCCGATCTGACATCGCCGGTCGAGGCCGCGCCCGTCGCGCGCATGGTGGCCGCGGCATCCTTGAAGCCCGCGCGGTTTGAAGCCCTGGTGGCTTCCTTCACCGGCGCGCTCCAGCAGCTTTCCGGAGACCCGCGCTCGGTGGCCGGTACGGTGGCCGGCGATGGGAATTCCGCCGCCATTGCGGATCTGGCCGCCGTATGCGCGCGCCACGGCATGCCGGCCCAGCCGCTGCTGCAAGCCTGGCGCGGCTTCCTGGTCCGCAGCCTCGGCGGAACCCGCTGCGCCGATACGAAACTGAACGCCGTGCAGTTTTTCAACGGCAGCATGCGCATGGGCGTGCTTCAGCCGATCGCGGCGGATGAAATGGATTCGGCCAGCCTGGACGGCAAGGCCATCCCCGACGGACAGTGCAAGTCGCCGGAATGCCGCGCGCTCGGCAAGCAGTTCGTCGCTTTGCAGGTCGGGCCTCATGGTTTGGCCTGGACCGCGGCGCAAAGGGCGCAACCGGATTGGGACGGCAGGTTGCGCCAATTCCTTTCCGCAATGGCCGACTGGACAAGCGACGACGACGAGGTGGAGCGTTTCCAGTGGACCACCCGCTTCTATGGCCTGTTGTTTCAGATGGCGCCCAACAATCCGGACCGCGACCTGCTGCTGACGAGGCTGCTTGCGTTTCTTGAGCAAAGCCCCTACCAGAGCGATCACCGCGCGGAATGGTTTCTTCCTGTGAACCGGTTGATCTTTCAGGCGTACTCCGATCCACTGGGCATGCGGGCCACCATACGGGAACTGCAAAAGTGCCCGGACCCGGTGATCTCGCTGTACGCCCAACTGGAGCGGCTTCTGCCTCGGCCCGCCGAGAGCCTGATCGAGCTGCTGTAGGCCGCTACAGCACGTACTCGGTGCGTGTAAACAGGAAGTGGTCGAAGTAGTAGTGCATCAGCAGCGCGCCCAGGATCACCACGAAGTAACTCTGGTCGGCGGAAAGCGGCGTGAGCGCGCGCACGATGAAGGTGACGATGACGGTGACGCCTGTGGCGCCCAGGAAGCAGAGATAGTAGGGCACCATGCTCCGCCGCCGCGCCAGCGCCAGCACGAAAGGATTGTCGATTTCGCCGCGCTGATAACGCAGCCGGTTGACGAGCCAGAGCAGGAACAGGTATTGGAACGAGTGCCAGGTGTTGTAACCCTGGAACAGGATATCCAGGTTCGACCCCATCGGCAGCAGAAACGAGACCACGCTGGTGATCCCGATCAGCAGCGTCTTCGGACCGCTGTTGCGGCGCTCCCGGATCTCGCGCGCGGTCTTCACGATCCACACGATCAGTAGCGCGAAGAACACCGCGCCCGCCAGTTCCGGCAGATGCAGCCCGCGCAGAAAGGCGGGGAAGGGTAACAGCACGCCGCCCACGCGAAACCGGCCTTGCGATATTTTGTACATGCCGATCGGATACAGGCCGGTCAGGATGACGCCGTAATCCACCACGCGCGACCAAAGCGGGTCGGGCGAGCCGTTCTTCGAGCGGTAGCAATCGCTCAGGTATATGATCTGGTGCAGCACGTGCAGCGAGGCCCAGGAGAAGAAGAACGTAATGAGCAGCGTGTAATGATAGACGCCGAAATACACCACCGCCACTGGAATGAGCAGCGCCATCCAGGTGTACAGCGGATGGCTGCGGCGAAAGGAGCGGTCCAGAAACGTGAGCGTGAAGGTGGAAAACAGGTGCGGCCCGCCCACCAGCGCCCCCACCAGAATGTTCATGATATCGATCGCCTGCTTCGCGCTGATCCAGCCGGTCCTCTCGGCAGCCCAGGCGAACAGAAACGGCATGGGAACCAGCGCGGAGCTCAGAATGATATGCGACAGATCCCAGGACTTGTTGTAGATCCAGCCCGGCTCGCGCCGGAGCAGCACAGGAGCTTCAGCAACCGCGGCCATTTGAAAATGATACGCTACGCGGCGGTTTTTGTCAGCAAACGGCAGCGCGATTTCTGTGGATTTCCGCCCCCCGGCGGGCACCGGTTTCACGATACCCTGGTAACGTGTTGCGGCTCTTGTACGCCATCGAATTCCTGCTCGCTCTGATCGCGGCTTACACGGCCTGGAGCCAGATCGGCGGCCAGGGATCTCTCGACGCGATGCCGTGGTATTGGAAGGCGGGCCTGGGAACCGGCCTCTCGTTCGCCGCGGTGAAAGCCACGGCCGCAGCCGTCGCCGGTCCACGCGCCTGGAATTCGCGCACGCTACGCTGGCTTTCCATCATCCTGGCGCTATCGCTCGCATGCGGCGCCGTCACTTATTACTACCACCCGGCCGACCAGCTTCCCGAGGACGAAGAAAGCACTACCCCCCCTTCGCGGACGGCGCTGTAGCCGCCTCCGGATTCGCCTGCGTGGGTCCCACATCCCGGTGCACAGCGTCCAGCACGCCGTTCACAAATTGCACGGACTCTTCGTTCGAATAGCGCCGCGCCAGTTCCAGCGCTTCGTCGATCACTACCGCCGCGGGCGTGTCGGAGTGCAGCATCTCGTAGACCGCCAGCCGCAGAATGTTGCGGTCCACCGTGGGCATGCGCTCGATCCGCCAATGCTCGGCATGCTGCGAGATGCGGCGGTCTACCTCCTCCACGTGCTCCACTACGCCCATCACGAGCTGATCGAAAAACGCGTCGCGCTGCGGCTGGGTGCGGCTCTCCTCCGAGTAAAGCGTATCGAAGTAAGCGGCAATGGCCTCTTCCACCGGCTGCCGCCGCACGTCCCACAAATAGAGAATCTGCAAGGCTCTCTGGCGCGAACGGCGGCGGGAAGGCATCACTTCGCCTGGCGCAACTGGCGCATCAGACTGGCCATTTCGATGGCGGACATGGCGGCGTCGAATCCCTTGTTGCCGCTCTTGGCGCCCGCGCGGTCGATGGCCTGTTCGAGGGTGTTGCAGGTGAGCACGCCGAAAGCCACCGGCACGCCGCTATCCGCCGCCACGTGGCCGATGCCCTTCACCACTTCACTGGCGAGGTAGTCGAAATGTGGCGTTTCTCCGCGGATAATCGCCGCCAGGCAGATGATAGCATCGTAGCGCTTCTGTCCGGCGAGCTCCCGCACCACGACCGGCAGTTCCCAGGAACCCGGAACCCGAATCACCTCCGTAGCGTCGGGTTGCCCGCCCGTGCGCGCCAGCGCATCCAGCGCCCCGCTGAGCAGGCGTTCGCTCACAAAACTGTTGAACCGGCTCACGACGATCGCAAACTTCAGACCCGCCGCGCTCAGTTGACCTTCGATCACTTTCGGCATTTGTCACTTTCCCGCGAACGCCGGCGCTCTTTTCTCCAGAAATGCGCGCGTGCCTTCGCGTTTGTCTTCCGTGGCGGCGGCGAGGGCGAACGCCGCGGCCTCGAACCGCAAGCCCTGATCGAGACCCGCATCCAGGCCCACATCCACCGCCTGCATGGCGAGTCCCAGGGCCAGCGGCGCATTGGCCAGCACCTTGCGCAGCCATTGGCGGCTGAACTCCAGGAGTTCCGCCTGCGGTGCCACGTGATTCACCAGTCCCATGCGATGCGCCTCCGCCGCGGTGACCGGGTCGCCCGAGAGCAGCATCTCCAGCGCGCGGCCGCGGCCCACCAGGCGCGGCAACCGTTGCGTTCCGCCATAGCCCGGCAGCAAGCCGAGCTTCACTTCCGGCTGCCCCAGGCGCGCATTCTCCGAGGCCACCCGCACCGCGCACGACATCGCCAGTTCCAGCCCGCCGCCCAGCGCATAACCGTTGACGGCCGCCAGTGTGGGCTTCGGAAGCATCTCGATCTCGCGAAACACGCGCTGCCCGCGCTCCGCATAGCTCTGCGCCTCGATCGGAGTCAACCGCGCAAGCTGCTGGATATCGGCTCCCGCCACGAATGCTTTTTCGCCCGCCCCGGTGATCATCAGCGCGCGCACCGCCTCTTCGCTTCTCGCGCGCGCCACCGCGTCCGCTAACTCCAACACCGTCGCGGAGTCGAGGGCGTTCAGCTTTTCCGGCCGGTTGATAGTGAGCAGCGCGATGCCGTCCGCCTCCACTTCAAACCGGATGTGGCTGTAAGACATATGGGATAATCGGAGGGGCAAGCCGGACTTGCCCCCACGGCATCATCATACCGCATGGATCGCGAATTCATCCGCAACTTCTCGATCATCGCGCACATCGATCATGGAAAGTCGACGCTGGCCGACAGGTTGTTGGAGGCTACCGGCGCGCTTTCCCAGCGCGAGATGATGGAGCAGGTCCTCGACACCATGGACCTGGAACGCGAGCGCGGCATCACCATCAAAGCGCATGCCGTGCGGTTGAATTACCAGGCCTCCGACGGCCAACTGTATCAGTTGAACCTGATCGATACGCCCGGCCACGTGGATTTCTCCTACGAGGTCTCGCGCAGCCTGCAAGCTTGCGAGGGCGCCTTGCTGGTGGTGGATGCCTCGCAGGGCGTCGAGGCTCAGACACTCGCCAACACCTACCTGGCGCTGCACCACAACCTGGAGATCATTCCGGTCATCAATAAAATCGATTTGCCTGCCGCCGAGCCGGAGCGCATCCGGGAACAGATCGAATCCGTCATTGGACTCGACGCATCCGGGGCGCTGCTGGTGAGCGCCAAACAGGGCACCGGTATCCACGACCTGCTGGAAGCTGTCGTGCACCTGGTGCCGCCGCCGAAGGGGGTACCGGAATCGCCGCTGCGCGCGCTGATCTTCGATTCCTGGTTCGATCCCTACCGCGGCGTCATTATCCTCACGCGCGTCATGGATGGCCGCCTGCGCAAGGGCCAGCGCATCCGCCTGTGGTCGAGCGCCCAGGTCTACGAGGTGGAAGGACTTGGCTACCAGGCGCCCAAGGCCACGCCCTGCGACGAGCTGTCCGCGGGCGAAGTGGGCTTCCTGTTCGCCAACATCAAGACCGTCTCGGACGCGCGCATCGGCGACACCATCGTGGATCATGATCAGCCGGCCAGCGAGCCGCTGCCGGGCTTTGAAGAGATCAAGCCCATGGTATTTGCCGGCTTGTATCCGGTGGAGTCGCACGAGCACGGCCTGCTGCGCGACGCGCTCGAAAAACTGCGGCTCAACGACAGCGCCTTCAACTTCGAACCGGAGAACTCCGTGGCGCTGGGCTTCGGTTTCCGCTGCGGCTTCCTGGGCCTGCTGCATCTGGAGATCGTGCAGGAGCGCCTGGAGCGCGAATTCCACATCGACCTGATCACCACCGCGCCCAGCGTGCGCTATCGCGTCACCACCCACACCGGCGCATTAATCGAAGTGGATAACCCGACTAAGTTTCCCGATCCGGCCGGTATCCGGCAGGTGGAAGAGCCGATCTTCCTGGCTACCGTAATTACGCGCGAAGAGTATCTGGGCGGTATCCTCAAGTTGCTCGAAGAGAAGCGTGGAGAGCAAAAGAAATTCGAACATATCGGCAGCGGGCGCGTGCTGCTCGAATACGAGCTGCCCCTGAACGAGATCGTGCTGGATTTCTATGACCGCCTGAAATCGGCCTCGCGCGGCTATGCCTCGCTCGATTACCACCTGGCCGGCTACCGCGTCTCACCCATGGTGAAGCTGGACGTGCTGGTAGCCGGCGAGCCGGTGGACGCGCTGTCGATGATCGTGCACAAGGACTTCGCTTACGAGCGCGGCAAAGTCCTGATCGAGCGCATGCGCAAGCTGATTCCCCGGCAGATGTTCGAGGTGGCGCTGCAGGCGGCCATCGGCAACAAGATTATCGCGCGAGAGACCATCCCCGCCATGCGCAAGAACGTGCTGGCCAAGTGTTACGGCGGTGACATCACGCGCAAGCGCAAACTGCTGGAGAAGCAGAAGGAAGGTAAGAAGCGCATGAAGCGCGTGGGGCGCGTGGAGATTCCGCAGGAGGCGTTTTTGGCGGTGCTGAAGGTGGGCAGCGAGGAGGGAGAGTAATACCAGGTCGGTGCGGATACTCTTGAGTTTCTTGTTATTCTGCCCGTTACTCGGCGCCGCGAGCTATAGGACCAATTTTCCCGCCGCGGAAAATCCTATCTCGCAGGGTAACATCTGGCGGAACGGCGCAGCGGATGGCATTGACTGGTGCAACGTCCAAACGAGCCCCGGTCTTGCGTGGGGAGTGGGACCCTGTCCTACGGAATATGCAGACCCGACCGCGATCTTGAAAGGCACGTGGGGCCCGGATCAAACATTGCGGGCCAAGGCGCATGTCACCTCTCCGAACCCAAAGTACTACCAGGAAATCGAGCTGCGGTTACGTACCACAGTCAAGGCCCATAGCATAACAGGCTATGAGATCAATATCGGTGTCTCCCACGCCTATGTGCAAATCGTCCGGTGGAATGGACCGCTGGCCGACTTCACCTACCTCGGGTCGACCTGCACATACCCGGCCGTGTGCGGCCAGGTAAATGGTTACACTATTTCCAACGGCGACGTGGCAGTTGCGACGATCAAAGGTAACAAGATCGATGTTTACGTGAACGGTAAGCTGATTGCGACGGTTACCGACAGTACCTACTCAACCGGTAATCCCGGCATCGGGTTCAATTTTGGGTGCGGCGGGACATACTCAGATTTCGGCTGGTCGAGTTTTGAAGCAACGGATGGCCCAGCTTTGAAGCAGTAAGCGCTACGCCGGGTCGATCCGGTACACCCAGCCAGTCCCATCCCCCCCCGCGGCATTCGCGCGCGCGATCGCGGCATCCACCAGTTTGCGGTCCGGAGCCAGCGAGCAGACCGGGTCCGTGGCGTTCGGATTGCCCGTAAGCAGCATGGCCTGGCAGCGGCAGCCGCCGAAGTCTTCGTGGCGGCGCTCGCAGCTCCGGCAGGGTTCCGGCATCCAGTCCTCGCCGCGGAATCGGCGGAAGGCCGCGGACTCTTCCCAAATCCAACCCAACGGCCGCAACTGCGCGTTCTCAAAGCGGAGGTCCGGAATCACGCCCGCCGCGTGACACGGCAGCACCCAGCCGGCCGGATCCACCACCATTAGCGAGCGGCCCCAGCCGCCCATGCAGGCTTTGGGATACCGGGCAAAGTAATCCGGCGGAACGAAATCGATACGCATACGGCCCAGCAACCGCTGCTGGTGCGCCTCCACGGCCGCGACGCACGCACCCAACTGGCGGCGGGTAGGCAGTAACTTGTCGCGGTTCTCAATCGCCCAGCCGTAATACTGCACGTTGGCCACCTCCAGGCGGTCAGCGCCCATCCGCTCAGCCATCGCGACGATCGCATCCAGACGCTCGAGATTCCGCCGGTGCATGACGGCATTCACCGTCAGCGCGACGGACCGCGTGCGCGCCACTTCCGCCAACGCCAGCTTGCGAGCGTGCGCCCGTGCGCCGGCAAATTCGTTGGCCGCGGATTCCTCTGCATCCTGAAAGCTGATCTGGAGGTGGTCGAGGCCGGCGGCGATGAGCGCGTCGAGCTTTTGCTCGCTCAGCCCGATGCCGGACGTAATCAGGTTGACGTACAGATTCGCGGAGCGGCCTGCCCGCACGAGCTCTTCCAGATCAGCGCGCGCGGCCGGCTCGCCACCCGTGAGGTGCACGTGCAATACGCCCAGTTCCGCAGCTTCCCGGAAGATGCGCGCCCAAACGGAGGCGTCCATCTCCTCGCCGCGCGGGCGCATGGCCAGGGGATTCGAGCAGTATACGCAATGCAGCGGGCAGCGATGCGTGATTTCGGCGATCAACGCCTGCGGCCGCACACTCACTCCGTTACGATGATACGCCGCTGGGCCAGGCGGTCCAGAAACGCGGACGTCTCGCTCTCCACGCGGCCGGCCGCCGCGCCCGCGAACTCGCCTTCCAGTTCCCGCACGATATCTCCGAAAGTCCGCGAGCCATCGCAGCGCTGCAAAATCCGGGGGCCGGGACCGCTCAAGCGCAGGACTCCTTCGGGGATCAGCAGCACCCAGCCTTGCGCGGCGGTTTCCGACAGGCGGCAGCCGCGGGCCAGCCGAGGAATGCTGGCGGCGGTCATGGCTGGAACGCTCCGGGCGGCGGCCAGCCGGGCTGCACGTAGGCGAAGTACAGCGCGTCGAGCTGCGCCCAAAGGATGTCGC
>Ga0335078_10016710_pt1 | contig 10896 bp, 7 predicted proteins | sample Lox_Sample_32_FD_206711 | JGI IMG/M metagenome (GOLD analysis project Ga0335078, IMG submission 206711) | Soil microbial communities from Loxahatchee National Wildlife Refuge, Florida, United States - Lox_Sample_3.2 | ecosystem: Environmental > Terrestrial > Soil > Wetlands | place: USA: Florida... | reverse complement strand
GAGCATGAGGTTCCTGGCGCAGTTGGTGCCGAAGGACATGGCGTCGAACATGCCGTTTCTGGAGGGCGTCGGCTTGAATGCCCACACGGGCGCGTTCGTCGCGTCGATCGCACTGCTGGCCGTGTTGCTGCTGGGCGCCACACCGACGCTGCGGCTTTCGCGCTGGGTGACCCGTGACGCACTGGCCGAGGGAGATCGCGGCGCCGCCGGCCGGCTGTGGCGCAGATTGGGAGCAAACCTGGTCGTGGCGGAACTGGCGGTGGCGGTGGTGCTGCTGGTGGGCGCGGGGCTGCTGGGGAAGAGCCTCTATCGCCTGCTCCGCGTCCCCCTGGGGTTCGATCCAAGCCATCTCGCAACCGTGCAAGTAACGGCTCCCGACACGGTTTATCAAACCGACCAACAGACGGCGTGGCTCTATCGAGAAGTTGCGAGCCGCGTCTCAAGCCTGCCGGGCGTAGAGTCCGACGGGACGACCAGCATGCTCCCGGTGCAGTGCAACTGCGCCATCGACCGGATCCGCATTGTGGGAAGGCCGTACCACGGCGAACATAATGATGTGGACGAGCGTCATGTGAGCGCGGAATATCTGCACACGCTCAAGGCCAGCCTCGTCCGCGGACGGCTCTTTACCGACTCCGACGACGCCTCCAGGCCGGCAGTTGCAGTGATCAACCAGGCGCTCGCCCGAAAGTATTTTCCCGGCCAGGACCCGGTGGGCCAGAGGATTGCCAATGACGAGTTCGGGACACCGCACACGTGGGAGATTGTCGGCGTAGTGAACGACTTACGCGAGGGCGCGCTTGATGAAGACGTCTGGCCGGCGGAGTATTTCCCAATCAACCAGACGAGAGACCACTCGTTCAGCTTGGCCGTGCGCGCCCGGCAAGACCCGGGAGAGTTGCTGCCGGCGCTGGTGAGCACGTTGCATCAGATCGACCCGCGCCTGGGCGTTTCTGACGAAGCAACCATGAACGAGCGAATCGACGCCACGCAGGCAGCACTGCTGCACCGCTTCGCGGCCTGGCTGGTGGGTGGATTCGCGGCGATGGCGCTGGTGCTCGGTGTCCTGGGGCTTTACGGAGTAACCGCCTACGCGGTGAGCCAGCGGACGCGGGAAATCGGCGTCCGGATGGCGCTGGGAGCGCAGCGCAGCGCGGTGTACAAGCTGGTCATGCTGCATGCGGGATGGCTCACCTTCGCCGGCCTGGCAATCGGGCTGGTCTGCTCAGTGGCGGCGTCGCTGTGGATTCGAAACCTTCTGTTCAGAGTACACGCGTGGGACCCGCTGACACTGGGGGGCGTCGCCCTGTTGCTCGGTCTGGCGTCAATGGCGGCAAGCTTCCTGCCCGCGCGCCGCGCCGCGTCGGTGAACCCAACCGATGCGCTTCGGGCGGAGTAACAGTGCGAACTTTCATAATCATAAGGCGTTGAGAGAGTGAAGGGACAGCAGGGAAGGGAGGGTGCAACCTGTGCAGAAGCTCCATTCTTGCCGGCAGAATCGGCGTTTTTCTGGCGATTTCAAGCCAAAAAGTGCCAGTTTCGCGAGCCATTTATGGGGGTGCAGGAGTCTTTCTCACGTTTTCTCCAGTATCAAGTCAAGGGTAAATAGTGGTGGTGTCGATAAGGGACCCAAAACTCGTCTCGGATTCCTGGGCCCGGACCGTGATCAATCGGCACGACTTTGGCGTAAGCTGGAACAGCGTGTTGGACAAGGGCGGCGTTGTGGTGGGCAATGAGGTGGAGATCACCATCGACGCCGAGGCCATCTTGGAGCGTTTATGATTCCCAAGCCCGCTCAGGACTCCAGTGTCGAACTGGCGAGCGCCTTAGAAGAGGGGCGAGCGCGAACTCTCGAACTCATCGCGGATCTCACCGACGTCCAGATGATCGGGCCCCGCCTCGCCATCGTCAATCCCCTGTGCTGGGAGGTCGGGCACGTGGCGTGGTTCCAGGAATACTGGGTCCTGCGCCATTTCCGCAAGGAATCTCCCACCCGGCCCGAGGGCGACTCGCTCTATGATTCTGCCCGCATTGCCCACGACACTCGCTGGGATTTGCCGCTTCCCTCCAAAGCTGAGACACTGGCTTACGCTCAACGAATCCTCGACCGCGTGCTGGGGTGGCGCTAAGGTTGTGTCGGAAGCGATCGTCGCGGGCGTTCCGTTGATCGCTTCACGAATCGCCGGCTCGGTGGGCCTCCTCGGCGAGAGCTACCCCGCCTATTTCAAGGTAGGCGATACTGAAGGGTTAGCGCGACTCCTCAGCCGCGCTGAGACCGATCAAGCGTTTCTGACCCAGCTCGATTCTCACTGCCGGAAACTCGCCCCCCGCTTTGATGCCCGCCGCGAGAGGGGCGCCTGGAGGCGGCTGCTGGCGGAACGGGATCTCTTTGGGCGGACTGCAAGTTAATCGCGCCCCTTCGACAGTGTTCCAGTTGAGGCGGAAGTGCCCAGATCGGAAGAGCATCGGGAGGCACTTGAGAAATACATCGCGCAGGTTCCCGGGACACACTCCGTTCCTACCCTGCTGTCTCTTGGATATCCAATTGCGCGGGTGGGCGGCGCTTCTGTTCGCGTTCTTATCCTCGCCAGCAGCGGGCCAGACCGGCACTGGTATTATCCGCGGAAGCGTGTTCGATGCGCGCGGGCGCGCTCTCGAAGGCGCACGGATTTCGTTGTCCTTCGGAGCGGGCGGCCATGCGACGGCCACGACCGTCAGCGACCATCTCGCGCACTTTGAATTCACCGCACTGGCGGCGGGTCGCGATTACCGCTTGCGTGTTAGCCACACCGGGTATGTGAGCGTCGAGGCTGCCGGCCTCTCCTTGGCCCCGGGCGAAACCAAAGAGTTGCGCGTCACAATGGACTCGCGGCGCGCGCTCGCGAACGCCGTGGCAGAGGTTGCTACAGCCGGTGAACGGCAGGAGGTGCGCACGTTGCCGGTGCGCGGCCAGGCATCGGGAAATCTCGAGTCGCTGATTCCCGGGTCGGGCGCGAGCGGCGGCACGTTTGGATCGTTCCCGGTCAATGGCAGCCGCGCCCAATTCAACACCTACATCGTCAGCGGCGTCAATAATCTCGATCCGTTCCGGGGCGCGGAGGCCATCGGGCAGGGCGGCGCCTTCGCGGCTCCAGCCATCCTGCTGCCGCTGGATGCGATTCAGGAAATCCAGGTCGAGACCAATACCGGCACCGAGTACGGTCCGTCGGGCGCGGCGGTGCTGACGGCGATCAAGAGCGGCGGACCCCAGCTTCACGGGTCGCTCTTCGAGTTTTTTGATAACGATAAATTGGCGGCGAACAACTTTTACAACAACGCCTTTGGCCGCCCGCGATCGGAGTTTCGGAATAACCAGTTTGGCTTCACCGCCGGCGGCCCGCTTCCGCGCAGCAGCTATTTCTTCAGCTCGTACGAGGGACAGCACGAGCGCGTTGGCGTGACCTCCGCTTCGCGCTTTCCCACCCAGGCGGAAATCTCGACCGCGATTTCGCTGGTCCAGTCGAGCGGCCGTTCCGTGAACGCGCTGGCAGCGCCGATTCTCGCGCTCTACCCGGCATCGATCGGGCAGGGGCCGCTGAGTTTCTCCACGCTGGGGCGCAGCGACGGCGACGCCCTGACGCTGAAAGCCGATCGCGGCATGGCCGGCTCGAACAGGCTCTCCACGTCGTATGCTTTCGGCACGAACCGCCAACAATTTCCGCAGGGGCACTTCAGCTTGGGCGGCGGCTCGCGGTTGCCGTTGTACGTGGCGCAGTCCCACACCGTCGTTCATCTGTTCGCGGCCGAGTGGCAGCACGCGTTGTCGCCTCAATTCCTCAATGCCGCCAGATTCGGTTACTCGCGCTATGCGGAAACGACGCTTCCCGGCGACCACGGCTTCGATGTCACCACCCTCGGCCTGGACACTGGGGTCACTTCGGCGCGCGATTCCGGGCTGCCGGAAATCGACATCGCGCCCGGAGAATATGAGAATCTCGGCGCCAGTCTCTCGCTGCCGCGCGGCCGCGCCAGTAATGTCTTCGAACTCTCCGACCAAGCAAGCTGGAATCGCGGCGCCCATCAGTTGAAGTTCGGCGGCAGCACGACTTTCCTCCAGGAGAACGCCTATACCGACACCGGAATGCGCGGCCGGCTGGTCTTCGACGGCTCCCAGCTCGGTGATCAGCTCTCCACCGATTTCGCGATTGCCAGTCTGGCTGACTTGCTGGCGGGCCTCCCTGCACCCGGAGTGACAACGATCGCGCGCGGCGATTCGCAACGCTACCTTCGCCAGCGCCGCTGGGCGGCATTTGGCGAAGACGGCTGGCAAGTTCGACCGGCTCTGAAGGTGACCCTCGGATTGCGCCACGATCAGTTCTCCGTGCCCACGGAAAAGCAGGGGAGGCTTAGTAACTTCGTTCCGGGTGCCGGGCTGTTGGTGGTCGGCGCTCCTGGACTCGCCCGCGAATATCAGCCCAACAACGTTGATTTCGCTCCGCGGGCAGCTTTTGCCCTGGGATCAGGCGGCAATCGCACGTTCAGCGGCGGTTGGGGACTGTACTTCGATGCGCAGTCTTTCGACGAGCTGATGGATAACAGTAGTAACTCAAACTCGATTCTTCCCGGCCCTTTGTTCAATCCCATCGGCACCAGCGCGATCTTCACCATTACCCCGCCGCCCCCGGTTCCATTTGGCCCCGGCGTCGAAATTTTCGGGCCGGCGGCGCCGCAGCCGCCGTTTGATGTCTTCGCGGTGAGCACCCATTTTCCCGATCCGCGCTACCAGAATTTCAATCTGGCGGATGAACAGCGGCTCGGCTCACAGCTGCTGCTGCGCATTGCGTATTACGGCACGCGCGGCGATCGACTGCCCGTGGTGATCGATGTAAATCAGCCACTACCCGGCAATGCGGATTCAGCCAGCGAGCAGGCGCGCCGGCCGTTCGCAGCCGCTTTCCCGCAGTTTCGCGTGATCAACACGCTTGCGGCTACCGCCTACTCCAACTACAACAGCTTGCAGGTCTCGGCGCAGCGCTCAGCGGCCAACCTCACTTTTCGTGCCAGCTACACCTTTTCCAGATCGCTAGATGACGCCTCAGGCGCTGGCGGCTTTCACGGCGGGCCGCCGGAAGACAGCCGCAATCTGCGGCGTGATTACGGCCCTTCTGATTTTGACCTCCGGCATCGCTTCACCGTAAGTTACGCATGGCGCGTGCCGGCGCCGCCAGTCCCGAGAGGCTGGCTCACAGCGTTGCTGGCGAATTGGCGACTGAATGGAATTACGACACTCGAAACCGGCGCGCCGCTCAATATAACCTTGCCTTTCGATAATTCGGGCACGGGCGAGTTTCGCGATCGTCCAAATCTCGTCGGAGACGCTCACGTGGCATTTAATCCGACAGGGCCGTATCTCAATCCGGCGGCATTCGCGCAGCCTGCGGCCGGGAGTTACGGCAATCTGGGAAGAAACGTGTTCAGCGGGCCGGGACTGAACGACTTCGATATGTCACTGGTCAAATTGCAGCGCATCGGGGGCGCACGGCTGCTGCGGCTGCGCGTCGAGTTCTTCAACGTGTGGAACCATCCAAACTTCGCTAATCCGTCAACGACTTTCGGCTCTGGGTATCGATTGACCAGCACGCCGGATTCGTCCAATCCTTATTTCGGCAACGGCAGTCCGCGGAACGTGCAACTCGTCGCCGAGCTGGAGTTCTGAGTTATTCAATCGATTCCGTACCCGGTCGTGCTTCATGACACGAGCTTTCGCCACAGTTCGAAAGTGAAACGATGCAGGCTGGTCCTCGTCGATACTGAGTTGCACTACAGGAATGTCCGCAAGGGGCAGATGTGACTCCTATTTCACGTGCGAAATAGGAGTCACACGTACTCGACTTTGCTTCACAATCTAGGCACAGCGTTGGCCGTACAGAAAGAGCTTTTGCGCCATGCGGACATCTCGACAACCTTGAACATCTACACTCAACGGTGTCGGGCGCCAAGCGCGAGGCGGCCCATCAAGTGGTGCAACTCCTACTCAAAAAATAAGGGGCCGTCGTGAGCGGCCCCTATCGGTGGTACGAATTGGTACTTGTTTTTCCTGCCCGATTCTCTCTAACCCTATGATTCCATTGGTTGCGGGGGCTGGATTTGAACCAGCGACCTTTGGGTTATGAGCCCAACGAGCTACCTGACTGCTCCACCCCGCGAAAAGATTATAAGCGAGCTCCCCATCTTTTGCCAAGTGTTTTTTTTCGCCGTCCCAGTTGTATCGATGGTTCGCCGCGAGTCGATGGCCATCCACAATTCGACTGCTCATCAAGTTCCTTCAGCACCCGTCGAAGCCGCAGCCGAGTCTCGAAGCTTCTCCACCGTCGCGGCGCGAAGCAGTATCTCCTTCAACTCCTGTTCGCCGAGTTTCTCGCTACAGCCCGAGACAATCCGTCTGCTGCGTTCGACGAGTGCTTCGCGGTACGTGGGGTCCGCCGTGGTGATACCGATATCACCCAGGGCCCGCAGCACCCGCAAGCTGACTGCGACGTCTGCCTTGGCGTACATTCGGATCTGTTCGAACGCCGAATCCAGCAACCGCTCAAAACCAGGCCAGACGATGCTGACCCGAACCACGCCCGGTGGATCGTAGAGCACGGGCTCGGGCGGTTCCCGGGAGGCAAAACGGATCAGGATTCGGCTCAACTGATCCACACAACTAATGGCGGTGCTGGGATCGTTGACGGCAGGCGAGATCGCCTTCAGCGCAATGTCCACGATCTGCAAGACACCAAACTCCACGTCCTGTTGCAAGGTCCGGGAGGGGCCGAAGTCGAAAGCGCCGTGAAGCTCGGCGATCCCTTCCGGCGACAGCCTCTCCCCCTTGTAGACCATCAGCAGCGGAATGCCCGCCGGCACAAAGTGCCCGACCCGCCGGAGAACATGAATCTTGACGCGGTGGTTCTTTGCCAGGGTGACGAGCCTCCGCGTATCGATGAATCGAACGTAACCGGAGGCGCGGCTCAGGATTTGCGTATCCCACGTTGTAGGATCGATCCGATCAGGATCGGCAACCCGACTTCGCCGGTGAGGGTATGGCATCATCTCATCGAGGATCGCTTCCGTCTCGGACGCGATCCGGTCCACGATATGATTCACGCTGATCGCGTGCGAGATGTGGTGAATGAAAAAGAGCAGCCATCCGACGCAGGCAAGGGCCAGCAGCATCGCGCCCGTGACAGTACCTACCGGCGCGAAAGGGCGCGGCACGGATCTGGCCGCGGGCAGCGCCGCCATGCAATACGAGAAAGTACCAAGGAAAATGCCAAGCGTCCATTGCGTGACTCGGTCGCGCGCGAAGCTCACAATGATGCGCGGCGAGAACTGCATCGAGGCCAGCGTGAGCGTCATCAGCAGGATCGCAAACACAATGGAGACCACGGTCATGATGGAGGCGGCGATGCCGGCGAGGATGATCTGGGCCACCTGCGGATCGGCGTGCGAGGGGAAGAGCATCTTCGGCACCCACGCATCGATGCCGGGAACAGCCTCTTCCAGCCAGGAGAAAAGCGCGCCCGCGCAACCCAACGTCAGGGCGATGGTCAGCGGCCGAACCAGGAAGCCGCCACGCAGGCTGTACATAACGTGGCGGACCAGTAAGGGAAAGCGTTTGTTCATGGTTTCGGTTATCGGTTATCAGTGGTCGGTGGCGTCGGTGGCCGATTGTCAATTAATCAGTTCTCAGTTTTCAGTCATCGGTTTCCGAAAGGATCGGGGATTCACTATTCACCATTCGCAATTCACCATTTCCGTTCGTCATTTCTTTTTCCACGCCTGCCAGTCGGTGGTGGTCGCCTTCACCATCTGCTGGGCGGCTTCGTGCAGCCATCCTGCCGAACGGCGCTTCAGGTCGCGTTCGACCGCCGCGATCGACCCTGGGCTCCCCAGGTGCACATTGGCGGTCTCCCAGCCCATAGCTTCGAGAAGGCGGAGTTCGTCGCGCTCCTTGGGCAGCGAAGACAGCTCGACCCGCGAACACAGCGGGCCGAGACGACGGACGATCCAACGGCCTTTCAGGTCGACAAACGGATCGAGGCATCGCACTGCCGAGCGCAAGATCAGCTGGTAGAAAATGCGTTTGGAGCCCTTGCCGCCGCACGCCCAGGCGTACGCCGATGGAGCCAGCGCTTTGGCCTCGCGTGCGATATGGCCGCCCTTCCAGTCGGCCAAGGCAACGTAGCGCTCACGCCCGAGGCTGCCCAGCCCGGCCACGCGATGGCGGAGGTCGAGCTTCAGGCCAGGCTCAGGCATCAACCGCCCGAGGGCTTTCCTAGCGCTGCCCGGAATCGTCCGTCTCAGGCGAAGCAGCGCATCCATTTTCTCCCAGAAACGCACCGGGTTGCGCAGTTCGCTGGTGGCCACGCGGCGCAGCCAAGCGTGCTTTGCCTCCAGCACGAACGGCTCGCCGCCCGCCGCCAAGGCCTTGCGGTAGCTTTTCAGGATGGCGCCACAGGCGTCCTTAGGTTCGATCGCCAGGTGCCCGGCCGCGATCGCGAGATGGGCGCTCGCCGCAAGCCGCACGAGGTCGATCGCATAAGGTGCCTTGCAGACTTCGTCGAAGTCGTTAATGCCCCAGATCAGGCGCCCCTCGATATCGCGCCAGGTACCGAAGTTTTCGACATGCAGGTCGCCCACGGCCAGCACCTCCGGCGCGCGCGCGAGTTCCGGGCAGGTGGTCCGCCACAGCTCCACCCAGCGGTAAAAGGTGGCGCGCAAAAAGCTGAACACATCTTCGGCCATGCGCTGGTGTTTCAAACGAAGGTCCAGCGAGACTATCGAGGTATACTTCGAGAGCCACGCTTCGTACCTTTCGGTCGCCTTCACGATTTTCATGGCTTCTATCCTGGCCCACATCGGGCCTTGCTTACAAGCAATTTAGGAGTTACTGCGTGGGGAGCGAGCAGTCCTGCGGTATCGCGCGTGACGCCCGCGCGACGTCATTCTCACGGTTGCGCAGGCGTTGCCACCGTGGTACGGTTAATCTCGCGGCGGCGATGCACGCCATAATCCAGCAGAGTGCTCGAAAACCAGGGAGCAGATGAGGAAACCAAACCACCGGCTCATTCGGAACGCGGCCTTGGTAGCAATGGCTTGGTTCCTGTCGATCATGGGGTCGTATCGCGAAGATGCCTCACCGGCCGTGGGGAGCGATTCCACTAGCCTCACTCTCACCACGAAGGCCTTCCAGGCGAACGGCCCGATACCTCAACCCTACTCTTGCGAGGGACCCGACATATCGCCGGAACTTGACTGGTCCAATGCGCCCGCCAAAACCCGCAGTTTTGCCCTCATCCTCGAGGACCCCGACGCCCCGGGTGGCACCTGGGTTCACTGGGTGGTCTACGACCTGCCCGCCGGCGCCCATCACCTCCAAGCTGGAATACCTCGGCGCGACGACATCGAGGGCGGCGGCCGGCAGGGGGACAACGACTTTGGCCGTGTCGGGTACAACGGTCCGTGCCCTCCTCCCGGCCCACCTCACCGGTATTTCTTCCGGCTTTATTCCCTCGATACCGTCCTCAACCTGAGAGGCCGGGTGCAGAAGATAGCAGCGGAACAAGGTATGAAAGGGCACGTGTTAGCGCAGACCGAGCTGATGGGAACGTACCAGAGGAAATGATATCTCAGCGATGAATTCAATTCAGGGTGCAGTCCGTCCTTCTCTCCCGATCCGTAAGCATCCGTAATGCGAAAGAAGAAGGTTCTGCGCGTCGGACGTAGTGCGTCGATCGGGTGCGCCCTTCACTATCTCACAAACCTGTCGCGCACCCGTCGCACTCACCTGTCAGGTTCCGATGACAAGACGATCGATTCGCTTGCTGACGTCGCGCAGGTACGCCTCGTCGCCGCCGTCGATCTCCGTAGTAGCCGTACCGGAATAATGGATCTCGGCCAGCGCCTTGTGCACTTCGGCCCAGTCCACATCTCCGTCGCCGAGGTTTACCCAACTGTAGCCGTCGTCGCGGCGCTTGAAATCCTTCAGGTGCAACTCGCAGATGCGGTTGCCGAGCGTCCTGATCCAGTCCTGCGGATAACCGTAAAACACGATGTTACCCACGTCGAACCAGACCTTGACCCAGGGGCTAGCAAACTCGTCGGTGTATCTGGCGAACTCGAGCGGGCTCAGCAGGAACTTGTTCCAGACCTCTTCCAGCGCGATGACGATTTTCAGCTCTTCGGCAAGTGGAATCAGCTTGCGAATCTGCTTTTGCGAGCGCGTCCACGCATCGCGGTAGCTGATCTGCGGGTTCACCACCGCCGGCACCAGCAGCACCGAATAGCAGCCCCAGAGCTTGGCGTTGTGAAGCGAGGTGCGCATGGCGTTCAAGCTCTTCTCCACTACCGCCGGATCGCTCGAGGAGAGCGGCCACTCCCAGTGTCCTTCGTTCATCACGGAATCGATCTTGATTCCGGCCGCGTCCGCAGCCTTTTTGATCTCTTCGGCCTCGGATTCCTTGGGCGTGGTGTAAGCCTGTACCGCTTCGAAACCTACGTCGCGCGCCAGCTTGAAGCGATCGGCGTAGCTGAGGTTCTTGGGGAGCATTCCCAGCAGTACACCCTTCTTAATAGGCAATGGCCCGCCCGCCGGAAGCGCGGTAGCCGGTGCTGAAGCCGGGAAGCCCGCGGAGTAACCCGACCGGGGTGCCGCGACTGCAGTCAGCCCCGCCGTGCAGGCCGTGGCCAGCGAGGTCTTCAGAAATTGTCGACGAGATGATTCAATCTTCATGGTTCCCACCTTCTCATAGCCTACTCATGGCTATATCTCGTGCGGAAAGTCTGAGCGCAGCGAAGAGCCTCTCTTTCCTTTTTCTTCGTACGGCACGAGCGAAGAGAGATTCTTCGCTGCGCTCAGAATGACATCTAACCCTT
>Ga0335078_10016709_pt1 | contig 10897 bp, 9 predicted proteins | sample Lox_Sample_32_FD_206711 | JGI IMG/M metagenome (GOLD analysis project Ga0335078, IMG submission 206711) | Soil microbial communities from Loxahatchee National Wildlife Refuge, Florida, United States - Lox_Sample_3.2 | ecosystem: Environmental > Terrestrial > Soil > Wetlands | place: USA: Florida... | reverse complement strand
CGCCAGCGCGAAAAACAAGCCGGCGATCGTCGGCATGATCACGTTGCCCATCCAATTCGTCAAATTCGTGATTCCGTCGAGAAAGTTCATAGCCCCGCCGTCACATCATGGAAACGACCAACCGCCAGAGCGCCGACACCGTCAGAAATCCGGCCGCGCAGCAGACCAGGCGCATGGCCGGCTTGCCAAACGCGAAATTCAAAATGGCGCCAATGATTGCCAGTCCGGCGGCGACTGGCAGGATTCGGCTTGCCGTATACGTCCAAAGTCCCGCCAAGACATCTGCCGTCGCGAACTTCGTTCCCGAATTCCACCCCTGCATGAGAGCTTGCGTGGCCGCAATGGAGAGAAGAAACATCGCGCCCAGGATCGAATAGAGCGGTGACCGTCCCTCCGAGATGTCAACCACTCCCCGAAGAACCATCCAGGCGGCGAGCACCGGCGCGAGATAGCCGACAACGAATTGATTCACGAAATTCGTGACGTCGACCTTGAAGGTGTTAAACAGCGCGGTCCCCCCTCCGCCTGCCATGGGGACAGGAATCCCGAAGCCCGAGAACCAGCTCAGGATCTGCGGCAGAGTCAGCATCACGGCTGCCCAGAACATCCACAGACCGAATCTGCCATTCTGGAGGGCTGACCCTTGCTGTCGAAGCGCCAGGCCCGCCAGCACCAGAGCGACGAGCGCGGCGACCGGCGCTAATCCGAGGAGCAATCCGATTGCGTCATTGATCATCTGCATGGGAATCTCCGAAGTGCCGGGCGAATGGAGGAGGGTGCGTCGCCACCGCCCGGCCATCGTGAAGGGCATCCTATGGAACCCCGCCCCCTCCTTGCGCGATCCAGAACTCCAGCAACCGCGTCAATCCGGACACGGCCAGGAGCCCCAGTGCCGTTCCCATCCAGCGGAGATAACCGCGACCGCTAGCGTACGAAACGATTCCGCCGACTACGGCAACGCCAGCACCGACGGGTGCGATGACGTTGCCGATCCAGTTCACGAAGTTCAGGAACGCGCCTTCCGGTTGCGCCCCCGTTTGGCCCTGTACCGCCACATTGACCTGTGGCGCCGCGCCAAGATTCTGAGCAAGGGCCACGCACTGGCACACCACCAAAAGGCAGAGTGCCAGGGCAATGGCCACGATACGTACATGCTTCATTTGCCTGTAGACCTCCATCGGGAATCGCCCCTCGCTGAGTGCGCTCGGATCAGCAATTTCGGGGCTTGAGAGAATGCTAGGGCAGGATTTGCAGGGTGCAAAAAACCAATGCGCAATCCCGCTTCAACGCTCTTCAGGGTTCACGATGAAATGGATAGGAGTAACGATGGGATGGTGGGAGACTTCGCCAGGGGCAAGGGATTTGCCTGAAGCCGTTTTCGACTAGCGCTGCGGACACGACGAGGGCCCGGACCGCAACCATAGGAGCGGAATCACCCAGGTTGGTTAATAGAATAGGAGGGTGGGTGCGGTGTTTCGGAAATGATGACGGATGAGGATCGGCAAGCGGGTGAAGTGGTCCTGTGTGCGATCTCGCCGTTCGTCGTCGGCTTGGTAGCACGCGATGACGATGGACGGGAGGGGCGTATGATCGGCACGGGCACGGCTCTGCGGTTCCGGACGTCGAACATGGTGCTAATCGCGGACCACGTCCTGCGCAACTCGGTGCCGGAGGACATTTTCTTCATTCCCCCTCCGGCGAATGGCTTTCGGTTGTCGACGTCAGGCACGGACTCTCCCGAATACAACTGGCGCTTCCAGGCGGCATTCCGGGGTGTACGGGACGAGAGTCTGGATGTGGCCGCTTTGGTCTTCGACAACGAAATCCCAGGCTGCCGATTCTTCGACCTCCCCGAGACTGCCAGTACACCAGGAAAGAACACGCCCGTGGCAATTTGCGGCTATCCACGTGCCAAGGCAAAACCCTTCCTGTGGGGAGACGTAGTCGGTTTTATCGCCTGTCCCGATTTTCAGGGTGCGACTCTGATGGACCCAGATGCTGTCGGAGATTTGCGATCTTTCCAGTTCGCGATCGACTACCCGGACAATACCGGAGTTCCTCCATCTGGATACTCGGGCGCTATGGTTTGGTATGACCGTGCTGGCTGTCGCACCCTGGAGGAACTTCGCGAGCGGCTCGATATTGGTGCCGCCGGTATCGTGACTGATCACCGAACCGCCCATGCGGCACTGGCCTGTACCAAGATCGAGTCCATCATTCACTTCCTTCAGCAGAACCTGGAGTAGCGCCAGCTTGGCCGCTGTACAACGGAGAGACGTAAAACGATGAGCGCTATCGGCAAGAAGCTGCATCATTTTGTGCCGCGCTTTTACCTGCGGGAATGGGCGCAGAAGGAGCGCATTTATTGCTTACAGGACGGTACGATTCGCCGGCCGAACCTCAGGAATGTGTGCGCGGAGAATTACTTCTACGGTCTCTGCCAGCTCAGCGATGAAGACCTTGAATTTCTCCAAAAGGCGATCATTGATGGCTCGCCGAATGCCCTCAAAGAGTCTCATGAGCAGCTGACACAGATTCTGAGGCTGCCCTACCTGGCGAAACAGCGTCTCGATGCATCAGGGGACGCGGCGTCGCCGGCAATGGCCGAAGCCAAGCGCATGATTGCCGAGCTCAACGAGAATCTGCACACGAATGTGGAAGAAAAATTTCGCCCGTACCTTTCGTCAATGCTTGCAGGCGACCTTTCGTTTCTGCGCGATCCGGGTAGGGCCGCCGTGTTCTTTTGGGGTCTCGCAGTCCAATACGCACGCACGCATCACGTTAAGAGTGTGCAACGAATCCTCGATCCAAATCGTGCCGACTTGTATCGCCGTCTTGCAAATCCACTGGCGCATATCGTCGCCTCGAATGTTGGATGCAGTCTCTTTGCCGACCGGGCGCGGCTCACTGTGCTGCTATTGGCGAATTCAAGCACGACCCCGTTTATAACCGCCGACCAACCGATCATCAACATCGCGTCCAAACCGAATGATGATTTGACTGCGCCGACGAGGTTCGAGCTGTATTATCCCTTGTCGCCAACCACAGCGATGCTGCTCCTAGAGCCCGCGAGTGATCATCTTCCGTCAAACCTCTCTGTATCGGGTGGTGCGGCGCACATGTACAATTTGGGGCTGGCCGCACGAGCCCGCCGGCAGATCTTAGCAGCCGAACCAGGTGTTCTGGAGGCGATTCGTGATGAACTGCCAGCCTATTTGAGCTGTTTCCGATGATGCTGGCTCACGAGTTCGGATCGGCAGAAGCGACATCGTCTCCCGTCAGGGACGTGGCCTCAGGCCGAATTGCGGTCAGGAACACGACGCTCTGCACGACGAGCCCGGCCGTTACGCGGTTAAACGACTCTACCGGAAGAATTCCGTGGGAGACAAGATTCCGAAGGTTCATACCGCGTTTATCGACGTAAAGAACCTTCAGGAAATACCACAGCTTCTCGTCGAGCGACTCCCGGACGCGGGGCTCATGCAGGGCGTCGTTCATGTTCTTGAGCTCAAAACCACCCTCCGGGTCCGTCTTCGTGGCCGGAACGTCCAAGAGCCCGAGCAATTCCCTGAGACTGTTTTCGACTTGGGGGGCAAGGACATGAATGCATTTGACGTAGTCCCCAGACTCAAATGCGGCGAGGCCCTCCCGATACAGGGACATGCGATCGGCTGGGATAAGGGGACAGTCGAGAATTGCGGGCGCATCCGGCACGCCTCCAAGCTCAAATTTCCGTTTCCAATCCTCCATCCCCGATAAAAAGAACGCCGCGTTGAGATTCATCGTCCGCGCCACCTCCATAACCAGTCGTCCCTCTTCATCGTAGTCGTATGTGCCGACAGTGCTGACGGGCAGGCCGTTGTCGCCCATAATGGCCGTCGGCACTATACGGTGGGCGATGAATCCTCCTTCGCTCAGCAGTTTTCTGATCTTGCGCGGTTTTGGCGCAAATCCGTCGGCAAGCCGGTAGAGGGCGATGAGCGGATCTGGTACCTTGATGAGACCCGTGATCGCGTCATCAACCTTTTTTTGATCGATGCGGATTTCGACGCGCTGCGGTTTCATCTCGCCGATGACGTCTTTGCCCCTAGCTTCAAGGATGACGCGCACGCGCTCTGCGTCCTCGCGAAAGCCCAGTTGCCGGTACTCTTCCAGGATCATCGCAATATGGTGGGTTGCGAGAAACGCGTTCATGCCGGATACGGTCTCTAGTACGGCTTCGCCGTACATGAGCGTGATCTCCTTTGCGCGCATGTAGTTCTGGTGATTGTGGAAATAGCGCGCAAGCGAGCCGCCCGCCATCATCATCCGGTGCAAATCACGGTTTGCGATCATTGCCTGCAGCCGCTTCTCCAGTTGATCCAGAATTTCCTGCCGCTGGGGATTACTCAACCCCTTTAGGCCGATGAGGCGGTCGAACGGCGCCATCCACACGCCGAGATGCGCATCTTCTGCCGCGTTTGCGACTTCAACTATGCGGCGGAACCCTCGTTCAACCAACTCGGGCCGCTTGAGCTGCTGGGCCAAACATATGCCGCGCGTGAGAAGGTCAAACATCGAGAACGTGTTTTGAGACGCGTCGCTGGCGCCGGCAGCTTCGAAGTACAACTCTGCCGCCATCTCCGCGTACTTATGAAGGTCTTTCCTGGAGCTTCCTAGCCGTCTTCCCAATTCCCAAGTGGCATCGGCAAAACGAGCCCGCACGGCCGCGGGTTTGAGGACAACGGCGAGCGCAACCCACTCCTCGACATCATGGGAAGTCAGCTTGGCGAGGCACGGATACTCTTCCTGACCATCAACCGCCTTTCGTTGCGGCGAGAAGTACGAATTCCAGACATCTTGCTTCGAGCTGCAGGTGCTGAACTCAAGTGGAGCGAGACTTCGGACAATCCGCTCAACCCGATCTTCGGCCTCTCCCCCTTCCCTCAAGCGCCGGACGATACGGCATACAATCGGCGACACATCAAGACGGTCCGACGCGGGATCAATTTGATCAATCCATTCAAGAACATCTTCTGGAAGGGACAGAATAGGCCTCCTGCACTTGCTATTTCATTTTCCCCTGCCGGCGCCTCGTCGTCACATTCGGACGCCACAAAAGGCGGGGGCGTTGCAAGTGCGTTCACTCGGCATTGGAAGCGACTTGCTACTTGAAGCTCGCCCATGAGTCAAAATCCGTGACCAGAGATTTCAAATAATCCTGATGGGCCGCGTAAAACGCGCCGAATTCCTCCAATCCGTATTCGTTCTCCTGAAGACGCCGCAACGCGCCGTTCTCGATCGCAAGTTCCTGCATAACGACACCATCCGAGGTGGGCATGCATTCCACGAGGACATAAGAGAGACCGTGTTGGGCGATCAGATGCTCCTCCGCAAACCATGGCCCGCCATCCACTACACTCGCCATATACAGATCCGATAGCGCAAGAACATCATCCGGCAACACCTCGGCAACATCGGTGACACGCTTTCCGTTCCAGACCATGGCGCCAAGCACGATGCAAAGAGGGCTTCCGTCTTTGTCACTGACGACAATCTCGGCGCTCGCAAGCATGTCGCCAACCCCGAGCTTCGCCAACCGATAAAGGCCCATCATGAGGTTACAGGGATTGTAGATTCTTGCCGTCACGGTCGCATGGGGATGGCTCCGCTCAACCTCGTCAAAATACGCCTGCACCATGGTCCGCCACGCTTCGTTTCCTTTGAGGCAGTAGTCAGCATTTTCTTTGGCTTCGATCCAGGCGAGCCGGCGCTGCGGAGTTGCGATCATCTCAAAATGAAACGCGTTGCCGCCCTCCAGCCCTTTGGCCCAGCGCAAGAGGTACTCGTCGGAGAAGACAGCGCTGGATTCGAGACGCGGGCCGCCGCGTATCAACGCGGCGACGTTCCAGTTGCGGCATTCGTTCGCCAGTTTTTCGGGATAGCCGATTTCGCGGTCATCGCAGTGATCGAAGAAGGCGTCCGTCACCTCCGCGACAACAAGCTGTTCCTCCAGGTATCGGATGGGCTCATCTAGTTCATTCGCCCACCGCGTCCCGGCCAGCCACTCACTGGCGCGCTTGCGCTCATCCGGGTCGAACTCCGGGACGATAAGATAAAGGGCAAAATCGCAGGCGCCTTCAACGCGCCGCTGCTTGATGTCTAGTTTCAAAACGAGGTGCTCGGGGAGAGTGTACTGATGGAGCAATTTCAGCAGAACCGGCACGGCTGCGTCGCGCCGCGCCTCGTCGCGGAAGAGGTAGACCTTGTGCTCCCGACAAAGGCGTAGTTCGGCTGCGGCGGCGACTGGCACGATTTTTTCGACGCGCTCCAGGATGCGGGCATCTGTCAGATAGAGCTGATAGCCATCGACGGCCCAAGGTGCCGTGCGCGCGAATTCGGAAAACGGCACCAGCAGTTCATGCCATTCCGTTGACACAAGCACGCAACGGATTTGGCTATCTCGGAGGCCGTGGTCGTGCTTAATGAGCGCTACATACTTATGGAGTTCGTGGAGCGCCTGGCGAGCGGTTTGATTGCTCTTCTTGAGCTCAATGATCACGTTCGCCGAATACCGATCCGTTGCAAGAATATCGATGCTCCCCGAGGCGCCCTGCCGGTTAGGCAGCCGATATTCCACGCTCCGAAGGGTGAGGCCTGGCTCCAAAATCTCCAGACGCTTCGCAAGCTCGTCGCGCAACCGTGCTTCGGTTGAAGTTGGTTCGGTCATTTTGTGGAGATCCATTTCAATCGTATCCCTGGGGGGCCGTTGCGCTTCTGACCTCGGAACGGTTGTCGTCGGCCAGCCGCCGCAATCAGGGCTGCGCCTGCCTTGCGTTCTTCGGGTTCTGAAGTTCCTCGAAGCTTGGCGTAAAAGGACTGGTGAGCTGGGAGGGATTAACCGGGCAGGTGAAGTTCTTGAGCTTGACCCAGAGTTTCGCCTCCTCATGCTCTTCCGTCGTTACCCACGGAGAGAGGCGAATTTCGGTCACCAACGTCTTGAGATCGATCCTCCGGCGCTTGAAGGGATGAACCCAGTCGTGAAGGGGGTTTTCGGGGAGCGGCTCGCGGCCCGGAAAGTTGTCAAGATTGTAGTGCCGGTTCATTCCGGCGAGCGGGTCGAGACACTGCAAGACAATTCTGAGTTCCTTTTCCTTTTCAAAGCAGGCTCTCTTCGTGAAGAGGAACTGGATGAGGTTGTAGCCAGTCGTGCCCACTTCGGTATATTTCACGCTGCCGAGAAAGATGTCGTCGAGCTGTCGGTGCAGTTGTGCTTTCAGCAGATCAAAACGCGAAAATACGACGACGCCCTTCCCATAGCGGCCCCACATGTGGAGGGTCTCGCCTTCGAAAATCTGCCAGCAATTGAGATAGAGATTTTCGCTGAATTGGCGGTTGAACGCCTGATCGTCATTCAGTTTGAGCTCGTCGTCAAGATCGAACCGGATTAGACCGAGAACCTTTCTGGCATACTCATCGGAGGGCAACGCCTCCCGGGGATCGTCGTCCTTGAAGAGATCGAGCCGGCGCAGGTACAGCTCCTCACTTGCAAACAGGTCCCGGAATTTCCCGAAATCCATGAAGCGGCAGATGACAGTTTCGTCCGCTGGCTCCTGGCAGGCATAGTGCGGAACGACGGGCATAATCTCAAAGTAGCAGGCCGTCTGGAAGGTTCGCTGCAATCACTTTCTGCAGGTTCTAAACTGACTGTCGATGGGAGGCCGCTCCTTTGATGCCACCTTATGAGATCCCTCGCACTTGTCAAATTGACTATCGGCAGATCATGCAGGCGGGGGCCGCGCATTCCGGCGATGACCTGATCGCCTGGATGAAAGAGGATCTGGTCTACGCCGCTTTCGATGCGTACGTGGCCATGACGGACCGACAGCCGGAAGTTGTGCGGATCACTCAGGGCTCGTTCGAGTACATCTATGATGACTGCGCCTCGCTAGAAGCTCTGGAATTGCCCACACCGCATCTGCCGCCCGAGAAGCGCCTCGTTCTGGCGATCGGTCGGTCGGCGCCTCGTCTCCCAAAACGCGACGATTCCCGCTTACGGGGATGGTCTGGCCCCACTCTGAAAGACGCCTACGGTCCGGGATGGGATCGCGGCCATTTCATCGCCTACACCCTTGGTGGTGTCGTCGACGGCTTTGAGCTAAACGTATTTGTGCAGCGACGCAGCCTCAATCGCGGCTGGAAATCACATCCTCGTGGACGCCTCTACCGCGAAATGGAGGATTTCTGCGCCGCCAACATGGGCACGTTTTGCTTTAGCCGCCCGATTTATAGCGACGAGACGGCGAAACCGGCAGCAATCGAGTTCGCTCTTCTGAAACCGGGTGGCGATCTCCGGGTGGAGGTCTTCGACAATCGGTAAACGGCAATCTGTCCATACAGTGACGCCCGGCAGCTCCAGATTGCCATTGGACAGCCTGCATCAGAGGGAAAGTTGGTTCCTCACGAGCGCCTGTTCGAAATCCTTCCAGATGAGGGGTGGCAACAATTCCGTTCCCTCCTTCATGCGATTCATTGCCATGCGCTTCGCCGTGCCCACCACCGCCTCCAGGTCTGCCGGGGCGATGCCTCGCAGACGGCTGACGAGATCCCTTGCCATGAGGTCAGGATCCAGCGGGATCGGACCGAGGTATCTTTTGAGCAACCGCAGATACCCTTCATCGTCCGGCAGGCCAATCTCAAGCTTTTCGCTGAACCGTCCGCCGCGCAGCACCCGCGGATCGATGTCGCCAGGGTGGTTCGTCGTGCCGATCAGAAAGACATGGTTAGCCGGCTCCAGTTGGCCCATCAGAATCAAGGCCTGGTCGACGAACTGAACCTGATGCTGCCCCATGTAGTGGCCGTTGTCGCCCCGGGGCAGCAGCCCATCGATTTCGTCGACGAAAACGATTGAGGGGCCATGCTCGCGTGCCCGACCGAACACCTGGGTCAGCTTTTCAGGCGTCGGGCTGTCGGACGGCGTAATGGCGTAGAAGCTGCGTCGCGTCTGCGTGGCAATCAGGTGCGCGATCGAGGTTTTGCCCGTCCCGCTGGGACCCACGAGAAGCAATCCGGTGGGGACCGGCACCTGCAGCTTTTCCGCCTCGCGGGCATCCATCAGCCGAATGAGATTTCGGAGGTCCTGTTCCACTGCCGGCGAAAGCACGAGATCACCCCATTCGACTGACCGGATTAGCGGCCGATCCTGCCCGCCGCTTTCGCCCAACGCTTGCTCCAGATCGCGTTCCGCGATCGGGCGGTTTTCAGCGGCAGCAAGCGAAGCCGCCTTGTTTACCAGGCCGGCCAGCTTTGCGGCGCTCCATCCGGGCGTGCGGCTGGCAAATCGATCGAGGGGGAATGGTGTCCAGAGCCGCCGTGACAACTGTGCTGTCAGGATCTTCACCCTGGCAGCCTCGTCGGGCAAATCTACTCGGATTTTTTCATCGAAACGCAGATCTCGAATCAGGGCCTCATCCAAGCCCTGGTAGAAATTTGTGGCGGCCATGATGACGAAGCCCTGCGCTCTTCGATACTGATCGATGCACTGCATCAGTTCCGTGACCACTGCGTTATAGGATTTTCCTGCCCCGCCCGGATCGCCCGTCTTGGACAACTCCTGCCGCTGAGCACCAATTGCGTCAATCTCGTCCACGAAAAACAGCACCGGCCGGTGGGCATAGGCCTGAGCAAACGCCGACCGGATGTTGGTCTCGCTGCTCCCAATCCAGCGCTCCATCATTGCGGTCGGCCGAACGTACCAGTAGTTCATCCGAAATTCGCCGGCAACTGCTTCCGCGAGAAAAGTCTTTCCGGTTCCGCGAGGGCCGTACAGAAGAATGCCGTTCTGTTCGACGCCATGTTGCTTGTACCGCTCGGGGTGTAGGCGATTGTTGACGACGGCGGCGATTCGGCGCTTCTCCTGCTCCATGCCGCCGACGTCGGCGAAGGTTCTGGCGGGAACATTGGACCACTTGGGTTGAACACTCGCCTGGCGGTTGGGCCCTACCGCGGCCCGCGCCGGCCGGCTGTTCGGCCGATGCCGAATCACGAAGATCAGACCGGCGATGGCGGCGAGGGCGAAGATCAGTCCATACGCGGATTCGAACGGTGGCGCGCTGTCGCGGGAAAGCACCGTTCCACTAACCGCGTCCTCGTGGAACAGGAACTCGTTGATCGAATTGAACCAATGAAGAACTGGGATGAGCGCGAGGAAGTACAGCAATCCACGATAGGTTCCACGGATGTTGGAGTGCCAGGTGAGCAGGATAGCTCCGACCCCGACCGCGAACCAGGAAAGCCATGGACTGATCTGGAAAGCAAACACTCCCAGAACCAGTAGGGCGATACCGATGGTGAGGTGTTCGCGGAAGAGCCGCCGGACAGAATGCTCCACGCGAGACGCAAAGGAATCAGCAATCCGAGAAGTGGATCTCGGCTGCACGGGCCCCTCCCTTGCGCCCAATGTACCGCAGATCGGGCGCGAATTGGGAGGATGGCCAGTCGTGCGACGCACGGTCTGAGATCACTGCTGCTGAGGCGGCCCGGCCGTTGCGGCCGTCCGCGTAGCGGCAACCTGTTGATACATCCGATTGAGCTCCGCTTTCAGCTCGATCAGCTGCTGAAGCTCCTCGGCGGATGGAAGAGCCGCGGTCCCACCGGCTGCAATTTGCGTTGCTCCGCGCGTTCCGGCCGGCGCCGTTCTGGCGGGCGAAGTCTGCCCGCTGCCTTCCATCAGAACGATGAAGAATCGTGTGTTTCCCGGCACGGAGACCACGATGTTCTGGTTGCTGGCCAGTCCTTCGATCTCCTGCTCGCCGGCGAGGCCTGCGTTCGACGCAAGTCGTTCCCGCAATAGGACGCTGTTATCCAGTTGACCGCCCACACCGAAACCACCGGGGCCGCCGACCAAGTAGGCTGCCAT
>Ga0335078_10016708_pt1 | contig 10897 bp, 9 predicted proteins | sample Lox_Sample_32_FD_206711 | JGI IMG/M metagenome (GOLD analysis project Ga0335078, IMG submission 206711) | Soil microbial communities from Loxahatchee National Wildlife Refuge, Florida, United States - Lox_Sample_3.2 | ecosystem: Environmental > Terrestrial > Soil > Wetlands | place: USA: Florida... | reverse complement strand
CATACACACAGGCTAACCACTTGCCGTCAGGGGAGACGGATGCATAGTATGAGTTGTAGTCCGTCAACTGCGACGCGGGGCCGCCTCCGCTCGGAACCCTCATCAGAGTATACTTGCCACCCAGGAGCTGAGTGAAGACCACCCACTGGCCATCCGGCGATATGGCGGGGAACACGTCCAGCTTACCTCGGGTAAGCTGTTTCAGGTTGCCACCGTCCATATCCACGCGCCAGATGTTGTTCTGGCCATTTCGGTCCTCCCGGGCGAAGGCAATGAGGCCGCCGCGGCGAGAGACGGCGGGCTGGCCGGAAGGCGAGGATGCTTCGTCGCTGGTGAGCCGCTGAGAGTTCGAACCGTCCGCGCCGATCTCCCAAAAAGCAGCACGTCCGTTATGAACCGAGCGATAGACGATTTTCCCGTCCGCTGTCCATGCCAGACCGTACCGGCCGTCAAGGTTCTGGTTTCCGGCGCTCAAGGTCCGGGTTTCGGACTCCTTGCCGGGTGTGGCGACCTGGACGGTCTCAAAAACCTGCTCCTGCACCGCCAGCAACGTCTTTCCGTCCGCGCTCACCCGGACTTCTTTGTAGTTCGAAAGGTCGCGAGTGATCCGGCGGGCTCCGCTCCCCTCCACCGAGATTTCGTAAAGCTGTGATACCGCACCGGACCCCGACGCCCCTTGCCAACGGCCCGCAACGAGCAGGTCACGGCTTCCAGGGAGCCACGTGAGGTCCCAAATGGAGTCCCAATCTGCGCCCGCCACCGGCTGGGCCTTGCCACCTTCTGCCGCAATGCTGGTTAAGACACTCTCCGGAATACAGTGAATAAAGGCGAGGCTCTTGCCATCCGGAGACCAGGCGGCGCTGTACGGGTGAATGCCCTCCGCCCGCTTGTAGGATACCAACACCCGCTCGTCAGAACCATCCAGCGAGACAATTAACAAGCTGTCCTCGCTAGCGGTGTTCCGCACAAAAGCGGCCCGCTGGCCATCACTTGAAAATACCGGTGGGCCGGAAATCCCCCCCAGTATCTTTCTTGGACTTCCGCCCAAGGCGGGCACTTGGTAAAGATCGCCGTTATGCGTTAGAGGCTTCAGGCGGACGAAGCAGACGTAGCTGCCATCAGGAGAGAATGCCACGCCGGGGCAATAATCCTCGCCCAGAGTGGCAATCTGGAGGTCACTCTCCGTGGCCAGTTGCTTCACCCAGAGGCTTTGCTTTCCCGCCGTTTCCCGCACGTAGGCCACGTACTTGCCATCGGGCGAAATGTCCGCCTCCGAGACGTCGCCGCTGCCCGTCACGCGCGTAAACTCCAACGCGGCAGACGGCGCCGGCGCATGGCTGGAGGCTCGATAGAGAGCATAGATGAAGACGGCGGCGATCACCATCCCGGCAACCAGCAACGCAAACTTGGCCTTCTTGTGGCGCTTCGCCAAGGCCGCGATCATCTCCGAATCGGAGCCGTCGCCCGTAGCGCCGCCCTTTAGCGCTTGCCCTGAGACAGGCGAAGCGGCGGCATGTGCCGGTCTAAAGCCCGGCGCTACGATTCGCCCTGAGCTCGTATCTCGCTTCAGGCGCTTCAGGTCAGCGCGAACATCGGAGGCGTGCTGATAGCGCAGGTCGCGGTCTTTCTCCAGCGCCTTGTGGATGATTTCTTCGAGCTTGGGTGGCAAATCAGGTCTCAGGCTTAGGGGTGGCGTTGGGGCTTGGTGCAGCAGGACGCCAAAGATGGCCGCCGAGGTGTTTCCGCGGAACGCTGGCCGGCCCGTCGCCATCTCGTAAACCACGCTGCCGAAACTGAACAAATCGGTGCGCGCATCGAGTGGCTCTCCCCGCGCCTGCTCCGGCGACATGTAGGCCACGGTGCCAATCGCCATGCCCGGGCTGGTCAGGCTCTCGGGATCAATCGACAGCGTGGGCGCGCTCCCAGTTAATTTCGCCAAACCGAAATCCAGAATCTTCGCCTGCCCGCGCGTCGTGACCCAAATATTCGCCGGTTTGATGTCCCGATGGATGATGCCCTTGGCGTGAGCCGCGTCGAGCGCGTCGACGATCTGAATGGCAAGGTCAACCACTTCATCAACCAGCAACGGCCCTGACGGGAAATTCGAAACTCGAAATTCGAAACTCGCCTTGGACCCGAGTTTCGCGTTTCGATATTCGAGTTTCGCGTTTTCGATCCGCTCCCGCAGCGTTTGCCCTTCCAGCAATTCCATGGCGATGAAGGGCCGGCCGTCGTGTTCGTCCACATCGTAGATGGTGCAGATATTGGGATGATTGAGGGCGGAAGCGGCGTGGGCCTCGCGCTTGAAGCGCTCCAACGCCTCGGAGCTGTCCGCCTGCACTTCCGGCAGGAATTTCAGGGCGACCAAGCGCGGGAGCTTGGTGTCCTGGGCCTTATAAACCGCGCCCATGCCGCCGCTGCCCAGTTTCTCCAGCACGCGAAAATGCGAGATCGTTCGGCCCACCAGCGGATCCGGCTGGCTTGTTGCGTCCTTTGCCTCCCCTCGATCCTGAGCCACCGCCCTAGCCGCTACCTCCAGGGCCGCCGCCTCCAGGAAACGATCGTCTCCGTCCTCTTGAGCCAGCCACGATTCCACTTCCCGACGGAGGTCCTCATCGCCGGCGCAAGCCTCCTTCAGGAAGGCACTCCTCTGCTCCTCTTCGCGCTCGAGAGTGGCGTGATACAAGCGCCCGATTTGCCGCCAACGCTCAGGTTCCAACCGGCTTCTCCTTGCTCAACTCACGCCGCAGCCACCTCTTGGCAGACTTCCAGTCCCGCATGATCGTTTCGGGCGAGACGTTGAGCACTTCTGCCGTCTCCTCCACACTCAAACCACCAAAGAAGCGCAGCTCCACCACCTTAGCCTTTCGCGGATCTAATGCTGCCAGAGCCTTTAGACCGTCGTCCAGGGCCACAAAATCCACCCCGGGTGCATCCGCCACCACTAGCGCTTCTTCCAGCGGCAGAGGCCGCTCTTGGCCGCCCCGCTTGAGGGCCTGCCGTGAACGGGCCCAATCCACCAGAACGCACCGCATCACCTGCGCGCTGACGGCGAAGAAGTGGGCGCGGTTCTGCCAGCTTAGATTGGGGGTATCGACCAGCCGAAGATAGGCCTCGTTGAGCAGGGCGGTGGTCTGTAGTGTGTGGCCGGGCCGCTGGCCCGCCATGTAGTGGCGCGCCAGACGATGCAACTCCTGGTAAACTAGAGGGACGAGGCGCTCTAGCGCGCTCTGCTCTCCTTCGCTCCAAGCCTGCAACAGGCGGGTGATCTCGTGGGTTGACGCCTCCATACTGCAACCCCCTGCGTATCCCACCAAGTGGAGGTTATCACACTTGTTGGGCGTTTTCCACTGCATTTCCTCGGCACCGTTGGTGGCCCGATAAGAATCTTTCACTCCCATGACAGTTTTTGGCCGCCATTTCCGTTTTAAACGGTGAGGGCAACAGAGTTTTGCCCCAGAGACTAAGAGAGAATAAGGAGGAACACCATGAAAGGGATCCGAATTTCGTCACCGCTTAGGTTGGCATTTCCTGCTAAGGAGATGAAAGCCATGTTCAGCAAGAAAAGCTTGTTGGTCCCAGCAGCGTTAATTCTCACCAGCTTCCTCGGCGTGTCTGCCGCAAATGCCCAAAGAACACAACCATGCTACACTCTTGCAAGCCTTAAGGGCTCCTATGCGATTATCGGCAACTACGGAGCTAACCTAGCAATGGCACTCGGCACCAGGCAAATGGATGGAAACGGCAATCTGACCGGAACCTTCCTCGTTAACGAACCCGACCCTGCATCAACAACTGGAGGACGGAAGATCGTCACCGGTACGCAAGCGGGAACTTACACGGTGAACTGCAACGGCACCGGCGTGGTCACCCGCATTACCACGCTGTCGAATGGCACCACGGTGACCGGAACGGATGACTTCGTCATCACCCAGGCAATTATGAAACACGGGCAGCTCATCGCCACCGCACTTACAGACGCCCAGGAAACTCCCAGCGCTATCGTCACGGGTGGCGTCTTTCTGACCCGTTCCTGGACCCGACTGCCAGACGGGGACCACGATGATGACTCCGATGATGGCGGTCACTGATTCTGATCTGATGCCGGCCAGTGCTTCCGAGGCTGGTCGCAATCGGAGCAAGGGTAGCGCAGAGCTGCTTTCCAAGCTCTGCGGTACTTTCCTGGCGGGGCAACCGCCCATGCACCCAAGTCGAAGAGCCGCAGAGCTTGGAAAGCAGCTCTGCGCTACCTTGCTCCGTCGCTGGCCGCGAAACTACTTCTTCTCCGGGAACTTGAAGCCAATATACGTACCCGAACTGATGCCCATTAGCCCGAGGAGAGTCGGGCTGAATTCGGGCATTGTCAAGGTCTCGTAGGTCGACGACAGGAACATGATCCCCAGCACGATCGTCCAGACGACGATCTGAAAACGATGAAGGCTGTAGTCCGCACCCCCGGACAAGATGTCGCGGGTGAAGCCGCGGCTTCGCGGGGCCGATCCGGACGGCGCCAGTTTGCCGAGCTCTTGAGTGATTTTAAATTGGCGGGTTCGCGCCTCCTCGAGCCGCTCGGGATCGCCAACGGACGGCTGGGATTTCAACTCCGACAATCCCTGATCGATCGCTTGCTTCTGGGCGGTCAGGGTAGTGAGTTGATCCGCTTTCGTATCCATTTTGTCCGCATCGATCATCGCTTCTCCGAGCGCAGTGCCAGCGCTGATGCCCATCAATCCCAGCAGCGAACTGGTGATGGTGTCGAGTGCGCCGGTGATCAGCCAGATCACGATGTAGGAAATGCAAACCAAAAGGAACCAGAAGGCCATTTGCGTGCGACCGAGGTTATAAGGTCTGAGCCGGCCATCATCCGTTTCCGGGGCAGCCTCGCGGATGAGATTCGTGGTTCGCGCCAAACGGACAAAGATGATGAGCGTAACGAGGACAACCACCAGCGCGACCGCACCGTAGAACTTGTCGACTACGACGAGTGGGAGCGGCTTGCTGCTGTCGAAGACGGTGTCGAAGGGAAACTGATTCTCCAGCCCCACGCTGAAGGTCACCGGGTGGCTAAGACCCCTTGGGGCGCCCAAAACATCCACCCATGTCCCTTTGCTCTCAGGTGTGATGCGCAGACGGAAATAGAGGTGGTTCTTGGCCACGTCGACTTCGGCGGGGTAATTTCCGCGAAGCCCGAGCCCATTGATGTAGGGGATGAGTTTGCCCGGGTCGTTGGTGGCGGAGATCCACTCGGTGAGGTGCTCAACGTGCACGTCGATGACTTCCTCCGCCTCAATTGTCCCGTTGACGCCGGTCACCCTCGGCGCCGGCGAGGCGGGACTGACAGCAGGCGCAGGGCTGCCCTGTGCGCGCGCCGCACTAGCTGTCGCAAACAGTAGGACTACCGCTGCGAAGCGTCTTATGCCCCTCTGAATCCAATCGAGCAGACTTTCCCTCCGGGAGGGTCAACGTACAGAGTCCTCCCTAATTTGGGCAAAGCGCGCAAGTCAGCGCCTTGCAACGATCAGGGCTACGAGCACTGCCACGAGAAGCAAAAGAAGACCGACTTTCCCCCACCGCAGGATCATCCGCCGACGCCGATACTGGCGCCGGGCGGCCCCCACGGGATCGTCCTCTTCGGGGAAAAGAATCTCCAGCAGTCTCCTGGAATCGGCCGCCGAGAGCTGGATCTCCGTCAAAGGGCCCCGGCGGCGCTTCCAGGGAATCCACCCCGCCATGGGTCAGCCCCCCAATCGTTTCCGAAGCTACTCCGAGTCAACCGCACCGAGCCACTCGATCTTGTTACCTGGCGAAATACGAAATCGACGTCTACCGTAGGCGACTCCCCAGATAACCACCCGCACCCTTTGGGCGGCAAAGCCTTCGACCACGTTCACCAGGGTCGGTAGATCAGCCGAGGCGACCGTCTCGACTGCTTCCGGCGCCGAATCGTCTCTCTCGATTTCGGCTTCGCCAAACAATCGGCGCAGCCATGCGGTGAGCCAACGCCACAACAGAACCCGCCGGGCGTAAAACGCCTTTGAGTGAAGTGCCATCAACTCACCGCTCCCGTGGATGCCGACTCTGCCGTGGCAGAACACGGCGAGTGTCCTGTGCTTTATGGCTTGCCGCCGCCGCCGCCACTACCGCCTCCGATCTTGTACGGCTCGACTGCACTAGCCATGGCCTGGAGGAGCTTTGCCAGTCCCTCAGGCGGAGGCTGCTGCCTTGCCGAGACATGGACAGTATACTTGGCCGACTTGTCGGTCGAACGAGTATTTTCGGCGTGTGTGCTTACACTTCCGGTAACACTGAACTTCGGAAGGAACCAGCCCCCCCCCGAGGCTGTAGTCTCAATTTTAGCGGTAACCTCAGCCTTGGTCTGGGTGTGGGCCTTCACCTCCATCTCGAAGTCTATGGTGACGTCCTCCACCAAAAGGGCCGGAATTGGAACCAAGGCAAGTTGGGGCGGCTGTAGGCTAACCTTCGCCAACGACGTCGCACCTTTATCATCGATGATCGGCCGTTCTATATCAAACTTAAGAATGGCCGTGCCTTTTGTTTCGTCCCCTCCGATGTAAGCGAGCTCCTTGATGCCCGCGACCATCACTTTGCAGAGACCCAACTGCGCCTTAGTGGCGGCGCTGAGGGGCGCACCTATCAGTTCTTCCATCGGAAGCCCTACGAAGTCATTCGTGAATTCTGGCATGTGTTTCCTCCTTTTCTTTTTGCTCGTGAAACTAAGGTAATAGTTTGAGAATGCGATCGTTGACCCGCATCACACCCTCCGGGGGATCCTGCGCCTTGATCTTGACCTTCACGTGCATGCGATTTCGTCCCATGCGAATGCCTCCACCCAAACCGATCTTCACCCGGGTCTTGTCAAGACCTCCGCCGGGAAGTTCAAACCCACCGGACGCCTCGGGCCCGCCGGTGCCAGGAGCCTCTGGCGAAGGAGCCACGGTGCGAGGAGCCCCGGCGCGAGGAGCCTCGGTCTCGGAAACCTCAGAAATCTCAGAGATGTAGGCCATGAAGTCGAATTCGACCTCGGACAACATCAAGGTGGAGATCGGAACCAGCGTGATCAGCGGAACGTCGATTAAGTCATCCTCCCCGGGCTTGGTCAGACTAGGCATGGTGAGGGTGATTGTTTTAGGTACGTATTTCTCCTCCTTGCCTTCCACCCTCGTAAAGTAACGATTGGCCAGGTCGACATGCTGATCCTGGGCCTGCTTGGAAGCCGTGCCTACCGCCGACAAAAGCGCCCCTACCAGTTCGTTCAGGTCGTAGATGGCCATGTCTTCATCGCTCCAGAGTCATCTCACCCGGGATTCCCATTTTTGGGTTCCCGAGAAGCTATCATTTGAATTAAACGCAACATGTTATAAGTGAATTACGAAAACCTGCCAGCATGTCATTCTGAGCGCGTTCTGAGCGCAGCGAAGAATCCCTTTGGCTTTCTCACTTGAACTGGAAGGCGAAGAGGGATTCTTCGCTGCACTCAGAATGACAATGTGCCCAGAATGACATGGTTGAAAGTTTCCGGCATCCCCTTATGACGTTGAGTAGCAGGCATCGTAATCTCCAGGTTCTTGCGGTCCTCGGCCGCGCGCGGCGCCCAACTCCGCCCCCAAGGCTCAGGAGTCGCCATATCCAGTCAGGCTATCTTCCGGCTACTGCGGTTGCCGTTGCCGGCCACCGTGTCTCCGGGTCGGCAGCAGAGACGGCCAAATAGATCTCCCGCACGTGCCGGCCAAAATCTTCCAGGGAGTTACCGTTCCAGCCGCGGCAAATCTCATCCACCGTGTGCAGGCCCAGCATGCGGTAGCTTTCCGTTTGCGACTCGTTGAACCACTGGTTGCCTGTGCTCTGATGCGGGAAAGGCGGGTTCGCGGCAGCGTACGCTTCCACATCCGGCGGCTCGGTGCCGAGCAACATCGGTTTAATGTAGATCAATTGGCCGTCCGGCCAAGTCGCATCCACGGCAGAATAGCGGATCGTCGCCACGGCGCAACGCCGTTTCTTTTCGCGCAGTGGCTGAGTATCTTGATCCGCAAACTCGATGGGCACGTTGAGATCGATTCTGACCTTACGCAACGCATTTCCCAGGTCGTTATAGGTGAAATCGGGATCGCAGCCGCCGTCGAGCACCACGATTTGCCGGCACCGCCGCAGGATCATTTCATAAAGGGCCAGGTTTTCAAAGTGGCCGCCATCGGAGAGATACACGTAGGCACTGGTGTTGTCGGTAAGTCCCAGGGCCTCTTTCACCAGCGAACCTACGGCAGAGCGCGGACCGTCCTGTTTCCACGTCCGTTCTCCGGCGTCGCCGGGGTTTCCCAGCCAAGCCCCCAGTCTGGCATTGAGCAGGGTCATGACAAAACCGACCGCGGGCGACGAGAAAGATCCCATGCTCGGGCTGGCGGCGGCCCCGGAGATGGTAACCGCGGTCCCCAAAGTAATGCCCTCCCGGCCGCCGTATTGGGCCGAATCGCGGTAACCCAGTTCGTAGTTGCCGCTGTGCAAAGGTGACACCGTGAAGGACTGCGCCTTCCTCTGCTGCCACGCCAGCCGTTCGCCGGATACCAGATTGAGCGCCATATTCACCACGTGAAAGGGCATAACTCCCGCTCGCAAGTCACGCATCAGCAGGTTGTCATCCGCGGCAAATCCTGTGAACCCTCCCGCGTTTCGTTTTGGATTCGAGGCGCCCGGATACGCCCTGATCAAGCGATTGCGGTACATCGCATGCAGCGAAAACCGGTTGATGTTGATGAAGCGGGCCATCACCCAACTGAGGACCAGAAGTATTGCCACTCCACCGAGGGCGAGAAGCCACGGCGTATGTTCCAGAACAAACTGGTGGTCCCGCCAGTTGGCAATCCCGCCTGGGGCCGGCGGCAGGAGCATGCCCGTGCTGTACAGCAGCCAGTTGGTGAAAATAGACAGACCGACCCCAAAGGTGACCAGGAATATCGCCGGGGCCAGGTTGAGCAGATACCCGTTGACCTTCGTGCCGGGACCAGGCGCTTTGCCTCCGGATGGAGCTTTAGAGCCGCCTAGCCGGCTCAGCCAGGCGCTGGCTGCCCCTACCGCGGCGAGCAGTTCCTTGCCCCACGCACTCCAGTGAAATGCCCATTGCGGAGCCAACAGCACCAGCGCACAGGCTACTAACCAGGAAAAAGAAAGCAACTGGATCCACGCGGAAGCGCGCGCCATCCACTCCCGATCGTCGTCCTCAAGAACGGTGCTCGACAAACCTACAAAGATCGTACCCCCCAGGTCGAACGCCAAAAGCAAGAGGGGCGGAGCAATGGTCACATATAACGCCCAGGTGGTCAACGGTAGTACGACATTGGTGATCACCCATGCCGCCGCGCCCATACACGCCGCCTCCGAAACCAGAGCCAGCGACAGCGGGCCGAAAAGGAACTTTAACCTTTGTTTCATCGACCGCACCGAGAACAGCAAAAAAACCAGCCAGCCGGACGCGGAAGGAAGCAACACCCAAAGAATTACCTCCAGCAGCTTGGTCTCGCTGCTCTCTTTCGCTCCCCAGTAATAGAGGGAATCATAAGCAAGGAAACACAAAACAGCGCCCGCCAGCGGAGCCAGAACTTTCAAGAGAAAGTCACGTTGTGAGTGGTCTCGCCCACCTGCACCCGGCAGGTAGCGGCCGATATTGAATACGGCGAAGGCAAGCAGGAGTGCCCACGACAGCGGCAAAGCTTCCTTTACTACCCAAGACGCAGAAATGGTCTCCACCGAACCATAGATCTCTTTGTAAGTTTGTCCCAGCATGAGGACCGCAACCACGAGCCGCGGAATCATGAGGGCCAGCATCAGCAGGGGAACCAGAACCAGCCAGTTCAGCAGGATGTTGCGCACCACGGTGGCCGCCAGCGTCCAGGTATCGGCGGAGAATAACCCCAGTCGGGGCGAAAGATAGTTGTTGTACTCGCGCAAGTGCTCGATGGGATCGACTTCCCCGACGGGCCCGCCGGCCCCGCCGGAAACTGGCTTGGCATTGGGCTGGAGCCGCGGAATGACGTTCTCCAGCCCGCCTGCCCGCTTGCTCCAGGCCGTCAGCCAGCTTCCAATGTATCCGCCTCCGGAGACCGTCGATAGGTAGTCAAACTTCTCGAGAATGCCGTGCCCGGCGAGCGCCTGGAGCGCCCCCAGCGCGAAAGTAGCGCTACGGATGCCGCCGCCGGAGATGCAAAGGGCGCTGAGAGGTTTCTCCTGCCGGCGCAGCTTATCCAACACCTCACTCGTGTTTTCGCCGGAGAAATCAACGCCCGGTCGCAGCGCCTGGTATTCCTGGGACAGCACTTCGTGCAACTTCACTGGACCTTCTGGCATGGGTGATTATCCTTTTGACTGACCGAGATCTTGGACCACCTCAAGACGACCGGGTGACCCTCGCGCCGACGCGCTGGAAGCTGCGCTCGGCGATCAAGGCGGTCAACTCAGATGCCCCAGTCGTCATCCGAATTCGCCGATGTAGATTTTCATAAACTTGTAGAAATTTTGGTCGGGATTATCATGCGTCCAAAGGCGACAACCAATCACGGCACGTACGTCACTTCCTGCGTGGACATGGGGCTGTTGCTTGTAATTATCCCGCCATCTTGTCGTCACCGCGCGCGCACCCAGGTTGGTGCCGGGATCTGACCAGGCCCCTGGCTTGGCTATGGCATGCTTTTGCTGGGATGACTTGTACGGTGTACACTGGATCGCGTCTACACAATCATTCCAGACTGAATCGGTGACTGGCACTCCCTTCTTGATGATAAAAGACTTGGTCTTGGAGCTATATTCGTGGATTACGACTTTCGTATTTGGCATGTTGGATGTCTCCCTCCTCGTGAGTCAGCCTACTTGGGGCAGGACCGGACTCGGG
>Ga0335078_10016706_pt1 | contig 10897 bp, 7 predicted proteins | sample Lox_Sample_32_FD_206711 | JGI IMG/M metagenome (GOLD analysis project Ga0335078, IMG submission 206711) | Soil microbial communities from Loxahatchee National Wildlife Refuge, Florida, United States - Lox_Sample_3.2 | ecosystem: Environmental > Terrestrial > Soil > Wetlands | place: USA: Florida... | reverse complement strand
ATTGATTTGCACACGAAGATTTTCGCGGAAGCACTGGATGAGCTGGCCGGAAGAAACGCCAACCCCAAAGATGCGCATTCTGCCCTGTAGGGCTGGAGGTAGCGTGCCCCGTGCAATTTGAACCCAGATCAACTCTTGAAAAGCATCGCGGAGCCGCGTTCGAATAAAGCGCGTGCTTCGCGAATGCCGAAGGCGAACGCGAGGCCAAAGTAGATCGCGCCATAGGGTGTAAGAACGAAGACGGCCTCCAAAATGTGGCGATGGATGCCGACGTAATGATGAATGGCCCAGCCCGCGAACGCTGCAAGAAGAGCGGAGGACCAGAGCTTGATGAGGTAGCCGGCAGGGACTCCGGAAGGACCGATGCGCCGAACCAGCGTCCGCCGGAGAAGGACGAATTCCACCCAGGAAGCGAACCCCGCAGAAATTGTGAGTCCCGCGACGCCCCAACGATGCGCAATCCCGAGGGCAGGCGGCAGAGGCACGGCGCAAAGATAACCGAGAATGGTGGTCAGCACGACGCGGATGATGGCATAGCGGAGGGGAGTGCGTGTGTCACGCAAAGCGTAATACGTGGATGAATAGAGCCGGCCGAAAGTGGAAGCCAGGAGGCCGACGGTAGCTCCGGCGAGAATTCCCCAGACATAAACCACATCGTCGTGGCCAAATTTGCCGGATTGATAGATGGCGGAGACGATGACATCCCCGAGAATCAGGAAGGCGGCGAGCGAAGGCACAACAAAGAAGGAGATTTGCCGGAGGCCGGAGTTCAGGCGCTTGCGGAGGATTTCAGCGACTTCACTTTCTTCGCCAATCGTGCCGGACATTACCGGCAATTCCGCAGCCGAAACGGACATGCCAAATAGGCTTACAGGAAGCATGTAGAGCGTTTGCGCATAAGCGAGCGCAGCGACGGCGCCGGTAGGCAAGAGGCTGGCGAGCAGAGCGTCCACATAAGCGCTGATTTGCAGAACACCGCGGCCAACAAATACGGGAACAAAATTGTTTACGACCGTCTTTACATTGCCACGGGGATCGCGGAGGGTGAGGCGCAAGCCATTCAAGAGACGCAGAACGGAGGGGAACTGGATCAGGGCTTGGAGGGCGCTGCCGACGACGGAGCCCCAGGCGAGGATGATGGCAAGGTGATCCTGCTCGCGGCCCGGGCCGAAACCGAGAAGCGTCGCGATCATGGCGACGTTCCAGATGACCGGTGCGACGTACGGCAGGAAAAAGCGGCGGTGGCTATTGAGAATGCCAAGGCACCAGGCGGAAAACACGAGGAAGCCGGCGCCGGGGAACAGAATACGGACGAGCTGGACGGTCAGATGGCGCGTTTCACCTTTGAAGCCTGGCGCGATGGCGTCAATGAGGTAAGGGGCAGCGAGAACGCCGATTAGAACGAGAACAGAAGTGGCTAATGCCAGAAGAGCAGCCACGGCGCCAGCGGTCCGGCGGGCTTCTTCGTCATCTTTCTCCGCGAGCAATTTTGCATAAACGGGGATAAATGAGGCGGAGAGGACGCCTTCGCCGAAAAGATTCTGCAAGGAATTGGGAATGCGAAAGGCGGCGCGGAAGGCGTCAGCGGCGGCGGAATTTCCGAAGAAATGAGCGAAAACGCGGTCGCGGATGAGGCCGAAGATCCTGCTGAGAAAGATTCCCGCAGCGACGAGGAAGGCGAAGCGCTTGGGCACGGCGTGTTTGGCGCGGTTCTTTTCAGAGGTTGTCACAAGCAGCGCGGGTGGAGCATGTAAGAGACTCGGAAGATTCGATTAAATGTGCTGCCCAAAGAAATGTCAATTTGGATTGCGGTGGGTGTTGCCAAGGCCACTGCTCGCGGCTTTGCTCTAATGATCGTTTCACTGCGGAACTGTCTGGCTCTGAACGGAACCCGGATCAGCCAGGAAACTAGCGACGATAGGTCCAAGCGAAATGCAGGAGAGGCTCAGGTGCCCACAGGGCGAATCAAGAATGATGGCGGAGGCTCGAATTGAGGCAGCGAACTGTTTCGCAGGAATTGGATTCACCATGTGATCTTGGCTTGCAACAATAACCAAGAGCTTGGCACGCACTCTTTTCGCCGCTTGCTCCAAAGAAGTGTGAAATTCGTCCGGAGCGCTGAAGCCAATGATGGCCTGCCTCTGACGAATCTGATCCCAAGCGGTACCAGCGTTGCCCTTGGCATTTTCGCGGACTTCGTTGAGGAAGGCATCAAACTGTCCGGGCGAAGTGTGGCTGACACGGTATTCCGGACTCGTCCCATTCATCTCATGAATTTCCCGCGAGAGCGCCAAGCCAGGGCCGAAGGCTGCTGTCGGATTGCCATGATTCCATGCCGGATCAAGTTCGATGGCGTCAATTTCCGAGGTCCAAAGAAGCTTGTCGTAAGCAGTAGACATAGGCGACCCGAGCATGGGGATAGCTTCATCCATGAAATCGGGATAGGCCACCGCCCACTCGAAGGTCTGCATGCCACCCATGGAGATTCCCATCACCGCACGAAGATGCGTCACGTGAAGCACATTCACCAAGAATCGATGTTGCGATTCGACCATAGCGCGAATGGCGAACTGCGGGAATTTGCCAAGCGGTTGAAGTTTGCTGTTCGATGGTGACGTGGAAACGCCATTGCCGATCGCGTCCACGAGAATGACGAAATATTTCGTATCGTCCACTACCTTCCCGGGTCCGATAAACTGGAGCAAGTCCTTCGACTCGCCGCCCAGCCAAGTGGGCCAAAGAACTGCGTTTGATTTGTCGGCGTTCAGACGGCCAAGTGTCCGATAGCCCAGCCGAAAGTCACGGATTTCGCCGCCATTCTGAAGCTTGAGTGTGCCAAGCTCCGCAAACTGCTGTTTACCTCCACGCGTGACGGACTGTCCAAAACATGTCAGGTTTATCAACAGAGGCAGGGAGAGAAGCGGCAGCATCGCGAATAGGATCTTCAATTTCATGAAACATAGTCTACCCCGGGCGAGGGTCGGCGCCCCAACTGCAAGGCGGCTTCCGCATTGCTCTGGCGAGGGAGTTGGCCCTCGAATGCGAAAGCCGCCGTCAGGTCAGGCGCCCAGGAGAAGAGGGCGCCGGCTGGTAATGATTTACAGCGAGTTGAGGAACGCGATCAGCCGCGCGCGATCCTGGTTCGTGAGGTTATGAAAGTTGCGTACCACGCCGGAAGCTTCGCCGGCATGGCGATTGATGGCGTCCGTGAAGGTCATGGACAAGCCATCGTGCATGAAGCGGCCATGGAGCCGAACGCCCCATAGTGGCGGCGTTCTCAACTTCATCGCCGTTAGTGGGCCCCCATTCTGCACGATGCCGTCACCGGTTCCCACGTTGTGGAGCAGGAAATCGCTATACGGATGAATGGTTTTATTGCCGAGAGCGTCCGGAACAGTGAACACCCCGCCATTAATCACGGAACCTGCGGGAGCCGTGGTGATAGAGGAGACGTGGCAGGTGTCGCAGCCGATGCGGGAAAAGATTTCCGCGCCGAGTTGCGCATCTATGGTAGAAGCAAGAGCCTCATCGCGCGCGGGCGCTTTTGTGGCGCGAATGAAGCGCGCGAAACGATCAATGTCCGCGAGGCCATCGTCATCGACCTGGTCCTCGGGATCCGAGGTCGTCTTGCAGACCGATGTAGTATCCTGCGTGAGCAACGGGTTGGTGACTCCCATTTCATTCAAGTAGGCGTCGGCGGAAAAAGAAAGCACGCTGGCGTGCTGGTTCTTCCAGCCGAAGCGCGCGACTCGAGTTTGCCCGGGAGCTTCGAGAACGGGAACGGAAATCACCTGGCCGCAGATCTGGCCGCCGGAAGTCTTGCACTGGTTGGCGGCAATCTGAGCGATGGTGACGTCCGCGATGGCTTCGACAAAGCCATCACCTAACAGATTCAACGAAGCCCGCAGAGCACGGACATTGGTATTGTCCGGTACATGCTCCTGAACCTCGGTTGACGGGAATGCTCCACTCGGGCAGATGGCACGATCATTGATCAGCGAGCGCGCGGGGATTACCGCAGTCCCGTCGGCAATGGTCACATTCGGATTTGTGAATTGGCCGGAAGGGCCGAGGATGCCGGCACGAAGTTCGGTGATCTGGCTGGAGGCGCCATCCACAGGGCTTTGGTGGCATGAACTGCAGGACTCCGCGTTATAAACGGGGCCCAGCCCCTTCGAAGGATCTTCGACTTCGTCGAAGGTCATCTGATCGGATTGATGGGTGAGGCCGTCAACAAGATTGTTGGGCGCGCCGTCGAATCCCGTCGGCGCTTCCTGTGGGGACGAGCTAGTTGTGGCGATCTGATCAGTCGTCTTGACGGCACTGGGGTTCTGCACCGGGCGCACAAAATGCCGGTTTTGACCAGCCCGGTCCGAGGCCATTGCCAGAGTCAAGCCGACGCAAAGAAACACCAGTGAGAGTACTGTCACACCCCCTGGAGAAATTCCGGGGCGATCGCTTCGAGGAAAAACAGATGGATATTTCATAGGACACGCTTGCCGCGTTACCGCGGCATCCTCCGTGGTTTCGAGCTACGACCAATCAAGCACCGCTGAGCGCCAACTGGGCTGGTAGAACCGCTTTCGCGTGAACGAACCGTCGTGGGCTGGACAACCCGTAGCGCGGACACTACGCGCATCGAAAATGGCGCGCAACGTCCCAAAGGCCAAAAATCGCATGCCCGAACGGTCAGGACAGATTGTGCTCAGTGACTTGAACTTCAAGCGCCAAAGTTCGCCTGGTTTTTGCCCGGGCCTTTTCGCGCCTTGAGAGCGGTTTGCAAGAAGAAGTAGAATGGGGCGTTTGAGCACGGAGGAGGAAACACGCCATGGCTACCGCTGAAACGAAGCTCCGGGTGCCGGAGTTCACGAACGAGCCGTTCGTTGATTTTTCCAGGCCGGAAAACCACAAGGCGATGGAAGAAGCGCTGAAAAAAGTCGCTTCTGAATTTGGACATGAATATCCCATGTGGCTTGCAGGGAAAAAAGTCATCACGCCGGAGAAACGGACTTCGACAAATCCTTCACATCCTTCACAGGTGATCGGCGTATTCCAGAGCGCCACGGCGGAGATGGCCAGCCAAGCGGTGGAAGCGGCGCACAAGTATTTTGATACCTGGAAGCGCGTGCCGGCAGAAGAGCGCGCGCAATGCATTTTCCGGGCGGCGAAAATCATACGCGAACGGAAGCTCGAGCTTGCGGCGCTGGTTTGCTGCGAGGTGGGAAAAACTTGGCCGGAGGCGGACGCGGACATTGCGGAAACGATCGATTTCTGCGAATTCTACGCCCGGGAAATGCTGCGTCTGGCAGAACCGCAGAAGCTGACACCGATGCGCGGCGAACGGAATTACCTGGTTTATATCCCGCTGGGCGTGGGAGTGATCATTCCTCCATGGAACTTTCCATGCGCGATCATGGGGGGACTTGTGGTGGCTTCGCTGGTTACGGGGAATACAGTCGTGCTGAAGCCCGCTGCCGATTCACCCGCTATCGCCGCGAAGTTCGTGGATATTCTTTACGAAGCAGGAATACCCAAAGAAGCGCTCACGTTTATTACCGGCCCCGGGAATGTGATCGGCGACGTTCTGGTGAAGCATCCGAAGACGCGCTACATCGGGTTCACCGGATCGAAGGAAGTAGGTTTGCGGATCAGCGAGTTGGCCGGAAAAGCGGTGCCCGGGCAGATCTGGATCAAGCGCACGGTTCTGGAGATGGGCGGCAAAGACGCGATCGTCGTGGATGACGAGGCGGACATTGATGCGGCGGTGGAAGGGACGGCGCAAGCGGCATTCGGTTATCAGGGGCAAAAGTGCTCGGCATGCTCGCGGGCGATCGTTTCAGAAAAGGTCTATGACGCATTCGTGCAGAAGCTCGTGGAGCGTACGAAGAAAATCACCGTTGGACCCAGCGAGGATCCGGGGAATCATATGGGCCCGGTGGTGAGCCAGTCCGCGATGAAAACGATTCTGGAATTCATCGAAGTTGGAAGAAAGGAAGGGAAGCTGTTGACGGGAGGCGGCCGCGCTCCGGGCGACGGTTACTTCATCGAGCCGACGATCATTGCCGATGTGGATCCGAAGGCGCGCATCGCGCAGGAAGAGATTTTCGGGCCGGTGCTGGCGGTGATCAAAGCGAAGAATTTCGATCACGCGCTGGAGATCGCCAACAATACGGAATTTGGCTTGACGGGGGCCCTGTATTCCAAAAATCCGGAGAAAACACGCAAGGCTGAAGAATTGTTCCACGTGGGAAATTTGTACATCAACCGGAAGTGCACCGGGGCGATGGTGGGCGCGCATCCTTTCGGCGGATTCAACATGTCCGGCACGGATTCGAAGACCGGCGGCAAGGATTATCTGCTGCTTTTTTTGCAGGCAAAGTCCGTTGCGGAAAAAGTGAGCTAGTTTATTTTCAAAGACTTTTCTAGCAATCCAATCACTGGCGCATCACGCCTACCGCGCTAGCAGTGAAGTCTCAGGCCGAAATGGCCGAACCTCGGCGTGAGCCCCACCTTAAAATCAGGAAGACCGGATAGCTGATTACCAGAAGTGCGAACGCCAGCGGGGCGTTGCTACGATCTGCCCACAAGGAGGCAACCAGAAACAATGCGGAAGCGCCGAGAGCGATTCCCGCCGTCCAGGGATAGCCCCACGCGCGATAGGGCCGCGGCATATCCGGTTCGCGCTTGCGCAATACAAAAAGCGAGGTGTAGGAGAGCGTGTAGTTGGCGACGAAGAAGAACGAGAGCATAGCGATTACGCGTTCAAACGATCCGAGCACGAAGACGATGCCGACGGCGGAGCTCAGCAACAACGCCAGGACGGGAGTGCCACCGGCATTCACGCGCGAAGCGCGGCGAAAAAACAAACGGTCGCAGCTCATGGCGTAAAGCACGCGGGTGGAAAACATTTGGCAGGCGTTGATGCAACTGAGCAGAGAAACGATCATGATGATGCGGATGATGGGGTCGCCGAGCCAGCCAAAAATGCGGTTTGCCGCCGTGCCGAGAGCAAAAATGTTGCCGGATACTTCTCCGATGGGAAGCACATAGAGTACCGCGGCATTGAGGAGCAGGTAGATCGCCATGATGGAAAAAACGCTGCCGAAGATGGCACGAGGAACGTCGCGGCCCGGGTCTTTCACTTCCTCGCCGAAATAAATTACACCGTCCCAGCCATCCACGGTGTAGATGACCGATTGCAGCCCGACAAGAAACGCGATAAGCAAGGGCCAGCCCGACGCAAGGGGCGGAGCGGGATGAGCGGCAGCGGCGGCGGCTCGTAGGTGGCCGCCAAGCAGAAAGCAGGCGATCACCAGGGTGACGAATGCGCCGGTTTTCATCGCCGCAGTGACGAGTTGCGTACCGCTGCCCCATTTGACGCCGCCCCATTGGAGGATCGCGAACAAGAGGAGGATCGCCACCGCGATGATCTTGATCAGATAGAATCGCGCGTGCGCCTCCAGCGAAGGAACAAAAGCAGTGCTGTATTCGCCGATGACAATCGCGACCGCGGCGTTGGTGCCGCAAGTGGAGAGCCAGTCGCTCCAGCCCACGATGAACCCGCCATAATCGCCAAGCGCGCGCCGCGAATAGTTGTATTGGCCGCCGCTGCGCGGGATGGCCGCTCCGAGTTCGGCGAGGGCCGAAGCTCCAAGCAGCGCGTATGTGCCACCCAAGACCCAGACGAGGAGGAAGAGCCATGCATTGGGAAGAAGCCCGGCGATGTCTCCGGGTGTTCGAACGATACCCGCGGCAATGGTGTTGCCAATCGCCGCGGCGATGCCGAACCACACGCCAAGAACTTTCAGCAAGCGTCCCTGGCCACTTGCAAAGGAGCGGCCGGGATTGGAAGATGCTCCTACAGTGTTGGACAATGAAAGTCTCGGAGGCTTCTCGGAAGCCGCCATCATACTGGGGAAGCCGGAAAATGCAAGCCGGAAGCGGACCGCAGCCTGCTTGAGCCGGGCCGGCTTGAGAGCGAAGATTGGGGAATGAGAGTGAGGACGGAGCAGTCGTTAGCTGAGCAGCCGAGTGTGGCGCAGACCACATCCGTGCCGGCGGGTTCGCGCCAGGTAGGTGTGTCCGTCGTGATCCCTTGCCTGAATGAAGCGAACTCCATCGGCATTTGCGTCACGAAAGCGCGGGAAGCAATATGCCGCGCGGGAATGGCCGGTGAAGTTCTCGTGGCGGACAATGGTTCGACGGACGGTTCGAGGGAGATAGCCGAGCAGGCCGGGGCGCAAGTAGTTCGCGTCGCGCAAAAAGGATACGGCTCGGCTCTGCGTGCCGGGATCTGCGCCTCACGCGGCGAATTCATCGTGATGGCGGATGCGGACGACAGCTATGACTTTGCGGAAGTGCCGCGTTTTGTGGAGGCCTGGCGAAAAGGCTTTGATGTGGTCATGGGAAACCGGTTTCGCGGCGGCATCAAGCCCGGAGCCATGCCCTGGCATCACAGGTACATCGGAAATCCCGGCTTGACGGCACTGCTGAATATCTTTTTTCGCGCGGGCATCGGAGACAGCCACTGCGGGATGCGCGGTTTTACCCGCGCGATCTACAACCGCATGGATTTGCGCAGCTCGGGCATGGAGTTTGCTTCCGAGTTTGTCATAAAGGCGACGCAGTTGGGCGCGCGTATCACGGAGATTCCGATTACGCTCTGGCCGGACAAACGCGGACGCCCACCGCATCTGCGCAGCTTTCGCGATGGCTGGCGCCATTTGCGTTTTATGCTGCTCTACGCGCCGAACTGGCTATTTTTGCTTCCGGGAAGCATGCTGATGGCCGCTGGACTATCACTGATGTTCTGGCTGCTGCCCGGCCCACGACAGATTTCGCCGAGCGTCACATTGGACGTGCACACCATGATTTTCGGCATGATCTTCACCTTGCTGGGCGTGCAGATCATTTCCATTGGAGCATTTGCAAAGGTATTCAGCTATTCCGAGCGCTTCGATCGAGGCGGAGTTTCTCTCAAACGTCTCCTGAAACGAGTGAGCTTCGAGACCGGGCTTTTGCTTGGCGGAGGACTCTTTCTCGCCGGGTTCGCGGGCTGCGCGTGGATCACGTGGCGATGGGCGGCCAGCGGATTCGGCCCGCTCCATGAAGTCCGCCAGGTGCTCTTCTGGTCCATGTGGCTTTTTCTCGGGGTCCAGATCATTTTTGCATCGTTTTTCCTGAGCATGCTGGGGATCAGCCGCGGAACCTACATTGGCGATTACGACCTGAAATAGATGCCCTACACTGAACTGGATCATCTCATTGCACGAATGCGTTTTCGCGCGGCCTATCCGCACTTGCGCGCTCAATCGCGCGTCTGCGATCTCGGATGCGGATTAGAGATGGCCTTTCTGGACTATGCGGAGAGCAAAATCGCTCGCGGCACTGGCCTGGACGATCAGGTGGAAGGCGGCACCAAAGGGCGGTGGCAGCGCGTTCATGGCGATCTGAGCTCGCCTCTGCCTTTTGCTGATGGGGAGTTCGACCACGTGGTGATGCTCGCCGTGCTTGAGCATCTCCAGCAACCCGAAGCCGTCCTTCGGGAGGCATTCCGCATCCTGACTCCGGAAGGATCGCTGATTCTCACTTGGCCCTCCGGTCTCGTTGATCCAATTCTTGGGGTTCTCCACGCGCTCCGCCTGGTCAGCGATGAGATGGAGAGCGGCGAACATCAAAAGCGCATTCCCGTCGAAACTCTTCGCGCCACGCTCCAGAAAATCGGCTTCCGGCAATTGTTTCACCGGCGATTTGAATTTGGGCTGAACCACCTCATGGTTGCCAGACGTTGAGAGCCATCCAAGGGACAGGATCATTCTTCCGGCGGAGTGTACGGTACGAGAGAGGCGTGGTCGTAATTTGAGCTTGCCAGCCAAATGGTGTGGTCCTTGAAATAGGCAAATAGCTTCTTGTTCTGCTCTTCGTCCAGTTCGCGCGCCCAAACGACCTTTTGCGAATCAATGTCCGCGCCGTTGTACACCCATTCGTCATGGATGCTCAGGTCTCCGTCCTCGCCGCTGTAACGCACCATAACCAGATGCTTGCCGGGGAGTGATTCCAATCTCTTTTCAATTCCGACGCGGCCGTAATCGCGGGGACAAGTCCAATCCTGCTGATCGCATTCCCGCCGTGCAACGTGCATTCCCGTATCCACGAGGAGCAGGAAGATCGCCGCGCGCGCCAATGCTTTTCCCCACTGAAATCGGCCCCACCTCCTGGCTCGCACGTGGCGAACCGACTGAACGATCAAGGCGAAGATCAGGCAGGTGGCCGGAGCAGCATAATGCGCGTTGGAGAACGTCACGGCATAAACGGCCAGCATCGTTGCTGCAAGAGTCAGCCAGAGGAAGCGCGTCTTGCGCTCGCGAAGCGCCGCAAGCACGCCCGGTAGAACCAGAATCAATCCCCACCAAAAAAATGAGGAAGCCAAGCGCCACGTCTTAGTCCAGGAAACGTCTATGGCATCGCTCAAGGTGCGGTGGTACTCGTCGCGTTCCCAGTCGTTGTAATACTCCTCGAACCTCTCGTTGTCGTAATGTTTCTCCGGCTCGGGCGCCTGCCAGAGAAACATCGCGGCGGTGTGATATTCCCGCCAGTTCAGGGTGTGCGGGAAGAGCAGTGGATCGTGCGTCACGCGCCAGTTGTAATAGCCCATGAAGCCAACCATCAAGACAAGCACGCCCGCAAGCGGAAGAAAGACCGCTTTCCACCGCCGGGACTTCGCGACCGATGAACTCCTCTTGCCAAAAAGCCAAAGAAGGAAAACCGCCGCCGGAAGTATGCAGAAAACGAGGCCTTCATAAGGTCTGCTATTCGCCAGGATGGCCACGCCGAGCCCGAGCAGTAATGCGTCGCGAATGCGTCCTTTCTTGAATATGCGCGGCAACGCTCCCAAGAC
>Ga0335078_10016705_pt1 | contig 10897 bp, 8 predicted proteins | sample Lox_Sample_32_FD_206711 | JGI IMG/M metagenome (GOLD analysis project Ga0335078, IMG submission 206711) | Soil microbial communities from Loxahatchee National Wildlife Refuge, Florida, United States - Lox_Sample_3.2 | ecosystem: Environmental > Terrestrial > Soil > Wetlands | place: USA: Florida... | reverse complement strand
TTCAACGTGAAGGGCGGCCGGTGCGAGGCCTGCTCCGGCGACGGCACGATCAAGATCGAGATGCAGTTCCTGCCCGACGTGTACGTGCCATGCGAGGTCTGCCACGGCGCCCGGTACAACACCGACACCCTGCAGGTGCACTACAAGGGCAAGACGATCGCCGAGGTCCTCGACATGCCGATCGAGGAGGCGGCCGAGTTCTTCGAGCCGGTGCCTGCCATCCACCGGCACCTGAAGACGCTGGTCGACGTGGGCCTCGGCTACGTCAGGCTGGGCCAGCCCGCGCCGACCCTGTCCGGCGGCGAGGCGCAGCGGGTCAAGCTCGCCTCGGAACTGCAGCGCCGCGCCACCGGCCGGACCATCTACGTGCTGGACGAGCCGACCACCGGCCTGCACTTCGAGGACATCCGCAAGCTGCTCGGCGTGCTCACCCGCCTGGTCGAGACCGGTAATACGGTCATCGTGATCGAGCACAACCTCGACGTGATCAAGACCGCCGACTGGGTGATCGACCTCGGGCCTGAGGGCGGAGGAGGCGGCGGCACCGTCGTCGCCACCGGCTCACCCGAGCACATCGCCACCGTCGAGGAGAGCTACACCGGCCAGTTCCTGAAGAAGCTCCTCAACGTCTAGCAGCAAGCGCCCGGTGGCTGAGCAGGGCCTGTAGCCGCGAGTGGTCCAACTGCCGGACACCGGATGTGGTTCTGAATTGGAGACTGACGGTCAGACTGTAAGGCGGGCGCGAGTTGTCTGACGGCGTTTCTGAACAGAACCCCAGGCATGCCATCAGAACCTGTCCGCCGGTTTCAGCATGCGGGGGACAATGGAACCGATGGAGATCACGACCGCCGCCGGTGTTGCGCGAGCCGAACTCGACGGGGACTGCGCGGCGGTTCGGTTCCTGCTCGTGCTCACCCACGGCGCGGGCGGCAGCGCCGGGTCGCCCGACCTGCTGGCCGCGGGCGACGCCGCGCGGCAGCTGGGCGGGCTGGTGGCGCGCGTCACCCAGCCGTACCGGATGAGGGGCGCCCGTGCTCCCGGCTCGCCGACCCGGCAGGACGCCGCCTGGGCCGAGATCGTGGCCGCGCTGTGCGAACTGGTGCCCGGCCTCCCGCTGGTCCAGGGCGGGCGCAGCAACGGCGCGCGCGTGGCCTGCCGCACCGCCGCCACGGTAGGCGCCCGCGCGGTGATCGCGCTGGCGTTTCCGCTGTCCCCGCCGGGACGCTCGCCCGCGGTGTCCAGAGCCGGGGAGCTGCGCGCGGCCCGCGAGGGCGGGGTCAGGGTGCTGGTGGTGAACGGAGATCGTGACCCGTTCGGGATTCCCGGTGCCCAGGATGCGGACCGGGTGGTCGTCATCCCCGGGGAGACGCACGCGCTGAGGGGGCATCGCCCGGCTGTCGAGGCCGCGGTGGCCGAGTGGCTGCCTACCGTGCTGTGAGCGGCGCCATGGCCGACGTAAAAAAAGGATTAAAAGGGAGAGTCATCAGACCCCGGCATCGCGGATCAGCCGCGAGATGCCGCGTGCGGCGGCTCAGGCCGCTGGGGCCTGCCCGCGTCCGTGAGTCACGCCTACCGGACGGTCGAAGGGAGCGAGGTCGGTGGGCCGGTGCGGTGCGATGGACGCGCCGTCAGGCAGCAGTTCGCCGGTGTCGTCGAAGATCACGACGCCGTTGCAGAGCAAGCTCCAGCCTTGCTCGGGGTGGCTGACTACGGTGTGTGCCGCTTCGCGATCCGGAGCCGAAGGAGCCGGACAAGGCGGCGTGTGTGGGCACATATCAGTGCCTCCTGGCTGTTTCATCGTGCGTGTTCTCGGTTGGTGTTCAGTGTGCCGCAGGTGGTGCGGTCGCTCACATGGCTCAAGCTGATCGTTTTCCCGATCGCCATCTGTAGCTTTCCCCTAGTTACCTGCTGGCACTTTCTGACTACTACATGTCACATTTAGTTTTAGGTACCGCGTTGAGCAAAAAAATTGGCCTAGACCAACTGTGCCTCCTCGGGGCGCGCGGCGCAAGCGACACGCGGAACAGCAGCAATCGATTGCTTCGTATATGCCCCCGTCGGTGATCTGCTTCGGCAGAATCACCCCTACTTGTGGAGACGTCGACGCCTGCCCGCTGGTTCACCGCGAAAGCCTCTGAATTTGATAACGCTCACATTGCTCGCGGGCCCGGCCAGGCCAAGACGGATCGGACGGGCAGGATGACGACCGGGCCGGGTTCAAGCCCGTCCGTTGATCATGGCCGGTGACCGCATCGTGATGGCCTGGCAACGGTTCCGTCGGATCATGGCCCGGTGGTCCGGCCGGCGGGCTGGAGTGAACAGGGAACCGCGGGCCGCAGGCTCTAGGGTGCCGGCTCGAAGGCGACGGCGGGGATGCCGGTGAGGCGGTGCGTCTCCCGCAGGGTGAGCAGGTGCTCGGCTTCGGCGGTGAGGGCGCGTACCCGGGAGGTGGCCTTCGCCTTGCGGCGGTAGATGCGGTCGTCGTAGCCCCGCGGCCCGATCTCCGCGCGCTGCGCCGCGTAGGCAGCCCGCATGGCCGCGGTCAGCGCGGCGTCGAAATCCTCGGCCGGGCGGCGTATCTCCGCGTCCGGGGCGTGCCGGGCCTGCGCCTCCCGGAACCTCGCCTCGGCCTCGCGGGCGGCGTCGAGGAGTTCCGCGCGACGGCTGGCCAGCGCCAGGTCAGCCTCGTACTGCTGCTCCGCCTCGCGGCTCGGCTTCGGCCGGCCGGTGACCCCAGGTCTCATGCCCCATAGCGTACGCGGATCACGCGTACTCCCGGAACGCGGGCCAGGCCCGGCTCCAGGACGTCCTCAGCCCGGTGGCGAGATAGACCGGCACTCCCTGCTCGTCGTCGTCGACGCCGAGGCCGTTCCAGAACGTGGCGACGCGGCGGACATGGGCGAAGACGCGGCACAGGAGAGCCGGGTCGACGTTCACCGCGATCGTCGCGGAGTCAGCGGCGGGCGGCGGGCCCCAGATCCAGAAGTTGTTGGCGCCGCTGTAGACCTGCTGCAGGCCGTCGCCGGGGCCGTAGCGCTCGATCGCTCCCGCCTCGCCGTAGTTCCCGGCCAGGATCGTGGTCCGCGCCCGCTGCGCGGCCGGCACGGCGTCGTACTCGCGTCCTACCAGCGCCACCAGCCTGGGCCAGGCGATCTCCTCGCCGAGATCGTAGTTGATCTTCTGCAGCGGAATGGTGTGCAGGGCCCGGGCCGGCAGCGCGGGCAGCGCCACCGGCGCGGCCAGCACCGCGCTGGCCACCATGGCCGTCCCGGCCGCGACCGCAGGCGCGATCCGGCGGACCCGCGGAGCTCGGGCCGCGAGTCGCTGCTCCAGCTGGACGCAGCCGGCCGCGAGCAGGAGCGTGAACACGGCACCCGGGTAGTACGCCTTGCCGCCCAGGACGAACTGCAGCGCGATCACGATCACGCAGGCGATCGCCGCGGGCCGGAACGGCCGGGCCGCCGCGCTGCGCAGCGACCACACCGCTCCGCCCACCCACACCGGGGTCAGCACCACGCCGGTGTAGAGGACCTGGGCCGGCCAGTAGACCATCCGGTTGTGCCCGGCCGCCGTCTGCAGCACGCGGAACACGTCCAGGCCGGGCCAGCCGTGCGCGGCCTGCCACACGACGTCCGGCGCTGCCAGAGCCGCGGCGATCAGGCCGCCGATGGCCAGGTAGCGGCTGGCCAGCAGGCGGCGCGCGTCGGTGAGCAGGAAGCCTGCCGCGAGCCCCGCCAGCAGGAAGGCGATGTTCCACTTGGCCTCGCTGGCCACCCCGGCACAGCCGCCGATGGCCAGCCACCAACGCGGGTCCCGGCTAGCCAGGAGCCGCATGACCAGCAGCAGGGTCAATGCCCAGAATACGAAGTCGGGTGTCGTGGTGGTCAGCTCGTGCATGGCGCCGAGGTACTCCGCGCAGGTCGCGGCCGCGAGCGCGGCGAGCAGCTGGCCGGTGCGGCCCGCGCCGAGGCGACGGCTCATCGCCGCCGTCATCACCACCAGCGCGGCCAGGCAGAGCGCGGGCAGGATCCGGAAGCCGGCCAGCGTGCCGCCGGTCAGCGCCGCCGTGATCCGGGCTAGCAGCGGGGTCAGTGGCGGCTGGTCCACGTAGCCGAACGCCAGGTGCTGTCCGGCCGACAGGAAGTACAGTTCGTCGCGAACGTAACCGTAGCGCGCACTGACCGCCATCTCGACGGCCACCGCGGCCACGGCGATCAGCGCGATCCCCGCCCAGGGAGCCGGGGTCAGGACGGACGCAGGCGCGGCGGCCGCTGCGCGAAGGCCCGGGCGTGACGAGGTCGTGAAGTCCATCCCGTCATAGTGGTCAGGCGGGCCACCCCGGCACATCGGGCGCCGGGGCGAATTCCCGGCTCGGACCGTGGTCGCAGCGGGCGGCCGGGAGATGGCCCGGCCTCCTCCCGGAGTCGCAGCGGCCGGTTCCGCCTTCCGGAGGATCCCCCGGCCGGGTGCCGCGCCGTACCATCGGCTGGTGAACAGGGTGGCGGTCCGGCTGGCCCGGCTTCGGCAGCCGCTGGCGGCACGGCTGGCCGCGCTCCCGCCGCGGTACCAGGAGCTGATCCAGGACACCGGACTCGGCGTGGCGCTGGCCACGGTCAACGTGGTCTCGCTGCTGCCGTACCGGGACCGGCTGCATCCGCTGTGGCTGGCCCTGGTGCTCGCCGCCGGCCAGGCCCTCCCGCTGGCCTTCCGCCGGTTCATGCCGGTCGGGGTCGGCCTGGTCATCGGGGCCGCGCGGGTCGCCTACGACAAGATCGGGTTCGGCTTCGCGCCGTTTCCGCTCGGGCCGGCCATCGCGTTCTACACGATCATGGACCGTCGCGGCGCGGTCTGGCGCTGGGTTGCCTGCCTGCTGGTGGTGGCGGGCATCTCGATCTCGGAGGCCTCGCCCGGTCATGCCCAGCCCTATGACACGATCTTCCAGGTAATGATCTTCCTCACCGCCGCCGCGGCGGGGTTGCTCAGCCGGGCCAAGCGAGCCAGCATCCGGGCCGCGCAGAGCCGGGCCGACCGCGCCGAGGCCGAACTCGACCGGCAGTCCGCGCAGGCCGCGGAGCAGGAGCGGACCCGGATCGCCCGCGAACTGCACGATGTGGTGGCGCACCACGTGAGCCTGATCGCGGTTCAGTCGGAGGCCGCGGCGTCGCTGCTGCCGGACCGCCCCGAGCAGGCGCGGCGTTCGGTGGATGTCATCGGCGAGACGGCCCGGCAGGCCCTGACCGAGCTGCGCCGGCTGCTCGGCGTGCTGCGCCGGCCGCCGGCGCGGCTGGAGACCTCGCCCGCGGCTTCCCTCGGCGAGCTCGGCGACGTGCTGGACCAGGTCCGCGTGACCGGACTGCCGGTGGACTTCCAGGTGGTCGGCACTCCGGTCCCGCTGGCGCCCGGCGTGGACCTGACCGCCTATCGCATCGTCCAGGAGGCGCTGACCAACACGATCCGGCACGCCCGCGCCGCCCGGGCCGCGGTGACCCTGTGCTACGAGCCGGGCTACGTCACGGTGAGCGTGACCGATTCCGGCCACGGTACCGCGGCGGGCCGGCCGGGCCCGCTGCTTACGGGGGCCGGGTCCCCGGGGCTCGGCCTGGCAGGCATAGCCGAACGGGTCGCCTCCTGCGGCGGCAACCTGACTGTCGGCCCGACCCAGGCGGACGGCTTCGCCGTCACCGCGCGGCTGCCATCACGATGACGACTCCGCCCGGCCCGATCAGGGTGCTCGTCGTCGATGACCAGGAACTGGTCCGCTCGGGGTTCTGCGTCATCCTGGACACCGCCGATGACATCACCGTGGTAGCGGAGGCGGCCAACGGCGAGGCGGCGCTGGCCGCTGCGGTTGGCTGCCGGCCCGACGTGGTTCTGATGGATATCCGGATGCCGGGGATGGACGGGCTGGAAGCGACCCGGCTGCTCACCGGGAGCGCGCCAGCCCCCAAGGTGGTCATGCTGACCACCTTCGACCTCGACGAGTACGTGTACGAGGCGCTTCGGGCCGGCGCCAGCGGGTTCCTGCTCAAGGATTCGCCCCGGGCCGACCTCATCGCCGCGGTCCGCGCCGCCGCGGCGGGCAACGCCCTGCTCGCCCCCACCGTCACCCGCCGCCTGATCGAGGCGTTCGCGCGGCGGCCGCCGGCGGCCGCGCCGTCACCGGCCCGGCTCGCCGCGCTGACCGCCCGGGAGCGTGAGGTGCTCCTCCGGCTGGCCCGCGGCGGCAGCAACACCGAGATCGCGGCCGCCCTGTTCGTCAGCGAGGCTACGGTCAAGACGCACGTGGGCAACCTGCTGGCCAAGCTCGGCCTGAGGGACCGGGTGCAGGCCGTGATCCTGGCCTACGAGACCGGCATCGTCGTCCCCGGGGATCCCTCGCCCTGAGCGCGGGCCCCTGAGCGCGCCGCTGAACGCAGGCCTAGGCCAGGCTGGCGGCCCAGCTCGCGTGCAGCGCGGCGTACTCGCCGTCGCCGGACATCAGCTCGTCGGGCGTGCCGTCCTCGGTGATCCGTCCGTGGTCCAGGACCAGGACCCGGTCCGCGATCGCCACCGTGGACAGCCGGTGCGCGATGATCACCGCGGTCCGGCCGGCCAGCACGGTGCGCAGTGCGGCCTGCACCTGCCGCTCGCTCGGGATGTCGAGCAGCGACGTGGCCTCGTCCAGGACGAGCACGGCCGGGGCGGCCAGGAACGCCCGGGCGAACGAGACCAGCTGGCGCTGCCCGGCCGACAGGCGGCCGCCGCGCTTGCCGACGGAGGTGTCGTAGCCCTCGGGCAGCGCGGCGATGAAGTCATGCGCGCCGATCATCCGGGAGGCCTTCTCGACGTCCGCGGCAGGCGCGTCCGGGCGGCCGAGCCTGATGTTGTCCGCGACCGAGCCCTCGAACAGGAAGTTCTCCTGGGTGATCACGATGACCTCGGACCGGAGCGCGGAGTCTGGCAGCTGCCGCAGGTCGACCCCGTCCAGGGTGACCCGGCCTGAGCGGGGATCGTAGAACCGGCCGAGCAGCCGCGCGATCGTCGTCTTGCCCGCTCCGGTCTCGCCGACCATGGCGACCGTCTGCCCGGCCGGTATGTCCAGGTCCAGTCCGGGCAGCACGAGGTTGTCCCGGTAGCCGAAAGTCACCGTCTCGAACCGCACCTGCCGTCCGGCCGGAGCTCCGGCCCCGGACCCGTCCCCGTCCCCGGCCGGGGACGGGGACGGCGAGAGGCGCAGCCGGGCGTCGGCCGGCGCCGCCCGCGGCGGCAGCGCCTCGGGCGTGGCCGGCTCGGGCACCGCGGCGTCCTGCTCGAGCACGCCGGAGATCTTCTCCAGGCCGGAGGCCGCCGACTGGAAGATGTTGTAGAACTGCGACACGTCCTGCAGCGGATCGAAGAAGCGCTGCAGGTACAGCAGGAACGTCGCCAGCACGCCGACCTTGAGGTTTCCCTCGATCACGAGCAGGCCGCCGTAGCCGAGCACAACGCCGGTGATGATGTTGCCGACCAGCGAGATGGACGGGCCGTAGATGGCGATGAGCCGGGACGCGTGCGTGGTCGCGTCGGCGTAGTCCCGGCCCAGGCCGGAGAAGATCTCGGAGTTCCGCTTCTCCCGGCGGAACGCCTGCACCGCCCTGATCCCGCCGAACGTCTCGACGAAATGCACGATGACCAGCGCGATGGTCTCCCTGGTACGCCGGTAGGCCTGGCCGGACTCGTGCCGGAACCAGACCGTCAGCCAGGTTAGCGGGATGAACCCGGCCAGCACCACCAGGCCGAGCTGCCAGTCGAGCAGGAGCATCCCGGTGCCGACGAGCAGCAGCGTCAGCACGGCCGCGATCAGCGAGTCGAGGCCCTCCTCGAACAGGTCGGAGATTGCCTCCATGTCGGAGGTCTGCCGGGAGATCACCCGCCCGGAGGTGTAGTCCTCGTGGAACGCCACCTCCAGCCTGAGGAAGTGCGCGAACAGGCGGCGGCGCAGTTCAAGCACCACCTTCTGGCCGACCCGCCCGGTCATCGTGACGAACATCCGGGTGGTAACGGCCTGCACCGCGACCGCGACCGCGAACGCGGCCGCGATGCCGAGTAGCGGCAGCACGTTCCGGTCGTTCAGCAGCGGCGGCAAGCCGGCGTCGATGGCGATGCCGACCAGCCACGGCCCGGCCAGCGCGGCCAGGCTCTCCACCACGATCAGCGAGATCGTGGTGATGACCGCGCGCCGGTGCGGGCGCAGCAGGTCGCCGAGCAGCCGCCTGCTTCGTTCGCGCAGCAGCGCGGCCAGCCCGGCGCTCACCTCGTCGGCCTTCTCGGCGGCTACGCCCCGCCAGGCGCCGGTGTCCGCGGTCACGCGCTCGCCTCCTCATGTAGCGGGTTGGGGAGGGGGGTGGGGTCCATTAGCGCGGCGTACTCCGGATTGGACGCCAGCAGCTGCCGGTGGCTGCCGCTGGCCGCGATCACCCCGCCGGACAGCAGCGCCACCGTGTCGGCCAGCGCCACCGTGGACGGGCGGTGCGCCACCACCAGCGCCGTCGAGCCGGCCAGGATCTCGTGCAGCGCCCGGGTCACCCGCTCCTCGGTGTGCACGTCCAGCGCCGACAGCGGGTCGTCGAGGATCAGTACGTCCGGCCGGGCCAGGATGGCCCGGGCCAGGGCGATCCGCTGCCGCTGGCCGCCGGACAGGGCCATGCCCTGCTCTCCGATCCTGGTGTCAAGGCCCCACGGAAGGTCGAAGGCGAATCTGGCCTGCGCCGCGGTCAGCGCGGCCTCCACCGCGTCGGCGTCCGCGTCCGGCGCGCCGAACGTCACGTTCTCCCTGACGCTGGCGGAGAACAGCGTCGCGTCCTCGAAGGCGCAGCCGACCGTCCGGCGCAGCCGCTCCAGCGGAAGGTCCCGTACGTCCGTCCCGTCCAGCCGGACCGACCCCGAGGTCGTGTCGGCTAGCCGCGGCACGAGCTGGAGCAGGGTCGACTTGCCCGAGCCGGTCGCCCCGGTGAGCACGAGCGTCTGGCCTGGCGTCAGGTCGAGCACGATGTCGCGGAGCACCGGCTCGGCCGCCCCCGGATAGGAGAAGGCCACGTGGTCGAATACCAGGTGGCCGCGGGTGCCCGGCACCGCAAGGCGCGGCCCCCGGCCCGGCGCGAGGGCATGCACACCGGCCCGTTCGGGAGAATTGATTTCCGGCTCGGTATCGAAGATCTCCAGCACGCGCTGGGCCGCCGTCGCCGCCTCCTGGCCGGACGCGATGATATAGCCCATGGCCTCGACCGGCCAGACGAGCTGCAGCGCCAGCGTGATGAACGCCACCAGTCCGCCGAGGGTCAGCGATCCGGTGCTGACCGCGATCGCGCCGAGCACGATGATCAGGCCGATGACGGCGTTCGGGATCAGGTCGAGCAGCGCCCAGAACGAGCCGAGCAGGCCCGCCTTCTCGACCTGGGTCTGGCAGACCTCGGTGGCCTGGGCGTCGTGCCTGGCCGCGGCCTGCCGTCCGCGGCCGAGCGCCTTCAGCACCCGGACGCCGGTGGCCGCCTCCTCGATCAGCGTGGCCAGGTCACCCTGCTGGTCCTGGACCCGGCGGGACAGAACCCGGTAGCGCTTCTCGAACCGGAAGCAGACCGGCAGCACCGGCGCGAATACCACACCGGTGATCAGGCCCAGCCACCAGTTGAGATGGATCAGCAGCGCCACCACCGCGAGGAACGTCATGATGTTCGTGACCAGGAAGATCAGGCCGAAGCCTGCGAACCTGCGGATCGACGACAGGTCGGTCGTGGCCCGCGACAGGAGCTGGCCCGACTGCCAGTCGTCATGGAAGGATGCCTGCAGCCGTTGCAGGTGGGCGTACAGGTCGTCCCTGATCGCCTTCTCGATGTTCGCGACCGCGCCGGCCTGGATCCAGCGGCGGATCATGTTCAGCAGCCCCTCGGACACGCCGAGGCCGACCGCCGCCAGGGCCAGCGGTATCAGCAGGCTCTTGTCGTGATGCGCGATCGCGCCGTCGACCACGGACTTAGTCAGGAGCGGGATGAGGATCTCGGCAGTGACCGCGCCGAGCGCGGCGGCGAACATCACGATCATCTGCGTTCGGTACGGCTTCAGGTAGCCGCGTAGCCGCCACAGCGCCCCGACTGGCCGGACCCTGGCGAAGGCGTGCGTGACCAGCGAAGGGGTAACAGAGGGCATTACTTGCGACGGTAACCGGGCGGCCTGAAGGTTGTCACCTCATTTTTCTTCCGGCGTACGGCTTGTCCGCGAGCCGCGCTGCTGACCGCGCCGAGCTGCGATCCGGGGTGGCCCCGGGTGTTAGAGTGGTGCGCCTTCGGACTAAATGTATTCACTTAACTGCGGAGAGTGACGATGAGAGTCGCCGGGTTCCCCGGGCAGGCGGGACGCTACGTGCCCGGGTTGTGCGTCGGCACCCTGGGCCTGTGCGCGGCTGGCTGGCTGGCGCTGGCCCCGGTCGCGTTCGGCTACCGGAGCGCGGACCGGGCGGGGACGTCGCTGCACCGGGCCGCATGGGCCGACTGGGCCACCGCGGCCGCGCTCGCGCTGGTGTCGCTGGTCACGCTGGCCTGTTGGGTCGTGGCCTGGCGCCGCAGGCTGCGCGCCGACGGGATCCTGGCCGGGGCCTCACGGCGGCAGGCCCGGCGGCAAACCCGCGCGCAGCGGCGACGCGAGCGCGACGGCGAGGGCGCGGCCCGCACCCCCGATCCGGCGCAGGTGCTGAGCGAATTGCGGACGCTGCTCATCCCGCTGCTGCCCGAGCCGGGCGAGCCGTCCGAGCCGTCCGAGCCGGGCGAGCCGGGCGAGGCAGCCGGGTCGGCCGAACGGGCCGGGCCTGACGAGAACCATCGGCTCGGAGCCCCGGCGGTCCCGCACCCCCGGTCCGGCGGCCTGCCGGCGATGGAGTACATGCTGG
>Ga0335078_10016703_pt1 | contig 10898 bp, 9 predicted proteins | sample Lox_Sample_32_FD_206711 | JGI IMG/M metagenome (GOLD analysis project Ga0335078, IMG submission 206711) | Soil microbial communities from Loxahatchee National Wildlife Refuge, Florida, United States - Lox_Sample_3.2 | ecosystem: Environmental > Terrestrial > Soil > Wetlands | place: USA: Florida... | reverse complement strand
GCCGCCGACCATGATGTAGTGGAAGTGCGCGACGACGAAATAGGTTCCGTGCACGTCGACATCGACGGCGAGCGTCGCGAGCATTAACCCGGTGACGCCGCCCAGCGTGAACAGTAAGACGAAGCCGAGCGCATAGAGCATCGCAGCGTCGAAGATGATTCTGCCTTTGTGCAGGCTTACGGTCCAATTGAACACCTTGATGGCGGAAGGCACGGCGACAAAGAATGTCATCAGTGAGAAGAAAACTCCGGCGTAGATCGAAATGCCGGCGACGAACATGTGGTGGGCCCACACAAAAAAGCTGAGGATAGCGATCGACATCAGCGCGATCGTCATACCGGTGTAACCGAACACCGGGCGCCGGGCGAAACAGGGGATGATCTCGCTGACCACGCCCATGCCTGGAAGAATCATGATGTAAACGGCGGGGTGCGAGTAAAACCAGAACATGTGCTGCCAGAGCAGTGGATCACCGCCGTGGTTTGGATCAAACAGCCCTACGCCGATGAAACGCTCGACTGCAAGCAGGAATGTATCCATCGCCAGGACCGGCGTCGCCGTCATCATGACGACGCTCACTGCGTAGATAGCCCAGACGAACAGTGGCAGCCGCATCCACGTCATGCCGGGAGCGCGCATCCGATGGATGGTGACGACGAAGTTGAGCGCAGTCATGATCGAGGAGAAGCCGTTGATGAAAACGGCCATTGCCGCTGCGAACACATAGCCGTTGGCGTACACCGTCGACAACGGCGTGTAGAACGTCCAGCCGGTGTTGGCGCCGCCCATGACCAGGGCATAAAGGACCACAAGGCCAGACAGGTTGAAGACATACCAGCTGGCGAGGTTGATCCGCGGAAACGCCAGATCGCGAGCCCCGATCATCATCGGGATGAAGAAGTTGCCGAATGTCGCCGGAATCGACGGGATCAAGAAGAACCAGACCATGATGATCCCGTGCATGGTGAACATGCGGTTGTAGACTGCAGGCTGCAGCAGGCCCTCCGGCGTGGCGAGGTTGAGACGCATCAGCGTCGCGGCAAAGCCGCCGACGAAGAAAAAAAAGGTAATCGACGCGAAGAACAAAAGCGCGATGCGCTTGTGGTCCTTTGTCAGAAGCCACGAAGTGATGGTGTTCTCGGCAGTCAGATAGCTGACATCGCCTGATGCGGGCGTACCGCCGGCCGGCATGCGTTCCACGGTGGTCACGCTCATCTGACGGTCTCCTTCGGATTGCCGAGGGATTTGATGTAGGCGACCAGCTTCAAGACATCACCCTCATCGATCTGGCCGGAGAAATCCGGCATGACCGGCGGATAGCCGGCTACCGTGAAACTGCGCGGATTGAGGATGCAGTCGTGGATGTAGGCTTCGTCGGCGACACGCATCGAACCGTCTTGCAGATGCACCATCGTGCCGTAGAGCCCGATCAGAGAGGGCGCGTGAACCGTGCTGTTTGGGTCGTGACAGCCGCTGCAGCCGTGGGCGCGAAACAATTCCTCGCCTTGTTGAGCCAGCGACAAGTGCACGCCTTGCTCGGCCAGCCAGCGCGCGTAATTGGGACCCGACATGACGACGACCTTGCCCTGCATGGTCGCATGTTGAAGTCCGCAGAATTGGGTGCAGGCGAGAAAGAAGCTGCCGGTCTTGTTGGCCTTGAACCACAGCGTTTCGAGCGTGCCCGGCACGACATCGTGCTTGATGCGGAATGCGGGCACGAAGAAGCTGTGGATGACATCCTCTGACGCCATCGCCAACCTGATCGTCTTGTCGACCGGAACGTGCAGCGCGTCGATCTCGCGCTGGCCGCCCGGATGCTCGATCTTCCACATCCACCGCTTGGCGACGACGTAGATCTCTTCGTCACCCGCCGGGGCCTGGTACAGCCAGATATACATCGCGGCGCCCCAGACGAAGAGGATAAGAAAGACGCCGAGCGTGGCCGTGGTCCAGGCGACTTCGAAGTGCCAGCTCTTTTCAGTGAGATTGGCCCGTGAGGCGCTGCTGCCTTTGCGGTAACGAACGCAGAAAGCCACCATCATGGCGATCACGGTGATCATAATCACCGCGCTCAAGCCCAGTTCGGCAATGTAGAGGTTGTTGACCGAGATTGCGTTGACGGCGGCGGTGTCGGGCCAGAACGGAATCCAGTGATACATGGCGTCAGCTCTGCCGTCGGATGGCGGCGAATAGCGCGATCAGCGTCAGGCCTGCCGCAACATTGGCGAGGGTTAGCGCCGCCATGACCGGCACGGTAAAGCGTCCGAGCGGTACGCCTTGCACGTGGCACAGCAGGAAAATGCGGGAGAGTAATCCCTGCGACTTCTCCTGTTGCGCGGCGGCGAAGGCCCCGAGCAATTCGCTTGGCGATATGGCGACACCCTCGACGTAGCGGTTGATCACGCCATCCGGCGTTGCGACGATGAAGCCTGCCGGGTGGATGTAAGCGTCGAGGAAGGAGTCGTAGCGATAACGGAATCCTATCGTATCAGCGATCTCGCGCACCACTTGCGGGGTCGCGGTGAGAAAGTGTAGGCCGGAGGCGCCGCCGCTATCGAGCAACGCAGCATATTTCGCCCGGGCTGCCGCGGCGTCCGCAGGCTTGTCGCGTGGATCAATGCTCACTGCTACAAGCTGGTAGTCGCGTCCTGCCTCGAGCGGCAGCGGATCGAGAGCGCCGATGACGAGGTTTCGCAGGGTGACGCCGCAAAGCGATGTACAGCGCAAATATTCGAGCACGAGGATGACCGGCGACTTGGTGAAATAGTCGCCAAGCGCGACCGCGCGACCGTCTTCATCGACAAGCTGCACACCCAGTGGCAATCGAGCGCCGAGATGCGGCCAAAAAGCCAGGTCCGCGGCCTCATCGGAGTTGTTGGGCGCGGAGACCGGCGCCGCCGAGGGCAGCACCAAGACAAAGATCAAGGCGGCGGCGCATACCGCGAAGACAAGGGTCACAGCGCCAGCGGCCCGCCTCATTGCTGCGCCTTCGGAAATCCGGGGATGCCAGTCGTCGCAAGCTCGCGCATCGCTTGCGCGATGGGAATGTGCACAGTCCCTTGAGACTTGTTGATCCAGTAGTAGGTGTTCAGGCGCTTATCTTCCGCCGCCCTGAAGCGCTCGAGGTCGACTTGCGGGTCGGTCTGCAGGCGCGGGCCGGGCGGGGCGATGCGCACTATGCGCGTGACGTCGCGTAACGAGTTGGGATAGGCAACGATCAAAACCAGGGACGAGATGACCAGCAGAATCAGAATTCCGACATAGATCGGGGCGATCGCCGCTGGCGCCCAGTCGGAAGACTCGAACGCAACGCCTGGATTCTCGCCCTGCTCAGCGCGCGTGCCGGCGAGCGCCGGTTTTGTTCCATCTTCGGTATTGTGCGGCATTACGAATCTCCAGATCGCAACGATCAGGGCGGTGATCGCGACCAGCGGCCAGCTCACGCGCCATATCCTTCGAGCCGCCTCGCGCCGCGAGTCAGCCATGTTCCGCAGTCCAGATCGGCGCGCCGCCGCTCGCGAGCCCGACCGCAAAATGCCAGCCCCAAGCGAACAACAGCGCCATCGCACCACCGAGAGCGAGCCAGACAACAGCATCGAGCCAGATCGGCGCCGGAGCCTTGAATTCGGGCATGACCAAAAGCCACGTGTTGGCAATGCGGCTGATCAGAATCGACACGCAGATCGTTGCGACGACGGCGCGATTACGCTTCGGCGGCGCCCACAGCAGCACCAAGAAGGGCACGACAAATCCAAGCCCGACCGCTACGTAGATCGCCGACTGCCAGGCCGAGTCCAGACGCTTTAGGTACCAGGGAATTTCAGTCTTGAGGTTTTCTTCCCAGATGATCAGGTACTGGATGAATTCGACGTAAGCCCAGAAGATCGTCGTTGCGAGCAGGATCCGCGCGAGGTCGGCCATGTGGGCACGTCGCTCAAGCGCCGGCCAGCCGATCACCGCCACGATCAAAAGCACCAGCGCCATGCCAGTGTTGAACCAGCTTGCGAGCTGCGTGTAGGGAAATGCTGACGACCAGAATGTCGGCTCGAGCGAAAGGATCCAGTCAATAGCCGCGAAGCTTGCCGAGAATGCCAGCACCACGAGTCCAATGCCGCTGATCCAGGACAGCGTGGGAGCGATTGGAAGGCCACCCCGCCGCGGTCCCAACAGGGCATAGGCAGCAAGCAGGTTCCACAGCACCACATAAGCGCCGTAGCGAATGAAAAAATCGGTGGTATTGAGATAAAAAGCATTTGCAAGACCCGCCGTCGGATGAGTCCAAACATAAAGGTTGTCGAGATCGATGAAGGCTGGAATGCCCGCGAGACTCGTCAACGGCATTGTTACGATCGCACCGTTGAGAATCGGCCGCGCTGTCGCCATCCAATCGCCGCCGCTGAGGTCATGCACCAGAACGAGTGTCACTCCCGCAAGTGGCACGCCGAGCCAAAACAGGTAGCTACACAGCCACGCCCGGGAGAATGCTGCCGGGACCAGGAAGCCACTGATCACGCAGCCGATCACGCCGAGCACCCAAAGCGCGCCAATAATGAGGACGATCAATCTTGTCTCGCGTCTCACTGCAGCGCCTCCCGCTTGTCGGCGGGGACGTCAGAAATTTTTCCGCTTTCACTCGCTTGCAGCGCGCGAATGTAGGCGGTGATCGCCCATCGGTCCGCGGGTTCGACGCGGTCGGCATACGAATACATCACGCCATAACCATGAGTAATCACGTCGTAAAAGTGCTCATTAGGCGCGCTGCGCAGCGCCTCGCTGTAATAGGAGGGCGGGTGCGGAAAGCCGCGCTGCACGATGATGCCGTCACCGTCGCCGAGGCGGCCATGACACGGCGAGCAGTTGATGTTGAAGCGTTGCTGACCACGCTCAAGGAGGGCCATCGTGACCCGCGGCGGAGATGGCGGGTTCAGCGGCTCGTCGCGCGCGATCGTGTGCGGCGGCGGATAAATCGGCCACTGAATCTGCGAGCCGTAAGGTAGTTCGTATGGATTGAGCTTCGGCTGATTGGCCATGTTGTCACATGCCGCCAGCGCGACGGTCAGGCCCGCGATTGCGATGAGCGAGGCCCATTTCACGCACGTACCTCTTCGATCCGTTCGGCCCCGAGCTCGGTAAACAACACGCCGATGGCGGCAGCATCAAACCGCGGGTCCGTCGCCTCGATGCACACGAGAAAGCGATCGCGGGATGCGCGCGCAAAGCTTCTCGCCTCGAAAAGTGGATGGTAAAGCTGCGGCAGGCGCGATGCGGCAAGAAGACCGAGGAGCCCGGCGGCCACCGCACACAGCACCATGAACTCGAAGGTTCCGACCGTGAAAGCCGGCCAGCTATTGTACGGCCGGCCGCCGACGTTGATCGGATAATTCACCACCTCGCTCCAGGCCTGGATCCAATAACCCCATGCGGCTCCGAACACCGCGCCGCCGAACATCAGAACCGGCAAGCCCCACTTGGTTCCGGGATGGAGAATCTTGTCCAGGCCTTGGATCGGATAGGGCGTGTAGGCTTCGAACTTGCGATAGCCAGAGTCCCGCACGCGAATCGCTGCATTCTTGACAGCATCAGGCGTATCGAACACACCGATGATGCCGAAGAGATCGCTCACTTCGAACGCTCCTCTTCGACGATTTCACGCACTTCCGCGAGCGAAACGATTGGTGCAAACCGCAGAAACAGGAAAAAGAGAGTCAGGAACAGACCGATCGTGCCTGCGAGCGCCGCCCAGTCCCAGACGGTCGGGAAATATACCCCCCAAGAGGAGGGCATGTAGTTGTGCTCGAGGCTCCCGATCACGAACACGTAGCGTTCTTGCCACATGCCGATGATGATGCCGGTCGATATCAGCAACAACAGTGGAACGTTGCGGCGCACGAATGGAAGCCACAAAAGCTGCGGCACGGCGACCGTCAGGATTTTCTCCGACCAGAACGGCGCTGCCGTAAATCCGAAAACGCGGTGGAAGAACTCCGTTTTGTCGGCCACGCTGCCGCCATACATCGGACCGAACGCTTCCCAGACATAGGCGTAGGCGAGCAACAGACTGCCAACCAACATGACCTTGGCCATCGCGTTCAGGTGGTACGCGGTGAGAAGGTCTTGCAGGCCGTAACCCCACCGCACGAGGATCGTGAGCATTACGATCAGGGCGGTGCCGGAGATGACTGCGCCGAAAAAGAAGTAAGGCGGGAATTGAGTGTCGTGCCAACCGGGAGTCAGTCCTCCCGCAAAATCCAACCCGACAACGCTGTGCACTGAGATAACCATCGGCGCCATGATTGCAGACATGATGGCGTAAACGACGCGCTGGTGACCCCATTCCTGAGTTGAGCCGCGCCATCCGAGGGCGAGAATGCCGTAAAAAATTTGCTTAGACTTGCTTTGAGCGAGATCGCGAACGGTCGCGAGGTCCGGCAGGATGCCGGTGTAGTAGTACATGAGCGACATCAGGATGTAGCAGAGCAGACAAATGAAATCCCACCACAGGGGGCTGCGCGGCTGGGGCCATATCCCCATCACGGTCGAATACGGAAACAACCAGTAAAACAAACCTGGTCGGCCCAAATGCATGATCGGCATCAAGCCGGCGCAGGGTGCAGCCGACAGCAGCATGCTCTCGGCAATGCGATTGGTCGCCGAGCGCCAAGGCGATCGCGTGAGGAAGAACAGCGCGGACACGATGGTGCCGCCGCTCGCAAGCGCGATCCACCAGACGTATTCGGCAAGGGCCAACCCCCAGGCGACCGGGATGTCAACTCCCCAAACACCAATACCGTTGACGAACAACCATCCCATCTGAATGGCCAGCACGGTAAGCAGCAGGAAAGCGATCATGAAGCCCGCCCACCACCACAACGGTGCGCGCCGCATCAGCACCCGGCTGGTCACCTCTTCGCTCAGCGAGGTCAGCGTAACGTTAGGTGCTACGACCGGTGCGCCGACCGGCATCTCGCCCGCGAAGGTCATGGTCATGCGCTCGCTTCCTGAACGCTCATGATCCATCGCCCTTGATCGCCGGGTTGGGATTGCGGATCAGTGCGCTATAACTCGTGCGCGGCAACGTGTTCAGTTCTTCGAGCAGTACGTAATCGATCGGCGCGCGCTTGCGCTTGGCAACGGCACTGTCGGGGTTATTGCGGTCGCCGAAAATGATTGCCTGCGTCGGGCAGCTCTGCTGGCACGCTGTGACGATCTCGCCGTCGCGAATTGACCGGTCCTCACGATCGGCGGCAATCTGTGTGGTGCGGATCCGCTGAATGCAGTAGGTGCACTTCTCCATGACGCCGCGGTTGCGCACCGTCACTTCCGGATTCCACGACTCGGGAGGACGATCGTTGCTGTACGCGTAGCCGAAGAAATTGAAACGGCGCACCTTGTAGGGGCAGTTGTTGGAACAAAACCGTGTGCCGACGCAGCGGTTGTAGACCATCAGATTGAGGCCCTCGTGATCGTGCACCGTGGCATGCACCGGACACACCACCTCGCACGGCGCATTCTCGCAATGCATGCAGGGCATCGGCTCAAAGGCGATGTCCGGAGTGTCGACCGGGCCTGAGTAGTACCGGTCAATCCTGAGCCAATGCATCACCCGTTCGGCGAGCACCTGATCCTTGCCGACGACAGGCACGTTGTTCTCGGCCTGACAGGCGATGGTGCAAGCTTGGCAGCCGATACAGGAATTCAGATCGATTGCCATCGCCCAGGCGCGGTCCGGGTATTCATAGGGCGGATAGAGACTCTCTGGCTTTGCGGATTCGTTTTTTGCGATAGCGTGAGGGTCGCTGTTGAACTGGTCGAGTGTTCCCTCGCGGATGAGATCGCGTCCTTCGACGCGATCTTGCCGCTGCGTTGTGGCCAACCGATAAGTCTCACCCGTCTTGGCAATGGATGAGACGGTTGTCATCCAAGGGTCGGATCTCGTACGCAATCGATACGCATCAAAGCCTACGCCAGCGCCGAGACCGCCGGCGGATCGCCCCCAGCCGAGCGTAAGCGTGACGCAATCCTGCGCTTGACCCGGCAACACGAATACGGGGGCTTTCAGTTTCCGCCCGGCAGCCGAAATTTCGACGACGTCTTCGCTGGCAAGTCCGAGCCGTTTGGCTGTGCTGGGCGCAATGAGCGCGGCATTGTCCCAAGTTAGCCTCGTGAATGGCCTTGCTATCTCGAGCAGCCAAGCGTTGTCGGCATAACGGCCGTCCCAGGTTCCTTCGTCGGGTCGGAACAGCGCTTGCAGCGCGCCCTGTGAAACGGCAGGCGGCCCTGGCACTGCAGCTTCGACGTCAGCACGAGGCGTGAGCTCGAGCGTCGGCGCCGCGGTATTTGGGACAACACCTTTCTGCACCGCGTCGTGCCAGAAGGTTTCGAAATCGCCTCGGTTCTCCTGCTGGGCACGCTGCCGCCAAAAATCGCGCACCAGCGTGTAATCGTCGGGAGTGAGATTTCCCAGCAGGACAGCCAACACCTGATGCACTGAATGGCCGCCGTATAGCGGACGGACCTGCGGCTGCAAGATGGTTACTGTGCCATCGAACGCGCGCGCATCGCTCCAAGTCTCATAGTCATGCGTGGCCGGCAATCGCCAAGTACAGGCATGTGCGGTTTCATCGTCGCAAAGCGAGAGGCAAATTGAAAACGGCACGCGGGCGAGTGCCGCCGCGAAATCTACGTCGGCGGGCGCGTTGTAGATCGGATTCGTTCCAAATATGAGAAGCGTATTTACTTTCCCGGCGGCCATGTCATTCGTGAGTTCAGACAGCGAGTCGCTGTCTAAACCGGTGCCGAGATCGATCGGCGCAATCAGACGAATGGTTTTGCCGAAAGCGCCGAGCGTATTGTTGATGGCATCGGCGAGCAGATGAACCTCGACTGGTTGCTCGCGCCCAGCGTGGATTAAAGCGCCTCCCTTGTTCTGAACCAGATCATCGGCGGCTGCCCGCAGCCATTGCGCGTGCGGGTTGTCCTGCCGCGACCACTCCTGCGGCCCGGCCCCCAGCAATCCTGCCAGGAAGCGAAGGGCGGCGTCGATCTCGCTCGGCTGCATCGGCAAGCGATGGTCCGCCTTGGCGCCCAGCAATGTAGGGGTGCTTTCTATGGCGTAGATCCGGTTCATCTTGCCGCCGGTTTCAGCCGGCCGCCGGGCCGCCGCGAAGGCGCGGGCGTAGGCAAGCCAGCCGGGCACGGTTGAGATCAGATCGCTGCCGACTCCCAGGATCCGATCAGCCGCGCCCACGTCAAATACCCTGTCAACGGGACGTCCAAAGTTTTTCGTCGCTGCAATCAGCTCCTTATCGCGATGAAGCGGCTCCCATCGGTGCAAACGCATATTGGGAAACTGCTGTTGCAAATCTGCGATCTGTTTTGCGACCGTCGGCGAACTGGTCGCGCCGCTGAGGATGCGAAGTCCTTCGCCCTTGTTCACGATCAGAGCGCTGCGGCGATCATGCATCGCAGCAACGAAACCTTCCCAGGTCGCGATCTCTCCTGCACCGAAGATGGTCTGGGCCCGGCGCGGATCGTACAGTCCAAGAATGCTCGCCTGCATGATGGCGCTCGCCGAGCCGAGGCTTGCCGGGTGGTCCGGATTGCCCTCGACCTTGATCGGCCGCGCCATCTGATGCGCGACCAAAACGCCGGTCGCATATCCACTTTGCGTCGTCGCCGTGGCGTAGTAGCGGTTTCGCCCTGGGATGACGTTTTCGGGCTCTTCCACGTAAGGAAGAAGCTGACGCGGATTGGCCTCCGGGCCGCAGCCCGAAAGTCCTCCGAGTGCAATCGATGCGGCCATCAGCTGGAGGAAGCGGCGCCGATCAAACGAATTGATCACATCGCGAAAGCGCGGGAGCTCGCGTTCGATAATTGAAGCGAACTCCTTCGTCTCCGCGAGCTCTTCAAGGCTGCGCCAATAGGTGCGGGGTGATTTTTTTATCGGTGGCATATGCCGCAGTCGGACAGAGTGTTGGGATGAATGTGATAGTCGGCCATCAACACCTCGCCGGAGGGCGTCGAGGGCGTGCGATGCCAATGCGGATTGAAAACTTGGTCTTGGGGACGAAGATGCGGTGCGGGATCGCGATGACACGAGAGACACCAGCTCATGTAAAGCGTGCTGGCCTTATAGGTGAGTTCCATGTCGCCGATCGGGCCGTGGCACTCGGTACAACCGACGCCCTTGGCGATGTGGATGCTGTGGTCAAAGTAGACGTAATCCGGCAGGGTGTAGACGCGCGTCCAGCGGAGCGGAGTGTTCTCGGCGAGGCTCTGGCGATCTGGGGCCAGCATCGCGGCGTTGGTCCAGATCTGCGAATGGCAGGTCATGCAGATCGCCGTCGACGGCATCCCCGCATCCGAAGATTTCTCGACCATGGTGTGACAATAGCGGCAATCGAGTCCGAGACCGCTGACGTGGTGCTTGTGGCTGAATGGGACCGGCTGCTGCGGCGCGTATCGCTCCTGGGTGTTGTAGCCCATGACCGGAACCACCCAGACGGCCAAGAGCGACATCCCCATCGCGAACGCCCCACCTATGAGCGCGGCACCCATAACAAGGTTTGCCCTGGGGCTAAAAATAGCCACGGACCAATGGCCTCCCGCCCTCGGCAATTAGCTACCCGGCATGCAATTCGAGAAATCATGCAAGGTTCCCGACTTGTTTGTTTTTGCAGCGGTCGCGAGTCGAGTGGCCGAAATTGGCACTGACTTGGCGGGTTGCTATGGGCTGTCGAAGCTAGCTGTTTCCAAATAGTTTTTTCAGCATAGGACGATCGTCATTTCAGCGGCGCCCCGAGTTCTACTTCCTGCGCGTGCTTCCTTTTGCCGCACAGCGATGACATAACAGGATGCGCGTCAAAGAACGGATCCATCACTCTGTCATGTTCAACGAG
>Ga0335078_10016702_pt1 | contig 10898 bp, 2 predicted proteins | sample Lox_Sample_32_FD_206711 | JGI IMG/M metagenome (GOLD analysis project Ga0335078, IMG submission 206711) | Soil microbial communities from Loxahatchee National Wildlife Refuge, Florida, United States - Lox_Sample_3.2 | ecosystem: Environmental > Terrestrial > Soil > Wetlands | place: USA: Florida... | reverse complement strand
AAAGTTGTGTGAAGTTTGTATTTCCCGCGTCCTGAGCGAAGAAAACGTTGCTTCCTGATTGCATTCTGCGTTGATTTCGGAGATTCGCGATGCTAAGCTTTCGATTCGAGCGTTACGAATTCGCGCAGTTCCCCCTTCCAAGAACCCACCTCCTCCCAGCAAGAATTCCCCCAGTTAAAACAACAGCACTCTAGCCACTATCTCCGGGGTTTCAATGCACGCTTCTGCCGTGGTAGGTCATAACTCTGCGTCCATTTCCAAGGTTTCCTGGGTCCTAATCACGATTCTCATTTGCGTCGGCGCGAGCGCGAGTTTGTCCGCGCAGATCACGGCCACACCGGCGACACTCACATTTGGGAACGTCGCTGTCGGCGGGACATCCGCGGCGAAATCAGTAACGCTCAAGAACACTGGTACGTCAGCGCAAGCAGTTGTGATTGCGGCGCCGCAATACTTCACGGAGAGCGACACATGCGCGGGCAGTATCGCGGCGGGCAAGACGTGCAAGATGACTGTATCGTTCGCACCAGCCGTCCTCGGGACCACTTCGGGGTCGGTGACTATCACCGATCAGTCGAATAATGTGCTTGCGTCTGTCGCGGTTACTGGCAACGGCGTTGCGCCGACTACTCTGACTCCGTCAGCATTCGTATTCCCGAACCAAGCAGTGGGTACGACGAGTGCAGCGAAGACGACCACACTAAAAAACAACCAGTTGGTAGCACTGACGATTTCAAGTATCGCGATCAGCGGAGGCACGGCACCAGGAGACTTTACGGCGGGCGGAACATGCCCCATCGCGCCAAACACTCTCGCTGCGGCAGCGAGTTGTACGATCACGGTTACATTCACGCCATCTGCCACTGGGAGCCGAACCGGCACACTGACGATTTCGGATAGTGCGACTACAAGTCCGCAGAGCGTAAGCCTGACTGGCACAGGAACAGTCCCGGTCACCATAACTCCAGCCACTCTGGCATTTGGGACAGTCGTTGGAGGAAATACCAGTGCCACGAAGTTAGTGACAGTAACGAATAACCAGAAGACGACGCTTGCATTTTCGAACATCGCAACCAGCACGAACTTCGCAATTGCGAGCAACACATGCGGATCGAGCATCGCGGCTGCAGCGAAGTGCCAGGTGGGTGTGACGTTTTCTCCGACGGCGATGGGGGCACTGACAGGGACACTGACATTTGCGGATAGTGCAGCGGGCAGTCCACAAACTGTAAGCCTCGGTGGAACTGGCTCGGCTCCGGTTACAGTCAGTCCCACAAGCGAGACATTTGCTATCCAGACGGTGGGAACAACGAGTGCGGCACGGACCGTGACAGTCACCAACCATCTTTCGTCTTCCTTGAGCGTCCCGACGGTCACTGCGAGTGGAGACTTTGGCGTGGCGAGCAACGCGTGCAGTCCGAGCGTTGGCGCTGGACTGAAATGCACGGTTGGAGTGACGTTTACGCCGACCCAGTCCGGAACGCGAACTGGGACATTAAGCATCAACTATACGGGCGTTGCTAGTCCGACGACCTTAAATTTGACGGGTACCGGCAAGGCCACAACGACATACACGATCGGCGGAACGATTTCGGGTCTGACGGGATCGGGATTGGTGTTGCAGAACAATGGCGGGAACAACCTTTCAGTAGCGTCGGGAGCGACTTCGTTTACGTTCTCCACGGCTGTAGCTCCCGGAAGCGCGTACAACGTGAGCGTGCTGACGCAGCCTTCAGGCCCGGTGCAGGTTTGCACAGTGACGAACGGAAGCGGGACTGCGAACGGGAATGTGACAAATGTGCAGGTCGCATGTTCCACGACAACATACACGATCGGTGGAACGATCTCGGGGTTGACTGGGTCGGGATTGGTACTGCAGAACAACGGTGGGAACAACTCCTCGGTGGCATCGGGGGCGACTTCGTTCACTTTCAGCACGCCGTTGAATGCGGGCAGCACATATAGCGTGACCGTGCTGACGCAACCTTCCAGCCCGGCTGAAACTTGCACGGTAACGAATGGGAGTGGGACGGCAAATGGCAATGTGACAAACGTACAGATCTCGTGTTCAACGATAACTTACACGATTGGCGGAACGGTTTCCGGATTAACTGGCTCAGGGCTCGTGCTACAGAACAATAGCGGGAACAACCTGTCAGTGGCATCGGGAGCGACCTCATTTACATTCACCACGCCCGTAGGTGCAGGGAGCGCATACAGCGTGGCCGTGCTGACACAGCCTTCAAATCCAACCCAAGCCTGCACCGTGACGAATGGGAGCGGGACCGCGAATGGCAACGTAACAAATGTGCAGGTTTCGTGCTCGACAACAACATACACGATCGGCGGAACGATCTCGGGGCTGACTGGGTCGGGCTTGGTGTTGCAGAACAATGGCGGCAACAACCTGTCGGTGGCATCGGGGGCAACGAGCTTCAAGTTCAGCAATCCTGTGCAGGGTGGCAGCTCGTATAACGTGACAGTTCTGACACAGCCGTCGAGTCCGGCGGAAATTTGTACGGTGACGAATGGAAGCGGGACAGCGAATAGCAATGTAAGCAACGTCCAGGTCGCCTGCGCGACGTCGACATTGAGCGCTACCCTCAATCCATCATCGGCGCATCAGGGATCGGCAACCACGGTTGTGGTCACTGGAAGTGCGACGACGTTTGGTCCCACCACGACGGTGAGTTTTGGAGCGGACATTACTGCGGGCGCGATCAGCGTAAACGGGCCGACGAGTCTTTCGGTGCCGATCGTGCTGGACAACGTCGCGGCAACCGGACAACGCACCGTGACGATCACAACCGGAGCGCAGGTTGTCACAGGAACGTTCACCGTGGTCGCGGGTGTGCCAGTGGTGACTGTGATCAATCCGAATACGATTCAGCCCACGCAAACGGAAAATGTGGCGATCACGGGCGCGTTCACAAATTGGGTGAGCGGCACGACGCAGGCGAATTTTGGTCCTGGCATTGCTGCGGGCGGCGCGGCCGCGGGTTCATTCGGACCTGTGACCGTGAATAGCCCCACAACCTTGACTGCCAGCCTGGTCACGTCCGGCGCCACGAACGGTTTCAGAAACGTGCAGATACAAACCGGCACCCAGACTCTGACTGTGAATAACGGGATTTATGTGCAGACGTGCAACGGGACGTTGCCGACGGTCGTATCGATCAGCCCGAACAGTGGCGCAACGGCGGTGCCGCTGAATAGTGTGGTCCAAGTACAGTTCAGTATTCCCATGAACAGCAGCACATTCCTGCTTGGGAACGGTGGCAGCGCGAGCGTGTTTTTCTATGACACGACGGCGAATCAGGAGATTCCCGGAACGATCGCACTCGACGCCTCGAGCACAATTGCGACGATAACGCCGAGCGAGACGTTGCCTGCCGGGCGCACGTTCTCGGTGTACTTGAGCCACACCAATCCGCTCAAAGATGTTTGCGGAGACAGCCTGGCCGGCCAGCAGTTCTATTTCACAACGGCGTTCGGCACTGACTTTGCTGGGCCAGTTCTGACGGGGACCAGTCCGAAAAACGGCGATACGAATGTACCGTTGAATGCGCCGGTGGTGTTGCAATTCAACGATCAATTGGATCCAATCACGGCGCAGATGGGTGTCTCAATGCAAGGCGGCGGAAATGCCGTGTTGGGAACCTTCAGTTACTCCCCGAACGACCAGACAGTTACATTCACACCGGCGAGTCCTTTAACTGCAGGCACAGCCTACACGGTCAGCTACAGTTCGCAGATCTCCGATACGGTGGGTAACGCGCTGACGAATCCGGGGAGTTTTACGTTTACCACGGGCGGCATCAGCAACACACAGGGGCCGGCCGTATTGCTGGTGAATCCGGTAAACCAGAGCACGAACGTCGGATTGAATGTCGCTCCACATATAACGTTTACGGAGCCAGTGAACCAGCTGACGATTCCGAATGCGTTCAGCTTGACTTATGAAAACGCGGGACCAGCCGTTGCAGCAACGGTTACGGTCGCAGCCAATCGCCTAAGCGCGACGATCACTCCGAGCTCACAGCTCCTGCCAAACACGCAATATGGATTGAGTCTATGCGGGTTCAGCGATCTCGCCGGCAACGCGGGCACATGTTTCAATTCGACATTTATTACTGGCAGCACTGCCGACACCAACCAGACAACGGTGAGCACGATTGTGCCTGCGAACGGTACAACCGCAGTGCCTACGAACGTACAAGTTGTTGCGGTAATGAGCGATCAGCTGGATCCGACCTCGGTCAACAACAACTCGATTACGCTTACGCCGGCGGGCGGCTCCCCGATCACGGGAACCGTATCTTTGGCGGCCGATGGAGTAACGCTGACGTTTGTGCCGAGCGCGGCGCTGACCGCGTCGACGCTCTACACAGTTTCGGTGGGTGGATTTGCCGATGTGGAAGGCAATTCGGTTGCGCCGTTCACAAGCACGTTCACAACGGGCGCCTACGGCAGCACGTCGTTCAAAGTCACTGCTTTAAGTCCGGCCAACAAAGCGACCGGTGTCTCCGTGACCAGTCCTGTGACGTTCACGATGACGAATCTGGTCGATACGGCAGCGGTGAACAACCAGACGGTGCAAGTCGAGCTTTGTTTCGACGGCACGGGTTGCACGGTCAATGAACTACTGGCAGGGACTTACGTCGTGAGCGGAACAACAGTCACGTTCACGCCGCTGACTCCGTATCCGGCGAACACGATCATCGGCATGTATGTAACGGGTCTGCTGGATGTGGCCGGCGACACCGTCACTCCGAAGTTTGGCACGTTCACAACGGCGAGCACAGTGGACTCCACTCCTCCTACCGTAAGTATCACGCCCGCTAATGGAGCCATCAATGTCGGACTCAACTCGCAGATCGTTCTGACTTTTTCAGAGTCGATCAATGCATCGACCATCAATACGGGTTCGCTGGGAATCTTTAATGGGGATGTGCCGGTCAGTTACGCATACAGCATCTCTCAGGATAATCGGACGGTGGTAGTTACGCCTGGCGGAAACTCGTGGACGCCGGGCGCGAACATCAATATCGGATTGAGCAATGCGATTCAAGATCTGTCTGGGAATGCATTGGCAAACACCAACAGCCAATTCACGCTGGCATCGGCCGTTTCTGGAAGCGCACCCGCGGTAGCCGCGATGCGCCCGGGCAATGGTGCGACGAATGTTCCGGCGAATAGCCCAATAACCTTGTTTACGAGCGCGGCAATGAACGGCTCGACGATCAGCGGCGCACTGCATGTGACCGATAACGGCGTAGTGCTATCGGGAACAGCGCAGCTCTTCAGCAATGGCCAGGCAATCGTATTCACGCCGAGCAACTCTTTCAATCCCGGGGATGTCATTCAGGTTTTCCTGGATTCGACAGCGCAAAGCGCGTCCGGAGTCTTACTCGCCAGTTACAGCGGACAGTTCACGGTTGCGGGATCCGCAAGCACAGCGGCGAATGTTCAGGCAGTCAATCCGTTCCCCGGAGCGACGAATGTGCCGCTGAATACCCTCATCCAGGTGCAATTCAACCAGGCATTGGCAGCCGGCAGCATCAGTTGTAATGGAAGCTCGGGCTCAGTGACTCTGTACCAGAGCAGCACAGCAACTTATCTGACGCCGACCTGCACTCTGACTGGAAACGGTCAGGTCATCAATATTGCTCCGACAAGCAATCTGGCGTCGGGGTCGCAATATCAGGTGAAAGTGTCGAACGCGGTTACGAATACAAGCAGTGTTCCTGTGCAGCCGTTCAGCGCAAGCTTTACTGCAGGTACGGCTGTCGATAATGCGGTGCCAACGATTACTTCGGAAGCTCCGACCAATAATGCGACAAACATCGGGACGAATTCCCTGGTCAGCGTGAACTTCAACAAGGCGATCAACCCGGTTTCGGTGACGGGCAGCACAATTCAGCTGAGCGGTAACTCGGTAATTGCTGTTCCGTCGAGTATCAGCTTTACGCCGGATTACACGCGGGTCACGATTGTCCCGCAAGCGCCATTGCCAACAAGCACGCTGATGACGTTGGCGGTAAATGGGGTGACGAGCCAGGCAGGCAAGAGTGTAGCAACTACTACGACAACCTTCACCACAGCCGCACAGCCGGATTTCGCGAAGCCGTACGTCATCTTGAGCAGCGTACAGTCTGGGCAGACCAACGTTCCCGTAAACTCCGTGTTCAGCATGAAATTCAGCAAGGCGATGGACATCGGCAGCTTTAATGCCGCGAATGTCTACGTGTCGGGCGGAATCTTGGCGCAGATTGTGCCCAGCACGGTTTCGTGGAGTGCGGACCAGACGACGATCTATCTTGTGCCGACCAGCCCACTCAACGTGGGAGACGGATATTCACTGTGCAGTTCCGCCATGACGGATCTCGATGGCAACGTGCAACAGAGCTTCTGCGCAAGCTTCACGGCGGCATTTGCTTCCAACACAAACGCACCCACAGTTCTAAACACCAGCCCCGAGAATGGTGAGACGCAAGTTCCAACCAACTCGCCAGTACAGGTGCTGTTCAGCGAACCGGTTCAGCCGACCAGCATCAACCAGGTGACGCTGGCAACAGGCGGGAACCCGGTTGCATTCTCGGCGACATTCAGTGATGCCAACCAGTTGCTCACTCTCACGCCGTCTCAGCCGCTGGCTCCGACCGCCATTTACACGATTGCCATCACGGGCGTGAAGGACACGGCTGGTAATCAGCTCTCTGGTACGGTGACAAACACCTTCACGACGGGAGGAACGTTCGATCTGAGTGCACCGTCAGTAGTGTCATCAGATCCTGCAGCGAATACAGTGGGAGTGGGAACCAACGTGGTCCCACGCGTCGTGTTTTCAGAGCGACTCAACCCGCTGAGCGTGGTCACAAGCTCGAACCAGATTTATAACCAGGGCTCAGTCGAGTTACTGAACACCGCAACCAACCAATTTGTTCCGGTGACGGTAACGATGTCGACGGATCGTCTGACGGCCACAATGACGCCCACGTCAGCTCTCGCCCCGAACACGCAATATCAGCTGTATATCGGCCAGACCGTGAACTATTACGATGTCGCCGGCAACAGCGGTGTCGCATACACCGGCAACTTCACGACCGGATCGGGCACAGTCACGGCACAGACAAAGGTCTCGACGATCGTTCCGACGAATGGCCAGACCACAGTACCGTTGAACGCGCAAATCATCGCGGTCATGAGCGACAGCATCGATCCGACCACGGTCACGAATAGCTCCATTACAGTTACGCCCTCGGGCAGCAGCCCGATAGCAGGGACGGTGACGCTGGCGACCGATGGGGTGACCCTCACATTCGCGCCCAGCGCGCCGTTGACCAGCAAGACGGTCTACAACGTATCGGTTAGCGGCTTCAACGACGTGCAAGGGAACGTCGTTGCCAGCTTCAGTGGCTCATTTACAACTGGCTACGCTACGTACGGCAGCGCCTCCTTCACTTTGTCATCGACGAGCCCCGCCTCTGGAGCGAGCGGCGTGTCGGTGACCAGCCCGGTTACCTTTACGATGAGCAATCTTATCGATCCCGCATCGGTAAACGCGGCGACAGTTGAGGTTTGCGTGAACATCTGCAGCCCGTCGTTCTATCTCTCGGGGACTTATTCCGTGAGCGGTACGACGGTGACGTTCACGCCGCTGAGTCCGTATCCGGGCGGGGCGACAGTCGCCATGTATGTAGATGGACTGCTGGATGAAGCCGGAAACGTGGCCAGCAGTCAGGATGGGGGTACGTTCACTACGGCGAGCACGGTCGACAGTACGGCGCCGACAGTGGCCGTCACTCCTTCAAACAATTCGACGAATCTGGGGCTCAATACGCAGGTTGTATTGACGTTCTCGAAGTCGATCAATCCAAACGCGGTCACGAGCAATTCGGTGAACTTGTTCAACGGAGATGTCGCTCTGAATCCAGCAATCTCCATTTCGCAAGACAACCGGACGGTGGTTCTTAATTCCACTGGAGCCGCGCTTCCCGCGGGCGCGACCATCACCGTGGTGGCGAACCACTCGATTACAGACTTCTCGGGGAATGCGCTTGCTGACACAAAAACTCAGTTCACCACGACTGCGGTGCCTTTGACGTCGGCACCAAGCGTAGTAAGTTCGCGGCCTGCGAACGGCGCGACGAACGTGCCGGCAAATAGTCCGATCACGCTCTTCACCAGTGCTCCGATGAATACGGGAACGATTACTGGAGCGCTGTATGTTTCGCAGAACGGCGTGCTGATTTCTGGGACCACCACGCTGTTGAGCAACGGCCAGACGATTGAATTTACGCCCAGCTCGGCATTCACCGCGGGAGCGCCGGTTCAGGTGTTCCTGAGTTCAACGGCGCAGGACATTTACGGAAACAATCTGACGAATTTTGCGGCGACGTTCACCGTGGCGGGTTCGTTAACCAATACGGCGGCATCGGCACAAACCGTGAACCCGTTCCCCAATGCAACCAATGTTCCCTTGAATACGATAATTCAGTTGGGGTTCAATCAGGCGTTGCAGTCGAGCACCGTCACCTGCAACGGGAGTTCGGGATCGGTGACGCTCTACCAGGGCAGCACAGCAACTTACCTGACACCGACCTGCACGGTCACGGGCGGCGGGCAGATCATCAACATCGTTCCCACGAGCAATCTTGTCGCGGGATCGACGTATAAGATAACCGTCAACAACACCGTGACTAACACCGACAGCGTTGCGGTGCAGCCTGTCAGCTACAGCTTTACAGCTGGATCGGCTGCGGATACTAACGCGCCGACTGTGGTGTCAGTTGCACCTCCGAATTCAGCGACCAATGTTGGAACCAACGCGGGCGTGAGCGTGAACTTCAACAAGGCGATCAATCCGCTGTCTGTGACGGGGAGCACGGTCCAAGTGAGCGGCGGCGGAGTGACGGCTGTGCCATCGAGCATCAGCTTCACGCCTGATTTCACGCGGACCACGGTCATTCCGCAGGCGCCGCTGCCGGCCAGCACGCAAATGACGATCGCGATCAATGGCGTTACAAGTCAGGCCGGAGTCGCGGTGGCGACTCAGACGACACACTTCACGACGTCGGCCGGACCGCAGCTCGTCTCGCCATACGTGGTCAACGCCAGCGTCGCAAGTAACCAGTTCGTTGGAACCAACGCAGCCTTCTCTATGCAATTCAACACGGCCATGGATCCGGGAAGCGTGAATCCGGGAGGAGCGCAGGACGTCTACGTGTACGATGCGACCGCCTCTGTATACGCTGGGACGACGATCAGCTTCAGCAGCGACCTTACGACGGTCTTCCTGAAGCCAACGGCGAATCTCGCGGCGAGCCATCAGTTCCAGATGTGCGCGAGCGCGATGATGGACAATTCGGGGAACACGCAACAGAATTTCTGCGTGAGTTTCTACTCCGGAAGCGGAACCGATACGACCGGACCGTCTGTGCTGCAAGTAAACCCGCCGAACGGATTCACGGGAGTGGCCATCAACTCACCGATCGCAGTTCTCTTCAATGAGCCGATCGACGCCGCTTCAATTGCAGGCATTCAGTTGAAGCAGGGCGGCTCCGTGGTCTCGACAACCGCAACTCTGTTTGACGGCGATCAGGGCGTCCAACTGTTGCCCCTGACTCCCCTCGCTCCGAACACGGCGTACACCATCGTCGTTAACGGAGTGCTCGACATAACCGGCAATGCGCAGACGAGCTTCCCATCCCAGTCGTTCACGACGGGGACAGGCATCGACTTGACCCAGCCGTCGGTAGTGTCGACAACACCGGCAAACGGGGCCACTGGTGTGGCCGCAACCTCGACAGTTCAGGCAGTATTTAGCCTGGCGGTCGATCCGGCGTCCTTCGATCCTGCCAACAGTTTTGTATTGCGGGATTCGTCGCACAACCAGGTGCCGGCGACGATCAGCTTCTCCTCGGACTATAAGACGGTGACGCTGACGCCGAAATCCGCGCTCACCAGCGGTGGGGCGACGTACTCAATGTTTATCTCGTACTTCTCCCACGTGTATGACGTCGCGGGGAACACGATTCCGGCGACAATTGTATTCTTCACGACGCAGTAGCAAAAACTAAATAGCGTTCTTAGTCGCGCACAGCGATATTGCTATCGGACACTTAAGCGATTGGGCGTGAAACATGCAAACGCCGGCCTGGTTGCAAAAGGCCGGCATTTTTTCACGGGATCGTGAAGGGACCGAGTCAATCCAGACATGGCTCTCGCCATGGAGTTGTTATGTAGACCTCGGAATTGTTTTCTTCGGGGGGAACAACTTTCCGGCAACTGGTGGGTTTAAGGCTTTTCGTTCGGGGTTCTTCTTCTTCCGTTCGGAGGCCACCGTGCTCCAAATGCCGGAGAGCGAGTTAGAGCGGCGACTGTTGTGGCGACCGACGATTCAGCCAAAGGCGTTTGCCGCAAAACGGGCAGAAATTGATCTCAAAAAGCGCCCGGAGCAGGCAGTCCCGATCAAACAGCGGTTGCAATCCGCGCGTAACCTGCCCCAGCGATGGAGTCCTGACTTGCTCCGCGCTCGTTCCGCTGGACGTCTGCTCTTTCAGGTCGTGGGGATTGCCGGCTACGCGGGTTATTTTGCATCCATGCACACGCTGATGCGGGTTTTCTCGAGCGTGCTCCTGGCGGGGGCGTGGTACGCCATTTACCGAGTCAAACGGCCGCCGCAAGTATAGGGGTTCCTTCCTTCTGAGTTTCCGTTCCGTCATGGTTCGCAAGGTAGCGCGATCTTTGTCGATCCCACCAGAACCATCATCGCCGCATGACATGGTCCGGGTGTAACGCATTCCCACCGAGTATGCGGGGCATGCGTTCGAGGTTAAATACAAACCTCAGACGGATACGGCGGTGTGGAAGGATGTAAATGGGCGACCTCGGCG
>Ga0335078_10016701_pt1 | contig 10898 bp, 7 predicted proteins | sample Lox_Sample_32_FD_206711 | JGI IMG/M metagenome (GOLD analysis project Ga0335078, IMG submission 206711) | Soil microbial communities from Loxahatchee National Wildlife Refuge, Florida, United States - Lox_Sample_3.2 | ecosystem: Environmental > Terrestrial > Soil > Wetlands | place: USA: Florida... | reverse complement strand
GTGCCGTGCAGGATGCGATGGCGGGCCTAGCCGCGCGTACCGGCCGGGTGTACCACATCGTGGATTACTCCGGGCACCCTGAGGCGGACCGGGTGATCGTCGTGATGGGATCGGCCGCGCAGACCGTCGGCGAGACCGTCTCCCACCTGTGCGCGCAGGGCGAGCGGGTCGGCGTGCTGCACGTCCGGCTGTACCGGCCGTTCCCGGCCCGGGCGCTGCTCGACGCGCTGCCCGCATCCGCGAGCCGGATTGCCGTGCTTGACCGTACCAAGGAGCCGGGATCGAGCGGCGAGCCGCTCTTCCTTGACGTGGTCGCCGCGCTGGCCGACGCGCATGTCGGCGGCGCGCGCGCGGCCATGCCGCGGGTGGCTGGCGGCCGCTACGGCCTGTCATCGAAGGAGCTCACGCCGGGGATGGTGGTCGGCGTGTTCATGGAGCTGGCCCGCGAGCAGCCCAGGCGCACATTCACGATCGGCATCACCGACGACGTGTCCGGCCTGAGCCTGCCCTACGACCGGTCGCTGGACATCGAGCCACCGGGCACGGTCCGCGCCGTCTTCTTCGGCCTCGGCTCGGACGGAACGGTCGGCGCGAACAAGAACACGATCAAGATCCTCGGCTCCGAGGAGGGGCTGCACGCCCAGGGCTACTTCGTCTACGACTCCAAGAAGTCGGGCTCGCAGACCGTCTCGCACCTGCGCTTCGGGCCGCAGCCCATCCGCGCGCCCTACCTGGTGCAGCAAGCCAGCTTCGTCGGTTGCCACCACTTCGCCCTGCTCGAGCGGGTCGATGTCCTCGGCCAGGCCGCCACCGGCGCGACGCTGCTGCTGGACTGCGCGCAGCCGCCTGATCGGGTCTGGGATGCCCTGCCCCGCCCGGTACAGGAGAAGATCCTCGCCAAGCAGATCGAGGTGTACGCGATCGACGCCGGCCGGATCGCCCGGGATGTGGGCCTGGCCGGGCGCACCAACACCATTTTGCAGACCTGTTTCTTCGCCATCTCGGGCGTGCTGCCGCGCGACGAGGCCATCGGCAAGATCAAGTCAGCGATCAGCAAGACCTACGGTCGGCGCGGTTCCGAAGTCGTCGACAGGAACCTGGCGGCCGTCGACCGCGCGCTGGACGGCCTGCGGCAGATCCAGGTTCCCGGGCGGGTGACATCGACCCGGGAGCTGCTGCCGGTCGTCCCGGCCGGCGCGCCGGAATTCGTCCGCGCCGTCACCGCGGAGATGATGGCCGGCCGCGGCGACGATCTGCCGGTCAGCATGCTTCCCGTGGACGGCACGTACCCGAGCGGCACCGCCGCCTACGAGAAGCGCAACATCTCCGACCTGGTCGCGCTGTGGGAGCCCGATCTGTGCATCCAGTGCGGCAACTGCAGCTTCGTCTGCCCGCACAGCGTGATCAGGTCCACGTACTACGACGAGTCCCTGCTGGCGGGCGCGCCGCCGGAGTTCCGGTCGGCCCCGCTCGATGCTCGCGGGCTGCCGGACACCCGATTCACGCTCCAGGTGTACGTGGAAGACTGCACCGGCTGCGAGCTGTGCGTGCAGGCCTGCCCGGTGAGCGCGCCGGCGGATCCGGCGCGCAAGGCGATCAACCTGGCGCTCCGAGAGCCGCTGGTCGCCGCCGAGCGGGAGAACATCGCCTTCTTCGAGAAGCTTCCGGTAGCGGACCGCTCCCGGGTGGACTTCGGCACCGTGCGCGGCACCCAGTTCCTGCAGCCGCTGTTCGAGTTCTCCGGCGCCTGCGCGGGATGCGGGGAGACCCCGTACATCAAGCTGCTGTCGCAGCTGTTCGGCGATCGGCTGATGGTCGCCAACGCCACCGGCTGCTCCTCCATCTACGGCGGGAACCTGCCCACCACGCCGTGGACGGCCGGCCCGGATGGGCGCGGGCCGGCGTGGTCGAACTCGCTGTTCGAGGACAACGCCGAATTCGGCCTCGGCTTCCGGCTCGCGGCGGACCGGCACGCCGAGCTGGCTCGCCACCGCCTCACCGAGCTGCGCGACGTCATAGGAGCCGAGCTGGCCGACGACATCATGGCCGCGCCGCAGCTGCGGGAATCTGAGCTGCGCGCCCAGCACGAGCGGGTCACCGAGCTGAAGCGGCGCCTTGATGCCCTGGACCGCGCCGACGGGCCCGCCGCCGATTTGCGCAGCGTGGTCGATCACCTGCTCCGTCGCAGCGTGTGGATCGTCGGCGGCGACGGCTGGGCCTACGACATCGGCTCCGGCGGCCTCGACCACGTCCTGGCCAGCGGGCGCAACGTCAATGTGCTGGTGCTCGACACGGAGGTCTACTCCAACACCGGCGGCCAGTCGTCCAAGGCCACCCCGCTCGGTGCCGTCGCCAAGTTCGCCGCCGCCGGCAAGACCATGCCGAAGAAGGATCTCGCGCTGCAGGCCGTCGCCTACGGATACGTGTACGTTGCCCGGGTCGCGATGGGCGCCGACCCGCAGCAGACCCTCCGCGCCTTCCGCGAGGCCGAAGCCTATGACGGGCCATCGCTGATCATCGCCTACAGCCACTGCATCGCGCACGGCATCGAGATGCGCGACGGGCTCGGCCAGCAGTACCGTGCCGTGGCCAGCGGGTACTGGCCGTTGATCAGGTACAACCCGCTGCTTCGGACGGCCGGAGGCAACCCCTTCCTGCTCGACTCACCGAGGCCGCGCATCCCGCTGGCCGCCTACACGCAGCGTGAGCTCCGGTACCGCACGCTCGGCAACACCCACCCCGGCGAGGCCGAGCGGCTGGCCGCACTCGCCCAGGAGGCGGTCGACCAGCGCTGGGACACCTACGAGGAGATGGCGACCCGCGGCGCGCACCAGTTCCCCGCCGATGCGCGGAAGGATCGCCGATGAACCTGTCGACCCGCTACCTGGGCCTGACGCTGCGTAACCCGCTTGTCGCCTCGGCGTCTCCGCTCTCGTACACCCTCGACGGCGTCCGGCAGCTCGCCGACGCAGGTGTCGGCGCGATCGTCCTCTACTCGCTGTTCGAGGAACAGCTCCGCCACGAGGCGGAGCAGAACGCGCGGCTCGCCGACGCCGGCTCGGACAGCTTCGCCGAGTCACTGTCCTACTTCCCGGCAGAAGCGGCCGACGACGCCGGCCCGCGTCGGTACCTTGACCTGCTCGAGCGCGCCGCTTCGGCCGTGGACGTCCCGGTGATCGGCAGCCTTAACGGCATCACGCCGGGCGGCTGGACCAGCTACGCGCGAGGAATGCAAGACGCGGGTGCCGCGGCGATCGAGCTGAACATCTACTACATACCGGGCGATCCCCGCATTGCCGGGCGGGACGTCGAGCAGCGTCACATCGACATCCTGGACGACGTCAAGGCCGCGGTGACCGTGCCCGTGGCGGTCAAGCTGAGCCCGCATTTCAGCTCCACCGGCGAGGTCGCCCTGCGGCTGGACAAGGCTGGTGCCGACGGCCTGGTGCTCTTCAACAGGTTCCTGCAGCCCGACATCGATCCGGAGACCCTCTCGGTCGTTCCCGCCATCGGCCTGTCCAGCCCGGCTGAGTCCCGGCTGCCGTGCACCTGGATCTCCATCCTGCGCCGGTGGGTCGGCTGTTCCCTGGCGGCGACCACCGGCGTCGAGGAAGCTGCCGACGTGGCCAAGTACCTGCTGGCAGGCGCCGATGTCGTGATGACGGCGTCCGCGCTGATCCGCCACGGCCCGGCACATGCGGCCGTGCTCCTGGACGGGCTGTGCGGATGGATGACCCGCAAGGGTTACACGTCGGTAGCCCAGCTACGGGGCCTGCTCGCGCTGCCCGCCGGCGCCGACCAGGCCGGGTCCGAGCGCGCGGGTTATGTCCGCGCCTTGCGGCACGCCAACAGCGCCCACCTTCCCTGGTGACCGGGCTTCGCGGGCCGGGCCGGCAGCGCCCAGAAGCGCCCTTGGGCGATTAACCACTCGTGCCGCGGAGCCCGGCGCTCAGTACCTCCTCGGCCCCGGCGATGAACCCTCGCCAGTGCGGAGTGTCGAACGAACCGCCCCGGCTGGGATGGAAGTTCTCCACGACGTAGGCCAGCTCGTCGGGCGTCGCGTAGTCGCGTGCCCAGACAAGCCCGTCGCTGTGCCCCTGCCGGTACCGCTCGGCCTCCTGGTCCTCACCCGTGACCTGCGGCCTGGCTGCCGCCGTCGCCGAGGCCGGCCGGCTCGAGCGCATCGTGGTGCTCATCGTGCGCTCCCTTCTCTGCGGCACGCTGCTGCAGGTATGTGTGCATTGCTGTGGCTGCCTTACGGCCGGCCCCCATGGCCAGGATCACCGTCGCGGCGCCGGTCACGATGTCGCCGCCGGCGTAGACACCCTCGCGGCTGGTAGCGCCGGTCTGCCGGTCGGCGACGATGCAGCCGTGATCGTCGACATCCAGACCGTAGGTTGTCCGCGGGACGAGCGGGTTCGGGTTAGTGCCGAGGGCGATCACGACGAGGTCGGCCTCCATCGTGAACTCGGAGCCGGGCACCAGGACCGGGCGGCGGCGACCCGACTCATCGGGCTCGCCGAGTTCGGTGCGGATGCACTCGATCGCCCGGACCCATCCGTTCTCGTCGCCGATGAAGCGCTTCGGCAGCGTGAGCCAGTCGAAGATCACGCCCTCCTCGCGCGCTCGCGCGTAGTCCTCCGCCCGCGCGCCCTTCTCCTGCTCGGAGCGGCGGTACACGATGTGAGCCTCCTGCGCTCCCAGGCGGACCGAGCAGCGGGCCGCATCCATCGCGGTATCGCCCGCGCCGATCACCGCGGCCCGCCCCGGCCGGTGGATGGGGGTGTCGTACTCGGGAAACGCGTAGGCGTGCATAAGGTTGACGCGCGTGAGGAACTCGTTGGCCGAGTAGATGCCCTTCAGGTTCTCCCCCGGAATGTTCATGAACACAGGCGAGCCCGCACCTGTCCCGACGAAGACCGCCGAGTATCCGAGCTCGTCGATGAGCTGGTCGATGGTGACGGTCTTGCCGATGATCACGTCGCGCACGAACTCGACACCGAGCGCCTTGAGGTGCGCGACGTCCTCATCGACGATCTCCTTCGGCAGCCGGTATTGCGGGATCCCGTACCTGAGCACGCCGCCGTAGGCGTGCAGCGCTTCGAAGATCGTCACGGGATAGCCGAGCTGCGCGAGGTCGCTGGCCACCGTGAGACCGGCCGGGCCGGAGCCGACGACCGCGATCTTCTGGTCGCGCCACACCTCCGGCGCCGCGGTCTCGCCGCCTTTCCCGTGCTCGCGCTCCCAGTCCGCCACGAATCGCTCCAGACGGCCGATGCCGACCGGCTCCTGATGGGGGAACAGCACGCAGCGCAGCTCACACTGGTGCTCGACCGGGCAGACCCGGCCGCAGATCGCGGGCAGCAGGTTGCGGCGCCGGATCGTGTCGGCCGCGCCCTGGAAGTCTCCGAGCGCAACGTGGCGCACGAAGTCGCGGATCGGGACGTTCACCGGGCAACCCTGCTCGCACACGGGGTCCTGGCAGGACAGGCAGCGCCGCGCCTCGGCGATGGCGCGCTCCACGGTGTAGCCCTCGGCGACCTCGTCCCAGCTGTTGCGGCGCTCTTCCGGGTCGCGGCACGGCATCGCGGTCTTGCGCGGATACACGATCGGCATGGCTGTTACCTCCCTGGTCCCGGCAGCAGGCAGGCCACGTGCTCCTGCTCTTTGTAGGTGCCCAGCCGGGCGTCCGCCTCGTCGAAGTCCACCTCGTGCGCGTCGAAGAACGGGCCGTCCACGCAGGCGAAGAGCGTCTTGCCCCCGATGGTCACCCGGCAGCCGCCGCACATGCCGGTCCCGTCCACCATCAGCGGGTCGAGAGAGACCATGGCGGCGAGGCCCCGGCTCCTGGTCGTCATCGCGACGGCTCGCATCATCGGCATCGGGCCCACGGCGTAGCAGTGCGTGAACCCGGCGCCGGCGTCGATCAGTTCCTCCAGGCACCCGGTCACGAGACCGTGGTAGCCGAGCGAGCCGTCGTCCGTGCACACGTACAGGTCGTCGCTCTCGGTGCCGAGCAGGTCGGCGAGTATCACCAGGTCGCGGGTGCGGGCACCGACGATGGAGGTGACCCGCACGCCCCGCGAGCGCATCTTCCTGGCCAGCGGGAATATGGCGCCCGTGCCGAACCCGCCGCCGATCAGCACCGCGTGGCCTTCCTCGGGAAGCGGCACCTCCAGGCCGAGCGGGCCCGCGAGGTCGAGGAACGTGTCGCCCTCGGCCATCGCGCAGACGAGCGCGCTCGTATGCCCAACCTCCTGGACGACGAGCGTGATCGTGCCCGCCGCCCGGCTGAAGTCGGTGAGGCTGATCGGGATCCGCTCACCGGTCTCGGTGACCCTCAGGATCACGAACTGGCCCGGTGCCGCGTTTCTGGCCACGAGCGGGGCGTGCACGACGAAGAGCTTGGTGATGTCCGTCAGGTCCTGCTTCTCGATGATCCGCGCGGTGGTGTCCATGATCGCTCCACTCACAGCAGGGGGTTCTCGTCGCGCGCCTTGAGGCGCAGCCAGCGGCGCTGCACCTCGGCTTCGATCGAAGCGAGCGTCGCCTCGTTCCCTGGCTTGCACAGGTGCGTCGTCTTGCCCATCAGCTTCAGCCAGTCGGCCACGGGAACGCGGCGGCCGATCGGCTCGGGTTCATAAGTGATGTGGGTGACGCCGCGCTCGATCTCGTACAGCGGGAAGAAGCACGAGTCGACCGCCGCCTGGATGACGTCGACGCCGATGCGATCCTCGGTCTTCCAGTTCAGCGGGCAGGAGATCAGGATCTTCCCGTAGGCGGTGCCCTCGTGGCTGGCGTACCACTGCGCCTTGGCGGCCTTGGCGACGAGGTCGTCGGGGTATCCCTCGACGCCCGTGAAGACGTACGGGATGTTGGTCGCGGCCATGATCTGCGGGGTGTCCTTGTGGTGGAAGGACTTGCCGAGCTCGGCGGGCCCGACATGGCTCGTCGACGTCATGTGGCCGAGCGGCGTCGAGTAGCTGAGCTGGCTGCCTGTGTTCATGTAGCCCTGGTTGTCGTACTCGACGATGATCATCCCGTGATTGCGCAGCGCGGCACCGATCGCGGCGCCCATCCCGATGTCCATGCCGCCGTCGCCGGTCACCATCACGAACGTGATGTCCTCGCCGACGGGCAGTTCGCCCCGGCGTCCGCGTTCCTTGAACATCTCGACCAGGCCGCTCAGCGCGGAGGCGCCGTTCTGGAAGAGGTTGTGCACGTACGTGACGCGATGCGATGTATAGGGGTAGCCGGTGCTGACGACCATCGCGCAGCCCGTCTGGTAGAGCACGACGACGTCACCCTCGATGCCGCGCAGGAACTGGTCGAGCGCCGGGAAGATACCGCAGCCCGGGCAGGCGCCGTGGCCGGGCAGCACCCGCTTCGGCTTCGCGGCGAGCTGCCAGTACGGCGGGGCATCGACCTTCAGCCTGCCGTCCGGGCCCTGCTCCACCGTGAGCAGCCCGCTGGTCATCTCCTCGCGGGTAAGCGGTGGCGGGCCGCGATGCGGCAGCGGCGGCTTCGCGGGATCGCCGGGCTCCACGCCGTAGTAGTCGAACGGGACTTCGGCCGAGCCGCGCTCGGCGGCCTGCACCGCCAGTGTGAAGAACGCCTCGGCGTCCTCCGCGTAGAAGTCACGCCCGCCCAGCCCGTAGACGCGGCTCAGGCAGAGTGTCCGGTTCCGCGGGTCGTCCTTGAGCGCCGACTTCACCTCGTGCGTGAGGTTGCCGCCCTGCGCGCCGTAGGATCCGGTCCGCTCGCCGATGACCACGGCGCCGACACCGCGCAGTGCCTCGCGGACCGCGTCAGCGGGGAACGGCCGGATCACGTTCGGGCTGATGACCCCGGCCCTGATGCCGTGTTCGCGCAGCCGGTCGGCCACGTCCTTGGCGGTCTCCGCGGCCGAGTTCAGCAGGAAGACCGCGACCTCGGCGTCGTCCATGCGGTAAAGGTCAACGGCGTCATAGCGCCGGCCGCTCAGCGCCTCGTACTCGGCGAACGCGGCGGGAATCGCCGCCAGCGCCGCGTTCATCGCCTGCTCGAGCTGGTACTTGTTGTTGATCAGGTCGGGGTCGTTCATGTACGGCCCGATCGTCACAGGATGCCGCGGGTCGAGCGCCGTCACCATCTGCGGCACCGGACCGAGCCAGTCCTGTACGGTCGCGTCGTCGGCGAAGGTGGCGACGCGGCGCTTCTGGTGGCTGGTGAAGAAGCCGTCGAAGGCCACGATGGCGGGCAGCCGCACGTCGGCGTGCTCGGCGACGCGCAGCGCGATCAGGTTCAGGTCGTAGACGGCCTGCGGATCGCGTGCCATGAAGATCAGCCAGCCGGTGTTCAGCGCGTAGTAGATGTCGGAATGGTCGCCCCGGATGTCGAGCGGCCCGCTGACGGCCCGGGTCGCGACGTCGAGCAGCATGGGGTAGCGCGTCCCCGACTGCACGGGCAGTTCCTCCAGCGAATACAGCAGCCCCTGGGAACTAGTCGCGTTGAAGACGCGGCCCGCGCCGGTGGCGGCGCCGTAGCAGATGCCCGCCGCACTGTGCTCCCCGTCGGCAGGCACCATCACGATCTTGTGCTCGCCGGCGGCCTTCATCTCGTCGAGAAGCTCGGCGATCTCCGTCGACGGCGTGATCGGGTAGTAGCCCATCAGGTGGAAGTTCATCTGCTTAACGGACAGCGCAGCCATCTCGTTGCCGGTGCGGAACCCGACAACCTGGGCGGCTTGGCCGACGTGGCCGGCCTTAGGCTCCGGCGGTGCGACCGTCATCGGTCGGCCCCCCTCTCCTCTTCGAGCCAGTCGAAGAGCGGGACGCGATGTGCGTCGGCCCAGCCGTCCTCCTCGCGGAGCTCGGTGAGCGACCCGGTCGGGCACGCGTCGACGCACTTCAGGCAGCCCTTGCAGTAGTTGTAGTCGATGCCGAGCAGCCGCACGGCGGGCTCGCCCTCGCCGTCATCGGACCAGACGAAGCACATGTCCGGGCAGACGATGTCGCAGATGCCGCAGTGCACGCATGTCTCGGCGTCGTAGGCGGGCAGGAAGCCCTGCCGCGACGTGCTCAGGTTCTTGAGAATGCTGTTGCCGGAGTCGAGTATCACGCCACCGATCGGCGCGTCGAGGTACCCGAACGCGGGCGCGGCCCGCTGCACGGGCCGACCTGGCTCTCCTGGCGCGGCAGGCCACGTCATCAGCCGCAGCTCGCGGTAGCCGCGGTCAAAGGTGCGGAGGTTCGCCTCGACGACGCGGGCGTAGCGGACGGAGAGCGTGTCGCGGATGACGGCCTTCACGGCGTCGGCGTCGATGAACGGGCAGGCCCGGGCGACCGCTCCGAGCATGGCCGTGTTCACGCGCGTCTTCTCTTCGAGCGCGATGCCGAGCGCGTCGAGCACGGCCACCGTGCCGGATCGCAGGCCGAGCCTCTCCCGGATCTCGCCCGGCGACGACCGCGTGTTCACGATCAGCGTTCCGGTGGGGCATAGGCCAGCGGCCACATCGAACGAGCGGGCCAGCGCTTCGTGGAAGACGGCGACGACCTGCGGTTTCTCGATCGGACTGCTCGTGCGGACCTCGTGATCGGCGGCGCAGAAGCGCACGAAGGACTTCACCGGCGTGCCCTTCTTCTCCGAGCCATACGAAGAGAAGTGCGATCCGTTCAGGCCCTGCCGCAGGACACCTGCCTCGGCCAGCATCTTTCCGGCGAGGTGAGCTCCGAGCCCGCCGATCGACTCGAAGCGGATACTGAAGAAGCCGTCGTCGCCGGCGCCGGGGAGAAGGTCCACCCCGGTGCCTGCTTGGCCCGTCGCCGCCAGCGCTGACATCGCACACCTCCGTGAACCGGACGTCCGCCTGCCCGTGTCTTTGGTCCGGTCCATCTCTTCTCGCCTAGCGGGCACTTCCACACTGCGCTGTGTCAATGACGGCGCGTAGGGCCGAAAGTGATGTACGCCCTGCCGAACGTCCCGCATTCACGCACTCGACCGGGTTCGCCGTCGGGCAGCGTCCGGTTCGGGCTCAGCGGTGACTGGCGCGCTCGCAGAGCCAGTCCAGGGCCATGACGCTGGAGTTGAGGATCGAGACATGTCCGTCGTCTGGGCGTAGCCACAGTTCCGCCGTGCGGCAGCGCTGCGCCAGCCAGGTGGCGTGCGAACTGGGTACGACCCGGTCCTGGGCGCCCTGCACGAACAGGACGGGGGCGGTTATCTCCCTGAGGTCACAGCCCCAGGAACTGACGTAGGCCAGGTCGTCGTCCACCATCCCGCCCTGGTCGGTTTCCAGGGCCCGGCTGACCACGGTGCCCATCCATGACCATGGACCGAAAAGCGCGGCGTGATCGGCCGGGGTGAACGCCTCCGGGTCGAACTCGGCGGACGCTAGGTAGGCCTCGAGCGCCGCGCGTCCCGTGGCAGCGGCCCGATACTCCGCGGCCACGGAGGGGGTCATGCCCGCGAACCAGTCCAGGCCCTCGGCGTCGAACGGCGCGGGCCCCGACATGCAGACCGCGGCCAGGACCCGCCCGGGCAAGACCGCGGCGCAGGCCAGGGCGTGCGGACCGCCGCCAGAATCCCCCATGACCGCGAACCGGCCGATGCCCAGCGCATCCGCGACACTGGCGACGTCGGCCGCCGCTGACGCCACGTCCCGGCCCGGGTGCGGAGTCGACTCGCCGTATCCGGGCCGGTCATGCGAGACCCAGCGGATGCCGCGCTCGGCCGCGGCGGCGAACAGCGGCTCGGGCGGCGCGCCGGTGCTCGGTGCGCCGTGCTGCCAGAAGACCGCCAGCTCGGTGGTCCGCTCACCGGTGCCGGTGTCGTAAGCATGCAGCGTGCGCCCATCGCCCAGCACAACGTCGGTCTCGGTCACCACGCGCCGAGCCTAACGACGGTCCCGGTTGGCAGCC
>Ga0335078_10016700_pt1 | contig 10898 bp, 9 predicted proteins | sample Lox_Sample_32_FD_206711 | JGI IMG/M metagenome (GOLD analysis project Ga0335078, IMG submission 206711) | Soil microbial communities from Loxahatchee National Wildlife Refuge, Florida, United States - Lox_Sample_3.2 | ecosystem: Environmental > Terrestrial > Soil > Wetlands | place: USA: Florida... | reverse complement strand
GGGGATTCGCGCCCACTCTCGGCCGAGAAATCAGGGCGACGTTGAGGGACCGCCGGGAACCGCGTTATCGGGAGCGTTGTCAGATGGTGGCGGCGTGCCGCCCCGCATCCTTTGCTGCTCGAAGTGCTGCAGCAGTTGCTGGACGTTCTTGACCTCGTTGATGCGCCAGCGGCCGTTCTCGCGCGCCATGCGGATGTTCCATTCCACGCCCTTGTTGTCGCGGAAGTCGGTCCACGCCGTATCGCCCGAACGATGTAGCATCACGATCGATCCGAGCACGGCCGCGCCCGGCATCTGGAGTTGTCTCGCGCCGCTGTTCACCTGTTGCGTCGCCCATTGCTGAATCGTGGCGGCCAACGGCGCGCTCAGGAAGTCCACCGCGCCCTTGCCGACCAGCGCCGCGATGACGTCGTTGCCCTTGGCGTTCTGCTGCAGCATCTCGTAGCCGGCGTTTTTGACCACGCTTGGAAAGTCAACGAAGCTCGCGGCGGTCGCGCCGTCGCGCTGGTCGATCGCCAGCTTCAGCTGATAGATGGCGTAGGACGGTGTGGCCGGAACGTAGAACACGGCCCACAGGGCGACGGCGATTGCCGCCAGGACTCCGATCGCGTGGCGCGAGATGAAACCCATACTGGTCATTGTGCGTCAGCCGTCGGGCACTGTCGAGGCGGACAGCACTTGCGCGCCGCTGTGGGACGGGCGTTACCGCGGACTTCCGGAGCGTGCCTCCGGCCGCCTCAGGTATGCGAGAGCAGCGAGGCGGCCGCGCGATCGAGCAGCCAGACGACCTCGCCATTGGGCGGGTCGATAATCTGCGCGGGAAAGCGGTCGGGGTCGTGCGGTCCCTCGAGAGCGTTCTTGACCGCCTCCGCCTTGCCCTTGCCCTCGACCAGGAACATGACGCGCGCCGAGTTGTTGAGCACGGGCGGAGTGATCGTGACGCGATGGCGTTGAGGGGCGTCGACCTCGACCGCGACCACGAGCCGCTCGCGCTCGTGCAGCGCAGGATTTCCCGGAAACAGCGATTCGACGTGGACATTTTCGCCGAGACCGACAAGGATCAGGTCGAACCGGGGAAATTCACCCTTGCCGATCCCGAAGGAGGCCCGCAGCTCTTCGGCATAGGCGCCCGCGGCCTGCTCGGGCGGATCTTCCCCGCGGATGCGATGAATCTGCTCGGGACGCAGATCCAGCCGGCTGAGCATCGTGCGGTTTGCCATCCCGAAATTGCTCGCCGGATCGTCCGGCGGGACGCATCGTTCGTCGCCCCAGAAGAACTGCACCTCCTTCCAATCGACGCTGAGGCGGAAGCGCTCGGCGAGCAGCGCGTAAGTCGCCGCGGGCGTCGATCCGCCGGTGAGACAGAGGGTGAACTCGGCATGCATGCAGATCGCCTCGCCGGCGAAATGCGCGATCTCCTCTGCTGCGTGCACATACAGCGACTGCGCGTCGTCCAGGATGATGAGTTTCGGTTCGGCCATGAGAATCCGCTCGGATGGTGTTTATCGGAAAATTAACCTAAAGCGCGCGGGGCGCGCCAGCGGCGGCGAAATCACCGGAACGCAAGAGCGCGGCCGATCGCCGGCGGCGGTGGCTTCGCTCCGCTTCGCGTGCGGCCGCGATACTTCAATTCATCGCGCGAGCAGCCTGAGCGCGCGCTCGACCGCGTTCTCCACCGTGAAGCCGAAGTGCTTGAATACGTCCTGGTACGGCGCCGACGCGCCGAAGCTCGTCATCCCGAGCACGTCGCCCTCAAGCCCGACCCATCGATACCACGGCATCGTCGCCGCCGCTTCGATGGCGAGGCGCCGGCGAATCGCGGGCGGGAGGACCGAATCGCGATAGGCCGCGTCCTGCTTCTGGAACACTTCCATGCTCGGCATGCTGACGACGCGCACCGCATGGCCGCGCTTTTCGAGTTCGTCTTTCGCGCCGAGCGCGAGATGCACTTCCGAGCCGCTGGCGATCAGGATTAGCTCCGCGGTGCGGCCCCGGGTCTCGCTGAGCACATAGGCGCCGCGCATCAATTCGCGCGCCGGCGCCATCGCGGTGCGGTCGAGCGTCGGCAGCTTCTGCCGGGTGAGCGCCAGCAGCACCGGACCACCCCGATGCGTCATCGCGGCGCGCCAGGCCTCGGCCGCCTCGTTGGCGTCGCACGGGCGAATCACGGTGAAATTCGGAATCGCGCGCAATCCCGCGAGCTGCTCGACCGCCTGATGCGTAGGGCCGTCTTCGCCGAGCCCGATCGAATCGTGAGTGAAGACGTAAATCACGTGGACACCCATCAGCGCCGCCAGCCTGAGCGAGGGCCGGCAATAGTCGGTGAAGATGAGAAAGCTCGAACCGTAGGGGATGAAGCAGCCGTGCAGCGCGATCCCATTCAGGATCGCGGCCATCCCATGCTCGCGTATGCCGAAGTGCAGGTTGCGGCCGGTATGGTCGTGGCGCTCGAAGTCGCCGCCGTCGACGACGTCGACGAAGGTCGATTCGTTGAGGTCGGCCGCGCCGCCGAACAGGTTCCAGACCTTCTTCGCGATCGCCTGCTCGGCACGCGAGCCCGACTCGCGCGTGGCCAGTGTGTCCTTCGGCGTGAACTGCGGTAGCTCGGCGTCCCATCCCTTGGGCAGCTCGCCGGCGAGCATCGACTTGAATTCCGCGGCTTCGCTCGCATGCGCCCTGGCGTAGCGATCGAAGCGGGCGTTCCAGTCCGCCTCGAGTTCGCGGCCGCGCGCGCCGCAATCGCGAAAATGCTTTAGCGCTTCGTCGGGAACGTAGAATGGCGGCTCCTCGGGCCATCCGTAGAAGCGTTTGGTGAGCTTGACCTCCTCCGCGCCTAGCGCCTGCCCGTGCGCCTTCGAGGTGTCCTGCCGATTGGGGCTCCCGTAGCCGATATGCGAGCGCACGCGGATGAGCGACGGGCGGTTCTCCTCGGCGATCGCGTTTTCGATCGCGCGCCCAACCGCCGCCAGGTCGTTGGCGTCGTCCACCCCCTGCGTGTGCCATCCATAGGCGTTGAAGCGCTCGGTCACGTTTTCGTCGAAAGACAGGTCTGTGCCGCCGTCGATCGTGATGTGGTTGTCGTCGTAGATGAGGAGCAGGTTGCCGAGGCCCAGATGTCCGGCGATCGACGCCGCTTCGCTTGCCACGCCTTCCATCAGGTCGCCGTCGCCGCAGAAGCCGAAGATACGATGGTCGAACAGTCCGGAGTGGTCGCGTTCGAGGCGCGCGCGCAGATGCGCGGCCGCGATCGCCATTCCTACGGCATTGCCAACGCCCTGGCCGAGCGGCCCGGTCGTGGTTTCGACGCCCGGCGTGAGGCCGTACTCGGGATGGCCGGGCGTAATGCTCTCGAGCTGGCGAAACCGTTTGATCTGCTCGAGCGGCAGGTCATAGCCGGTCAGATGGAGCATCGCGTAGAGCAGCATCGATCCGTGCCCGTTGGAGAGCACGAAGCGGTCGCGTCCGAACCATTTCGGGTTGGCCGGGTTGTAGCGCATGAAGCGCGTCCACAGGAGATAGGCGATCGGCGCCATCCCCATCGGCATTCCGGGATGGCCCGAGTTGGCCTTTTGCACCGCATCGATCGCGAGCACCCGGATCGAGTTGATGCACAGTTGATCGAGATTCCCCTCCGGGCTCTTGATTTGTGTTGCGCGAACCACGATGACTCCGATTGTTGTCGGGGACGGCCGCTGCGGGCCGCCGCGGTTTCATCTTAAACTTTGACTTGAACTCCGCGCGGGACGCCCCCCTCGCCGCGGCGAACTACCACTTGGAACCGTCCTCGTCGCCGGGGTCGCCCGACTTGTGCCGCATCAGCTTGACGGTTTCTTTTGCGGCGCCCTTGTCGCCCTGCTTGAGCGCCTCCGTGAACTTCTGCGCGACCATCCGCATCAACGCGCCCTCTGCGGGATCAAGTTCGCCGGCGATCGCGGCCAGGCGCTCCATCGCGCTCCTCAGCTGTTCCAAGGAATCCGCCAGGTCGCCGCGCTCGCGGCTGGCCACGGCGGCGCGCAGGCGCTGGCGGAGTTCCGCGACGGCCGGCCGCGCCCGCTCTCCGATGGTGACTTCGAGTTCGCCCAGGTTGTCCGCGAGTCTGATGAAGGCGTTGAGCGATGTGTCGTCGGAGAGCGCCACCACTCAATTTTTCACCTCATTACGCTCGCGTTGCAAGGAAAGCGAAAGCCTGCGCCGCGGCGGCTCGCGAAAATCGGCGGAATCGAGTTCCGTGGACCAGCCGCGCAGCCTGTCTATTGATTGTCGATAGAGCTGTCGATGGCGCCGCGCGCCGGTGATATAGAACTGGCGCTGCTTTTGATACAAGATTGAACGTTACAACGACCTCCTTAGGAGCATCGCGCTTAGATGAGACGCATCGGCGATCGCCGCGTGGTGATAACCGGCCTGGGCCTGGTCACGCCGCTGGGCACGGGAATCGAAAAGAACTGGGAAGCATTGATGGCCGGTCGCTCGGGCATCGGTCCGGTAACCCGCTTCGACGTTTCCGACTTCGCCGCCCGCATCGCGGGCGAAGTGCGCGACTTCGATCCCCACGACTGGATCGAGAAGAAGGACGTCAAGAAGATGGACCTCTTCATCCAGTACGCGGTGGGCGCGGCGGAGCAGGCGATGCGCCAGTCGGCGCTCAAGATCGACGACAGCAACGCAGACCGCATCGGCGTGCTGGTGGGAGTGGGCATCGGCGGGCTGCTGACGATCGAAGAAAACCATCTGCTGTTTCTCGACACCCGGCTAAAGCGGATCACGCCGTTTTTTATCCCCAAGCTCATCAGCAACCTGGCGCCCGGACAGATCGCGATCCGCTACGGCGCGCGCGGCATCAACCTCGCCACCACCAGCGCCTGCGCCTCGGGCAGCCACGCCGTGGGCGAGGCCTACCGCATGATCCGCGACGGCTATATCGACGCCGCGATCACCGGCGGGGCCGAAGCCGCGCTGACCTCGCTCGGCATCGGCGGCTTCATCGCGATGCGCGCGCTGTCCACGCGTAACGATGCGCCCGAGGCCGCCAGCCGTCCCTTCGACGCGGAACGCGACGGCTTCGTGATGTCCGAGGGCGCAGCGGCGCTGATCCTCGAGGAGCGCGAGGCCGCGCTCGCGCGCGGCGCCAATATCCTGGCCGAGATCGCCGGCTACGCCGCCAACGGCGACGCCTATCACATGACCTCACCTTCGCCCGAGGGACAGGGCGCCGCGCGCTGCATGATGCTGTGTCTGCAGGACGGTGAGCTTGACCTCAATCAGGTCGATTACATCAACGCGCACGGCACCTCCACGCCGCAGGGCGACACCGCCGAGACCCAGGCGATCAAACGCGTCTTCGGCGAACGCGCGGCCAAGATCGCGGTGAGTTCGACCAAGTCGATGACCGGCCATACGCTCGGTGCAGCCGGCGCGATCGAGTCGGTTTACACGGTGCTGGCGATCGGGCGCGGGATGGTGCCGCCGACGATCAACTACGAACATCCCGACCCCGAATGCGATCTCGACTACGTGCCCAATCGGCCGCGGCCCGCTAAGATTCGCATCGCGCTGAACAATTCATTCGGCTTCGGCGGTACCAACACGACGCTGGCTTTCAAGCCGGCGGTCGAGCTTAGCGGGAAGTAACACGATGGGATCGCGAATCGTCGCGACCGGACGCGCGTTGCCGCGCACCGCGGTCAGCAATCATGATCTTGCGCGGATCGTCGACACCTCCGACGAGTGGGTGCGCACCCGCACCGGGATCGCCCGGCGCTACGTGATGTCGAGCGGCGAGTCACTGGTCGATATCGCCGCCGCTGCGAGCACCACCGCCCTCCAGCGTGCCGGCATCCGGCCCGCCGAGCTCGACGCGATCATCGTCGGCACGGTCTCCTCCGAATACGGCTTTCCCTCGTTCGCGTGCCAGCTCCAGCATCGCCTCGGGCTCGATACGATTCCGGCCTACGACGTCGCCGCGGCGTGCTCGGGTTTCGTCTATGCGCTGAGCGTGGCCGACAACGCAATGCGCGCGGGCGATTACTCGCGCGTTCTGCTGGTCGGCACCGACGCGCTCTCGACGATGGTCGACTGGAACGATCGCGCGGTCTCCGTGCTGTTCGGCGACGGCGCCGGGGCGGCGGTGATGGTTTCCGAGCCGGGGCCGCGCGGCGTCCTTGCGAGCCTGCTGCGCTCCTCGGGCGAGTACTGGCACCTGCTCTCCGTGCGATCGACGGGGGTGCGCGCGACGCTCGACTCCGAGGTGCGGCGCTCGCCTGACGATGCGATCAAGATGAAAGGACCGGAGTTGTTCAAGCTCGCGGTGCGCTCGATGGCTGACGTTACGCAGAAAGTGGCCGAGCGCGCCGGCATCAGCATCGCCGACGTCTCGCTGATCGTTCCTCACCAGGCCAACATCCGCATCCTTAACGCGGTTGCCGAACGCCTGGGCGTCCCGCATGAAAAGGTCTTTACCAATATCGATCGCTACGGCAACACCTCGGCGGCGTCGGTGCCAATCGCGCTCGACGAAGCGCTCGAAGCCAACCGCATCCACGACAACGACCTGGTGATGCTCAACGCGTGCGGCGGCGGGCTTACCTGGGGCGCCAACCTGTTGCGGTGGTAGGCCGCGCGCCCGTGCTCGCGGCGGTGTCCGCGGCGCTCTGACGCTCATTCGTCCAAGGCTTTCGCGTGGACTCGCTGGTGAGCTAGAAAGAGTGCGCGAGAGGGCCACGGCGGCAGCCGGAATAGGTATCTGAAAGCGATACTTTAAGTTGAAGATGGCCGGGATTGCCGCGCCTGCAGCTCCCCGCGAAAGGCGGCAGGACTCTTGATGCTCGAAGGCGTGGTGCCGTGGCCGGAGCCGGCCGCGGAGCTCTATCGAAAGCTGGGCTACTGGCGCGGCGAGCCGATCGGCGATCGCTTCGACCGCTCGGTCGCCGAGAACGCGGCGCGCCTGGCCGTGGTGGACGGCGAACGGCGCGTCACCTATCGAGAGCTGGGCGCGGCGGTCGAGCGGCTGGCGCTTCATTTCGCGGAGCGCGGCGTCGCCTACGGCCGGCGCGTGATCTTTCAGTTGCCCAACAGTTTCGAATGCGTCGCCGCGTATTTCGCCTGTCTGAAGACCGGCGCGATTCCGGTCGCGACGCTACCGGCCCATCGCCACACCGAGATCGGCCATCTTGCGCGCTTCACCGACGCCTGCGCATGGCTCATCCCGGCCGAGTACCGGCGCTTCGACTACGTCGGGATGGCGGCCGAGTTGCGCCCCTCCCTGCCGTCGATGCGCGAGGTGTTCGTGAGGGGTGCGCGCGCGGAGGCCCGGATGACGCTGCTCGGGGACCTGCTCGACGATCCGATCGAAGAACGGATCGCGCCCTCGGCGCTCACGCAGCTTCGCCCTCGCGCCGGCGAAATCGCAGTGTTCCAGCTTTCGGGCGGCAGCACGGGGCTGCCGAAGGTGATCCCGCGCACGCACGACGACTATCTCTACAATTCGCTACGCCTGGCCGAATGTCTGGGCTTCGAACGCGACGGTGTCGCGCTGATCGCGATCCCGATGATGCACAACTTTCCGCTGCTCGCCGCGGTGCAATCGGGAATCCTGATGGGCGCCAAAATCGTGCTTGCACCGTCGCCCGAAGCCGAGACGGTCTTCCCGCTGATCGAGCGCGAGCGCGTGACCTGGATTTGCGCGGTGCCCGCGATGGCGGTGAGCTGGCTCAACGATCCGCGCTTTAAGCGGACGGATTTCTCCTCGCTGCGATCGATGGCGGTCGGCGGCCAGCGGCTCAATCCCGAGCCCGCGCGGCGTATCCTCAGCGAAATCGGCCCGGTGGTGACGCAGGTTTACGGGATGGCCGAGGGGCTGTGTTGTTCGACTCGGCGCGGCGATCCGGAAGAAGTGATCGTCAACACCCAGGGCCGCCCGATTTGCGAGCACGACGAGCTGCGCATCGTCGGCGACGACGGCCGCGAGGTCGCGCCGGGCGAAGTCGGCGAGCTGCTGTGCCGCGGGCCCTACACGCCGCGCGGCTACTACCGCGCCGAAGAGCACAACCGCGGCGCGTTCACCCCCGACGGCTTCTACCGCACCGGCGATCTCGTGATGATGCATCCGAGCGGCAACCTGGTCATCGAAGGACGGCGCAAAGACGTGATCAATCGGGGGGGCGAGAAAATCAGCGCCGAGGAAATGGAAGACCTCGTGCTGTCGCATCCTGCGGTCGCCAATGCGGCGATCGTCGCGATGCCCGACGAGGTGATGGGCGAGCGCGCCTGCGCGTACGTGGTGCTGCGCGCGGGGCAGAGCCTGACCTTCGCGGAGCTCGCGCGCCATCTCGAGGCGCGCCGCATCGCCCGCTTCAAGATTCCCGAGCGGCTCGAAATCGTCGAGCGGTTTCCGATAACCGCGGTCGGCAAGATCTCCAAGAAGGATTTGCGCGCGGACATCGTGGCCAGGCTCGCGCGCGCGGCCGGCGAAAAGAAAGCGGGAGGCGGCTTCTAAGCCGCAGAACTTCGATGAGCGCAATCCTGGATGAAATCCGCGCCGCCTACGAACCGCTGGGTATGGCGGTCGAGGGCGTTGCCACTTACGGCACCTACTACCGGCTCCGATGCGCGCGATGCGGCGCGGCGCTCGGATGCGTCGGCGACAAGCTGTTGCCCGGGATGGCGCGCGAACTGGCCGACGGCGAAATGGATCTTTACGCAGCCGGGCTCGCCGGATGCGTTTGCGGCTTTCAGGCCGAACGCGCCGGCGCGATCGATCCCGCGCGCGCCGCTGCGGCCAGAGCCCGTTTTGCGTAAGACGAGCGCGCCGGGCTAGATTCAAGCGAGCAGCCGCGGGAGAGGTATCGGAATATGGCACCTGGCGATTTGACCTCGCACGGTTCGGAAGACATCGCTTTGGAAGATATTACGCATGACGAAAGCGGCGGCCGCGCCGAACGCGGCGAACGGGTCCGTGGCGGCGGGCTCTGGCCGTTCTGGACGGATATTTACGCGCAGGGCGATCCGCTGCCCGACCTCTCCTGCAAGGTCGATCGTCCCGAGCATAACTTCGACGAGGGCGACGAACTGCCCGAGGATTGTCGCGCGCTGCTGATGAAGATGCTGCGTCACGAAGGCGAGCGCGCGGGCAACAAGAGCTTTTTGGGCCTGATGGGCACGTGTATCGAGGCGGCGGAGACGTTCGCGCCCGATCCAGCGGCGCGGCTCATCAAGTCGGAATATCTGGCCGAAGAACTCAAGCACGCGATCATGTTCCATCGGATCGCCGTCGGCCTCGATTCGGACTTCGCGCTCCGCGACGTGCCCTACGCGCACTACGCGTTCCATCTGCCCAAGGACACCTGGGCCGACGACGCATTCTTCCACTTCCTGATCGATCTCAACGGCGCTTTCCATGCCCGCGACTGGCGCGAGTCGAGCTATGTGCCGCTGCGCAAAATTTCGCGCACGGTCGAGCGCGACGAGTTCGGTCACTCCGAGATGGGCTACTATTTTCTGAGCGCGATCTGCGCCGAGCGCCGCGGCCGGGCGCTCGCCCAGGCGTTACTGCCGAAATGGTACTCGGCGGCGCTCGATATGTTCGGGCGCTCCGATTCGCCCAACACGCCGCGGTTTATCCAGTGGGGCCTGAAGAGCGTGGGCAATTCGGAAATCCGCGCGGCGTACAAGGAATATGTCGATCGCAAACTCCTCGCGCTCGGCCTAGATCTTCCCGACGAGCGCCAGGGCCGCCGCTTCCTCTGATCGGGTTGCGCGGATTGCGCCGGCGAATCCTCGGTGCGAAGCCATAGCGGCGAGTCCGCGAATGCAAACCGGTAGATACAGATCTGTGGATGCAAGCGCGTACATGATCGACGAGTTGTTTAGACGCCGCGCGCTCATTGTGGTCGGCAAGGGCGGCGTCGGGCGCACGAGCGTGAGCGGCGCGCTTGCGATGATGCGCGCGGGCGCGTCGTCCCGCGTGCTCGCGATGGAATACGACCGGCTAGGCGCGCTCGCAACCGCGATCGGCAGCAAGCCCGCTCTCGACCCGGTGGAAGCCGGGCCCGGCCTCTGGACCGTAATTCTCGACGGGGCCCATCAACTCGAGGAATATCTCACGACCGTGGTGCCCGGCCGCGCGATGCTCAAAGCGGTCGTCAACAGCGGCGCATACCGCTACTTCGTCGAAGCCGCGCCGGGTTTGCGCGAGCTGATCATGGCCGGGAAGATCTACCACGAACTCGAGTACCGGCCGCCCTCGCCGCCGTGGGACATGATCGTGCTCGATGCTCCGGCGTCGGGCCAGGCGATGAGCGTGCTGCGGATGCCGTTAGTCGCGCGTGAGATGTTCGGCGCCGGGATTGTCGGAGGCCTCGCCGATCGGGTCGCCCGCTTGCTCCGCGATCCCGCGCGATGCGGCGTGGTGCTTGTGACCTCGTCTGAGCCGCTCGCGATCGGCGAAACGCTGGAGACGCACGCCGCGCTCAAAAGCCTCGGCCTCGATGTTGCCGCGTTGATCTTCAACCGCACGCGCCGGCCGCGTTTCGACGCGGCGGCCGTCGCGCGGCTGACGCGCCGTCCGGCACTGCGCGCCGCGCCGGCACTTCGCGACGGCCTTGCCGCGCTTGCCCAGGATGAACTCAAGCGCGCCGTGGGAGAGCGGCGCGCGCTCGAGCTCGTGCGCCGGCGCGTCGGAGCGCCGGTAATCGAGCTTGCCGAATGCCCGGGGGCGGCCGGGCTCGCGCTGATACGCGAGCTGGCGTGCCAGCTCGCGGCGCTGCGCGCGGCCGAAGTCCGCGCGCAGGCGCCGGCAGGTTCGGCACTCCCCCAATCGCCCGGCGCGGCGGGGGGCCGGGGGGGAGGCCCGCCCCCGCCACCGCCCCCCCCGGGCCCGGGGGATGGGGGAATTGGCGGGG
>Ga0335078_10016699_pt1 | contig 10899 bp, 10 predicted proteins | sample Lox_Sample_32_FD_206711 | JGI IMG/M metagenome (GOLD analysis project Ga0335078, IMG submission 206711) | Soil microbial communities from Loxahatchee National Wildlife Refuge, Florida, United States - Lox_Sample_3.2 | ecosystem: Environmental > Terrestrial > Soil > Wetlands | place: USA... | reverse complement strand
CCGAGAAACTGCCGATGGCCCCGGCGAACCCGGGCAGCCGGCCTTCGGTCGGAAGCGGCCGGACGTTCAGCTCGATGGGGTCTGATTCCAGGAGGGTGTATTGGGGTAAGCCCCCAAACACGACCACGCCGTTGTTGGAGACGACGGGGCCGGAAAAGCGATCAGCGGCGGTGAAGGATTGCGCGGAGACCGTGAGCTTGCCGGTCTCTACCGGTGTGAGAGTGGTTTCATAGATGTAGGATGGCACGAGCGATCCGCCGCGCCTCGTCATCTCAATGCGCTGGCGGGCCGCGGCGAGGTCCACGAGGATGCCTTGCCCGGTCAACTGGGGGGCACCGAGGCCTTGCACCGCGCCGCCGGGGCGTCCTGGCAGGGCGAGGCTCGCCGAGATAGGTTGGCCTACCACGGCGTTGGTAATGGAAAGATCGAGCGTAAGCTTAAGCGCGGGCCGCACTGTGGGAGGCGGCTCCGGAACGACGGCGAGCTGCGCGGCGGGCACGGACACGGGCTTGCCGTAAACCTGCGCCACGAACTGAGGCACGGTGAAGGTGCCCTGGCCGGAGGCGCGGACGCGGTAGTTGAACGAAGTCCGTGGCTCAAGGCCCATGCCGCTCATTTCCAGGAGCTGGCCGTGGGCGCTGGGGCGGACTTCCAGTTGAGGCGGGGCGGCGATCTTGCCCGGCATTTCAACCGACTCTTCGAGGGCGTTGAATCCGACGCGGTAGAACGCCTCCTCGCCGGGGCGGACGATCGGGGGATCGAAGGAAGCGGTGGCCTGGGGCGCATCGGAGATATAGATCTGCGGCTGAGACATCATGAGGGACATGAGCGGGTCCCGCGGTTGAGTCGAGGCGGGCTGGGCGGGTGCGGACAGGGCAGTCGCGAGGAGGAGCGAGATAACCAAGGTGGAGAGGATTAGTCCAAAGTCCAAAGTCCAAAGTCTAAGGTCCCGGAGCTCGGAGTTGTGGAGAGGGGAGTGCATTTGGCTCGGAGATCACCAGGTGGGGCGGGAACGGTCTCTGGGTTCGGCGGGGGCGCCTTGGACCATCGGCAAGCGGCGTTCGCTGTCGAGCCGGTAGGCGTCGAGAATCCAGCCCGCTTGTTCCGGGGAGAGCGTGGTTTCTTTGCCTTCCTTCGCGGGGCCTTCCTCCTGGCCGGGCTTCGGTCCTAGGGGCTGTTCTTCGTCCTCGTCGTCGTCGCCGGCGGCGCCGGGCGGCATGTCGGGGGCGGGGATGCGGCCCTTGAGCTTCTTCAAGGCGTCACCGAGGTCCTGGTTCTTGTTCCCCATCCCCTGGGCGCTCTGTTGCAATTCATGCAGGCTGTCCACGAGCTTGGCGATGCAACGGTCCACGATCTCGGAGTTCGCGCGGGCGTCGGAGTCAGCGCGATTCAGCTCCGCAGCGCTCTTGAAATCGCCTGAGGCGCGCTGCCACTTGGACAGGGTGGCGCCATAGACTTGCAACGCGCGGCGCACGGCCTGAGTTGCCGCCTTCAATTCCCGGCGCGCGCCCCGGCCACGCAGGTAAGCGGCGACCATCTTCTGCACGTCGTTGCCGGCGAGCGCATCTTCGGCCTGGCGGAGGGCGGCGTCGGCTTCCTGGGCGCTGGCTCGGGCGCGGTCGGCGGTTGGCCTGGCGGCCGGGCCTTTCTTGTATTCCTCGACGCCCTGTCCGAAACGAACGAGGCCGAGATTGTAGAGGGCGGGAGGTTGGAGTCGTTGATTCTGACTCTCGAGCGCGGTTTGCAGAGCGGCTTCGGCTTCGCGGAGTTTGCCCGCGCGAAGCTGGCGCGTGCCGGCGTCGTAGAATTCGCGCGGAGTGGCGGGAGGCGCCTGCTCGGGAGCGGGGGCGGACGGGGTGGCGCCGAGGGTCGTCAGGGCGAAAAAGAGAGGAAGCAATGAGATCCAATGTCCAAAGTCCAAAGTCCAAAGTCTGGAGTCACGCGCGGGAAGGCCACTGGCGGGGCGTTGGCCTGGCAGGCGGGAGGCGCGGACGCAGAGGTTGTTCACAGGCGGCATCATTAACTGGTCAAGAGGTAACTTGGCGCAGGCGGCGGCGGGTGCCAACCAAAGATTCTGCCACCAGCAGGACGAGCACCCCCGCCACCGGCCAGTGGAAACGATCCACACCCAGCTTTCGGGCCGGCGCGGAGCCTGAAGCCACGCTCAGGTCCTCGGCCGCGAGCCGGACTTTGGCCAGCCCCTCGCCCAGCGGACCGAGAGGATAGTAGGCGCCGTGGGTGGCTTGAGCGATGGCGCGCAACGTCGGCTCGTCGAGGCGGCTGTGCACGACCTCGCCCCGGCTGTCGCGCACGAGCTCTCGTCTGCCTTGCTCGTTCACCATCTGAATCTCTGCGCCGGCCGGCGTGCCGACACCCACTGTGAACACCACCACGCCCTCTTTGCCCAGCGCCTCGGCCGTGCGGATGCCGCCCTTTTCGAGGTCTTCGCCGTCAGTGAGGAGCACGAGCAGCTTGGGACGCTGGGTCTTATCCATGGCGCGGTAGGCTTCGTCGAGCGCCCGGCCGATATCAGTGCCGGGAATCGGGATGGTCCGGTCGTCAATAGCCATGAGGGTGTCCTGGAACGCGCCGTAATCAAAGGTCAGGGGGCATTGGAGGAAGGCTTCGCCGGCGAAGGCCACGAGCCCGACGCGGCCATAGCCGCGGCGCTGGACGTAGTCGAGGATGGCCAGCTTGGCGCGCTCCAGCCGGCTGGGCGCAACGTCGCTCGCGAGCATGCTGTGGGAGCAATCCAACACAAAGAGGGTGTCCTGGCCGAACAGATGACTGACCTCCGCCTGCTCGCCCCATTGGGGGCGCGCCATCGCGAGGCCGACTCCGGCCGCGGCGAGGAGGAGCAGCGCTTGCTTGAGGGCGCGGCGGGCGGGGCTGACGGAACGGGTCAGCTCTTCGACGAAGTGAGGCGCGGCGATCCGGGCGAGCTGTTTGCGCCGCGCCCAGGCGGAGTACCGTTGCAGCGCAACCAGAGCCAGCGGGGCGAGCACGGCCAGCCAGAGCCACTGCGGTTCGGCGAAATGGGGGTTGGCGAGGTTCACGGCACCCTCCTGAACCGGGTGTTGGCGAGGCCCATCTCCAGCGCGAAGAGGCCGAAGGCGGCGAGCAATGGCCATTGATACAATGGGCGGTAGGTGGTGAAGCGCCGGAGCTTGACCTCGGTCTTCTCGAGCCGGTCAATCTCGTTGTAGATGCGCTGCAACTCGCGGCGGTTGGTGGCGCGGTAGAACTTGCCGCGGGAAAGCGCGGCCATCTTGCTGAGGACGTCGTAGTTGGCGGGCTGCAGGATCATGCCGGGGATGAGGTTGCCGTTGGCGTCGAGCTCCAGCTTGCCGGTTGCCGGGTCGAACCGATACATCATGCACGGCTGCTCGATCCCGATGCCGATGGTATAGATCTTCACCCCCAGCGCGGCGGCGAGCTGGGCCGCGGGCACGGGGTCAATGTCACCCTTATTATTGTCGCCATCCGTCAGCAGGATAATGATGCGGCTCTTGCTGTCCTTGAGGGTCTTGAGCCGCTTAGCCCCGGCGGCGGCGGCGTCGCCGATGGCCGTGCCCAGGTCCCGAATGAGGCCCACGTGGAGGCGATGCAGGTTTTCGATGAGCCAGGCATGGTTGAGCGTGAGGGGGCTGGCCAAATAAGGCACGGCGGAGAAGACGATCAGGCCGAGGCGGTCGCTGGGACGCTTGCGGATAAAGTCCTCGAGCACCTCGGAGGCGATGTCGAATCGGGAGACCCGTTCCTGGGGCGCGCCCATGTCCAGCGCCATCATTGACCAGGAGAGATCGAGCACGAGCATAATATCCACCCCGCTGGCCTGAGTCTCGGTGTGGTCGTTGGCGAAGCGTGGCCCGGCGAGCGCCACGATGCACAGGGCCACGGCGAGGAGCCGCAGAAAGAGCAGAAAGCGGCCGGAGGCGGCGCGCGCCGCAGCGCCGGCGGCGCGGGCGATATCGGCGCTGGGAAAGCGCAGCGCGGCCAGCTTGCCGATGCGGCCGCGCAGGAAAGCATAGATCGGCAGCAATGCCAGCAATGCCAGCAGCCAGGGGTATTGGAACTGGAGGTTGCCGGTCATGGGGGACAGTGTGAAGTCCAAAGTCCAAGGTCCAAAGTCAGGGAGTCGGGGGATGTGGGCCGCGTTGGGCTGAGGGTGATCATTTCGTTACGCCCGTTTTGGGCGCGATGGCGAGGGAGGTTTGGGTGGGTTGGGTCACGGACAGGGCCGGGGCGAGGCGGCGGGCTTGGGCCAGGTCAATCTGCTTGAGCGCTTGGGCGACAGCGTTCAAGGGCGGGACGGGCGCGGGCGGGGAGAACTTGTCGTGGTCGCAGAGCCGGAGGAAGTCGCTCAGTTCGGCGGCGAGGTCAGGGCCGATTTGGGCGTGGGCGGCCAGGGCACGGCAGAACTCCGTCGTAGTAAATTCGCCCGGCGGCAGGTTGAAGGCCGCGGCCACATAATGGCGCAGGACTTGTGAGACGCGGCTCAGCAGCGCGCCGTCTTCCGGTTGCTGGCGCAGTGGTTCCAGCGCCTTGCGGGCCTGGACCTCCGGCGGCACGATCTCTGGCGGCTTAGGACGAGTGAGAAACCAGACTGCAGCGCAAACCAGCGCCAGCAGCAGGACGCCGAGTAAGACAACCCACAGGCTATATTGGTCCCAGATTGTGGCCGGGATTTCCGCATGGGGGGGGCGCAGGGGAGGAATGGCGTCTGGGGCGTTCGAAGTGGTGCCGGGCAGCGAGAGAGTCGTGGCGAGAAGGCTCAAAGATGGAGTCAAAACCCGAAGCCCGAAGACCGAAGGCCGAAGGAAGGCCGAAATCCGAAATCCGAGCAAAGAGTTCGTGGGGTCCGTGAGCCTCGCGGCTGTGGCTACCAGAGTCAGACGCGTTCCGCAGCCGCACCCGATTTCGGCATTCGACATTCGGATTTCGGCCTTCCTTCGGCCTTCGGTCTTCGGGTTTCGGCCTTTCACCCTCTCCTCCTCCCGCGTCGGGTCTCGAAGAAGGTTTGGAGTGTCTGGGCGAAAGGCTCGGCGGTGCTGAAGCGCAGCGTATCCACCCCGGCGCGGCGAAACGCGCGGTCAAGTTCGGCGAGGCGCTCGGCGTTGGTAACGGCGAACCTCTCGCGCACCGCGGCGCGGTTGGAGTCCAGCTCCAGCAGTTCACCGGTTTCAGCGTCCTCGACGGTCAGCAAGCCCGTTGCCGGCAGCGTGCTCTCGCGCGGGTCATGCAGGTGCACACAAACCAGGTCGTGCCGGGCGTTGGTGAGGCCGATTTCATCCACGGTGCCGCGGCCGGCTCCGCGCTGGGCGAAGGCGGGGCCGAAGCTATGCAGGAAGTCCGTGAGCAGGAACACGATCGAGCGCCGGTGCAATACTCGATTCAAAAAGGCCAGGGCCTCCGGGATATTGGTGCCGCGGTGCTTGGGCTCGAAACAGAGCATCTCGCGGATGAGCCGCAGAATGTGGCGGCGCCCTTTGCGCGGCGGCAGGAACAGCTCCACCTGGTCGGTGAACAGCAGGAGGGCGACCTTGTCACTGCTCCGTGCGGCGGAGATGGCCAGCGTGCCGGCAATCTCCGCCGCAAACTGGCGCTTGGTGCGGAGCAGCGACCCGAACGCCGAGGAGGCCGAAACGTCCACCGCCAGCACCATCGCCAACTCGCGCTCCTCGCGGTAGCGCTTCACGAACGGACGCCCCATGCGATAAGTCACGTTCCAATCAATGTCGCGGACCTCATCTCCGGGGATATACTCGCGCAACTCTTCGAAGTCCATCCCGCGGCCCTTGAAGTGGCTCAGGTAGGCGCCCACCATCGTATCGTTGACCAGGCGGTTGGTGCGCACCTCCACGCGGCGGACGCTTTCAAGGAGTTCTGAGATGGTCATGGGAACTACGATTTACGATTTACGATTTACGAGTCGCGCTTGGATTCGACAGGCCGCGTAGATCGTAAATCGTATATCGTAAATACCTCAAGGGACTGGGACGGCATTGAATATCTTCTTGATGATGGCATCGGTCGTCACCGCTTGCGCCTCCGCCTCGTAGGTCAGGATCAGCCGGTGCCGCAACACGTCTGGGCCGATGCTCTTGACGTCTTCCGGGGTGACGTAGGCCCGGCCCTGCAACAGCGCCCAGGCCTTGGCCGCCAGCGTCAGGTAAATCGTCGCCCGCGGCGAGGCGCCGAACTGGATGAAATGCTTCAGGTCGAGCTTGTATTTCTCCGGCTGGCGCGTGGCGAAGACGATATGCACGACGTAATCGCGCACCTTTTCATCCACGTGAATCTGGTCCACCAGCTTGCGCGTCTGGAGGATTTCATCCAGCGGGATCACCGGCTGGACCTGCGTCTCGGGCGCGGTGAACGCCATGCGGTCGAGAATCTTGCGCTCCTCCTCGAAGGACGGATAGTCGAGCAACACCTTGAACATGAAGCGGTCCACTTGCGCCTCGGGCAAGGGATACGTGCCCTCCTGGTCAATCGGGTTCTCGGTGGCCAGCACCAGGAACGGCGACGGCAGCGGCATGGTCTCACCGCCCAATGTCACCTGCCGCTCCTGCATGGTCTCGAGCAGGGCCGACTGCACCTTGGCGGGGGCGCGGTTGATTTCATCGGCGAGCACGAAATTGGCGAACACCGGGCCCTTGGTAGCGCGGTATTTGCCGTCCTGGGGACTGTAGATCAGCGTGCCTGTGATGTCGGCGGGCAGGAGGTCCGGCGTGAATTGAACGCGGTGGAAGGTGGCATGGATGGCGGAAGCCAGGGTGCGCACGCACATGGTCTTGGCCAGACCGGGCACACCTTCGAGCAGGACGTGGCCGTTGGCCAGCAAACCGACCAGCAACCGGTCCACCAATTGCTCCTGGCCAACAATGACGCGGCCGACCTCGGCGCGCAGCCGGCCGATCCAGCCCGCGGCCGCCTGCACTTGCTCGTTCAACGGTGTGCTCATAATCCGACGAATCTAGGCATGGATGCGCAGCGACTCAAGTTATCTGCGCGGAAATCGAGTTCCGCCGCCAATCTCGAGGCGCATGAGACCCCTCCTTGGCAGCACTGGCTTCCGGCAAAGGCAGGATACTGGCTTCCTTTAATGCCGGCATCAAACACACTGCCGTCGAAGTCACAAGCTGAAGCCACTCCACGCTACCGCAACTCCAGAATCGCCGGATGCCGAACTCAACTAAGCGCCCAGGGGATCGAGCGCCTTTTGCGCTTGCTGTCGCTGGATCAGAAACTCGCGCCAGGCGTCCAGGCCCTGGCCGGTCTTGGCGGACGTCTCAAAGACCCGCGCCGCAGGGGCGACGCGCCGGATGTTTGCCAGCGCGGTCTCACGGTCATAGCCGCAGGCCTGCGCGAGATCCATCTTGCTGATGACCACCACGTCCGCCGATTGGAACATCGGCGGATACTTCAAAGGCTTGTCTTCCCCCTCCGTGACCGACAAGAGCACGATACGCATGTCCTCACCCAAATCGTAGGAGGCCGGGCAGACCAGGTTGCCGACGTTCTCGATGATCAGCAGGTTGAGGCCGGTCAGGTCTAACTGTTTGACCGCGCGGGCCACCATTTCAGCTTCGAGGTGGCAGACGGTGCCGGTGGTGATCTGCACGACCGGCGCACCTGACGCGCGCAGCCGTTGGGCGTCATTGTCCGTCGCCAGGTCACCGACGATCACCCCCGTCTTCAGGTCCGGCACGAGCTTGCGCACGCTCTCGCGGATAAACGTGGTCTTGCCTGAACCGGGGGAAGACAGAAAATTGAGCACCAGGAGGCCGCGCGCGTGGAAGAAGCCCCGGTTGCGCTCGGCGAGGCGGTCGTTCTTGTCGAGAATGGCGCGACGCACCTCGACAGTCCGGCGCGCTTCGCCGCCAGCCTCGTGGGTGTGATCGTGATCCGCCTCAGCGTGTGAATGTACGTGGGTGTGAGGATGAGCGTGCGGATGGGGATGCTCGTGGCCGTAGTGCTCTCCCGGGCCGTGTTCATGCTCGTGAGGGTGCGCATGGTCATGCTCATGCTCAGGGCCATGGTCGTGTTCGTGCTCATGAGCATGTTCGTGTTGGTGAGCGCTCACGCCTATTGGCGTTTCACCCGGCAATCCGCATCCGCAATCTTTACACATCAGTCAATATCCAACGAGGCTAATTCCATTTCCCGACCGGCGCGGAGTTCTCCGCTCAGACTGTGGCAGTCGGGGCATTCGGCAAACAGATCGTCAGACTGAAATTCCCGGGTGCACGTCGCGCACCAGAACCGGGCGGGCACACGCTCGACGGCCAACTCAGCCCCTTCGGCCATTGTCCCCGGCGTCAGCGCCTCAAACGCGAACTCCAGCGCGTCCGGCACCACGCCGCTGAGCGCCCCGATGCGCAGCCGAATCGTATGCACATGAACTGCCCCAGCCTGCCGCGCCTGGTCCAGCGCCAGACTCAGCGCGCTCTGCATAATTGACAACTCGTGCATTAGTTCAACAATTCAAGTTATTTCGCCCCTGACCATCTGACAAACCAATTGTTCGGCAAAGGCAAACACCAGGCGGGCCAAGCGCCGCAGACGCAGTTTGGCCGGGCGATGGAGCAGTTAGGGGTGGAGTTGATCTTGGCCCGCAGCCCGCAAGCCAAAGCGCTGGTGGAGCGGATGAACGGCGTGCTGCAAGACCAGTTGGTCAAGGCGCTGCGGTTGGAGAAGATCAGCGAGCTGGGGCGGGCCAACGAGTATCTGGCACAAACGTTTCTGCCGACATTGAACCGGTGGTTCCGGCGGGAAGCGGCCAGTCCAGCCGACGTACATCGGGGAGTGCCGCGGAAGCTAGCGGGCCCGTCAGACCTGCATACAGAATTGCCCGTAGCGTTAGGAGCAATGTTCCTGGTCTTCACACCATCCGTGGCAATCTATGGGAAGCAAGGAGCGATTACGGCAACAGAGTCAGCCGGTGGAACTGCCGCGCGCCGAGGGGGGGCAGCATGACTGTGATCTGGCCGTTGGTGTTGGTGACGGGGTTGGTGACGGCGTTCCAGATTGCCGGCGGCGCCAGATTGGCGGTGGCTTCGAGCGTGAAGTTGTCCGCGGACGCCGGCCAGGAGACCAGCTCGGCTTGATTGGTGCGGACGATGGAGAGGCGGGGAGGAGGATTGGTCCAGCGGTACTGACTGGCGCCGTTGAGAGGCGGAGCCCAGCGCGAGCCGCTGGGCACGGGCGTTACGGTGGGGGCAGCGCCGCCGGTGGATTGCACCTTCGCGGGCTGATCGAACCGGGTCCGGCTGAATTCGAGGGTGAAATTGCGCTGCCTCGGCCAGGTCTTGAGGAGCCACACGTTGCCTTCCCGCTGCAGCAGGACGCTGCCGTCGGTCCGGGCGTCACCGAAGTCCACGACGTTATTCGAGTTGTTGAGATGCCGGGCATACCAGGCGGTGGGGTCGAAAGCGGGCAAATTGGTTTCGGCGGTGAAGGTGATCCGGGTGCCGTCATTCGACAGGTGCAGGGCTCCGAGGCGGATGCGGCGGGTGCCATCGTCCAGCCCTTGCAAGGGGACGCGGCCGCCCTCGCCTGTTGGATCGTAGAGACCAATGAGCCAGTCGTAATCGCCATCGGGGAGGCTGGCCGGGAGGGAGACATTCCACGGGCCGTCGCTCATGACGTTGCCTACCTGCCATTGCGAGGTGGGCGGCGAGAGGGGGTGGTCTTGTTGGGCGCAAATGTCGCCATGGGCGCAGAAATGAACGAAGCAAGTATAATTCCTGGGCAGAAGATCCTGCACCGCCCAGGCATAAATGACACGGAAAGCGCGAGGGCCGGACTGTTGAAAGGCGGCGACGGTTGGGCGGATGCGGCGGTAGCTCGACAGGTTCCAGTCGGCGGCGGCGCGCGCGTTCAGGAACAGGGTGTCCCCGGTGTCCGCGAAGTCCGTGATCACCCCGGCGCGCAAGGTCGTGCCGGCGGTGACGCCCGCGCCTTCGGCCACCCAACCCAGGTCCGGCAAGAGCCAATTGCCCGTGGCGAAAGCATTCGAGCTGGCGTTCGCCGTCACGACCAGGCCGTTTTCATAACGAACCCGGACGCGGTTCCAGGCGTCGGGGGAGTTGGTCCTGGCCATAGAGGTGGCATCGAGCCAGGCGCCATTGGTTTCGTAGAGGATCTCGAGCGGCCTGGCCGGGGCGTAACGCGCCATGACCGGGGAGAGCAGATGATGCTCGAGCCAAGCGAGCGGAATGTTCGCATAGACGGAGCTGTCGAGGAATCCGGCATGACCGTAGGCCACTTCCTGCATGCGGTAGCGGTCCAGCACCATCAGGGGGGCGGGGCCGGCCCAATTGGTCTGGTAGGAATCGGTGGGCCACCAGCGGCTGTAGTAGCCCATGCCGTGGTTGAACTGGAGCGGATGGATTTTGAGCAGGTCGAAATCCACGGCGAGAGGGGCGGTGAACCCGCCATTGCCGGGCCAGCCGCTGCCGAATTGGGCTTCGACTCCATCGAGGCACCCGCTCCAATACCAGTGGTTGTTGCCCTCGCCGAAGACGGGGCCGGTGTGGGTGTCGCGCTCGAACGCCCAGAGCTGCCGGTGGATATCCCAGACGCGACTGAATTGACCGGCCCCTGTTTCGCCGGCGCGCTGATCCACGTGGAACCAGGGCGGGACGGCGCTGTGCACGTCGAGGTAATTGGCCTGGGTGGCGTAGCGGCGATGAATTTCGGGCGATTGCGTGGCGGCCAGGCGGAGGATGGCGTTGGGTTTTTCGGCGAAGGATTGGATGTGGGTGCCGGGGTTGTACCAGGCGAGTTGGAGATTGCCGGCGGAGTCGAGCGCGATGTCGTTGGTGGTGTAGAAATCGTAGTTCGGGTAGTAGTCCACGTAGTTTTCGTGCAGGGCGCAGCGGATGCCGAGGC
>Ga0335078_10016698_pt1 | contig 10899 bp, 8 predicted proteins | sample Lox_Sample_32_FD_206711 | JGI IMG/M metagenome (GOLD analysis project Ga0335078, IMG submission 206711) | Soil microbial communities from Loxahatchee National Wildlife Refuge, Florida, United States - Lox_Sample_3.2 | ecosystem: Environmental > Terrestrial > Soil > Wetlands | place: USA: Florida... | reverse complement strand
GGAAGACACGGCATCGCCGGAAGACACGGCATCGCCGGAAGACACGGCATCGCCGGAAGACACGGCATCGCCGGAAGACACGGCATCGCCGGAAGACACGAGGTCGCCGGAGGACACGGGGTCCCCGGGAGACGCGGCGTCGTCGGGGGGCACGGCCGCGAACTGGACGGTCTCGGGCTCGCCGGGCAGCGCGGAGCCAGCCGTGGCCGCGGTCTCGGGCGGCGTGGCGGCCGTGGCGGAGCCGGCCGGCGGAGTATCCCCCGCGGGGGCATTTACCCCGGAGGCATTTACCGCGGAAGCGTCTACCGCGGGGGGCGCGAGGCCGGCCGCGGTGTGGTTGTGGCCCGTATTCTCATCCCTTGCGACAGCGTTATTGTCTCGTGCGGGATCAACAATGTTATCCAGTTTGTCCGGTTTAATCTGCCGAGACGGGAATTCCGGCTGAGACTCCCGGGATGATTGCCGGGGGGAAGCCGAAGGCGGCGGCTGGGAAGAATCGGGCGATTGCGACATTCCGCCATCCCCGGCAGACGCCTCTCGGTCACCCGGTGCAACCATCACGTGACTGTCATCCCCAGTACGTCCCTGACCTTCACCACCGTCTGTAATATCACTGGTCACGTGGCTCTCGGCAGAGTGGTCAAATTCAGCCGCGACGACAGCAGAGTCGCTATGTCCGCCGGCCGCAGCCGCGGCAGACGCCGCCACGCCCTGACCTTCCATCGTTCCAACGTCCTCCTCAAGCCCCACAAAACCCCCGGCGGGCCTATCGGGGTTGTGGCGGGTCTTCCGGGTTGCCGCCTGGCACGCGGGAGTTTATCCCGTTCGTCAGGCGGTTACATCGCGCATGAGCTCTGTAATCTCCACCGCGACGTTCACCACGTCGCCTACGACGACGGTCGCGGGCGGCCGGACCCCCTCCTCTGCCACAAGGCGCTCCACCTGTTCCAGCGTTGAGTTAATTGTGCGCTGCGTCGGCAGAGTACCGTCTGCGATTACCGAAACGGGAGTATCCGGACTGCGTCCGTATCGCAACAGTTCGTCCGCTACCGCCCCGATCCGCTCGACGGCCATCAGCAGCACCAGGGTCCCCGAACTCCCCCCGAGCAGTTCCCAGTTGACCGTAGACCGCTCGTCACCTGGGGGAACGTGCACCGACACGACGTGAAACTCCTGCGCCACGCCGCGGTGGGTGACCGGAACCCAGGCGCTGGCCGGCACGCCGACCGCGCTGGTCACGCCGGGCACCACGGTGACCGGGACGCCGGCCCGCAGGCAGGCCAGCACCTCCTCGGCGCCCCGGCCGAAGACGAACGGGTCGCCGCCCTTGAGCCGGGCCACGAAGCGGCCCGCCCGGGCGTGGCTGATAAGGGCCGAGTTGATGTGCTCCTGGGCCATGGCCCGGCCGTAGGGGATCTTGCCGACGTCGATGATCTCCACGTCGTCGCGCAGTTCGCCCAGCAGCGAGCGGGGCGCCAGCCGGTCGGTGAGCACCACGTCGGCCTCGGCGAGCAACTGCCGCCCGCGCACCGTGATCAGCCCGGGATCGCCGGGCCCGCCGCCGATGATCGCCACCCCGCCAGGGTGGCCGCGGCCGTGGCGGGCGCTCAGATGCCCGGACTGGAGCCCGGCCACCACGGCGTCCCTGATCGCGGCGCTGTGCCGGGGATCGCCGCTGAGCACCCCGACCCGGACGTCGCCGGCCTGGCCCGAGGCCGGCGTCCAGGCGGCCGACGCCCCGGCGTCGTCGGCGCGGACGCACCAGGTCCGCTGAGCCTCGGCCGCCGCCGCGACGGCCGCGTTGACCCCGGGGTCGCTGGTGCACGCGCAGACCAGCCAGGCCCCGGCGCAGTCGCCGTCCCGGTAGCCCCGGGCCGCCCAGCGGATCCGGCCGGCCGCGGCCAGGTCCTCCAGGGAGGCGGTCACCTTCGGGGACACCAGCAGCACGTCGGCGGCCGCGTCGAGCAGGGCGGGAACCCGGCGGGACGCGACCCCTCCCCCGCCTACGACGAGGACACGACGGCCCCTCAGGCGGAGCCCTAGCAAGTACGGATCCATGCTTCAGCTCTTCTCGGCTACGCCGGCGGAGTCGAAGGTGGCGACGTCACGCAGCGCGCGCGCCGCGCTCTGCACCAGGGGCAGTGCCAGCACGGCGCCGGTGCCTTCGCCGAGCCGCAGCCCCAGGTCGACCAGCGGGCGCAGCCCCAGGTAGCTGAGCGTAACCGCATGCCCGGGCTCGGCACCGCGGTGACCTGCGAAGCAGGCGGCAATGGCGTCGGGGGCCAGGGCCACCGCGGCCAGCGCGGCGGCGCCCGCGATGACCCCGTCCAGGATCACCGGCACGCGCAGCGCGGCGCCGCCGAGGATGAACCCGGCCAGGGCGGCGTGCTCGAAGCCGCCGAGCGCCGCCAGGACGCCCACCGGGTCGGCCGGGTCGGGCTGGTGCCTGGCCAGGCCGCGGCAGACCACGTCGATCTTCTTCGCGTAGGTGGCCGCGTCGATCCCGGTGCCGCGGCCGGTCGCCTCGGCCGGGTCGGCCCCGGTGAAGGCGCAGATCAGCGCGGCGGACGCGGTGGTGTTGGCGATGCCCATGTCGCCGGTGACCAGGCACCGGTTGCCCGCCGCGACCAGGTCCCTGGCGATCTCGGCGCCGGCCGTCACCGCCGCCACCGCCTGGTCCCGGGTCATCGCGGGCCCGGCGGTGAAGTCCGCGGTGCCGCGGGCGATCTTGCGGGGCAGCAGCCCGGCCGCCGGCTCGAGGTCCGCGGCCACCCCCACGTCGACCACCGTGACCTCGGCGCCGACCTGGGCCGCGAACGCGTTGACCACCGCCCCGCCGGCCAGGAAGTTGGCGACCATCTGGGCGGTCACCTCCTGCGGCCACGGGCTGACCCCCTGCGCGTGCACGCCATGGTCGGCGGCGAACACCGCGACGCAGGCCGGCTCGGGCAGCGGCGGCGGGCAGGCGCCGGCCAGGCCGGCCAGCCGCACCGAGGTGTCCTCGAGCGCGCCGAGCGAGCCGCGCGGCTTGGTCATCCGGTCCTGCCGTTCCCGTGCGGCGGCCATCGCCTCGGCATCGGGCGGGGCGATCGCGGCGAGCAGGTCGGCGAGCGGGTCCACTGGTTCCTCCCCTGGCAGTCCGCGGCGGCCGAACTCCTCGGCGTGCACCGCCCAGGACACCGGCCGGCGACGCGCCCAGCCGGCCGTCGCCAGCTCTGGTTCGGCCGCGAAGGAGTCGACGTAGCCGACGCACAGATAGGCGATCACCTCTATATGCGGGGGCAGCCTGAGCTCGGCGGCGAGCTCGCGCTCGTCGAAGAAGCTCACCCAGCCGACGCCGAGGCCCTCGGCCCGGGCCGCCAGCCACAGGTTCGCCACCGCGAGCACGCTGGAGAAGCCGGCGGTGCGCGGCTGGGTGGCCCGGCCCAGCGTGTGCCTGCCGCCGCGGGTCCGGTCGCAGCTGACCACGATGTTGACCGGCGTGTCCAGGATCGACTCGATCTTCAGCCGGTCGAACGCGCGGGCCCGGGCGCCGGGCAGGTCCGCGGCGAACTCGCCGGCGTGCCTGCGGGCCAGCGCCGCGATCCGCTCCCGGCGGGCCCGGTCGGTGATCACGATGAAGTCCCAGGGCTGCGAGAAGCCCACCGACGGGGCCTGGTGGGCCGCCGCCAGCACCCGGCCGAGCACGCCGACGGGCACCGGGTCCGGCCGGAACCCGCGGCGGACGTCGCGCCGCTCCGCGATCACCCGGTACACCGCGTCCCGCTGCTCCTGCGGGTAGGCGTCGTCAGCCATGAGCGTGCACGTGGTCGTGCGGGTGGTCGTGCGGGTGCTGGGGCTCGCCGACGCGGTGCTCGAAGCCCGGCATCGCGATGCGGTACACGCACATGTCGCAGTTCATCCGGATGTCTCCCGTCAGCGCCTCCTGGTACCGCTCGTAGACCAGGGCGGCGATCTCGTCGCAGTCGCCGAGCACGTCCGCGCACCGTATCTCGAGCTCGGGGTGAGCGGTGGCGTACCCGGCGGCCTGTTCGGCCACCCGGTCCGGCAGCACCCCGGGGAACAGGAAGTACCGGGCCACCACGATCTGCCGCGCGCCGAGCAGGCGGCATCGCTCCAGGCCCTCGGCCACGCCGGGCCGGGCCAGGGAGACGAAGGCGGTCTCGGCGAGCGGATAGTCCCGGCCCTCCCACAGCAGCCGGGCGGTCTTGACCACGTCCGCGTTGGCGTCCGGGTCGGTGGAGCCGCGGCCCACGAGCAGGACCGCGGGGGCAGTGCTGGCCACGGGGGCAGTGCTGGCCACGGGGGCAACGGCGGCGATGCGCGCCGCCAGCAGCTCGATCAGCGCGGGGTGCGGGCCGAGGGGGCGCCCGTAGGTCCACCGCAGGCCCGGATGCCGATCGCGCTCGCGGGCCAGGGCGGCGGGGATGTCGCCCTTGGCGTGCCCGGCCGCGGACAGCATCAGCGGCACCGCGACCAGGTGCGCGGGGGTTCCGTTCACCAGCGCGGCCACGGCTTCCCGCAGCGCGGGCTCGGACAGCTCGATGAAGCCGCCCGCCACCCGCGTGCCGTCGGCGGCGGCCAGCGCGCCGACCCGGCCGGCCAGCGCCGTGAGCGCGCCGACCCCGGCCTGCTCGCGGGTGCCGTGCGCGGCCAGCAGCAGTGCTGGCCTGCCTGGGGACGGGCGGGTCACGAGGGATCCCCGGCCGGCCCGCTGGCCTGACTGCGGGCTATCCGCAGCAGCGCATTGAACGCGGCCACCGCGACGGCGGAACCGCCCTTCTCCGAGACGTTGGTCAGCGCGGGCAGGCCGCTGGCGCGCAGCGCATCCTTGGAATCCGCCGCGTCGACGAACCCCACCGGGACGCCGATGACCAGAGCGGGCTCGACCTGCCTGCTCATGATCTCGCGGAGCGCGGTGGGCGCGCAGCCCACCAGCCAGACCGCGCCGGGACCGGCCTCGCCGTGCGCCAGCCGGACCGCGGCCGCGCTGACCGTGATGTTCGCAGTCCGGGCCAGCCGGGCCGCAAGCGAGTCGCCGATCCGGCAGATGACCGGGTACCCGGTGATGCCGGAGGCGACCATGGCCACGTCAGCGACGACGGGGGCCTCGCGGCGCAGCGCCGAGATCCCGCGCTGGAGCGCCGCCTCGTCGCAGATCAGGTCGGTGACGTAGTCGAAGTCGGCGGTCGCGTGGATGACCCGCTCGGTCACGGCCCGGGTGAGCGGGGGCAGGCCGCTCAGGTCGATCCGGGACCGCAGGATCCGGTACGACTCGGCTTCGATGGGATGTACCTCGGTCATGCGTTCACCTCTATCGCGTCGGCCGGGCAGACCTCCAGGCACTCGCCGCATTCGGTGCACGTGTCGCGGAGCACGAGCAGCGTTCTCCCCCGGGGCCGGATGGCGTGCTCGGGGCACGTCAGCAAGCAGGCACCGCAGCCGCGGCATTCGGCGGTGACGACCACGCTCATGGCGCGCTCCAGCGGTAATCCCGGGGGGTGACCATCCGGCCGGCCTGGATCCGGGTACGGGACGAGCCGACGATGACCAGGGTGTGCATGTCGGCCACGCCGGGATCGAACTCCCCCAGCGTGCTGAGCGACGCGGCCTGCCCCGGCCGGCTGGCGTCCCGGACCCAGCCGACCGGAGTGCCCGGCGGCCGGCGCGCGGCCAGCAGCTCGAGGGCCCGCCGCAGCTGCCAGTCGCGCTTTGCGCTGGCCGGGTTGTACAAGCAGGTCACCAGGTCCCCCTCGGCGGCGGCGGTGATCCGCCGCTCGATCACCGGCCAGGCCGTGTGCAGATCGGACAGGGAGATCATGACGTGATCGTGGCCGAGCGGCGCGCCGAGCACCGCCGCGACGGCCAGCGCGGCGGTCACCCCGGGCACCACGGTCACGTCGATGTCGTCGCCGGCCAGCTCCAGCGCCGGGCTGCCCATGGCGTACACGCCCGCGTCCCCCGAACCGATCAGGGCTACCGCCCGTCCGGCCCGGGCCTGCGCCACTGCCTCGGCGGCCCGCTCCTGCTCCGCGCCCAGGCCGCTGGCCAGCACCCGCGTCCCCGGCCGCAGCAGGTCGGCGACCTGCTCCAGGTAGGCGTCGAGGCCCGCCACCACGGCGGCGCGGCGCAGTTCGGCCACCGCGCGCGGCGTCATCAGGTCCCGGGCGCCCGGGCCGATCCCGATCACCGCCAGCCGACCCCGCGGCCGGGCCCGGGCCACCGCCACCGTGGCGTGCACGCTGGCCCGCTTGGCCGCCAGCAGCGTCGCCCCCGGCTCGATGAGCGCCGCCGCCTCCGCCACGCTCGGGGTGCCCACCGCGCGCCGCACGACCTCGCTCGGGTTGGGCACCGGTACCGCGGCGAGGCGGCTGGCCGGGAAGGTGACCACGGGCCAGCCCCGGGCCGCCGCGGTCGCCTGCAAACCCGGCTCGTCCGCCTTCGCCTCCACCGTAACGATGTGCCGAACGGAGCGGGGTGACAGCCCGAGCTCGGCCAGCGTGCCGTCGATGAGCTGGCCTATTTCCCCGGCGGGCGCACCGCGGCTCGAACCCACGCCCACACGCAGGGACGGGGGACGGTAAACCGCAGCCCGTTCGGTCATATCGATCTTCTGGTCGGTCACCACGACGGCGGGGACGCCCGGCTCGGGACGGCCGGTGCGCACGACGTTCGGCGGCAGTGCGGGCAGCGGCCATTCGGTGTCGCTGCTGAAGGTGACCCGCTCGCCGGACAAGATGGCGGCGCCGACGGCGGCCAGGTCACTGCCCGGCTCGATGATGAAGCCGAGGTCCGCGCCGAACTCGTCGAGCCCGACTGAGCCGGCGGCGTCGCTGGCCGTGGTGATGACCGGTTCGGCGCCCAGGGCCTGGGCGACCCGGCGGGCCAGCTCGTTGCCGCCGCCCTGATGGGCGCCGAGCACCGGGATCGCGTAGCGCAGCGCCTCGTCCACGCAGACCACGGCGGGGTCCTCGTGCTTGCCGGTGAGCAGCGGGGCGATCAGCCGGACGGTGGCGCCGACGGCGAGGAAGCTCACGATGGCGCCGCACTCGCCGAACGCCCGCGGGAGGGTTCCGGCCGCGGGGCCGCGGTAGCGGCGCGCGTCGGGCCAGGCCTGCTCGAGGCGCTCCGCGGCGGCGTGACCGGCTTGGGTCACGCTGACGATGCCGATTACCGGGCCGGTCATCGCTGGCCCCAGAGGACGAAGACGGGGTTCTCGGCGTTGAGGCGGAGCTGGCCAGCCGGGAGGGGGGCGAGGCGGGAGGCCTGGAGCTGGACGCCTTCGGGCCGGTAGCGGCGTTCGGTGAGCAGGGCGGCGGTCTCGCCGACCCGCTCGATGGTGGCCAGCGTGACCACGACCCGGTCCGGGCGGGCCTGCTCGATCGCGGCTTCGAGGACGGCGCGGTCGCCGCCGCCGGCGAAGATCGCGCCGGCGGGCGGGAGCGTCCGGAGGGCCTCGGGCGCGCGGCCGTGGACGACGTGCAGGCGGACCTGATGGCGGCCGGCGTTCTGGCGGATCCGCTCGCATTGCGCGGGGTCGGATTCGATCGCGATCACGCGGGCGCCGAACCGGGCGCACTCCACCGCCACCGAGCCGGAGCCGGAGCCCACGTCCCAGATCGTGCGGCCGGGGCCCGGGCCGAGCCGGGCCAGCACGAGCGCGCGGACTTCGGCCTTGGTGATCATCGAGTCGCGGTGGGCGAACGCGTCCTCGGGCAGGGCCCATGCGGGCGGGGCGCCCTGGTGGCCGGCCAGCCAGCGGGGTGCGGCCGCGGTGGCGTCCCGGTCGAGCGCGATGAGGACGTTGGGGTCGGCGAGGGGTGTCCCGGAGTATTCGGCGACCTTTTCCTGCGGGGTGCCGAGGAGCTCGGCGGCGTACACTCGCTTGCCCGCGGCCAGGAGCGCGGCGCCGAGGCTGGCCGCGGTCGCTGGGGCGGTCAAGATGGCGGCCTTGGGGTGGGCGAGGGCGGCGGCGAGCGCTTTTCCCGGGTCTCGCCCGTGCGCGGAGAGCACCAGGGCGTCGTCCCAGTCCAGGCCCAGGCGGGCGAACGCGAGCGCGACCGAGGAGACGGCCGGGATGACCGTGGGCTGGATCCCGCGGGCGCGCAGCGCACGGACGAGGCCGAAGAAACCCGGGTCGCCGGAGGCCAGCACGGCTATCGGGCCGGGGTGCTGGCTGAGGGTGTCGAGGGCCTCGCCGAGATGCCTGAGCTCGATGCGTTCCGCCTGGGGCGGGATGGGGCTGGTGCCGAGGTGCCGGGGGGCGCCGATGACGGTCCTGGCCGCGGCGAGGGCGGCGGTGGCGTCGGGGCCGGGGGGCCTGCCGTCGCAGCCGATCACGGTGACGTTCACGCGGCGGCCTCGGCGATCTTCGCCTGGCCGGTGAAGTCGACCATGATGACGCGGATGCCCGGCGCGGGCTTGCCCTCGGGGGCGGCCAGCCCGGCGCAGAACCGGCTGAGGACGCGGGCGGCGCGGGCGCACAGTTCGCGGCCGGCCATGGGGAGCAGGGCGGCCTCGTCCCATAGTTCGGCGGCATGCCGGGCGGTGTTGGCCTTGGCGACGCGCTCGGCCAGGTCCTGCGTGCCCCCGGCGGCTTCCGTGACGTCTTTGAGCAGGTCCAGCGACACCCTGGACCTGGTGTAGTGGGTCATCAGGACGCCGGCCGCCAGCTTGGTGAGCTTGCCGGCCATGCCGACGAAGATCACCTGGTCGAGCCGGTGGTTCATGGCCTGGCGCAGCGCCGCGCCGGTGAAGTCGCCCACCTCGACGAAGCACACCTCGGGCAGGTCCGGCAGCATGTTCATGGCGCCCTTCTCGGTGCGCCCGCCGGTGCACAGCACCACCGTGTCCTCGCCCTGGGCGGCCAGCACCGAGATCGCCTGCTCCACGCTGGCCCGCCAGGACGCGGTGGAAAACGGCCGGACGATGCCGGTGGTGCCGAGGATCGAGATCCCGCCTAGGATGCCCAGCCTGGCGTTGGTGGTCTTGCGGGCCATCCGCTCGCCATCGGGGACCGAGATGGTGACCTCTATTCCGCGCTGGGCCAGCTCGACGGCCTCGCCGACGGCTTGCGTGATCATCTTCCGCGGGACCGGGTTGATGGCGGGGGCGCCGAGTTCGAGGCCCAGGCCCGGTTTGGTGACGACGCCGACGCCGACGCCGCCCTGCAGGGCGATGCCCGGGTGCTCGCGCCAGCGCACCGTGGCGGTCAGCCGGGCGCCGTGCGTGACGTCGGGGTCGTCGCCGGCGTCCTTGACCACGACGGCCGTCGCCTCGTGTGGCTTCAGGGTGCATTCGTCCACGGGGAAGCGGACCCGGCGGCCGTCGGGCAGGCCGATCTCCACGGTCTGCCGGGCCTGTCCGGTGGCCAGCGCGGCGGTGGCCGCCTTGGCGGCGGCGGCCGCGCAGGTGCCGGTGGTCCAGCCGGTGCGCAGCGCCTGCTTCCTGACCTTGGCCGTCCGCGGCAGGTCGGGCTCGCGCAGCTCGGGGTCGCTGTCCGTCACTATTCCGTGCCGTCCTGGCTGGCTCTGGCTTGCCTGAGCTGCTGCCTGGCCTGGCGGTCGGCGCGGCGGTGGCCGTGGAAGTGCCCCGGGTGGTACAGGTGGGAGCGGCTGCCGCTGGCGGCCAGGGCCGGGCCGATCAGCACCAGCGTGTGCTTCCAGAGCTTGTGCTGTTTGATGGCGGCGGCCAGCTCGTCGAGCGTGGTGTGGATGATCAGCTCGTCGGGCCAGGTCACCTGGTAGGCGACCACGCACGGGGTGTCTTCTGGGTAGCCGCCTTGCAGTAGCTCGTCCTGCAGCTGGCCGGACCGGGCCGCGGACAGGAACAGCGCCATCGTGGTGCCGTGCCGGGCGAACTCGGCCACCCGCTCCCCCGGCGGCATCGGGGTCTTGCCTCCGCCGAGCCTGGTCAGGATCACCGACTGGGCGACCTCCGGGATGGTCAGCTCGCGCTGGATCCTGGCGGCCACCGCGGTGAAGCTGGACACCCCGGGGATGATCTCGGTGTCCAGGCCGAGTTCGTGGCACCGTTCGAGTTGCTCCTGGACGGCGCCCCACAGCGAGGGGTCGCCGGAGTGGACGCGGGCGACGGCCAGCTTCTCCTGCGCCGCCCGCTCGTAGTAGGGCAGCACGCCCTCCATGGGCAGCTGGGCTGAGTCGACGATCTCGGCATGTCGGCCCGCGTGCGCCAGTATGCCGTGGTCGACCAGGCTCGACGCCCAGATGACGATGTCGGCGGCGGCGATGGCGCGGGTGCCTCTCAGGGTTAGCAGATCCGGGGCTCCGGGCCCGGCCCCCACGAACACCACCCGTCCCACGGGGCTCGGCTGTTGACCCGCTGGGCTCTGTTCTTGGTTCTGCGCGCGGATTGCTTCCGATGCGATGTCACATCGTGCCGTATAGGACCGGTACGTTGTTACATCGTGCCCAATAGGTTCGGGGGTGAAGGGGACGGGAGGAGCGGAAGTGATGGAAGGGGTGATGGGGCCGTGAGCGGGGGTGGGGAGCCTGGCATCCCGCAAAGATGCCCCGCGGGCGGAACGGGAGGCGGGGACGATGAGGGTGGACAAATACGGAATGTCCGGAATGTCAGGAATGGCCCGGGCCGGTGGGGCGGGGTCGGGGGACGCGGCGGGGTCGGGGGATGCGATGGGATGGGCGGGGGGCAGGACTTCGGCGGCGGGAGCGATCAGCTCGCCTGGCAGGCCGAGGCGGGCGCCGACCACGGCGGCGTCCAGACGGCCGGCGGCCTGGAGGCGGTCGCGGAGGATCCCGGGGGCGGGGCTGGCGGCGGCGCCGACCTTGTAGCCGACCACAGTTCCGCCGCGGGCCAGGGCCTGCTCCAGGGCGGCGACGCCGCCGTTGAGGGGGACGAGGGTGACCGGTTCGGTGCCCT
>Ga0335078_10016697_pt1 | contig 10899 bp, 9 predicted proteins | sample Lox_Sample_32_FD_206711 | JGI IMG/M metagenome (GOLD analysis project Ga0335078, IMG submission 206711) | Soil microbial communities from Loxahatchee National Wildlife Refuge, Florida, United States - Lox_Sample_3.2 | ecosystem: Environmental > Terrestrial > Soil > Wetlands | place: USA: Florida... | reverse complement strand
TCCCGCCCCCCACGAACCCGGAGACCCGCCCCCCGCGAACCCGGAGACCCGTCCCCCGCGAACCCGGAGACCCGTCCCCCGCGAACCCGGAGACCCGTCCCCCGCGAACCCGGAGACCCGTCTCCCGGACCGGTAACCGGTGCCGCCGCCGCGTCACGCCGCTGAGCAGCCGGGTCAGCAGTGCCTGCCCGGCCTGCGCCCCGGACGCCTCATCGCCGGGGTCTGCGAGCCGGTCGTCAGCTGGCGGCTGCGCCGCGGCAGCCACGTCGGGCCTGCTCAGCAGGGCGGGCAGCCCGGCCAGCCCGGCCAGCTCGGCCCGGCAGCCCTCGCAGCCGGCCAGGTGCCGAACGACCGCCGCACGGTCGGCCGGGGCGATCGCGCCGGTGAGGTACACGCCCAGCTGGGACCGGATACCGGCGCATTCACCCGAACCATCCATGTGACCCGCCCAGCCCGGCCTCTTCGGCGGGCATCTTGGTTACCCGACATAACGTGCGTTCCTGCCGGGGAGTTCACCGGCCGGGAGCCGGCCGTGGTCCTCGTTCTCCGGGACCACGGCCGGGTCTCCCCGGTGGCTACCGCCCGTGGGTGGGAGAGTTGAGAAGACGGTAGCCACGGCTTGATCATCGCGTGCGAGGACGCGACCGCCCCCGCGGTGGTCACGCTCCCAGCTCCGATACGGATGAGACGACGGAACGGTTCAACGGTGCGCCGTAATTGTGCTGACCGCCGCCATGGCCCAGGAATCCTGATGCCGAACGGGCCCGGTTTCCGCCCTCGAGACGGCTATCAGCGGCGTCCTGGCTGCCTCATCCGCGGCCTGACCCGCGACACGCGGCCGAGCTGGAACGCGCCGTCCGCCGCGGGCTGTACGCTGCCCCGGTGATCCCTCCTCCGGCACGGGCCCGGCTGGCCGTCCTGGCCGCCGGCGCCCTGTTGTGCCTCACGTCCTGCTCGGCGGTAACCCTGTCCGCCGCCGCCCCCGCGTCCGGCACTGCCGCCACGTCCGGCCCCGCCTCCGCGGCCACCTCCGGCCACCCCCTGACCAGGGTTCACGACCCGCGCCGGGTGACCGGCACCATCCAGGGTCACTGCACCTACGGGGATCACGGCCAGCTGCCCGACCCGCGGTGCACGCCCGGCAGCGTCGACCCGGCCGTCACCCAGGCCAACATCCGCTCGACCATCTGCCACCCGGGCTACACCAAGACGGTGCGCCCGTCGGCGTCGCAGACCGACCGCTTCAAGTACGACGTGGCCTACCCGGCCTACGGCACGCCGCAGTCGGAGAAGACCGAGCTCGACCACCTGGTCTCGCTGGAACTCGGCGGCAGCAACGACGCCACCAACTTGTGGCCGGAGTCCCCGCCCACGCCGAACCCGAAGGACAAGGTCGAGAACGCGCTGCACGCCGCCGTCTGCGACGGGCGTATCACGCTGGCCGCGGCGCAGAACGCCATCGCGTCGGACTGGCAGACCGCGGAGAAAAAGCTCGGGATAAGCACCTCGGGCAGCTGACCGCGCCACCGCGCATTCGGGAAGCGCCCGGCCCGGCTTCCCCATGACCAGCGGGGACGGCTAAGGTGCCGGTCATGAAGGCCGACCTGCCCCGCACCGGGGCTCGCGATCTGCTCCCGCTCTTCCCCGAGCACAGCTCCGTCAGGCCCGGCGGGGAGCTGGCCATCGGCGGCGTCGGAGCCCGCGACCTCGCCGGCCGCTTCGGCACGCCCGCCTACATCGTGGACGAGGCGGGCCTGCGGAACCAGGCCCGCCGGATGCGCGACGGGCTCGCCGCCCGCCACCCGGACTCCGAGGTGGTGTTCGCCTCCAAGTCATTCCCCTGCCTGGCGGTTTACAAGCTGTTCGCGGCCGAGGGGCTCAGCATCGACGTCGCCGGGGCCGGCGAGCTCGTCATGGCCCTGGCCGCCGGGGCCCGGCCCGACCGCATGTACCTGCACGGCAACGCCAAGACCACCGCCGAGCTGACCATGGCCCTGGACGCCGGCCTGGCCACCGTGGTAGTGGACAACTTCGACGACATCGACCGGCTGGAACAGCTGGCCACCCGCCCGCAGCGGGTCCTGATCCGGATCATCCCCGGGGTCGCGCCGCAAACCCACGAGTCGCAGTCCACCGGCGGCGCGGACTCCAAGTTCGGGCTGCCCCTGGACCAGGCCCGCGAGGCCATCACCCGGATCCGGGCCAGCCAGAAGCTGCAGCTGGACGGGCTGCACCTGCACATCGGGTCGCAGATCCTGGACACCGAGCCGTTCGCCCGGGCCGTCGAGGCGGTCGCCGTGCTCGGCGCCTTCGGTGTCTACGACGTCGGCGGCGGTCTCGGCGTCCGGTACACCCTGCAGGACCAGGCGCCTTCCGTGGAGCAGTACCTGGACACCATCACCGGAGCCGCCCGCGCTTACCTGCCCGCCGGCGCCAAGCTGGTGATCGAGCCCGGCCGGTCCCTGGTGGCCCGCTCGTGCGTCACGCTGTACCGGGTGAGCACGGTCAAGCACACCGGCCGCACGTTCGTGGCGGTGGACGGCGGCATGGCCGACAACCTGGACGCGGCGCTCACCGGCCAGGGCTTCGAGGCGGCGGTCGCGACCCGGATGTCCGCGCCGCCGGACGAGGTCGTGCAGCTGGTCGGCCGCCAGTGCGAGTCGGGCGACCTGCTCGCGGGGGAGCTGCCGCTGCCCGCGCCGCGGGTCGGCGACCTGATCGCCATGCCGGTCACCGGCGCCTACACCTACACGCTGGCGAACAACTACAACGGCGCGCTGCGGCCGCCGGTGGTGTTCTGCCGGGACGGCCAGGCGCGGCTGGTGGCCGAGCGGGAAACTCACGAGCACGTGCTGGCACTGCACCGGCCCGCGCTCGACATGGCCTGGTAACGCCGGCAGGAACACGCACTTGGTGGCCAGGTAGGTGTCCAGCCCCTCCGGGCCGTACACGCTGCCCATGCCGCTGGCCTTGCGGCCGCCCCACGGGGCGCCGATATCAGGCACGTACAGGTTCACCCCGAACGTCCCCACCCGGGCCCGGCGGGCGATCTTCAGGCCTCGCTCGGGATCGTCGGTCCACACGCTGCCGGCCAGCCCGTAGCTGGAGTCGTTGGCGATGGCCACCGCCTCGGACTCGTCGTCGTAGGGGATCACCGTCACCACGGGCCCGTAGATCTCGTCCCTGGCGATGGCCATCCCGGCGTCGGCGTCGGCGAACACGGTGGGCTCGTAGTAGTAGCCGCGCACCGGCGTGGCCGGGCGCCGGCCGCCGGCCACCACGCGCGCGCCCGCGCTGATCCCGGCCATGACGGAGGATTCCACCCGCACCCGCTGCCGCGGGCTGGCCAGCGGTCCCATGGTCGTCTCCTCGGCCATCGGATCGCCCACCAGCAGGGCCGAAGCCTGCCAGGCCAGGGCCTCTACCGCCTCGTCGTACCTGGTCCGCGGGGCCAGCACCCGGGACATGGTGAAGCACGCCTGCCCGGAGTTGGCGAAGCACAGGCAGCCGAGCTCGGCCGCGGTCGCGGACAGGTCCACGTCGTCGAGCACGATCGCGGCCGACTTCCCGCCGAGCTCGAGGCTCACCGGTTTGAGGGTCTCCCCGCAGATGGCGGCGATCCGCCGGCCGGCCGGGGTCGGCCCGGCCACGGCCACGATGTCCACGCCGGGATGCGCGGCCAGCATCTCGGCCACCTGGCCGGTGCCGGTGACCAGGTTGAAGACGCCGGGCGGGAAGTCCGCCGCCTCGAACGCCTCGGCCAGGATGTAGGCGGACAGCGAGGTCTCGGCCGCGGGCTTGAGCACGATCGTGCAGCCCGCCGCCAGGGCCGGGGCCAGCTGGCAGAACGCCAGGATGAGGGGATAGCTCCAGGACGCGATCACCGCCGCGACCCCGACCGGCTCGCGCCGGACCATGGTGTGCCCGGCGAAGCTGACCGCCTCGCGCATCTCCTCGGTGGACATGTCCCGGGCCAGGGCCGCGTAGTACCGGATGATCCCGCACGGGATGGACACGTTGTTCCGCCTGGACAGCGTGATCGGCATGCCCATCTCCGCCGTCACCAGGCGGGCGGTGTCCTCGGCCCGGGCCTCGATGGCCGCCGCCAGCCGGTCCATGGCCGCCGCCCGCTCGGCCGGGCTGGCCATCGGCCACGGGCCCGCGTCGAAGGACTTCCTGGCCGCGGCCACGGCGACCTCGACGTCCACCCCCACCATCGAGGGGACGGCGCCGGCGACCTCCTCGGTGGCCGGGTTGACGATCGTGATCACATCGGCCGAGCCGGATCCGACGAGGCGGCCGCCGGCGTAGACGTCCCGGTACTCGAGCAACACGAGTCCCTTCCGGAAAACCCCGGTCAATAGTGAAAGTGCCTGTTAATCTCTACGCCTGACACGTCACTTGTCAAGCATTGAGCCTGCACTGCAACCCCTTTGTGACCTGTTCCAGCAGGTGAGACAACGAGTTGCGACCATGGTTTGTGCTCTCCCACAAGGACGCGCGGGGACCGCAGGGTTACGATTCGGACATGGCGGTACCTAACTGGTCGCCGGTGCTGGCCGACGACCGCTCACGACCCGCTGACCACGACGGGACCCCGGCCCGGCACCTGGACCGCGAGAACGCCGCCCTGCGCGAGCTCGTCACCGTGTACCGGTACCTGTCCGGGCTGGCCCTGCAGGACGCCGACCTGGCCGGCGTGGTGCGGCTGATCTCCGACCGGACGTCCGCGACCGTCGCCGTCCTGACCCAGCTGATGGACGTGCTGACGGCGGCAGCGCCCGGCGTCAGCGCCGAGAAGGCCGCGGCCGACGTGCGGGAGCACATGGTCCACCCCCGGCTCGGCCAGGTGCTGCGCGCCTCCCGGCTGAGCCAGCGCGCGCTGCGGCTGCCCAAGGTCGGCAGCATGCCCGCCATCATCGTCGCGCCGGTGATGGTCGGCGACGAGGTCCCGTCCTACCTGGTCACCATCGACCCGGCGGAGAACCTCTTCGGCGAGGACATGAGCCTGCTGGTGACCGAGCACGCCGCCACCATCTGCGGGGTCATCCTCGGCCGCGAGCGCGTGGTGGCCGCGGCCGCCCGCCGCGTCCGCGACGACCTGGTGGAGGGCCTGCTGCTCGGCCGCGGCCGGGACAATGCCGACGCCAGCCGCTGGGCCGCGCACCTCGGCTACGACCCGGCCCGCGACCACAACGTGGTGGCGATCGCGTTCGACCTGCCGGCCTCCGGCACCGTCGGCAACGGGGCGCCCCATCCCGCAGATGGCGCGGCGCAGCGGCAGCGGATCTGGGAGAGCATCGAGCACTTCGTGGCGACCCGGGCGCCCGAGGCGATCGTCTCGGCACGCGAGTCCGAGGTGGTGGTGGTCACCACGGCCCCCGACGGCGGGTCCGCCGCCATGGACGCGCGCCAGCTGGCCGCCGCGTGCCTGGCCCGGCTGGCCGAGCTGTTCCCGGCGGCCAAGGTCGTCATCGGCATCGGCGGGACCTGCCGCGACCCGCGCGAGGTGGCGCGCTCCTACGCGCAGGCGCAGCGCACCACCCAGACCCTGCAGCGGCTCGGCCGGTCCGGGGGCAAGGGGTCGATCTCGGCGTTCGGCGACCTGGGCATCCTGCGGCTGCTGCTGCAGGTGCCCGACCTGGCCGAGCTGAGGTCTTTCGCCGCCGACGTGCTCGGCAAGCTCAGCATGCACGAGCACGAGCACAAGTCGGAGTACCTGACCACGCTGGCCTGCTACTTCCGGGAGAACAACAGCCCGCAGCGGGCCTCGCGCATCCTGCACGTGCACCCCAACACGGTGGCCTACCGGGTCAAGCGGATCGAGGAGATCACCGGGCTGCGGCTGGACAACTACACCGACCGGCTGATCGCGCAGGTGGCGCTGGAGATCCTCGACTCGCTCGGGGATGAGCCGTGACCGCCCCGGCCCGGGCTGGCGCTGCCATCCGGCTCGGCCTCGGCCAGCGCGTGCTGGTCTGCGACGGCGCCATGGGCACCATGCTGCACGCGGCCGGCGCCGCGCTCGACCGCTCGCTGCCCGAGCTCAACCTGTCCGATCCCGGCCTGGTCAGCACCATCCACGAGAGCTACCTCATCGCCGGCGCGGACATCATCCAGACCAACACGTTCGGCGCCAACCGGCTCTGGCTCGGCGACCACGGCTTCCCCGACAAGGTGGACGAGATCAACCGGGCCGGGGTCAGGATCGCCCGCGCGGCCCGGGAGCGGTCCGACCGCGACGTGCTGGTGGCCGGCTCGGTGTCGCCCGCCGTCACCGGGCTGCAGCGGCGCCGCATCGGCTCGGCCGAGCGCATGGAGGTGATCCGCGAGCAGGTCCAGGCCCTGGACGGGGTGGACCTCATCATCCTGGAGACGTTCGGCTACCTCGACGAGCTGGTCGAGGCGGTCGGCGTGGCCTGTGACCTGTGCGACGTGCCGATCATCGCCCAGGCCACCTTCGCCGACGACGCGCACACCCTGGGCGGCGAGACCCCGCGCGAGGTCGCCACCGTGCTGTCCGGGCTGCCGGTGGCCATGCTCGGCACCAACTGCACCATCGGCCCGCAGCGGATGCTCACCGTGGCCGAGGACCTGGTGCGCTATGCGTCGATGCCGGTGAGCGCGCAGCCGAACGCGGGGCAGCCGCGGCGCACCGGCCCGCGCAGCTTCGAGTTCAGCATCGACGGCGACTACTTCGCCCGGTACTTCCGCCGGTTCGCCGGGGCCGGCGTGTCCCTGGTCGGCGGCTGCTGCGGCACCACGCCCGCGCACATCCGCGCCGCCGCCGGCGCGGTCCGCCCGGCGCCTTCGCCGAAGTCCCGGCGCGCCCACCCCGCGGGTGCCGGGGCGGCCAGCCCCCAGGGATCCCAGCGGCGCGGGGGAGCCGCCGGGCTGGTCACGCCGCACGCCGGGACCCTCGCCGACCAGCTGGCCAGCGGCCGGTTCGTCGTCGCGGCCGCGATCACGCCGCCGTCCGGCGGGCGGCCCGCCGAGGCGGTACAGGCCGCGGCGGTGCTGCAGGCCCAGGGCATCGGGGTGTTCGCGGTCCAGCCGAGGGAAAGCGCCCGCACCCACTCCGATTCCCTGGACATGGCGCTGCACCTGCAGCAGCAGGCCGGCGTGGAGACCATCGCCACGCTGACCACCTGGGACAAGACCATCATGACCCTGCAGGCCGAACTCCTCGGCGCGCACGCCCTCGGGGTCCGCAGCGTGATCTGCACCACCGGCAGCCCGCCGGTGCTCGGCGATTACCCGGCCGTGGACGGCATCTGGGAGGTCGACTCGCTCGGCCTGATCAGGCTGCTGGCCGGCCTGAACGAAGGCCGCGACTCCAACCGGCTCGCGACGGCCACCCAGACCTCGTTCTGCGTCGGCGCCCGGGTCAACCCCGGCGCCCGGGACCCCGGGGCCGAGATCGCCCGGGCCCGGGAGAAGGTCGGGGCCGGCGCGCACTTCCTGGTGAGCAGGCCCGTCTACGAGCTGGAATCGCTGCACCGGGTGGTGACCGCGCTGGAAGCCGAAGGGGTGCCGCTGCTGCTCTCGGTCACCCCGCTGCGCAGCTTCGAGGAGGCGGACTACCTGGCCAACGAGGTCCCCGGGGTGACCATCCCGCCGGACACGCTGCGCGCCATGGAGCGGGCCGGCCGCGGCGCGGCCCGCGCGGTCGGCGTCGACCTGGCCGCCGACCTGCTCCGCGAGGCCCGCAAGCTGGTCAGCGGCGTGATCGTAACGGCCGCCGAGGACGACCTGACCGCCCTGGCGCCGCTGCTGGCCGCGGCCGGCTGAGGTCGTTTCCTTTAGTCCGAACGGGCTGGGTCACCCGCACCGGCCACCCTTGGCCGCATCACCTGGCCCGCGTGGTATCTGGGGCGCGCCAGCGTTCTCTCTCCTGGCATAAGGGCGGTCGCCTGCCTGCGGCGGGCACCGCCGGCGGGGGCGTGAGAAGGCGAGGATTCCCCGATGTCACAGATGTCAGAAAGGCCCGTTCCGGTCGTCGGCGAGGTCGTCGATATCTCCGAGACGGACGCCGCGCGGTTGTCGGTCGTGGCGCTGCGCGGCAATACGGTGCTCGCGACCGCCCAGCTCCGTCCCGACGGCAGCTACCGGCTGAACCTGCCGCGTGCGGCCGCCCGCGAGGAGAGCGCGTTCGCCCTGCAACTGGCGGTACTGCCCAGCACGGCCGCCGCTCACCCGGATCGCGTCGCCGACGCGCCGCGCGTCACCGTCGCGCCCGAGGCCCACGAGGGCGATCACCCCGTCCAGGCGCCCCGCCTGGCCCTGGATCCCGCCCTGATCGACGGGTGGGCGATCTTCTGGCGGGAATGGTGCGTCAGCGGAACGGTGACCGGTCCCGACGGCTGCCCGGCGCCGGCCGCCGAAGTCACCGTCTATACCGTCTCCTGGGGCCCGGGCGGCCACACCCAGCTCCCCCGGGCCACGGTCACCACCGGGCCCGACGGCACCTTCACGCTCTGCTTCCCCTGGTGGTACGGGCTGTTCCCGTGCTGGCCCTGCGCGCCGTTCTGGTGGCGGTGCTGGCCCTGGTGGTGGGAATGGGACATCCTGCACGTCATCGAGGCGCTCGAAGCCCGCGCCTCCAGCGGTCCGGCGTCGGTCGCGGTGTTCCAGCCGGAGGGCAGTGCCCTGATCCGCGGCCAGGGCTTCCCGGCCGCCGCCCCGGCGGGCCTGGCCGGGCCGGACCCGGAGCGCACCGCGCTCATCGCCCGCAAGCTCGCCAACCCGGCGCTGCGCGAGCTGTTCCCCTGGTGGTGGTGGTGCTGCGACGAGCCCAACATCATCTTCAGCGTGACCCAGAACGGTACCACCATCCTGGCCGAGGACCCGTCCCTGAACACGCGGTGGTGCATGCCGAGCGGCCAGACGGTCACGCTCACCGGCAGCAAGGCCACGCTGACCTACTGCCCCGGCGGCCCGCCGCCGAAGTCCGGCTACGTGTGGACGAGCGCCGGCAACATCCTCACCACGTCCATCGACAACCGGGGCCTGGCGCAGGACGGGGGCGACAACAGCGACGTCGCCTTCGCCGGGCAGCTCTGGCTCTACGCGGCCATCGCACCCGGCGCCTTCGACTACTACCAGGTCAACGGAGCGGTGTGGAACGCGCCGGAGTTCCGTGGCGGCACCAAGCCGCTTCCCGCGGCCGCCCCCGCGGCGGCTCCGGTCGCGGCTCCGCTCGTGCTGCCGGCCTGGATCTATGACCCGGGTACCGGGATCACGACGTACCACAGCGTGCAGATGGGCCCGTTCACCGCCAACGGGTACACCGGCCTGTACGCCACGCCCGCCGCCCGCCAGAACCTTCCCGCGCCCCCCGGTCTCGCGGCATTCCCGCCGGTTCCCCCGGGTGGCCAGGTCTTCTGGGGCTATCAGGGCCTGGTCCTGGCCGCCCAGGACGTCACGCTCCTCGGCGGTATCCCGTTCGGGGCCGTGGACCTGACGCTGCTCGGCTTCGACCAGGCCTTCAACCCGGTCACCGTGACGCCCGACGCGCCGCTGACGCTGGCCATCGACAGCACGCCGCTGACCACCCAGTCGGTGGGCGCCATCACCGCCTGGGTCGCGCCCGGCCAGCCGGCCTCCCAGACCGGGACCGGCCAGTGCCCGGCCTACGACGTCGGCCCGTCCGGCTTCGTCGAGGTTCCGGTGACGGTCCAGGACGCCAACGGCTTCCTGTGCGAATACGAGCTGCAAGCGCAGTACGGTCACGGCAACGCCGTAGTCGTGACCCCGCCGGGTCTCCGCGGCTACCTCAGCAACCCGCCGCCCAGCCCCCTCAGCCCGGATTACGCCAAGGCCAGCTGGACGGGCGGGACGGAGACGCTCACCTTCCCGGGCAGCTCCCTGGGCGGCGCCCTGCCGCCCGACTGCTGCTACGAATTCCGGCTCTACTACCGCAAGCGGGTGACCAACGGCTTCGAGTGGCCCGCCGGCGACCTCGCCGAAGGCGACTTCCAGACCATCAGCCTCAAGTTCTCCAGCTAAGGGAGGGACGGCCACGGCGGCGCGCCCGTTCGTTGACGTCGACCGCGCCGCCGTGGCCGATCACCATGGATCCTGCCGAATTCTGCGTCGCCACCCTGGCCACCTGGCGGCTGGCCCATCTCCTCCACGCCGAGGAAGGACCGTGGCATGCCGCCGCGCGGCTCCGCCAGGCGCTGGCCGTCCGCCAGGTCGGCGTTCTCGACTGCTTCTTCTGCGTCAGCGTCTGGACCGCGCTGCCCGCGGCGCTGCTGATCAGCCCCCGGCGGCGTCAGTTCCTCGCGCTCTGGCCCGCGCTCTCCGCCGCCGCGATCCTGCTCGAGCGCGCGGCCTTCCCCGCCACCTTCGCCGACATTCCCGAATACTCCGAGGACAAGGAGACCGACCATGTGCTGCGGCCGGAATAAACCCATCTCCGCGACCCCCCGCCCCCAGCCTTCGGTACGCGGTACCGAGATGTTCACCTACCTGGGCCGGACGGCGCTGACCGTGACCGGGCCGGCTACCGGCACCGTGTACCGTTTCGCGACACCCGGCGCGCGGCTGCGCGTGGACGCCCGGGACGCGACGGCGCTGCGCAAGGTCCCGGTGCTGCGGGCGGGCGGCTGAGGCCCCTCAGCGCATCAGCCGGTCGATGTAGTCCGCGCCGATCCCGTTCTTCTCGTAGTGGTCGCGGACCAGCGCGATGTAGTCGAACACGTCGAAGGTGCCGTTCGGCTCGCCGTTCTCGTCCAGCCAGATCAGCGGCCCGGTGACGTTGAACGTCACCCGCATCGGCTCGTCGCACTCGTAGGCGACCAGCGTGTGCGACTCGCCCGGCGCCTCGTAGACCCAGTCGCCCGCGGTGGCCACCCAGTCGTGCTCCAGGTAGCCCCACTTGCCCGAGATCGTGTA
>Ga0335078_10016696_pt1 | contig 10900 bp, 10 predicted proteins | sample Lox_Sample_32_FD_206711 | JGI IMG/M metagenome (GOLD analysis project Ga0335078, IMG submission 206711) | Soil microbial communities from Loxahatchee National Wildlife Refuge, Florida, United States - Lox_Sample_3.2 | ecosystem: Environmental > Terrestrial > Soil > Wetlands | place: USA... | reverse complement strand
GGGGCCCAACTAAAGTCAATCGCACATGTCCTTCTACGTCACCACGCCGATCTACTACGTCAACGCCCAGCCGCATCTGGGCCACGCGTACACGACGATCGCCGCCGACGTGCTCGCACGCCACATGCGCCAGCGCGGCGAGGACGTGTTCTTCCTGACGGGCACCGACGAGCACGGCGAGCCGGTCGCCGACGCCGCACACGCGCAGGGCCTCGAGCCCAAGGAGCTGGCCGACCTCAACGCCGAGAAGTTCAAGGCTCTGGCGCCGGTGCTCGAGGCGACCAACGACTTCTTCATCCGCACCACCGACGAGGAGCACGGGCGCCGTGTGCAGGAGGTCCTGCAGCGCGTACACGACAACGGCTACACGTACAAGGGGACGTACGAGGGGTGGTACTGCCCGCGGTGCGCGGACTTCAAGGTCGAGAACGAGATCCTCGAGGGCAACCGCTGCCCGATCCACGAGATCGTGCTCGAACGCCACCAGGAGGAGAACTGGTTCTTCCAGCTCTCGGCGTTCCAGGAGCCGCTCGAGCGGCTGTTCGACGGGCAGTCCGACTTCGTGATGCCGCCCCATCACTTCAACGAGGCGCGATCGTTCATCGCGCAGGGCCTCCAGGACATCTCGCTGTCGCGCAAGCGGCTGAAGTGGGGCGTCACCGTCCCGTGGGATCCCGACCACGTGTTCTACGTGTGGTTCGACGCGCTTTTGAATTACTACACGGCGCTCGGGTACGCGCGGCCGGGGGAGGACCTGACCGACCGGTTCTGGCCCGCGACCTACCACCTGATCGGCAAGGACATCCTCAAGTTCCACACGATCTTCTGGCCGGCGATGCTGATGGCGGCTGAGCTTGCGGTCCCCGAGCACGTGTTCGTCCACGGCTTCCTGCTCGGCGCCGACGGCCGTAAGATGAGCAAGTCGCTCGGCAACGTGCTCGACCCGTTCGAGGTGATCGAGCTTTACGGCACCGACGCGCTCCGCTTCTACCTGATGCGCGACGTGTCGTTCGGCGGCGACGGCGCGGTTGGGATCGATGCGGTGCGGTCCCGCTACGAGACCGAGCTCGCGAACGAGTACGGCAACCTCGGGAGCCGGACGATTGCGATGCTGCTCCGCTACCGCGACGGCGCGATTCCCGCGGTGGCGACCGATGCGGCGCTGGTCGCCGAGTTCGACGAGCTTGCGGGACAGGTCGCCGGGCTGCTCGCGCGGTTCGAGATCACGCAGGCGCTCGAGCTGATCTGGCAGCGAGTCCGGCGGCTGAACCGGTACGTCGAGGAGCGCGCGCCCTGGCAGCTCGCGCGCGATTCGGGGTCGGCCGCCGCGCTGGACGAGACGCTCGCGTCGCTGGCGGAGGGGGTGCGGGTCGTGAGCGTGCTGCTGCACCCGTACATGCCGGCGAGCACCGCGCGGCTGCTCGATGCGGTCGGCGCTCCCGAGATCGACTACGCCCGTGCGTCGTTTGCCGATCGCGGGTCCGGCGCCGGCGTCAAGGCGCTCGAGCCGCTGTTTCCCAAGCGGGCGTGATCGACAGCCACACTCATCTGGAATTGTGCGAGCCCCCGGACGCGGAGCTCGTGCTGGCGGCGGTCGAGGCCGGCGTGAACCGGATCGTCACCGTCGGGACCGACGGCGCCTCGTGCCGCGCGGCGCTGGCGGCGGCCGAGGACTTCCCGCAGGTGTTCGCCGCGATCGGGCGCCACCCGAACTCCGCCGCCGGCTTCGACGATGCCGACCTCGCCGAGCTCGCCGCGCTTGCGGCCCATCCGAAGTGTGTCGCGATCGGCGAGACCGGACTCGACTACTACCGCGACTACGCGCCGCGCGCCGACCAGGAGCGGGCGTTCAGGGCTCAGATCGGGCTGGCTCGGTCGGTCGGAAAGCCGCTGGTGATCCACACGCGCGCGGCCGAGGACGACACGCTGGCGATGCTCGGCGACCTTGCCGGCGGCGTGCGGGTCATCCTCCATTGCTTCTCGATGCCCGACCGGATCGAGGAGTGCCTGGCGCATGAGGGCTGGTGGATCTCGTTCGCGGGGAACGTCACGTATCCGAAGGCCTCCGGGTTGCGGCTGGCGGCGGTTCGCGTTCCCGCGGACCGGCTGCTGGTCGAGACCGACGCGCCGTACCTGTCACCACAGGTGGTGCGCGGCCGTCCGAACCAGCCCGCGCACGTGGCGATGACGGCCGCGGCGCTCGCGGTCGAGCGGCGGGTGGCCTACGAGGAGCTCGACGCCGCGGTCGAGGCGAGCGCGGCCGAGGTGTTCGGGTGGTGACCAGACTTGGTCAGAACTTCCTGATCGACCGCAACCTGCTCGACGTGATCGAGCGGCTCGCGGACCTCGATGCGGATGCGGTGGTCCTCGAGATCGGGGGCGGGCTCGGGGTGCTGTCCGAGCGGCTGGCGATGCGGGCGCAGCACGTCCATGTCGTCGAGGTCGACCGCCGGCTCGAGGCCGATCTGGGCGACCGGATGGCGGGGTTCGACAACGTGACGCTGCACATCGCCGACGCGCTCGAGCTTTCGCTCGCCGATCTGGATCCAGCGCCGACGGCGGTGGTCGCAAACCTCCCCTACGGGATCGCCGCGACCGTGATCCTGCGCACGATCGACGAGCTGCCGTCGGTGGAGTCGTGGGTGGTCATGGTTCAGCGGGAGGTCGGCGAGCGGCTGGCGGCGGATCCGGGGTCGGCCGCTTACGGGGCGCCGTCGGTGCTGGCGCAGCTCGTGTGCGAGGTCAAGGTGCTGCGCCCGGTGGCGCGCACCGTGTTCCGGCCGGTGCCGCGGGTGGACTCGGTGCTCGTGGGTCTCCGTCGCGTTCGTGCCGCGGTCGAGCCCGGCGAGCGATCGCTCGTCCACGATGCGTTCGCGCATCGACGCAAGGCGCTCGCGGGGTCGCTCGCGCTCGCGCCGGGCGCGCCGCCGGGTGTGCGCGAGCGGGCGCGCGAGGCGCTCGTGGAGATGGGTCATCCGGCCGACGAGCGCGCCGAGCGGCTCTCGCCACCCGAGTTCCGGGAACTGGCCGCCCGGCTGTCGGTTCGGTGAAACTGCTGGCGCGGGCCCCCGGCAAGGTGAACCTGAGCCTGTTCGTCGGGCCGCTGCGCGAGGACGGTCGGCACGAGGTCGCGACGCTGATCGAGTCGGTGTCGCTGGCCGATGAGCTCTCGGTCGACGTCGGCGTTGGGGCCGACGAGGTCGTGTGCCCGGGCGTGTCCGGTCCGAACATCGTCTCGCGCGCGGTCTCGGGTCTGCGCGAGCGCGGATGGGAGGCGCCGGCGGTCAGCGTGGCGATTCGCAAGCTCGTGCCGGTCGCCGGCGGGATGGGCGGCGGCTCGGCCGACGCTGCGGCCTTCTTGCGGGTGGCGGCTTCGGTCGCGCCGGTGCGTGCGGGCGCGGTCGCGGAGCTCGCGGCCGAGCTCGGGGCCGATGTGCCCAGCCAGCTCGCGCCGGGGCTGGCGCTCGGGACCGGCGCCGGGGAGGTTGTGCAGCGCCGTGCGCCGCTCGGGCCCCATGCATACGTGATCGTTCCGCTGCCGCACCTCCTGTCGGCGGCGGAGGTCTATCGGGAGGCCGACCGTCTCGGGCTGCCCCGCGGGAGTGGCGAGTTCGCGACCGTGGCTTCGGCGCTTGCGTCCCGGGCCAACCCGGGCGCCGTGCTTGGATCCGAGATGGTCGTCAACGACCTCGCACCAGCCGCTGTCTCACTCTGTCCCGCGATCGACGCGGTGCTCGAGGCGGTCCGCGCGGCCGGCGCCGATCATGCGCTCGTGTCCGGGTCGGGACCCACGGTCGCCGGGCTGTTCTGGGGTGATGACGCGGGCCGGCGGGCGGCCGGCGCCGCATCCGCGGTGGCCCGCCGCTACCCTGGCGCGTGCTCGGCGGTCCCCGTCGGGGAGGAGTTCGGAATCCCGGTGCGTATGTGACTCCGACGCCCGGGACTTTGGCCCATCGCCGCCGTCCGGCACAATTCCACCGACATCGATGAGCAACCAGTCGATCACCTACCTCGTCGCCGCGGGCCTGAGCGTGCTCGGCGTGACGGCGTTCCTCCTGCTTGTGGTGGTTCCCGCGGTCTCGGCATACCGGCGCGCGTACGAGCGCGTGGTGGCGTTCGCGCTTTCGGTATACGTCCTCGCCGCGCTCGTGGGGGTCGGCGTGTTGCTCGGCGCCGTGGTCGTGGTCGAGTGGCCCAGAGTGTTCTGACTCGGGTGGGGACCGCACCTATTGGCTGACCGCGCGCAGGAGCAGGCCGGGCCGGCGACGCCCGACCTAGCTGCGCTGGCGGCGATCACGGACGCCGTCGAGGACGGCGCCGGGCTGCCGGCGATCCTTCGCGCCGCGGCCCGCGCGCTCGACACCAGCCTGATCCTGATCGATCGCTCGGCGACCGTGCTGGCGGTCGCCGCGCGCAGCCCCGCCGACGAGCGGTCGCTGATGAGCGACGCCGACGACGTGACGACGATCGAGCTGAAGGTCGCCGAGGCGACCGTCGGCCGGCTGCGGATGCGAGCCTCCGAGCGCCCGACCGACGCCTCGCTCCTGCGGCTGGTCACGACGCTGATCGCCTCCGAGGTCGAGCGCGTGCGCGCGCCCGAGCGGGCGTCGGAGGAGGCGGCCACGAGCTTCATGCGCGCGGTGCTCGACGGGCGGATCCAGGACCGGCAGGATCTGGTCGCGCGCGGCAAGGAGCTCGGGACCGACCTCGGCTCGGGCGCGAGCGTGGTGATCATCCGCGCCCATCCGCGCAACCCGACCGAGGAGGACTGGCGCCGGCGGCTGCTCGCGCTGGCGGCGCGCGGAGCCCGGCCGATCGCGCCCGGTGCGATCGCCGCGACGACCGCCGAGGAGGCGGCTGAGATCGCGGTGCTGCTCCCCGACGGCGACGGCGAGACCGGGCGTCGCGCGGTGTCGGCGATCCTGCGCGAGCTCGAGTCGGGCCTGCCGGGGTTCGCGTTCGCGGTCGGCCGCAGCCGCCGCACCGAGGATCCGCTCGACCTGTTTCGGGCGCGCAACGAGGCGCTGCTTGCCGCCAACGTGGTTGAAGGCGAGCCGGAGCGGACGGAGCTCGGCTACGAGGAGACCGGGACCTACCAGCTGCTCTTGCCGCACATGAACGATCCGGCCGAGCTCCGGCGCTTCTACGACGAGACCGTCAGGCCGCTGGTCGCGTACGACGAGCAGTACGAGACCGATCTGCTCGGGACGCTGTCGACGTTCCTCGAGTGCGACGCGAACGTGAACGCCACCGCGCAGCGGCTGATCACCCATCGCCACACGGTCCGCTACCGGTTCGAGCGCGTGCGCGAGCTGACCGGGCTCGACGTCTCGTCCACCGACGGTCGCGAGAAGCTGTCGCTCGGGCTGAAGGCGATGCGGGTGCTCGGCATCGCGCCGCCGCGGGGTCCCGCCCGCGAGCGCGGAGCCGAGGGCGGACGAGTCCCACGGTAGGGTCCTCGGGATGGACGGTCCGCGGGCGGGGTCCTCGGGTAGGGTCCGGAAGATGAACGGTCAGGGGCCCGCGGTGCTGATCATGGCGCGGGCGCCGCGCGCCGGCGAGGTCCGGCGGGCGCTCGAGCCGCTGCTCGGGCGCGAAGGGTGTCTCGAACTCCAGTCCGCGCTGATCGCGCACGCCGCGGCCTGGGGCCGCGAGGTGTCGCCCGGCCCGATCCACGTCGCGCACGATCCGCCCGACTCGGGTGCCGAGCTGCGGCGGCTGGTGGGGGCCGATGCGGTGATGTTCCCCCAGAACGGCGAGGGAATCGCGGGGCGGCTCGGCGATGCATCCGCGCGGGTGCTCGCCCGGGCCAGGGGCCCGTTGCTGATCGTGTGGCCCGACCTGCCGCGCTTCCGAACGGCGCACGCCACCGGGGCGCTCGACGATCTGAACGCCGGCTGCGACGTGGTGCTCGGACCGGCGATCGACGGCGGCCTGTACCTCGTCGGGATCGCCCGGCCGCTGCCCGAGCTGTTCGCGCTGCCCGAGCAGGCGTGGCGCAACGACGTGATGGGGGTCGCGCTCACCGCGATCCGCGACGTCGGATTCGAGGTCGGGATCCTCCGCGCCGAGCGTGCTCTGCACCGGCCGGCGGACGTTCGTGCGGCGCTCGCGGACCCGCTGCTGCCGGGGGACATCGGGTCGATCCTGGCTCGAGCGCGCTGAACGTCTTCTCAGGTCAGGGGGCGGGGGGGCGGGGGGCGGGGGGTCGCGGGGTCCTGATGCGACTGAGGTTTCCGTTCACGGTCGTCGGTTTTCTCAGTCGGACCGCGGTCGGCCTCGGCTATCCGTCCAATTTGGTTTGGCGCGGCTCAGCGGCGCCTCGGGCGTCGCCGACAGATCGCATAACGCGCGCGGGCAATCGTTCTCCCAGTTGCTCGCGCGCGCAATCGACCTACCCCGAAAATCATGCCCTGCGCCACGCCCACCGTCCGATTGCCGGCGATCCGGCTTCTCAAGCAATGGCGTGGGTGGGCCGATCCATCGGCTGTGAGCAAACGATTTGGGGACCGGGTGCGTGCGCGTGTGGCTTCCGAGGGCGGCTTCACGCTGATCGAGGTGCTGGTGAGCGCGGTGCTCGTGCTGCTCATTTCGGCCGCGGTGGCCGAGGCGCTCGTCACCAGCAGCGACTTCGCCGGTTACGCCCGCGACCACGCGCAAGCCAACGTCGTCGCCCAGCAGGACGAGGAACGGATGAAGTCGATGTCGGATGCGCAGCTGACCGGGCTCCGTCAGACCAGGACGGTGACGCTGAACAACACTCGCTACACCGTCACGTCGACGGCGTCGTACCTCAGCGCGACCGGCGGGTCGAGTTGCACGACCAAGAGCGCCGCCTACTTCAAGCTCAGCTCGACGGTCAGCTGGGCCGGGACGGTCGGAGGCCCAGCAAAGAGCGTGACCGAGGAGTCCGTGATCACGCGGTCCTTGCCCGGAACCCTGGTCGCCTCGGTCAACGACCAGACGGCCAATCCGCTCGCAAACGTGAACATCACCGCGACCGGTCAGACCACCGGGTACGCAGTCGGGGCCCTCACCGACCAGAACGGCTGCGTCGCGTTCGCCGGCCTGCCGACCGACGGGTACACGCTCGGGTACACCGACCTGAACTACGTCGACGTCAACGGCAACAGCGCGCCGACCCAGACGCAAGCGGTGAACCAGACCTCGACGGCCCAGGCGAACACGATGGTGATGGGCCTCGCCGGCAGCGTTCAACCCACCTTCACCACCGAGAACTCGAACTATACGACTCTGATTGCCGCGGGCTACGAGCTCTCCTACTTCGGGAGTGGCAACGGGAACAAGATGTCGGCGGCCAAGACCATCGGGTCGCAATCGGCCCCTGGCACGCTGAACGCCACGAGCCTGTTCCCGTTCTGGTCGCCGTCGACGGCCTACACCAACAACTACCAGCTGTGGGCCGGCAAGTGCGAGCAGGAGCAGCCGCTGACGCCGCCGACGGGGACCGATACCGCGACGGTCGGCCCGGGTGCGGCGGTGGTGTCCACCTCGGCCGGCATGGCCCCCACAGTGGCCATGCCGGCGGTCGACGTGGCCGCGAAGTGGAATGGAACGCCCGTCACTCCTGCGGTCAAGATCACGTTCACGGGGAGCGGTGCCGGTGGGGCATGCTCGGACACCTGGCAGAACGTACCCCCGGCCGGGACGGAGATCGCTGGAGGGGTCACCTACGGCGTCTACCCGGCTCCGTTCGCGAGCACAGCAGCAGCGGGCCAGCCGACCGCCAGCGCATCCGGCGATCCGGGAACGATCTCGGTCTGCGTCCAGTACACGAACGGCTCCCAAGGCACGCGCCACGAGACGGTCGGCCCGCTGACGAACACGAACTTCACGGCGCCCACACGACTGTCCGTGATCGATGTCAAGACGGACTCGAGCTCAACGACCAACGGATGCCCATGACCCGCATGATCGCCGCCGTCGTCCGCCGGGTGCGGCAGGAGCAAGGCTTCACCTTGGTCGAGCTGCTCGTCACGATGGTGGCTGGGATCGTGGTGCTCTCAGCGCTGTACACGATCCTGGACGTGACCCTGCGCCAGACGTCCAACACGTTCACGCGGGTCGATGCGACCGGTCGCGCCAACGCCGTCATGGCAGGGATCGAGAACGAGTTGCACTCGGCGTGCGTCGCCAGCGGCGAGACGCCGATCCAAGGCGGCGCCAACGGAACCCAGGACAGCGACGCGAACAACCTTGTGTTCCTGAGCCAGTACGGCACCTCGGCGAATCCCACCCCTGTCGAGCACAAGATCACCTACAGCGCGACCAACCGGACGCTCACCGACTACAGCTACGCCAGCAACGGCGGCAACGCCCCCGATTGGACGTTTGCATCGACGCCATCGAGCAGCAGGGTCCTGGTGACGAACGTGACCCAGAACGGGTCCACGCCGATCTTCCAGTACTTCGCCTATGAGCCCTACACCGATACAAGCGGCAACACCGACATGATGCTGCTCGACGGGAGCGCCCCGGTGCCGGGGACGACCTCATTACCCAATCCCGACCCGCTCGCGACCGCCAGCGGTCTGTCTCAGACAGACGCGGCGTCGGCCGCGGAAGTGGTGATCAACATGGTGGTCGGGGGCGTGGGTCACTCGCACGAGAACACGAACATTCTCGGAACCGCCTCGCCGGTCACAGATTCGGTCGTGTTCCGGTTCACGCCGGTCGCGAACACGTCCAGCGCGGCCACGGAGTTTGGACCATGCGAATGATGTCGTCACGATCGATTGTCAACTTCCTCCGTGCGACCCGCCGGCGACTGGCCTCGCAGGAGGGTTTCACGATGGTGGTCGCGCTCGGGGTCCTCGCGGTCACGAGCCTGCTCACCGCCGCGGTGTTCGTCGCGGTCAATGGCGGCGTCCAGCAGACCCAGCGCGATCTGAACGGACAGCGGGCGTATTACGCGGCCCGCGCGGGCGAGAACGCGTTTCTGTATCAGCTCAACCAGAACCCGAACTTCTGGAGCACCTGCTCTAACGATTACCAGCCGACCCCGACGGCGGTGCCCGGATCGAGCACCGGAGGGATGTACTCGTACGTGCCGGTGTACAACAGTGGCTACACCAATGCGAACTGCACGACCGCCAACGCGATCTCGGCGCTGATCGACACGAACACGGGAAGCCTGCGGATGGAGTTCACCGGGTACTCCGGACCGCCCAACGCGTCGGGCACGCCGAGCGTCTCCCGCACGATCGTCACGAGCTTCCGTAAGCCGAGTCCGCTCGACTACCTGTGGTACACCGATCACGAGATGCTGGACCCGGTCCTGGACCAGACTCATTGCGGAAGCGAAAAATACTATTGGCAGTACACGACGATCCCCAGCTCGATCGCTAGCTACTGCGAGATCAACTGGGTCAGCGGCGACACGATGAGCGGCCCCCTGTACACCAACGACCAGTACCTGATCTACAACAACGCCTCACCGACGTTCGGCCGGTCTGGCAGCTCCGACGAGACCGAGAGCAGCGCGCCCACGACGAGCGTGTGTGTGAAGAGCAGCTGCCAGCGGGCGACGTTCAACGGCCAGGGCGCCCAGGCCGGAGTACCGTCGGTGCCGCTGCCACAGAGCGTGTCGAACACGCAGCTGCTGGCCGACGCCAACACGAGCGCCGGTCAGGTGTTCACCGGCACAACGACGATCAACCTGACCGGAGGCGGCCAAGCCACCATCACGAACTGCCCGAGCGCGTCCGTAAGTGGCACGTGCACGTCGGGGTCGGAGACCTTGCCGTCGATCATCTACGTCCAGAGCGGGACCAGCTGCCCCTCGTCGTACTCGGCGTCGACGTACCAAACGAACTCAGCGGGTTACTACTACGGCGTCTGCGGCAACGTCTACGTCCATGGGACGTACTCGCAGCCGCTAACGATCGTCTCCGACCAAGACATCATCATCATGGCCAACACCACCGGCCTCTCCAACCCCGGGCTCACGACTACCGCGGACGGATCGGGCAACCCGACCGGAAACGCGACGCTCGGGCTCGTCGCCGGCGACTTCGTGCGCGTCATGCACGCTCAGGGCGTCACGCCGACGGCGGTGACGATCGACGCGGCGATCCTCACGCTCGCGCATTCGTTCATGGTCGACAACTACGGGACCGACTCGGCCGCCACGCCGCCCAAGCTGACCGTTCACGGCGCGATCGCGCAGCGCTACCGCGGCATCGTCGGAACCGTCGCCGGCGCCGGCTACGTCAAGGACTACCACTACGACGACCGGCTCAAGGTTCTGCTGCCGCCGTTCCTGTTCTCCCTCTCGACCGCCGGATGGCAGATCTCGCGGGAGACGCTGTGCACGCCGGTCAACGGCACGCCTCCGCCGAGCCCGCCGCCGACCAGCTGCGCGTACCAAGGGTCCTAACGCGGGAGCTGGGCGGCCGCACCTGCCGGTCGACCTGTCGACGCCTCGGCTCGCGGGAGACGATGAGATAACGTGCTTCGGCGCGGCTGCTCCAATACTCTGGGGAGTGGTGTAACGGCAGCACGACGGCCTTTGGAGTCGTTCGTCCCGGTTCGAATCCGGGCTCCCCAGCCTTCCGACGGTAGTTACGATTGCGCTGCAAATGCACGGGTGGTACGAGCATCAGCGCGACATGGAGGAGTGGAGTGCCACGAAGCGGGTGATGCGGCCGGCCAGGCCGCATGACACGCGAGCCGCGACCTCCGCAGAACCTCTGCGAGCGGCCACGCGTCGCCGGGGATCGCCTACGATCATCTCGTGACCGCGCCTGTCGTTGTGATCCTTGCTGCCGGGCAGGGCACACGGATGCGTTCGGAGACGCCGAAGCTGCTGCACGAGGTGTGCGGCCGCCCGATGATCGCGTGGCCGGTGGCGGCGGCGCGGGCCGCCGGCGCCGGCAAG
>Ga0335078_10016695_pt1 | contig 10900 bp, 10 predicted proteins | sample Lox_Sample_32_FD_206711 | JGI IMG/M metagenome (GOLD analysis project Ga0335078, IMG submission 206711) | Soil microbial communities from Loxahatchee National Wildlife Refuge, Florida, United States - Lox_Sample_3.2 | ecosystem: Environmental > Terrestrial > Soil > Wetlands | place: USA... | reverse complement strand
TCCGCGGGGATTTTGAATTCCGGACGCGGTTTTCCCTGACAGCCTGAGAGGGATAAGAACGCGAGGGAGCAAATGGCCAGGACGAGTCTGCGCATACCATGATCCTTCGATTTGACGTGCCGCACTCATTTTAAAACGGAATTCTCGAGCAGGACTTCTGCTGCCATTTTCATCGTACGCTGCTTTTTCAATCGACGCAACGGATCGGCAGTCTTCCGCGGTTTTGTCATTCCGAAGCGGCGCGAGGAACCTCTCTGAGAGTTTCGAGGATGAAAAGAAAGAGAGATTCCTCGCGCCGCTTCGGAATGACAAAATCGCGCGCGAATTTTTTTCGCAGGGGCTAAACCCCGCGAAGATGCACAGCCTGAATGGCCGAGCTGAAGCTCGGCCCTCCAAAATGCGAGAACCTTTAAATCATTAAATCTTTGAAGCTTTAAATTGGGGGGCGTTCAAGCTTTCCAGTTGGCCGAAGACACAAAGGAAAAGAGCGGGTAAACGTCGCGAAATAGGCGGCCGATGTCTTTGATGAATCCGGGGCGCGTGGCCGCGCTTTGCGGAAATTTCCGGCGGACCACCCAGCCCTGGAGTTTTTCCCATTCGGCCGGGCCGAGCGGCCAGCCCTCATGCTTGGTCCATGCGCCCTTTTCGGTGGAATACCAATAACCTTCGTAGCGGCGCCCCAGGCGTTTCTTTTGCTTGGGAAGCCAGTTGGGATTCGCCGCCACGCGCGGAAGGACGATCTGGCGAACGGGCGAATTCTTTCGCGGCCCCATGGAGTAGGCGCGAAAGCCGGCCGTAACCGCCTCCGCGGAAATGCCGACGTAAAGCTGCGTGGTGGCATTCTCCGCCGCCGCGGGATCGGGAAACGTCAAATACATGTGCGCGTTGTAAGGGGTTTTGTCCTTCGAGAAGCGGATGTCGCGATTGATGCGCGAGAAATTGACGCCCGTACGGCCCGCCGTGTGGAAGCCGGGATTGCGCTGAAGCGCAAGAGGCGCCAGCTCCGCAAGCAACGCCCGAAAAGGCTCGACGACTTCCGCGCGGTAGCGATCGCGGTTGGCGTCCATCCATTCCTTGCGATTGTTGCGCTTCAATTCGCGGAAGAATCGAAGCGTTGCAGGACTTATTCCCGCGCTGCGACCAGGCATGGGTTTCATGGGGCCAAGCTCACTTCACCGACGGAACCTCGAATCGCGCTGGCTTCCTGGGCCGAGGAAGCTGAGAAAAACAAGGACTGTCAGTACGGCTCCTAATAAGATCATGACCATGTCGATCTTTCCAACCTAGGCCTGCCATGAGCAGGAACTGCTTGCGAATTTTCCTGCTCGGAAAACAAAATCGGGCGGCTGTCGATCCTATCCACGGCATCGGACCCACAAGCGCCGCAGCGGCCGTGTATGTCTAAGTCCGTCTCCGACAGGCAGCTGACGCAAAACCATTCTTTCTTCATCGGCTACTCCCACTCGCCAGCAACGAATGGGGCACCTAGCGGGCCACATTAGAAATTCTTAATCTTGGATCGCGCCCCCCGAATGTCCACCGAGTCCCCGGCATCATTCCTTCTGGCGAGAAGGGCTTCGAAATCGAATGCCTCTCATTCCTCAATCGATTCGATGCGCGCGTAATGCGAAATGGACTCATCGTATGGGTCGGTGGAAGGAACCTCGAGGGTTGAGGACAGACGGAAGCCGGGTCGGGGAATCGCATTCACCAGCCTCGCGAAACAAGCGGAATCAACCCTAAAGATATTGGAATATTATAGTTACTCATCAAGAAATTTCTTAGCGGGTGGCGTCGCGAGCGCTCTGCCCTTCGTTCAATCCGGCTGATCGAAGGTATTGCAGGCGGCGATTGTGCCGTTGCTTAAGCCGGCGTTGAACCAGTGCATGCGCTGCTGCGAGGTGCCGTGGGTGAACGATTCGGGGCTGACGTGGCCGGTGGCCATTTTTTGGAGATGATCGTCGCCGACGGCGGAGGCGGCGCCTAAGGCCGATTCCACGTCTCCCTTTTCGAGCAGGCCGCGCTGCTGGGTGGAATGGGCCCAGATGCCGGCGAAGCAATCGGCTTGCAATTCCAATTTCACGGAGAGCGGGTTCACTTCGCGGGAATTGCTTTCCTGGAGCTGGCGCACTTTTCCTTCGATTCCCGTCAGTTTTTAGATGTGATGCCCCAGTTCGTGCGCGAGAACGTACGCCTGGGCGAATTGGCCGGGGGCTCCGAAGCGCCGGCTCAGCTCGTCGAAAAAGCTCAGGTCGATGTAGACCTTCTCATCCTCGGGGCAATAGAACGGGCCCTTGGCGGATTCCGCGCCGCCGCATCCGGACTGGGTGTAATCGCGGAAAAGCACCAGCTTGGCGTGCCGGTAAGGAGTGCCGGTCTGCTGCGGCAGAAGCTGCGTCCAGGTGTTCTGCGTGTCATCGAGCACGAACGACACAAAATCCACGAGGGGCTTTTCCGCGGCGTCTCGGGCCGGATCCGGCTGGCTGACCGTGGCTACTGGACTCCCTGTCCCGGTGCCCAGCAGCGCGAACAGGTTCGTCTTAAAAACGAAACTGAGAATCGCCAGGACAATCGCGCCACCGATGCCGATGTGAATGCCGCCGAATTGGAAGCCACCGCCACCACCGCCGCTCTCATCGCGGCGATCCTCGATGTCTTCGCTTTCGCCACCGGGCGTCCACTTCATTGGTTCGTTCTCCTCAAGCAACAATACATTCTAGCATTTCCGCTTCGCGCGCAACTTTCGTGGAAGCTTCACGCTGGCCAATCTTCTCGTGGAAGAACTTTGCAATCTTGATAATCTTTTCGGCACATACCGGAGACATATCACCCCTTGGAACTGAGTGTGAGTATAGCATCAAAGTAGAACAGTTTCGTGTGAGGGATATCCGTGGAAACTTGCCCTGCATGTGGACACCCCTTCGAAGCCGTGCGGTGCCCGTTTTGTGAGGCCAGCAAAAGTGAGGTGGAGGATGTCAGCAAGAAATCTATGTGGGTATTGGGGGCTGGTCTTGCAGCAGGTTTCTTACTTGACAATTCCTTTCCTCTGCTGGACTGGCCGCTCTCGGCCGAGGGCGTTGGCTGGGTGCTCTTAATTGTCCCGTTGGTATTCCTAACCGTACCTGCCATCATCAAACGGCCAATCGTACAGGAAGCCGCGCGGATCAAGGGAATGTTTGTGTGGGTGGCGGGGCTGCTTGTCATGTACGTGGTATTTTGTTTCTTGAATGTCATTTTGGACAAGCATCCGCCAATCGAGGTCCCGGCGCGCGTGGTCACCAAGGATGTCGGCACGAGCCGAATGGGTCTCACTTTTTATACCCTCCGGTTAAGTCTATTGTGGGATCAAAAGCAACTTGAAGTAGGATGTCGGGTCAGCCCTCAGAAATTCTCTGACGCGGAACCAGGCGATTTAGTCCATTTGGTTGTTCACCCCGGTGCGTTCTCGCTGGCTTGGCGCGGAGATGTCCTCGTGGGCGAATAGCTGCTCATGTAGTTCCAGAAAAGGCTCAAGTCCCGGGACAGCATTTATCACAATACGACCAGCATCCTCTCTCGACTGGTTCGCCCTGGCAAATGAGGACGACCGTTCGTAGACCTGCGCTAAACTGAAGCTCACACCTTAATCAGGGTCAAGTGCTGCGGAGTTGGCTTTTAGGAATTCGGGTTTTTCCGCCGGACGCCATCCTCGGCGGGTGTCCGATTTGGCCAGGGACAAGTGGGCAGGCGAAAGTGCAAGTGACATTTGGCCGCAAGACCAGTTGAACCTCCGCGCAATCTGAGGGACCCTAAACGTGACTTTCGAATCTGAAGACAGATTTGCGACGGCCTTGATCCGTTGCGGATGGGGTAGCAGGAGGGTCCGGTGTCTACTAGTCCGGCCGTATACGCGCAGAAACGGCGCAGCTCGCGCATTGAAAAGGCCATTCCGCTGGCCGTGCAGGGGGTGGATGCTTCCCGTGCGGCTTTTCAAGAGGAAGTGACTACGCTGGCCATCAGTTGCCACGGGTGTTCCTACCAAATGAAACATCAGGTTCTTCCGGGTGCGATGCTGGTCCTAAACGTGAGGCAGCAGGCGAACGGGCGCTCGGAAGGGCCGGCGCGAGCTCGCGTGAAATGGATAGAAAAGCTCAACACCGGCGCGGATACGGACTACGGCATTGCGGTGGAATTCGAAAGCGCCGGTAATATTTGGGGGATATCGTCGCCGCCGGAGGATTGGTTTCCCGCGCGGCAAAGCAAAGCGGTGGATCCGCCGAATCATTCTCCCGGTCATCCTCCGAATCATCCTTCCGGCCCAGGACGAGAATTACGCCTTGTTTCGCGGACCGAACCACAAGCGGTTCCCGCCCGGAGCGAGGCAGTTCCTCCGGTTTCCTTATTCAAAAAAGGGGAAGCAGCCGCCTCGCTGTCTCCCTGGTTTTCCGACCTGATGGCGGGCATCAGCAATCAGATTCAACTCACAGTTGGGGAAATCGCGGCGGCGACTCTGGCGAGCGAGAGAGGTCGCCTGCTGGACGAATTTCGTCTTCAGATCCAGAACGAGGCGGCCGGCACGATTGAGCGCGTGATTGAGACCTCGAAAGAAGAACTGGCCCGGCGCGGGTTGAAAGTATTGAACGAAGAGGCCGAGGCCGCCATCCGAACGAGCCATGAGAGCTTTCGCGGGGCCATCGAGCAGGACATGGAAAACGCCAAGGAGCGCCTGTCGATTCAGGGCAATGAATTCAACCAACGCATCGGGGGCATGGCCACGCGAACGATCGAGCAACTGCAACGCACCATCGAAACCTCGCGCAGCGAGGGAACGGCCCGCTTCGTGTCGCGGCTGCGAGAGCAGGTTGCGCCGGTCCTGGAGGAAGCCAAAGCCGATCTTCAGAAGCTGGTGGCTTCGCAGGCCGTCTTCAAAGAAGAATCGCAAGCGATTTGCGTCCGGGTCACCAGCGAGCTCGAAAATGAGGTCCAGGCAAAATTGACCCAGACGCGCGACGAGCTGGACAAAAAATCCACCGCGATTTTGACCGAATGCCAGGAGAAGTTGCAGGAGCTTTCGCGAACGTTTGAGAACGTGGCGCGGGACAGCGTACAGACGCTGATTGAATCGGCCACGAATCAGGCGCAAAAAAATCTGGAGGAAAGAGCTGGGCGGGTGTCGGACAGTTTCGCTGGCGATCTCGAAGCGCACGTCCGCGATTATCTCGAATTCATCGGCGACTCGATTGCCGAGTTCCCGAAGAAGACACCGGCCGCTTAGCACAATGCAAGCCGGCCGCAGCCGCAGCGGTATTTCGCGGCGCGCCAAGGGGCGATTTTATGAGTGTTGAGTGCAGGATCGTTTTCGGCCTGGAAGACATCAAAGCCGTGACCATCGCATGCCATTCATGCAAGTCCCGGTTGAGCTTCTCTCCCGACCAGATCATCAAGATTCCGCAGCATTGCCATTGCGGACAGAGATGGGTGATCGGAGATGTGCCCACCAACTCCCCCTTTCGCAGATTTACCGATTCTCTCTACGCCGCGAGAAATACGATTAAGCCGGAGACGGCCGGCTTCCGGCTCCTGCTGGAGTTTGACGAGCCGGCAGCCCTTCCCCGGCACGACCACGCCTGAGCCCAGTCCAAACAAGCCCCAAAAAGTCAGCTTCTCGGAAACTTGCCGTGTGATCGTTTGGGTGGTGTCCTAATTTGAAGGATATCGCTTTTAGGAGGGCCGAGTTTCAACTCGGCCGTTGAATCTGCGTTTATCTGGGGGCTTCAGCCTCCGAAGCTACAGGGGTTAACCCCCCCGATGAGGAAACGCTTTTTCCGGGACTGAAGTCCCGACCTCCTCTGGCGCTTCCCGCGCGAATACCATTCAACTTGCGATTGTACCCGCTTCCAGGTTGACAACGGCGGTCACGTCGACTTCGACTAACATGCCGGGATGCGCGAGTTGATTGATATTGAGGAACGTATGCGCCGGGCGGGGCGCATCGCCAAGCGCCTCCGCAAGACATTTGAAGTAATCGCCATAAAATCTGACGTCTGTAACGTAGGCGACGATTTTCACGATGTCAGCGACCGTGGCTTGCTGCCGCTCCAGAAGCCTCTTCACCTTGTCAAAGGCATAGCGGCACTGCCCAGAAATGTCGCCCTTGTGCAGGATAGCGCCGATGGTTCCGTTTTCATCTTCGGCGCCGACTCCGGCCAGAAAAATCATTTTGCCCGGACCGGAAATGGTGACCACTTCGGAAAATCTTCCCTTGGTCCATTCGCTGTAGTTGTAATTTCGCTTTTCAAAATTTGGCATGAGGTTGACCTTTGCAGGCCGCGTCATTATCCCCTAAATGAGCCAAGCCAGTGCGACGAAATTCCGGCAATCCCCTGCTGAGTTGGCAAAGCCGGGAGACCTCTACTAGTTGCGATGAACATAGCTGAGACTCACCGGCCCAACACCGCCTAATTCGCGCCTGCTCGACTGGCCGAGTCAGCAGCCAGGTAGTAGGACGGGCTTCAGCCTGTCGGGTTTGAATCTGTGCCGCCATAGCGGCAAAACGACGGGCTGAAGCCCGTCCTACTGAATGGGCGTTCCGAAGAACCGGCTTCGAGCAGACGAACCCAGTACCAGCAGCCGGGGCCGGTTGACACCTCTCGGACCCTCGGCTACGCTTCTTTTTCTTGATTCATGCCACGATGGACAGGGCAGCACGCGAGTGCGAACTCCCGTTGCAACCAGGCACAAGCAGAGGCGGGTTTTTCGTAAGACAAACCCTCCGAAATGAGGATCAGCGCGCATGGCGGATTTGAAGCTTCCTACTCGGGCGGAAGATTTTTCGGAATGGTACAACCAGCTGGTGCTGCGTGCGGAGCTGGCGGATTATGCGCCGGTGCGCGGATGCATGATTGTGCGGCCTTACGGATGGGCGCTGTGGGAAAACATCACGGCGCAGCTGGACCGGCGTTTCAAGGCGACGGGGCACGTGAATGCGGCGTTTCCGCTGCTGATTCCGCAGAGTTTTATCAGCAAGGAGCAGTCTCACGTGGCGGGATTTTCGCCGGAGCTGGCGGTGGTCACGCACGGCGGCGGGGAAAAGCTGGAAGAGCCGCTGGTGATTCGGCCGACTTCGGAGACGATTATCGGGCATGCATATGCGAAGTGGATTCAGTCCTACCGCGATTTGCCGGTGTTGATCAATCAATGGAACAGCGTGGTGCGGTGGGAACTGCGCACGAAATTATTTTTGCGCACGCTGGAATTTTTCTGGCAGGAGGGGCACACCGCGCATGCCACTTACGAAGAGGCCGAAGCCGAGACGCGCCAGATGCTCGATATTTACACGGATTTTGCAGTGAACGAAGCGGCCATCCCCGTCATCCCGGGCAGAAAATCGGCCTCGGAACGCTTCGCGGGGGCCGATGCGACGTATTCGATCGAAGCGATGATGGGCGACGGGAAGGCTCTCCAGGCCGGGACTTCGCACAACCTGGGGCAGAATTTCGCCAAGGCCTTTGAGATTCGCTACCTCGATCAGAGCGGGGCGCTGCAACACTGCTGGACGACTTCGTGGGGGCTTTCCACGCGGTTCGTCGGAGCCATCATCATGGTGCATGGCGACGATCAGGGGCTCATTCTGCCGCCGCGGCTCGCGCCGTACCAGGTGGTGATCGTGCCGATCTTCAAGAACGATGAGGAAAAGGCGCTGGTGTTCGAGGCCGCGAAAAATATTCGCGAGCCACTCGTGAAAGCCGGCATCCGCGTGAAGGTGGATGAGCGCGAAGGGCAAAGCCCGGGCTTCAAGTTTAACGATTGGGAAATGCGCGGCGTGCCGCTGCGCATGGAAATCGGGCCGAAGGACGTGGCCAAGGGCAGCGTGGTGCTGGCGCGGCGCGACCGGCCGGGCAAGCAAGGGAAGAGCTTTGTTTCCCAAGTAGGCATCGCGGAATCGGTCGAGCAGCAACTGGCCTCCATCCAGAAGGCGTTGTTCGACCGGGCGCTGTTATTTCGCAACACGCACACCTTCACGCCTAAGAACCTCGAGGAATTCCGAATGGTGGTGGAACAAGGCTTCGCGCGCTCCTACTGGTGCGGCGACGCCCAGTGCGAAGAGCAAATCAAGGAAACCACCAAGGCCACGCTGCGGTGCATTCCACTCGAGCAGCCCGAGGGGGCGGGGTCTTGCATCCAGTGCGGAAAACCCTCCAAAGAACTGGCCATCTTCGGGAAAGCATACTAAATCCACCCGCTTGAACGGCATCCGCGAGGGCGTGCCACATGCGGCGCCGCGCCGAACGTCTCCCATAACCCCTATGAATTTTCGGAAGAGTTACTAGGCCGAAACCGGCGGCGGACTGACTCTCGACACCCCTCTGGCACGATGCTAGCATTTTTGCGTATGGAACTCTCTCCGCACGCAATGCGCTCCATGACGGACGTGTGTCCGCTGCAAGGCGGGGACAATGGTTCCCGGGCGCCCCTTGGCAGGAGTGAAGCGGGGAGACGGAGGGCGGAGAAAGGCGGGGCCAACGTCACAGCCATCGTGTGGAGTGTGATTCTGGTTGTGGTCATTTACGTGGGCGTGATGATGCTTCCTCCCCTCATCAGCGAATACGAATTTCAAGACAGCCTGCAGGACATTGCCCGGTTTGCCTCCATCAATCGCAGAAATAACGAGCAGGTCCGGCAGGCAGTGATCGCCGAAGCGCAGAAAGAGGATTTGCCGGTTCAACCCGATGATGTCAAAGTGGAAGGCGCCGCCGGGAATGTGCACATCCAAGTCCATTATTCCGTGACCGTGGACTTGAAAGTATATCAGTGGACGCTGGACTTTCACCCGGACGCAAACAACGCCGCCTTGTTATAGCCAGCAGGGAGGAGTGGGGCGCTCGCTCGCACTGGAACCCAGCCAGGAGTCCGCAAGCCAGCCACCACGCGCAAATGGTAAATCTCTCCACTCGTTTGCCGGATTCAAGATCGGCCTCTGCGGCCACTAAACGCATTCCAGTTCAGCCAAAAGGCGCATCTAAGTATTTAGAGGTATTGCGGGGTGTCCACGGGACGCTTTAAAAAGAAATCAGGGTCCTGAGGGCAACGGGCAGTTTTTTCGCGGCGGAACGGAGAACTACCTTGCGGATTCGAATTGGCGGGGGTGATTGGGGCTCCCGGCTTGGGCTCATTGTCATTGGAATTGCGATCGTTCTTTTGCTTGCGGCAGCCGGCGTAGGAACCTATTACTGGATTTCCTATGGCCGGATGATCGATCTGCGCCTTTCCGGCCATGTTCAGCAAACCACGGCGAGGATTTATGCCGCTCCACTGCAGATTTATACGGGCGAGGCTCTTACCGAGTCCGACCTGGCCAACCAACTGCAACGCGCGGGATATAGCGAACTGGACGTCTCGGGGACGCCTGGGCGTTACGTCCTGCACGGCAATGAAATCGAAATCCGGCCTTCGAGCGACTCGATCTTCGGTGCGAAGAACCGCCTGGTGGTGGGTTTCAGCGGGTCCGACATTCAAAAGATCCGCTCGCTCGACACGGGCGCGGCTCTGGATTCAGCCGAGGTGGAACCGGAACTTCTGACGTCGCTGTTTGACAGTTCCCGCGAAAAGCGCCGCGCGATCAGCTACAACGACATTCCCAAGGTATTGCGGGACGCCGTGCTTTCCGTGGAGGACCGGCGGTTTTTCGAGCACCCGGGTTTCGATCCCATCCGAATTCTGGGCGCGGCCTGGGCCGATCTGCGGCACGGGGCGCGCGTGCAGGGCGGCAGCACCATCTCGATGCAAGTGGCGCGCAGCTTCTTTTTCAGCACGGACCGGACGATCCGGCGCAAGGTGGCCGAAACCGTGGTGGCGCTGGAACTCGAGCGGCGCTTCACGAAGGAGCAGATTTTCGAGCTGTACGCCAATGAAATTTATCTCGGCAATCGCGGCAGTTTCGCGATTCACGGATTCGGCGAAGCCTCGTTGGCTTATTTCAACAAGGACCTGCGCGAAGTGACGCTGCCGGAAGCCGCGTTCCTGGCGGGGATCATCCACGCGCCGAATCGCTATTCGAGTTCGGAGCGTCGGCCGGACCGGGCGATGGAGGCGCGGGACCGGGCGCTCTTGGCCATGTCCGAAAATGGCGTGATTACGGCGCAACAGGTTGCGGCCGCGAAGAAAGTCCCGCTGCAGATTGTAGGCGGCGGGCTCGAGGGCAGCACGGCGCCGTACTTTGTGGACATGGTGAAGGATCACCTGCTCGACCGCTTTTCCGAATCCGATCTTCTCTCGCAAAGTTTTCGCGTGTACACGACGCTCGATCCGCAACTGCAGCGCGCGGCCAGCGAAGCGGTGGATATCGGTGTGAAGAACATCGACACGCAGCTTGCCAAGCGCTATGCGCGGTGGAAAAAAGAAGGGCAGACCGTGCCCCAAGCGCAGGTCGCGCTGATCGTACTGGACCCCCACACCGGGGAGATCAAGGCGCTGATCGGCGGGCGCGATTATGGAGAAAGCCAGCTCAACCACGTCCTGGCGCGGCGGCAGCCCGGCTCGGCGTTCAAACCGTTTGTGTATGCGGCGGCGTTCGAGGGCGGGGTGGACGGCGTGCAGCCCATCGTGACTCCCGCGACGACGGTGATGGACGAGCCGACGACTTTCGATTTCGACGGCAAGGAATATACGCCCAACAACTACGGCGAAAAATTTCACGGCCAGGTGACGGCGCGCGATGCGCTGACGTATTCGCTGAACGTGGCGACGGTGAAAGTGGCCGAGATGGTGGGCTACACGCGCGTCACGGACATGGCGCACCAATTCGGGCTCGATCCTTCCATTCAGCCGACTCCGGCGGTGGCGCTGGGAGCCTACGATATGACGCCGCTCGAGGTGGCCGCGGGATACACGATCTTCGCCAACGAAGGAGTGCGCACCGAGC
>Ga0335078_10016694_pt1 | contig 10900 bp, 13 predicted proteins | sample Lox_Sample_32_FD_206711 | JGI IMG/M metagenome (GOLD analysis project Ga0335078, IMG submission 206711) | Soil microbial communities from Loxahatchee National Wildlife Refuge, Florida, United States - Lox_Sample_3.2 | ecosystem: Environmental > Terrestrial > Soil > Wetlands | place: USA... | reverse complement strand
CCGCGCGGTCGCATCTATCTCATCAAGGACATGCTCGAGCATGAACGCGCCGCTTCGGCGGACGTGGCGCTGCACATTGACCGCTGCCTTTCCTGCCTTTCGTGCATGACAACGTGCCCTTCGACCGTCCATTACATGCACCTCGTCGATCTGGCGCGGCAGCGGATCGAAGCGACGTTTCGCCGTCCGTTTGCCGACCGGGCGCTGCGCGCAATGATCGCGCTCGTCCTGCCGCGGCCCATCCTGTTTCGCGCGGCTTCCATCATGGGCAGCACGCTCGCGCCGCTCGCGCGCCGGCTGCCTGGCCGGATCGGCGCGATGGCGCGGCTGCTGCCGGCGCGCGTTCCCGAGCCCGGACTGGTCGAACGGCCCCAGGTTTTCGCCCCCGAGGGCAAGGCGAAGAAGCGCGTGGCGCTTCTCACTGGCTGCGTCCAGAGCGTGCTCGCGCCCAACATCAACGCGGCGACCGTTCGGCTTCTGACGCGGCACGGCTGCGCTGTCGTGGTGGCGAAGGGCGCGGGATGTTGCGGCGGGCTCATCCATCACATGGGGCGCGACGCGCTCGCCTTCGCGCGCGCCAACATTGATGCGTGGACGGCGGAGCTCGACGCGGACGGGCTCGACGCCATCATCGTCAACACCTCGGGCTGCGGCGTCACGGTCAAGGATTATGGCCACATGTTGCGCGAAGACCGGCGCTATGCGGCGGCAGCGGCGCGGATTTCGGCGCTCGCCAAGGACCTGTGCGAATTCATGGCCGAGCTCGGCCTCAAGCCGCCGGTCGCCGCGACCGGACAGCGCGTAGCCTATCACGCCGCCTGCTCGCTGCAGCATGGCCAGCGCATCCGCGAGGAGCCGAAGCGCCTGCTCCGCGCCGCGGGGTTCGCCGTGCTCGATGTGCCCGAGGGGCATCTCTGCTGCGGCTCGGCCGGCACCTACAATATCCTTCAGCCCGAGCTCGCGGGCGCGCTGCGCGCGCGGAAACTCGCCAACATCGCGCAGACCGCGCCCGAATGCGTCGCCACCGGCAATCTCGGCTGTATCGTGCAACTCGAAGGCGGCGCGGGCGTACCGGTGCTCCACACCGCCGAGCTGCTCGACTGGGCGACCGGCGGCCCGCGTCCGGAGGCGCTCGCCTAGCCGCGCTGGCGCGCAAGCCGCGGCAGCAGAAGCGACACGACCAGCACGGCACAGCCAACGAGTGTCGGCCCGAGCCAGCCCGAAGCGCCCGCCCAGACCTTGCCGCCAGCGACGCCGAAATCGACATAGGCGAACGTCATCGGCAACTGCCCGAGGAGCGACCCGAGCGTGTAGCTGCCGAGCGAAAGCCGGGTCAGGCCGAGCGCGTAATTGGCAAGGCTGTGCGGCAGCACCGGAATGAGGCGGAGCGCCGCCACCGCGCGCCATCCGCCCGCCTCGGCGCGCTCGAGAATGGGGCCAACGCGCGGCATGGCCTCGGGCTCGATGAGCCCGGCGTTGAGATAGCGCGCGACGAGGAACCCCACGATCGCGCCGAGGACGCTGCCGGTCGTGGCCCACACAAGGCCCCAACCCAAGCCGAACACCAATCCTGCCGCGACCGCGAGCACCGTCCGCGGCAGGAAGAGAAGGCTCGCGACGATATGGAGGGCGAGGAACAGCAGTGGCGCCGCCGGCGCCGCGGCGATCGCGCGTGACAATGTCAACGGATCGAGCACCGCGCGGTTCAGGATGACATAGCCTGTGCCGGCGAGCAGCAGTGCGAGCGCGAGCACCCGGCCCAGGAGCCGCAAATGGCGCGGGTCCGCGCCGGTCATGGCACTGGCGAATGCAAACGCTGCGGCGCGCTCGCCTCTTCGGCGGCAGGTTCCTCGGCCAGCAGCTCGGGCCGGCTGCCGCGCCGCTGCAGCCACATCACGCCGAGAAGATCAACGATGCCGACCCAGAGCCGGTCGAACACGCCGTAATTCGAGCGCCCGCTGTGCCGCGGCCGGTGGTTCACCGGCACCGACACGACGCGCCCGCCGCTCCTGAGCACGAGCGCCGGCAGGAAGCGGTGGTAATGATCGAAGAACGGCAGATCGAGCATCGCATCGCGCCGCATCACCTTGAGGCCGCATCCTGTATCGACGGTCGCATCGCCCAGGAGCCGCGCGCGGATGCCGTTGGCGACGCGCGAGACGACCCGCTTTGCCGCAGTATCGCGACGCTTGAGGCGCAGGCCCGCGACGAGCAGCGGCGGATCGCGCGGCGCCGTCCGCGCCATCTCGAAAAGCTGCGGAATATCGGCCGGATCGTTCTGGCCGTCGCCGTCGAGCGTGGCTATGAACTGTCCGCGCGCGGCCTTGAGGCCGGTGCGGATCGCCGCGCTCTGGCCATGGCTGCGCGCGTGACGAAGAAGGCGCAGACGCGGCAGCCCTCGCGCCAGCGCTTTCACCGAAGCCGCCGTGCCGTCAGTGCTGCCGTCATCGACGTAAAGAATTTCGTAATCGTAGCGCCCGTCGAGCGCCGCCCGGATCTCGCCGACGAGCGGTGCGATGTTGGGCGCCTCGTTGCGCACCGGAATGACAACCGATAGCTCCATCGGGCGGGTGGTAGCACAAATCGCCGCCCGGACGAAGCGAACCGCCCACCCAATTTCCCCAACGCGACCATCTCGGCATCGACGTGGCCGCGCTCGGCACGCACGTCTTTCCCGACGCCCCTTCGCTACCCGCTTTGTCCGGACTCGTTCACGCCTGAGCGCGGCGCTCCACGGTCACGATCATTCCGCCCTGGGGCTGCAGACTGATGCGGCCCACCGGCACGATCGGATGGCCGGCGACGGGAAGCAAACGAAAGCGCCGCGCCAGAACCGCGAGCACGATCAGCATCTCCGACATCGCAAAACTGGCGCCGGCGCAAACACGCGGGCCGCCCGCGAAAGGCACATAGGCGAAGCGATGCCGCCCCGCCGAATTCCCGGCGCTGAAGCGCTCGGGATCGAAGCGGTCAGGGTCGGTCCAAAGGCGGCGGTGCCGGTGCACGACCCACGGCAGGATGGCGATGACCGAATTGCCCGCTACAGGGTGCCCGCACACCATGTCCGCCGCGACGGACTCGCGAAGGATGCCGGGAAACGGCGGGTAGATCCGCATGGTCTCGTCGATGACCTGCCGCGCGTAGGTCAGCTTCGGCACATCGGCCGCCTGCAGCGCGCGCCCCTCGAGCACGCGGTCGAGCTCGGCGTGAAGCTTTGTCTCGACCAAGGGATGGAGCGCGAGGAGATACCACACCCAAGTCAATGTACGAAGGGATGGAGCAATTCCGCCGGTTATGACGCTCGCGCACTCGTCGCGGATCTCCGTCCTGGTGAAGCGATCTCCGGTCTTGCGGTCCTGGGTGTGCGCGAGGCGCCAGATCAGGTCGTGGGGCCCGGAATATCCCGGATCCAGCCGCTCGTCGATCAGCGAGTAGAGAAGATCGTCGCAGGCGATGACCGACTCCTGCCGCTCGTTGCGCGGCCGGAACGGGTCGAACCATCGCGACACGGGCAGGAAATCGGCCAACTGCGGCTTCCGCGGAAACTTGGCGAGGCAGTCGAGCATCGTCACGGCTTCCGGATTGCCCCCGGTCACCACGTGATTCCACAGCTCGATCATCAGCCGCCCGATCCAATCCTCGGCATCGATCTCGCGTTCCAAATAATCGCGCGCGAGCTCATCGGCGCGCTTCTCGGTGAGCGCGATCATGGATGGAATGTCGGCCATGAAGGCGCGGTGATCGACGGTTGGCGCGGCGAGCCGGCGGTGCCGCCACCAGGTCTCGCCCTCGACCGCCAGCGAACCCGTGCCCAATCCCTCCTCGAACAGGCGGCGAATGCGCGCGACGCGCGGATAGTTGTCGAAATTATCGAGGAACACGCGCTTAATGCCCTCGGGTTCGCTGATGAAATAGACGCGCTGACCGAAATAGCGGCGCGCGACGAACAGCTCGTCGAAAAGCTCTTCATCGCACGCGGCAAGCGAATTGGTCGAAGCCGCCTTCAGCAGCGCAAAGGTCGAGAGCCGCCGCGCCGGCCGCGGCGGCATCGCCGGAACCGGCGCGCGTGCGGTTTCGTCGGGCGCGTAAATTGCTGACATCACAAGTCCCGGGATGAGCGGAAAGGGAAAAACGATACTGATACAATTTGCTTTCTCCGGCAAGACTACGCGCGCGGCCGCGGGCGGGATTGCGGCACCAGGTGTGCTATGGTGCGCCGGTGCGAAGGTTTCTCGTCGTCATCGCCACGGCATTGTCCGGCTGCGCCGCGTCGGGGCCGCCGCTCGTCGACATGACCGATATCGACCCGGTGGTCTATCAGCGCGATCTCGACCACTGCGAGGTGGTGGGCAATAGCAGCGACGCGGCCGGGCCGCTCCTTGCCGGCGCGGCCATAGGAATGTCGTTCGGCGCCGGATTGGGCGCGATGTTTGGCGCGGGGACGGCGCCGCTCGCGGCCTACACGACATCGGAAACGATCGGCACGGGCACCGGCGCGGTCGCGGGTGCCGCGGCCGGCGCCGCGGCGAATTCGCCGTCGGCGCAGAAATCAGACCCGGCCGGACGCCCGACCGTCGCACAGTGCCTGTCGGCGAAGGGCTACAAGGTGATCGGCGGCGGGTCCTAGCGGCCCTCGACCCAGGCAATGCGCAGCACGTTGGTGGCGCCGGGCGTGCCGAACGGAACGCCCGCGGTGACGACGATGCGGTCGCCGCTTGCGGCGAACCCTTCCTTGTTCGCGACCAGCGTCGCGCGTTGCACCATGTCGTTGAAATTGTGCACGTCGCGGCTGTGGACGCAGTGCAGGCCCCAGACGATCGCCAACCGCCGCGCCGTCTCGATCTTCGAGGTGAGCGCCAGCACCGGCACCTGCGGGCGCTCGCGCGCGGCGCGCACGGCGGTGGCGCCCGAGGTGGTGTAGGAGACGATTGCCGCGGCACCCACCGTTTCTGCCACGTCGCGCGCGGCATGCGAGATCGCGTCCGATGTCGTGTGCTCGGGCGTGCCGCTGTCGGCCTTGAGGCCGGCGAAATAGAGCGGATCGGCCTGCACGCGGCGGATGATGCGGTCCATCATGGTCACCGCCTCGACCGGCCAGGAACCGGCGGCGGTCTCGGCCGAGAGCATTACCGCATCGGCGCCTTCATACACCGCAGTCGCCACGTCGGACGCCTCGGCGCGCGTCGGCACCGGCGCGCGCACCATCGATTCGAGCATCTGCGTCGCCACCACCACCGGCTTGCCCAGGAGCCGGCAGGCGTGAATGATCTGGCGCTGCACCGGCGGCACGTCCTCGGGTGGCATTTCGACGCCAAGGTCGCCGCGCGCCACCATCGCCGAATCCGCGAGCTCGAGGATTTCGTGGAGCCGCCGGATCGCTGCCGGCTTCTCGAGCTTCACCAGGATCCCGGCGCGCCCGTTGATGAGCTTGCGCGCCTCGGCGACGTCGTCCGGCCGCTGCACGAACGAAAGCGCGATCCAGTCGGCGCCGAGATCGAGCGCGAAGGCGAGGTCGGCACGGTCCTTGGGCGTCAGAGCCGACAGCGGCAGCACCGCGTTTGGCACGTTGACGCCCTTGCGGTCGGACAGATCGCCGCCGGTGACGACCAGCGTCTCGGCGAAATCCTTGCCGCAGCTATCGACCTTGAGGCGGATGTTGCCGTCGTCGAGCAGAAGCTCGGTGCCGGGCTCGATCGCGGCGAAAATCTCCGGATGCGGCAAGGGCGCGCGGCGCGCGTCGCCCGGCGCCTTCGCCAGATCGAGGCGGAAGCGCTTGCCCGTCTCGAGCCTGACCTTGCCGTCCGCGAAGGTGCCGACGCGGAGCTTCGGGCCCTGCATGTCGGCCATCACGCCGATGGGGCGGCCTTGCTTCTTCTCGACGGCGCGGATCGCGTCGTAGCGGGCGCGATGCTCCTCGGGCTTGCCGTGGCTGAAATTCAAGCGGAACACATCGACGCCGGCGAGGAACAGCGTCTCGATCATCTCGGGCGAGGACGACGCGGGGCCGAGGGTCGCGACGATCTTGGCGCTCCTTTGCCGTCTCATCGGCTCCTCGTTCCTCCGCTCTCGACCAGTATGGCGCGAAAGTCGTTAACATTGGTCAAGGTCGGGCCGGTCACCACGAGATCGCCAAGGGCCGAGAACGCGCCCCATGCGTCGTTGTCGGCGAGATATGCCTTGAGGTCGAGACCGAGCGCTTTCGCGCGCGCGAGCGTATCGGGACCGCACAGCGCCCCGGCATTGTCCTCGCTACCGTCGATCCCGTCCGTGTCGCAGGCGATGGCGCGAACGCCGGAATGTGCGTCGAGCGCGAGCGCCAACGCCAGGATGAACTCGGAATTGGGTCCGCCGCGCCCCTTGCCGCGCACGGTCACGGTGGTCTCGCCGCCTGAGAGCAGCACCGCCGGAAGCGCAACCGCGCGCTCGCCGATGACGAGCCGCCCCGCTGCGGCCTGGCGCGCGATCCCGGACATGACTTTGGCCGCCTCGCGCGCCTCGCCCTCGATGCGGTCGCCAAGCACGACCGGCGTGAGACCCAACGCGCGCGCCGCGCCGGATGCGCCATCGAGCGATTGCTGCGGCGTCGCGACCAGTACATAGCGGCAGCGCGCGAACAACGGATCGCCGGGCTTCGGCGTTTCGTCCTCCGCCGCTTCGAGCCGCCGCGTCACCGAGGGCGGCGGCTTGATCCCGTACTGCGCCAGGATGGCGCGCGCCTCGGCGAAGGTCGAAGGGTCGGGCACGGTCGGGCCCGAGCCGATCACGGCCGGATCGTCGCCCGCCACGTCCGAGATCGCGAGCGTCACGACCGGCGCGGGTGTCGCGGCCGCGGCGAGCCGGCCGCCCTTGATCGCGGAGAGATGCTTGCGCACGCAATTGATCTCGCCGATCGAAGCGCCCGAGCGCAGCAGCAACTCGGTCACGGCGCGCTTGTCGTCGAGCGTGACGCCCGCGGCGGGCAGCGCCAACAGCGCCGACGCCCCGCCCGAGACGAGGCACAGCACGAGATCGTCGGGTCCGAGCCCGCGCACGCTTTCAAGGATGCGCCGGGCCGCGTTGGCGCCGGCGGCGTCCGGCACCGGGTGGCTCGCCTCCACAACCTCGATGCTGCGGCACGGCACGCCATGGCCATAGCGCGTGACGACGATGCCTTCCGCTTCCGGCCATTGGGCCTCAACCGCCCGCGCCATCGCCGCCGCGGCCTTGCCGGCGCCGACGACCACGGTGCGGCCCTTCGGGCGCGGCGGCAGGTGCGGCGGCACCGCGCGCGCCGGATCCGCCGCCGCGAGCGCCGCATCGAAGAGGCGCCGCAGCACGGTTTGTTGCGGGTCGCGCGTGCGATTCATTCTGCCACAAGATAGGATGGCACGGTGGCACGAAACAACCGGGCGACCCGCCGCCATGTCGCTGTCCCGCCTTCTCGCCGATGATCCGCCGCCGGTGCAGCACTGGCGCGAGGAAGGCGCCGCACCTGTGCTCCTCACCTGCGATCACGCGTCGAACCTCGTGCCGCGCGCGCTCGGCGGGCTCGGGCTTGGCGAGGCCGAGATGCGGCAGCACATCGCCTGGGACATCGGCGCCGCCAATGTGACACGGCGCCTGGCGGCGAGGCTCGACGCGCCGGCGATCCTCGCCGGTTTCTCCCGCCTCGTCATCGATTGCAACCGCGATCCCGACGACCGAAGCTCGATACCCGAGACGAGCGACGGCGTACCGATCCCGGGCAATCGCGGCCTTTCGCCGGCCGCGCGCGCGGCGCGGCGGACGGAGATCTTCGCGCCTTATCACGCTGCGGTTGCGCGCGCGATCGAGACGCGGCACGAACGCGGCACGGCGCCGGCGCTCGTCTCGATCCACAGCTTCACGCCGGTCATGGCCGGCAGGGCGCGGCCGTGGCATGTCGGTGTGCTCTGGGACAGCGATGCGCGCATTCCAGGTCCGCTCTTGGCGGCGCTCCGCGCCGATCCCGCTCTCGTCGTCGGCGATAACGAGCCCTATTCGGCGCGCGAGCCGCAAGGCTATACCGTGCGCCATCACGCGGTGGCGCGCGGCTTGCCGCATGTCGCAATCGAACTGCGCCAGGATCTGGTTGCGGACGAGGCGGGCGCCGCGCGCTGGGCCGACATCCTCGCAGCGGCGCTTGCGCCTATTCTCGCGCGCGCCGATCTCTACCGCGCCGGGGGCTAGACCGGGGCGGGGCGCGATCCCCATATCTAGGGTGAAGGAGAGAAGCGATGGACGACAAGACCCGCACCGAACTCGAGGCCGCGTCCTTCCGGCGCCTCGTCGAGCATCTGCGCGAACGCACCGACGTTCAGAATCTTGATCTCATGAACCTCGCCGGCTTCTGCCGCAACTGCCTCTCGCGCTGGTACCGCGAGGCGGCCGAGGCGCGCGGCATCGCGCTGCCCGATCCCGAGGCGCGCAAGATCGTCTACGGCATGCCGTACGAGGAGTGGAAGGCGAAGTACCAGAAGGAAGGACCGAAGCAGCCGGTCGAAGCGCACAAGCACTAGCCGACCCTCTGTCTTGCGCGGCGCGCGCGGCTCGTATAGGGTCGTTACCGTCCATGCGAGCACGCGACAAGAATGCCTCGGCCGGCGCCGTCGCCGGGGAGCGCCTCAAATCGTTCGTCGAGCGTATCGAGCGGCTCGAGGAAGAAAAGCGGGCGCTCGCCGAGGACATCAAGGAAGTCTATTCCGAGGCGAAGGGCGTGGGCTTCGACGTGAAGACCATCCGCCAGCTCGTGCGCCTGAGGAAAATGGACGAGGACGACCGCGACGAGCAGGAGGCGCTGCTCGACACCTACATGCGCGCGCTCGGCATGAAGCCCGAACGCACTCGCCGCGCCGCGGGATAGAAGCGGTTTACCGTCACCGGATCGGGTAGCGCAGCTCTTGCAAGATACCGTCGAGAGACTGCGCGCTGTCTCCGGCCAGTTCGCGTCGCGCGAAATCGTTGAGGGCGGTCTCGTGGACGATCATCGAGCGCGCCATCTCGCGCTCCTCGGGCGGGGCCGAGGCTTCGATGGCGCGGAATTTCTCGAGATATTGGTCGGTGATATGGATCATGTCCGCCATATGCTGCCGCCACGATTTCGACGCGTACGACTGCGCCAGCTCGGCGACAGTCGCCCGGACATCGTCTTGCGCGACCGAGAGCCCGAGGCGCGCGAGGAACGGGCGCAGCCGCGCCTTGGTCTCGGTTTCGAGCTGCAGGCAATTCACCCATTTGCGGCGGCGCTCTGGATCGCCTTCGAGCGCAGCGAAGCAGGCGAACACCGCCTCGCCGAGAACCTCGCCCTGGTAGAAGAACTCGTTCACTGCGCTCAAATATTCCGCGCGTGTCATGGTGCCTGCCTCCCTTGCGCGGGAAAATATATCACTAGCTCGCGGCGGCAGGATGTTTCGATTGGAGGAATGATGCCGGGTCTGATCGAGGCATTGCACGGCGACATCACGCGGCTCCCGGTCGATGCCATCGTCAATGCCGCGAACGAAACGCTCCTGGGCGGCGGCGGAGTCGATGGCGCGATCCATCGCGCCGCGGGACCCGGGCTTCTGGCCGAATGCCGCGCGTTAGGCGGCTGCCCCACCGGCGAGGCGCGCATCACCAAGGGCTACCGCCTCACGGCGCGTCACGTGATCCACGCGGTCGGACCGGTGTGGCGCGGCGGCGGCAACGGCGAGGAGCGGCTGCTGGCCGGCTGCTATCGCGCGAGCCTTGCACTCGCGGCCGTGCATGGCGTGCGCTCGATCGCATTTCCGGCGATTTCGACCGGCATCTACGGATTTCCGAAGGAGCGCGCGTCGCAAATCGCGGTGGGCGAGACGCGCGGCTTTCTTGCGAATGACCGCACGCTCGAGCGGGTGCTGTTCGTGTGCTTCGACGCCGAGACCTTGGCGCTCTACGAGCGCGCGTTAGGCCCCGGCTGATCAGTCGAGACGCTTTCCGTCAAGGTCCTTCGCCGCCTTGTCGCGCTCGCGGCGGATTTTCGCGCGCTCTTCCTTGGTGCGACCGCTCGCCGCGCGATTCTGCTCGGCGCGCCGTTCCTTTTCCGCGCGTTCGCGCTCCTTGCGGAAGCGGTTGAGATTGATCGGGTCGGCCATCGCGTACTCCGTACTCCGCGATTTTCCCGCGATGCTAGGGCGCGGCCTCGTTCGAGGGAAGCTCGCCGGCGCGATAGCAGTCGCGCACGAAGAGGCGCAGCGCGCTCGAAAGATTGCCGCCGCGGCCTGCGTCGATCGAGGCGACGAGCGCATTGAGCGACAGGCCCCGCGAGCGCGCGATCTGGCCGAGGTCGCGCCAGAACGGCTCCTCGAGCGACAGGCTCGTGCGGTGCCCGGCGATCATCACCGAGCGTTTTTTCGGCCCCTCGCTCACGCGCTGCCGATCATCGCCTCGGGGCGGACCCAGCGGTCGAAATCGGCCGCCGAGACATAGCCCAGCGCCAGCGCCGCCTCGCGCAGGCTCGTGCCCTCGTGGTGCGCCTTCTTCGCGATCTCGGCCGCCTTGTCGTAGCCGATTTTCGGCGACAGCGCGGTCACCAGCATGAGGGAGCGGGCGACGAGGTCGGCGATCCGGCCGCGGTCGGCCTCGATGCCGGCGACGCAGTTGTCGGCGAAGCTTACCGCCGCGTCGGCGATGAGGCGGAGGGATTGCAGCACGTTGGCGATGATGACGGGCTTCATCACGTTGAGCTCGAACTGGCCCTGGCTGCCGGCGATGGTGATGGTGACGTGGTTGCCCATGACCTGCGCCGCCACCATCGTGACGGCCTCGACCTGGGTCGGGTTGACCTTGCCGGGCATGATCGAGGAGCCGGGCTCGTTCTCCGGCAGGTGCAGCTCGCCGATGCCGCAGCGCGGGCCCGAGCCCATGAGGCGGATGTCGTTCGCGA
>Ga0335078_10016693_pt1 | contig 10900 bp, 11 predicted proteins | sample Lox_Sample_32_FD_206711 | JGI IMG/M metagenome (GOLD analysis project Ga0335078, IMG submission 206711) | Soil microbial communities from Loxahatchee National Wildlife Refuge, Florida, United States - Lox_Sample_3.2 | ecosystem: Environmental > Terrestrial > Soil > Wetlands | place: USA... | reverse complement strand
CCGAACTCGGCCAAGCCGGACGTTCCGCGCCTGCACTCGCCGTCAGCCCGCGCAAGGAACTACTCGTTCTCGATGCGCCGCAAACGCGCGTCCTTCGCTACAAGCTAAACTTCTGATACCTTTCCTCTGCGAAAGCAATTCGCGAGAGGAGCACCTCTTCATGCCGCTGCTGCTCACGGAAGCGGACGTAAAAGCCATTTTCACCATGCCGATGGCACTGGAGTGCGTCGAGGCTTCGTTTCGCCGTCTGGCGGACGGCACGGCCACGGTTCATCCGCGGCGGCGGCTGCGCATGGCCCCGAAGGGAGTCATGAATTATATGGCGGCTTCGGACACGGCCGGCGGTTACATGGGCCTGAAGATTTATACGGTTGCTCCGGGCGCCGTCCGCTTTCTTGTGCCGTTGTTCAGCTCGCAAAGCGGCGAATTGCTGGCATGGATCGAAGCGGACTATCTCGGACAGATGCGAACTGGCGCGGCTACCGGCGTCGCGAGTAAGGTGCTGGCTCGGCCGGACGCGCACACACTTGGCATGATCGGCACCGGATATCAGGCGCGAACACAGCTTGAAGCGGTGGCGACGGCGAAGAAGCTGGAGATGGCGCTTGTTTTTGGTCGCGATCAAGCGCGGCGCGAGAAATTTGCTAGTGAAATGAGCGCGAGGCTACGAATTCCCGTCGTGGCAGCGAAATCCGCAGAAGAAACAATCCGCAGCGCTGATATCGTGATCACCTCGACGACAGCAAGCAAGCCCGTGCTCGAAGGACGATGGCTCAAGCCGGGCACACACATCAACGCGATCGGCTCGAACTTTCCAGAGAAGCAGGAACTCGACGTGGAAGCGGTGGGCCGGTGCGACGTGATCGCGTCGGATTGCGTCGAGCAAGCCAAGATCGAAGCGGGCGATTTGATTCAGGCGTTTGGTGCGGACACGTCGCGCTGGAAGGGCGTCGTCGAAATGTCCGATATCATCGGCGGAAAAGTGCCGGGGCGGACGAACCAAAATCAGATCACGCTTTTCAAATCGGCCGGGATTGCGATTGAAGATGTCGTCTCAGCGGGCCGAATTTATGAAATTGCGAAAGAGCGCGGGATGGGACGCGACGTTCCGATGTGGCAGGAGAGTTCTTCGCCTCAGGCCTGAGGGCTGGCTCCGGGGCGGTTGCGCCGCAAGCGTTTGACCAGGGCTTGGTGAAGGCGCTCGCGCGTCGTGGGAGGAAGCGGGGCCGGTTCGGAGTTGCAGAAGATATCGATCGTCTGTTTCGTCGTGTCGACGACGATCCGGCAATCCTGGCACTTGCACAAGTGCTGTTCGATGGATTGTCGAAGCGTCGGATCGAGCGCTTCGTCCAGATAGTCCGCCAGCTCCCTGATAATTTCTCTACACTTCACGAGTTCGCCCCTCGCCGAAAGTATTGATTCAATCGCTGCCGCAATTTCAACCGCGCCCTCAGCAGCCGCGATTTCACAGCCGGGACCGAAAGTCCAAGCGCCTCGGCCGTTTCTTCCGTCGATAATTGTTCGATGTCTCGGAGTTGGAAAACGATTCGGAAGGGCGGGTCGAGTTCGCCGATCACCTTGTTAAGAATCCCGGAGAGTTCCGTCTGCTCGTAGCGCTCGATCGGGGACGGTCCCCAATCCTCGACGTCGCGCGGCATCATGTCCTCGCCGGTATCGATTTCCTCATCGAGCGAGACCACATTGTTCCGCCGCCTACGGAGCTTCATCAGAGCCTGATTGACCGCAATCCTGACGAGCCACGTATAGAACCGGGAATTGCCCTCGAAGTCGCCCAGATGCTCGTACGCCTTCAGGAACGCCTCCTGCATGGCGTCCTCCGCATCCTCGCGATTCTGGGTGATGTTTTGGGTCAAACGGAAAATCTTGCGTTCGTAACGGCCTACCAGTGTCTCAAAAGCGGATTCGTCCCCCGCCTTCGCTGCGGCGACAAGGACCGGCTCGTCCGCCTTAACGACCTGCGATGGCAGCGAATGTTGCTGGATTGGGTCCAATTTCGGAGAACTCATGGGGGATTTTTCCATAGGAAAGGGTAGCATAGCTTTTCCGGGCGTGCTGGCGGGAATGTATTATCATGGGCCTCGTGCCGGAGCAGGGGCCTCCGGTCGAGGCATTCCTGGCTCTTACTTCTTGTTCTCGACCGTCTCCGCGCCAACTGTCCGGCTCGACCAATCCACAGGGGAAATGGATGTAGCGCGATGAAGACGCTGCCCGATTATCTGCGCAAAGGCATGAAGATGATCCTGGTCGGCTCGAATCCGGGCGACCGATCTGCGCGCGTAGGGCACTACTATGCGGGACGAAACAATGCCTTCTGGCCGATGATGTACGAATCGGGCGTGATTCCCGAGCCGATCGGATACGAAGACGACCGCCGCATGGTCGAATTCGGCATTGGAATGACGGATCTCGTGAAGCGGCCCACTCGCGCCGTCGAAGAAATCGAGCGGCAGGAATTCGCCGAAGGGCGCGTGCTGCTGGCGCAAAAGCTCGAAGATCTTCGACCCAAGGTGATCGCTTTCAACGGCAAGATGGTCTACGAGAAATTTACGGGCCGCCCTTGCAAATTCGGATTACAGAAGGAACAACTCTACGGCGCGCATGTATTCGTTCTGCCCTCCACCAGTGCCCAAAACGCCGGCACGAGCCCCGGGGTGAAAAAGCGTTACTTCAAGAAACTGGCGGCCCTGCTAAAGAGCCTCAAGGATTAGTCGTTTTCCGCAGTTGTTGCGGGAGGTATGATTCCTCTATGGCGACGACTCCTACAACCGCGACTCCATTGATATTGGAAGAGCGCGCGGAAAGCGTCATGACCCTGCGCCTGAACCGCCCTGAGAAATTGAACGCCCTCGATCCCAAAATGTGCCACGACCTGGTTCACGCGCTCTTGCGAGCATCAGAGGATAAAACGGTACGAGCCGTGGTTCTCACCGGCGCCGGACGGGGGTTTTGCTCGGGCGGAGACATCAACTACATCTACGCAGCGCGAAAGAAGAAGTCCACACGCGAATTCCAGACGTTGCTTGATGTCGGCAAGGAACTGATTCTCGCGATTGCCACGATGCCCAAGCTCGTGATCGCGGCGGTGAATGGCGCGGCGGCCGGTGGCGGGATGAGCTTGGCGCTGGCATGCGACCTGCGCATCGCCTCCGATGAGGCGATGTTCAAGCAAGCATTTGCGCAGTTAGGTCTTTACCCGGACCTCGGCGCGACATTCTTTTTGCCGCGGTTCGTTGGGCTTTCGCGCGCCTCCGAGTACTTCTACACATCCGAGCGGCTGTCCGCTGAGGAAGCGCATCGCATCGGCATGGTCTACGCGACGTACCCGCACGATCAGTTCGAGGAAGAGGTGAAGAAATTCGCGAAGCAGATGGCAGCGGCGCCGCCGCTCGCATATCGCGACGTGAAGCGCACCATGATCAGCGACGCCCATCGACTCCTCGAGGAAGCCATCGAAGAAGAAAATCGTCTGCAGATACATTGTTTTCTTTCCGAAGATTGCGCCGAAGGGCTCTCCGCATTCCTCGAGAAGCGCGAGCCGCACTTCCGCGGCCACTAAATCTCCCGACCGTGACTGACGACATTTTTAACGACATCGAAATCTCTCCGCGCGCGGTGAAGCAAATGCTCGATCGCGGCGAGCGTTTTTTGTTTGTAGATGTGCGCGAGAAGTGGGAGCATGAGACTTCGCGGATCGAAGGCGCGCAGTTGATTTCGATGCGTGAGATCCGAGCGAGCCTGCCATTGCTATCGAAGGCTGCATCGGTCGTGCTGTTTTGCCACCACGGAATTCGGAGTCTCGACCTAGCGGCATGGCTGAGGCAGCAGGGGATTCGCGGGGCGAAGTCGATGTCCGGCGGCATCGCGCAGTGGGCAGCGGAAATCGACCCGCGCGTGCCGCAATATTAGGAGGTTCATTCGAATGGCACCAGCAAAAGCGAAAGCGACGGGCTCGGCCAAGAAGCGGGGGAAGGTCGCTGAGTTCATTCACAAGCCGAACTGCACCACGTGCAAGAAGGCTCGCAAGTTCCTGGAAAAGCGGGGATTTCAGCTCTACTTTCGCGACCTCGGCAAAAATCGGCTGAGCTCGACCGAGCTTGAGACGTTGATCGGGCGCCATGACTACACGGAGTTCCTCAACAGCCGCAACGAGCTGTTCCGCAAAAGGAAGATGAAGACCCATCCGCCCTCGAAGAAGGAAGCGATCAGCATGATGGCGAAGGAGCCTAATTTGATTCGTAGGCCGGTTGTCGTCGCAGGAGGACGGGTCGTCGTCGGCTTCGATGAAGAGGGCATGGCGAAGCTGTAGCCGCGTTTCTTCTCCGGGAAAACTTTCGCATGAATCTCCGCGACTGCATCGAAATTCGTCAGGGTGATCTCACCGAAATGGACGTCGATGCCATCGTGAACGCGGCCAACAACGATCTTCAGCTCGGCGGTGGCGTGGCGGGCGCGATCCGCCGCAAGGGCGGGCCAGAGATTCAAGCCGAGTGTGATCAGATCGGGACGATTCCGGTTGGCGGCGCCGCAATCACTGGCGGCGGAAAGCTCAAAGCGCGCCATGTGATTCACGCAGCGAGCATGCAGCTCGGCGGACGCACGTCCGCACACGCTTTGCGCAGCGCGACGGCACATTCTTTGCGAATCGCCTCGCAGGGCGGACTGAAATCAATCGCGTTTCCCGCCGTCGGCACTGGTATCGCAGGGTTTCCGGTGCGCGAATGCGCGGAAATCATGCTGCGCGAAACTGAAAAGCATTTCGAGCAGCCGACATCGCTTGAAAAGGTCCAATTCATTCTTTTCGATCAGGAAGCGCTCAAAGTATTCGAGGACACCTTCAAGGAATTGCTTGCCGGGAAGCTAGCCTAGTTCTGATTATTCTCATCGCGGCGCTTGAGCGTAGGGCTATCATCCGACGCGGAATTCTTCGCGGGAGTCGTGCCTTGCGCGGGATTGCCGCTTGCTGTTGCCGTAGCGGGGGCGGTATCGCCATTGTTGTTGTACGGCCTTTGTATGCAGCGCGCGGCTTCGGCCTGAGCTCCAGCCGTATCGTCCTTGAGGCGCGTCGCGACGTTGCATTCATTCACCGCGCGGACGCGCTGCCCGAGCAGATCGTAAATCCTGCCCATGTAGATGTGGCTCCAGACCTCGATCCACTTGGGGTCGAGATCGCCGCCTAGGGCCGCGCGAAACGCATTCGCCGACGATTGGTAGTTCTTTTGATAGAAGTACGCCTCGCCGGTGCGGAAATGCGCCAGTGAATTCGTGGGCTGAATGTCGAGCGCGTGCTGATATTCCTGAATCGCTTCGTAATAGCGGCCGAGCATGGCGAGCGCTTCGCCGCGCGCGATCGTCGCGCGAATGCGCAGCTTGGGGCTGGATTTCAGAAGCTGGTTATTCGGGTCGATGGTAATGCCGTTCGGTTTGGGGCGGCCAAAAGTTTCGAGCGTGAATTGCGTGGTCGTGCCGGTGACGAGTACTTTCTTGATCTCGGGATTTCCTTCGGTGTCGACTTTCACTTCCACGGGCATGCGGAACGTGTCGAGCGGCTGATGCACCTTGCCGATGATCTGAAAACCTTTTGGCGTCCGGTACGTGGTGTATTCCAACGTGAATTCGGGAACGCCCGTTGAGTTCAACCACTGGGAGAAAAACGAAAGCACGTTCACGGAGGGTTCGCCCTTCTTGACCGGTGGAACCTTTGTCGCCGCCAGTTTTTCGAAGGAATCGATCGAAGCCGTCTTGCCAGCGTGCTGCTTGTAGAACTCACGAAGCAGCGCATCGAAGCCGTCGTCGCCCAATTCGGCGCGCAGCATGTGGAAGACCATCGCGCCTTTATCGTCGACGATCGAGCGATAGCGATCCGAGTATGCCTGCACGCGATCGGCTTGCGAAATCGGCGCCGTCTGCTCGAACATCAGCGCGCCGACCGCGAAATCCTCGAGCGCACGATTCAGCGCCGCTACGCCGCCCGACTGCTCGGCGTACATTGCTTCGGTGTAGCGCGCGAGGCCATCGGTCACCCACACATCATCCGGCGTCGCCGGCAGGACGCGATCGCCCCACCACTGGCCCGCGGCAAGTTGCGTGAGCAGGCGATCATTCGATTTTGGAGTCCACTCGCGGTTGCTGATCAGCAAAAGCCCTGGCGCGGAGTATCCGTTCACCGAGCCATCCGGCAATTGCGCGATGGTGAGGGACGGTTGCGTCAAGCCCAGCGGACCGAAGGTGCTCGACAGATAGTTCATGATTTCGCCGAGTGCGGGCCCATAGGAGCTGACGGTTGAAACCTGGCTCGGAGGCGTATAGAAGGAGAACTGGTAGCCTTCGGTCGGCGCGTTGGTCAACTGCAGGCCGCCGGCCACGAACGATCCGACCGGCCCCGCCTGCGTGCAATGGAAAACATACGATGACTGGTTGCCCGAGCCGCCGACTCCTGGGCGCGCTACGGGTGGATCAGCTTTGCCCGTCCCCGCGACAGCAAAGGAATTGGGCACGATCACATTGAACGTGCCGGTGTAGCGATTCGATGGGTAATTGGTAAGCGGAAACCAGCGCGCGGGCAGCAGTAGGTACGCGGAATTCTTGTCGATGGAGGCGAAGCGCAGGCCTTTCGTCGGGCTATCTTCTTCGCTCGAAACGGGGCCGTTGTAATCGAAAGTGATCGTGACCTTCGTTCCCGGTGTGGCGGTACTCGGCAACGCGACGGTGAGAATCAGCGGCGAATTTCCATCGCGCGCGAAATTCAGATCTTTTCCGTCGGCAGATTTGACCGCAGTAAGCCGCAAATCGGGGTGCAGCTCGACGAGAACTGTCTTGGCCACCTGCTCGGCAACGAAATCGACCTTTGCTTGCGCCTGAATCGTCTGGTCGTCCGGGCGGACGATCACCTCTACGTCATAATTCGTCGCGCGAAAAGGATAGGGGCGCGGCGCCTGCGCGCCCGCGCATGTGGCCATGGCGAGCGAAATCGCGAAGCCTGCTACAAATCGTCGGTGGAAGCTGCGCAAAGGGGCCTTTCTCGCAGATACGGCAATTTTCGTCCCTTGTAGGATACCAGAATGGCCCGCGCAGTTGCCCGGCCCCGCGGCGCCTACAGCATCCCCGCGAAGATATCCGCGGCGCGCTCGATTGCCCCACCCGAACCGAGCTTCGCTCGAACCTCCCTGAGCCCAGCTTTCATCTCATCGGTCGCCTGCGCGGACTCGAGAAGGAAGCGCACCTGCTCGGCGACTGCTGCCGCCGTGAAATTGTCCTGAATCAGTTCCGGCACCACGCGCCTGCCTGCGACAAGATTCGCCATGCTGATGAAGGGTGTACGCAACATGGGCTTGACGATCGTGGCTGTCACTGGCGCGACACGATAGATCACGACCATGGGCGTGCCGAGCAACGCCGCTTCGATCGTGGCCGTTCCGCTGGCGACGATGGCGCAATCCGCAGCCGCAAGCGCGTCGTAGGCTTGCCCCTCGATTCGCTTGATTCGCAACCGTGGCCTATGGGCATCGGCTTCGGCGAAGATTTCTGGCGCGAGGCCCGGAGCGGCGACATGCAAAAACTGAATTCCGCCCGTCGCTTTCGTATCGCGGGCCAGCAGTTCGCAGGCATCCAGAATCCGCGAATAATGCTGAGCGATCTCGTTCCGCCGGCTGCCGGGCAGCAGGGTGACGATCAAGTCCTCGGGATTCAGCCCGTGCTGCGCGGCGAACTCATCGCGCGTCATGCTCGCATGGACCACATCCGCCAGCGGATGCCCCACGAAATCGCATGGCACACCCGCGTCGCGATAAATCTTCTCCTCGAATGGAAAGATCACCACCATATGATTCACGAGCCGCTTTACCACGCGCACGCGCCCTGCGCGCCACGCCCACACCTGTGGCCCGATGAAATAGCCGACGCGAATTCCATGCTTCTTTAGCCGACGCGCGACGCCCAGATGCGTCCCCGGCGAATCGATGAGAATGGCGAGCGATGCGCCCCGTTTCGCCGCTTCGCGGGCGAGCCGATTCTGCACGCTCACGACCGTGGGGATTTTGTGCAGCACTTCTGTGATCCCGACGACCGCGACTTCGTGATAGTCCGCGATGAGCTCCACGCCCGCCGCGGCCATGCGCGGGCCGCCCATGCCGAAAAGTTTCACGCCCGTGCGCTCGCCGAGGGCCGTCGCGAGCCGCGCACCATACATATCGCTCGACGCCTCGCCGGCGGAGATCAAAATGTCGGTCATTTAAGAATTCGCGGGAAACAGAGGAGCTGTACCGCGCATTGCGTCAGTCATCTGCGGGCATCGGTTGTGAGAATCCTCGAGCGATCGCGCCAGGCAGTGGCATGCCGACTTCCTGTTCTTTGTACTGCAGCTGATAGAGCCGGTAATAGATTCCGCGAAGGGCGAGCAATTCCTGGTGCGTGCCCTGTTCGCGCAACTTGCCTTTGTGGAATACGAGAATCCGATTTGCGTGCTGAATCGTGCTCAGCCGGTGCGCGATCACTACGGCGGTCCGCCCGGTCAGCAGGCGATCGAGAGCCTCGCGAATCATCAATTCCGTTTTCGTGTCGACGCTAGACGTCGCCTCGTCCAGGATCAAGAACTGCGGATTGTGCGCCAGGGCACGCGCAAAGCTCACGAGCTGGCGCTGGCCCACGGAAAGAGTTCCGCCGCGTTCCGTAACTGGGGTATCCAGGCCCTGCGCGAGCGACTCGATGAACGGCCCGAGCCCGACTTCCTTCAAGGCGCTTTCGCACGCGGCGCGATCGATCCATTCCGTGCCCAGTTTGACATTCGATTCGAGCGTGCCAGTGAAGAGGAACGGATCCTGCAGCACGATGCCGAACATCTTCCGTAGATCCTGCAAGTCCATTTGGCGAATGTCGACGCCATCGAGCAGAATCTGTCCGCGCTGAATGTCGTAGAAGCGCAGCAACAGCTGAATGATCGTGGTTTTGCCCGCGCCTGTGTGGCCCACAATCGCCAGCGTCTGTCCGGAGTCCACGCGGAACGAAACATCGCGCAGCACCCAGTCCTCGTCCCTCGGTTCCGCGCCGCCGTTGTAGGCAAACCACACATTGCGAAATTCGATTTCGCCGCGTGCCGCGGGCAGCGAATGTGGGCTCGAAGGCGATGTAATCGTGATGGGCTCATCGAGCAGCGTGAAAATGCGCTCGGATGCAGCCATGGCCTGCTGGAGGATGTTGAACTTGTCGCTCAAATCCTGAATGGGGCGAAAGAAGCGCACGGCCCACTGAATGAACGAAATCAGCATGCCGAGCGTGAACGTGGTCGCAGCGATCACGCGCATCCCGCCGGCCCAATAGAGCAGCGCTACGCCGGACATGCTCAAGAATTCGACGGCCGGGTAGAAATAGGCGAAGGCGTCAATCGCGTCCTTGTACGCCTCCATGTGAATGCGATTTAGCTCAGCGAATTGTGCTTCCGCCTTGCGCTCGCGATTGAAGAGCTGCACCACGGACATGCCGCTGATGTGCTCTTGAAGGAAGCCGTTGATACGCGCGATGGCTGTGCGGATACGGCGGTTCGCGTCTCGCACGTGATTGCGGAAGAAGTAGGTGACGAGGATCATCAAGGGCAGCGGCGACAGCGTCACCAATCCCAGGTACGGCCTCCAGGCGATCAGCACAATCGCGAGGCCAAAGATGAAGACGAAATCGTTGAGCATTGCTGCCACGCCCGTGGCGAAGAGGTCGTTCAGCGCATCGACATCGGTGGTACATCGCGTCACCAGGCGCCCGACCGGGCTGTGATCGAAGAAACGCATTGGCAAGCGCTGCAGATGCTCGAAGATTTCTTTGCGCAGGTCGTACATCGTCTGTTGGCCGACCCACTGCATGATCCGCATCTGCAAATATTGGAGCCCGAAACTCGCCAGGATCGAGCCGAGATACAACAAGACGATCACGGTGAGACCGTAGACAGCGAGATGGCGCTCCATTCGCCCATCCATGCCAGGAATCACATAGCGATCGATGCCGCGCCCAAAGAGATACGGCCCGAGAATATCCATTCCCGCCACCGTAAAACTCATCGCGACGGCGATGATCACCGGCCACTTGTACGGGCGCAGGTACTTCGTCAGCCGGTGCGTCAGCCGCGTGTCGTACAGTTTTCCGAGCTTCTCTTCGTCGCGAAAATCGCTCATTCGCGTGCCAGCTCTTCCTCAAGCAACTGCTTTTGGTGCAGATCGGCGTAGTAGCCGCCCAGTGCCAGGAGTTCCTCGTGCGTGCCGCGCTCGGTAATTCGGCCGTCGCGCAAGACGATGATCTGATCCGCCTCTTTCACCGTGGAAATGCGGTGCGCAACCAGAATCGTCGTGCGGCCGCGAATCACTTTGCTTAGCCCGCGCAAAATCCGCTCTTCGGTTTCGGTATCGACGCTCGAGAGGGAATCGTCGAGAATCAGGATGCGCGGATGGCGCGCGATTGCGCGTGCAAGCGATGTTCGTTGCTTCTGCCCGCCGGAAAGCGTGACGCCGCGCTCGCCGACCATCGTGGCGTAGCGCAGGGGGAACGTCTCGATATCGCCGGAGATACACGCGATATCGGCGGCGGTGCAGATAGTCTCTTCGCTCGATTCCTCAAGCCCGAAAGCGATGTTTTCGCCCAGCGTTTCGCTGAACAGGAAAGTGTCTTGCGGCACGTATCCAATCGCGTGCCGGATTTCAGCCAGCGGATAATCGCGAATCGACCGCCCGTCGATCAAAACCGATCCTCTGGGCGCATCCCAGAGCCGCGCAATCAGGGAAGCCAGCGTCGACTTACCGCTGCCGGTGGGCCCGATGATCGCCAAGGTTGAGCCCGCCGGAACGTGCAGGTTTATGTCGTGCAAAACCTCGGGATTCGGGGCTGCGCCGAGGCTGCTCGGATA
>Ga0335078_10016692_pt1 | contig 10900 bp, 7 predicted proteins | sample Lox_Sample_32_FD_206711 | JGI IMG/M metagenome (GOLD analysis project Ga0335078, IMG submission 206711) | Soil microbial communities from Loxahatchee National Wildlife Refuge, Florida, United States - Lox_Sample_3.2 | ecosystem: Environmental > Terrestrial > Soil > Wetlands | place: USA: Florida... | reverse complement strand
TGCCGTCGGGGCCGGTGAGGGTCACGCACCACCGGGTGCGCGGGTGCGCCGCCGCGGCGGCGGTAACGATCTGAGTCTCTTCGCGGTCCAGCAGGCCCCAGGCGCCGGCCTGGGCGGGCGTAGCGGAGAAGCCGAGGAACGTGCCGGCCGGGACCAGCAGGTTGACTAGGGCGGGGACGGGTGCCGGCCTGCCCAGGCGGGCAGTACGGCTGTCGTGCTCGCCGCCCGGGCCCGGGTACTCGAGTGGGCCTGCGGGCGACGGCCAGGAAGACGGTGCGGGCGGCTGGTCAGGTGACGGACCGGAAGGTGAGCCGGGCGGCCTGTCAGGCGCGGGCGCGGGCGGGATCCGGTCGAGGGGATCGCGTCCCTGGGTCAGGTCGGTCAGCGCGAGGGCACGCAGCCGGTCCAGGCTGCCGGCTATCCCGCGCTGGCGCAGCCGGGCCGCGATGGCGTCGAGGTAGGCCTTGGACGCCAGCACGTCGGCGGTGTCCAGTTCCCGCCCGGCAAGGGATGCGTTGCCGGAGGCCTCGCGGCGGGCCTCGACTCGCTGCCCGTCCCGCTTGGCGCGCTCCCTGCGGGCCCTGGCTCCTTCGGGGTTGAGCTTCTTTTCCAGGGCGTCGGCCTTGCGGGCCAGCTGCTCGGTCCGCAGGTCCGGCGCCGCCTCCGCGAGGACCGCGTCCGCACGGGCGGCGTCGGCGGGGGTGAGGCTGCGAGTGTACATCGCGATCCACCCGGCCCGGCCGGCATCGATCGGCCCGGCTGCCATCCCAGCGAGAGTCCGCGGGAGACGGGCGACAAGGTCGACGGCGTCATCGATCAGGTGCCCGGCCTCCGCCCGGGTGACGGTTAGCTCGATGGACAGCTCCTCGCCGGGGAACCCCCCTGCCGCGCACCCGGCAGGAACGCCGCGCCGCAGCGCGGCTTCGAACGCGGCCCGGCGGCGGCGCCCGAACTCGGCGGCGAGCACCACCTGCTTGTACTGCTCCCGCGCGATCTGCCGCTGAGTCGCCCGAAGCGCCCCGACGATCTCGTCATCGGACAGGCGGCACGCGTCGCCGGCGGCCTGCTCGGTGAGCTCGGCGAGCAGCGGGCAAGGCGGTAGCACGTCGGCCGCGCAGTCCTGGGCGAAGCCCGGCCCTGCCGGGTCCCATTCCGGGTCATCGGGCTCGGGATCCCACGGCTCCAGGTCTTCCGGGTCGCACGCCTCCGCTGTCCACGCGCCGGGCGCTTCGTCAGGGTCGCGGCCCGCGGCGATCTCCCGTTCCACCCACGCCGTGTACTCCGCCCCATCCGGATCCGGATCGGGGTCCGGGCCTGCGGTGCCGTCCGGGAGCGGGCCGCGGCCGCGGCGCACTGCGCGGTTGTCCATCTGTCGGCCCTCCTTCCAGGGCGACATGACGCTGAAGCCTAATCTACGAACATCTTATCGAGCATGTCAGACATTCCAGCGATGCCACACGGCTACAAAGGACTGATTTCCAAGATCTTTTCGAGAACTTGATCGCCACGGGAGCGGCGCGCACTAGGCGAGCAGCTTCACAAGCGCGACGGTGCCGACGCAGATGATCGCCGCGCGGAGCGCCCACGGAGGCAGCTTCCGCCCGATCCGCGCGCCGAGCTGGCCGCCGAGGATCGAGCCGGCCGCGATCAGCCCCGCCGCGCCCCAGTCGACGTGTGTCGCGCAGATGAAGACCACGGCCGCGACCCCGTTGACCAGGCCCGCGAGGACGTTCTTGACCGCGTTGATCCGCTGCATGCTGTCGGTGAACGCCACGCCCATCAGCCCGAGCAGCAGCACCCCCTGAGCCGCGCCGAAGTACCCGCCGTACACCCCGGACGCGAACACGAGCACCCACAGCACAGGACCGCCGACCTGCAGGGCGGCCTGCGGGCTCACCGGGCGGATCACGCCTACCGCGCCCGTTCGCACCGCGGCGCCGACCGCGACGCCAGGCCCAACCGGCCCGTCCCCGGCATCCCCGGCATCCCCGGCATCCCCGGCATCCCCGGCATCCCCGGCATCCCCGGCATCCTCTGCTCCCCCGGTCGGTGCCGCCGCCCGCGCCCGCTGCCTGGCCGCCACCCAGGCGGCAAGCCGGGGCTGGAACACCACCATGACCAGGGCGATCCCGATCAGCGCGGGAACGATCGCCTTGAACGCCCCGGCGGGCAGCACGAGCAGCAGGATGGCGCCGGCCAGCCCGCCGCACAGCGAGGCGGTACCGAGCCGGAGCACCCGCCGCCGCTGCCCGGCCAACTCGGCCCGGTACCCGTGCGCACCGGAGAAGCCACCGGGCACCAGCCCGACGTTGTTCGACACGTTCGCGAGCACGGGCGGGTAACCGAACGCCAGCAGGGTCGGGAACGTGATCAGCGTCCCGGAGCCGACCACGGTGTTGATCGTGCCCGCTGCCAGGCCGGCCGCGAAGATGGCGAGGGCTTGCAGCAGGTCATGGGACACATTTCCACGCTAATGCCGCAGGCCGTTCCCGCCATCACCGGCGGGATGTGAGAACGGTCTCAGCGAGGCGAGCGGCGAGGCCGCGGCGTAAGCGCGGCGATCAGGCGCTGCCCGCGGGGAGCAGGCCGGGCAGCGGCGCCGCGGGGCGCCGCGCGACGTCGAGCACGAACCGCCGGACAAGGCCGTGCGCTCGCGCCGCCGCCCCGTCCGCGAGCACCCGAGCCTGCTCGATGAGCGCGGCGGGGTCGATGCCGGCCTCCGCGTGCTGCGTCGCGTCGCCCACCCGTAGCCATGCGTCGAGCACGGCCTCGTTCACCTCGGGATGGAACTGCACGCCCAGGGTCCGCCCGGTCACGAACGCCTGGTTGGCCGCCGCCGAGCGCGCGATCACCGGGACGCCGGCGGGCACGGTGAACCGGTCGAAGTGCCACTCAAGCCACGGACCGTAGTCGATAAGCGCGGGCTCGTCCGACGCCACGGACATCCAGCCGACCTCGGGGATCGGCGCGCGGGATACCGTGCCGCCAAGCGCTGCGGCGAGCAGCTGCCCGCCAAAGCAGATGCCGAGGACCGGCACGCCCAGCGAGATCAGCGCCCGCGCGTAGCCGATCTCCTCGGCGATCCACGGGAGCTTGTCCGCGTCGCACACCGACCACACCGCCCCGAAGAAGGCCACGGCGTCGTACCCGGTCACCGCGGGGAACGTCGCCGTGACGTCGGGCGAGTCGTACCGGTCCGCGGGGACGACCGTCGTCTCGGACACGTCCCAGCCCGCGGCGGCGAAACCGTCGCCGATCAGCCCGCCAGGCGAATAATGATCCTGCTTAACGAAGAGAACCCGCACCAGGTGAGCATATCTGCCCGCCACAGGGCTCAGCGGTCGTCGAAGATCTTGTCCCGCAGCCCGAACAGCGGGAACAGCCGCACCGCGTCAAGGAAGAAGGTCAGCCTGCTGAACTTGCCGCCGCTGACCTCGTGCACCTGCAGCCCCCACGGCGCGAACCCGCCGTGCTCGGGATCGGGCTTGTACTGCCCCCAGGCGGTCACGCCGTTGGCCCGCACCGGCACAAGCAGCGACCCGGCGCACGCGCTCGGCCCCGGCTGCACCATCCAGGTGACGATGTCCTGCGCACCGGAGATCCACATCTCGAAAGGGGGCATGGTCTGCAGCGCGTCCTCGCGCAGCAGCGCGACGAGCGCCCTTACGTCGTAGCGCTGGAACGCGTCCACGTACCTGGCGAGCAGTTCCGCGTTCTCCGGTTCCACCTCGGCCGGCCGCTGGTGCTCGGGCAGCGCCGCGAGCGCGGTTCGCGCCCGCTGCAGCGCGCTGTTCACCGAGGCGACGGTCGACTCGAGGATCACGGCCGAGTCGGCCGCGGGCATGCGCAGCACCTCACACAGGATCAGCGCCGCGCGCTGCCGCGGCGGCAGGTGCTGCAGCGCCGTCACGAAGGCGAGCCGCACCGAGTCACGCACCGCCGCGATCTCCGCCGGGTCGCCGTGCTCGGGCACCACCCGCGCGTCGGGTATCGGCGTCACCCACAGGTCCTCGGCGGGCCACGGCCGCAGGTGCGACTCCACGGGGGGAGAGGCGGGCCCCAGGTCCATCGGCAGCGCCCGCCGCTTCTCGCCGCGCAGCGCGTCGAGGCAGACGTTCGTGGCGATCCGGTACAGCCAGGACCGCATCGAGGACCGCCCCTCGAACCCCTCGGCGCCCTTCCACGCCCGCAGCATCGTCTCCTGGACCGCGTCGTCCGCCTCGAAGGCCGACCCGAGCATCCGGTAGCAGTACCCGGTCAGCTCCCGTCGGTAGGCCTCGGGGTCTTCGGTGGTTGCTGTCGCCGTCACAGCACCCCACTGTAGGGGGTGCCTATGACATTTTCCCGAACGAATGCGGCTTCCCAGGCGCGCGACAGTGATAACGGCGAGAGCTAAGCGTCCGCCGTCCCCGGCGTTGCGGGTTCCGTCCAGCTCACCGGGTCGGCGTGTCAGGCGCTTTGCCGCCGCACCAGCTCGGTCGGCAGGATCACCGCCGACGGCTGGCCGCCGTCGATCGCGGCGAGCAGCAGCCGGACCATCTCGCTGCTGATCCGTGGGTACGGCTGCCTGATCGTGGTCAGCGCGGGCCGGGCGGCGACCGCGGCAGACGAGTCGTCGAACCCGCCGATGGCCACGTCTTCCGGCACCCGGCGGCCTGCCCGGCGCAGCGCGTTCAGCGCACCGACCGCCATCACGTCCGACGCGGCGAACACGGCGTCCAGGTCGGGCCGCCGCTCGAGCAGCTTGGTCATCGCCCGCTCGCCGGAATCCTGGGTGTAGTCGCCCTCCTCGACGAGGGACTCGTCGAACGGCCCGCCGATCACGTCCCTGTACCCCTCAAGCCGGCCGCGCCCGCCCGAGGTGTCCAGCGGCCCGGTGATGGTGGCGATCCTGGTCCGGCCGGCCAGGCGCAGGTACTCCACCATGGTGCGCGCGCCGCCGCGCTCGTCGGCCGCCACGTAGGAGACCTTCGACTCGAAGCCGAGCGGCGCGCCGCAGGCGACGCAGGGCACGCCCGCCGCGCCGAGCAGGCCGAGCAGCGGGTCGCCGGCGTGCGCCGACACAAGCAGCGCGCCGTCCACGTGACCCGCCGCGAGGAAGCGGGTGATCCTTGCGCGCTCCGAGTGGGACGCGGCGATGCAGACGAACAGCCCGATGTCGTGCTCGGCGAGCGCCTGCGTGCAGCCGCGCAGCAGCACCGCGAAGTTCGGGTCGGCGAACAGCCGCTCGGCCGGCTCGGACAAGATGAACGCGACCGACTCAGAGCGCTGGGTCACCAGCGACCTGGCGTGCTGGTTGACCACATAGCCGGTCTTCTTGATCGCACGGTTCACCGCGTCCAGGGTGGCGGGCGACACGTAGTGCCCGCCGTTCAGTACCCGGGACACGGTGCCGCGGGAGACGCCCGCCTCCGCCGCCACGTGCTCGATCGTGGGACGCCGCCTAACGTTCATACCTATAGTGAACCCTTTTCCTCCTGCTGATCGGGCCAGTAAACACCGGGCGCGGCGGTCAGGGCGAAAGGGGTTCATGTTTACAGCCAGCTCGTCACTGCTTCACCGCTCCGGACGCGAGGTCGGTGCGCCAGTACCGCTGCAGCGCGAGGAACAAGATGATCAGCGGGACGATCGAAAGCAGCGATCCGGTGACCACAAGGCTGTACAGCGCGGGCGCGGACGAACCGCGGTTGAGCAGCGTGTACAGGCCGACGGTGAGCGGGAACTTGTTCTCGTCGCTGAGCATGATGAACGGCAGCAGGAAGTTGTTCCACACCGCGACGAACTGGAACAGGAAGATCGTCACGAGGCCCGGCGTCATCATCGGCACCGCGATGCGCGCGAACAGCCTGCCCTCCGGGCAGCCGTCCACCCGGGCCGACTCGATCACCTCATCGGGCACGGCGGCGCTGGCGTAGATCCTTGCCAGGTAGATTCCGTACGGTGACAAGATCGACGGCAGCAGCACCGACCAGTAGCTGTTGGTCAGGCTGAACTTGGCGAGCAGCAGGTACTGCGGAAGCGCCAGGACCACCGGCGGCACGAGCACCCCGGCGAGCAGCAGGTTGAAAAGCAGCGCCCGGCCACGGAACTCGAACTTGGCCAGGGCATAGCCGGCCATCGCGGAGACCGCGGTGGACAGCAGCGCGCCGCCGCCCGCGTAGAGCGCGGTGTTGAGCATCCAGTGCCAGAAGACGCCGCCCGCGTAGGAGGAGAGCCCCCGGATGTTCGACCACAGCGACCCGTTGGGCGCGAGGGTGAACGTGTTGAACAGCTGCGCGTCGTTCTTGGTCGACGCGATCAGCACCCAGGCGACGGGCAGCAGGCAGTACACCGCGCCGAGCAGCAGGATGACGGTGGGGACGACCGCGGTCCGCCGTTCCCGGCTACCGCGCCCGCCACGGCCGGCTCGCCGGCCGCCCGCGCGGCGCGTGTCGGACGGCGCCCCGGTGAGCGCGCCCGCGGTCCGTGTCAGCGCCATGGCGGCCTCACCGTCCCTGGAAGACGCGCCGGCTGCTCACCCGGAGCAGGAGGAACGAGCCGGCGAACATGACCACGGCGATGATCACAGAAAGCGCGGCGGCCTGGTAGCTGTCGTTGTCGTTGAACGCCAGGTCGTAGACGCGCATCAGCGGCATCCAGTCCGGCGAGATCGTGTTGGTGAGCGGCGCGAGTGTCTGCGGCTCGTTGAACACCTGCAGGGTGGCGATGAGCGAGAACACCCCGGTGAGCACCAGGGCGGGTGCGATCATCGGGATCTTGATGCGCAGCGCGACCTGCGGCTGCGAGGCCCCGTCGATCCGCGCCGCCTCGTACAGCTCGGACGGCACCGAGCGCAGCGCCGTGTACATGACGATCATGTTGAACCCGGTGCCGCCCCACACGCCGATGTTCGCCACAGACAGCAGCGCCACGTGCGTGGTGAACAGGTTGGGCATGGACAGCCCCACCGTGGCGAGTATGGCCGGGAACGGCGACACGGTGGGCAGGTAAAGGAAGCCCCACAGCAGCGAGGCGATGACCGTAGGCACGGCGTAGGGCAGGAAGATCGCCAGCCGGCTGAACCGCTGGAAGCGCACCCGCGCCGCGTCGAGTAGCAGCGCGAACAGCAGGGCGAGACCGAGCATCACCGGGACAAGGATCAGGCTGTAGACGACAACCCGCGCGACGGAAGAGAGGAACGCACCGTCCGTTAGGGCGGCTTGGTAGTTCGACAGCCCGGCGAACACCTGCCGCCGCGCGCCCGCGCCCAGCCCAAGCCCGGAGACCTGGGTCTTCTCCACCGACAGGTACAGGGTGTAGCCGATCGGGATGAGCAGCATCAGCGCGTAAAGCACGACGGCGGGTGCGACGAAGGCGTACGGCGCCACGCGTGGCGCCGTACGCTGCTGCGGGTGCTTCACGTCAGCCGGCCGCGACCGTGAAGCCGCTCTTCTTCATGTCGTTCACCACGGCCGACTGCACCGCCGTCAGCGGAGTGAGGAACGACCCCTTGCTCGTGGCGGCGCTGCCGAACGCGGTGGTGAACTCGCTGTAGGCGACATTCACGTCCGGGCCCCAGGTGACCTGGGCGGCCGCGGCCGCGTACTGCTTCGCGAGGGTCCAGAAGTTCGGCTGGTTGCTGAAGTAAGACGGCGCCGTCGACAGCGCGGCCTCCGCGGCGGTGTCCGCCGGGTAGATGCCGCCGTCGGACACCAGGGCGGCGGTGGCCGTCGGGTCGGTGTTCAGCCAGGCGGCGAACTGCGCGGCTGCCTGCTGGTTCTTGGACGCGGCCAGGACCGCGGTGGACGAGCCGCCCCAGTTGCCGACCACGTTACCGCCCGCGGTCCACTGCGGCAGCTCGGTCATCTCCCACTTGCCCGCGCCGGACGGCGCCGTGGTCGGGAAGTCACCGGGCGCCCAGACGTCGGATACCCAGGCGATGTACTTGCCGTCGTTCATCCCCTTGTTCCAGGCGGCGGTCCACTGCGGCTGGTTGTCCACGCCGCCGGCGGCAACCAGGCCCTGCCAGAACGAGGCGACCTTCTGGCTCGCGGCGTCGTCGATGCCGACGGTCCAGGTGCTGCCTGATGCGGACCACCATTGCGCGCCCGCCTGCTGCGTCAGGCCGGCGAACTCACCGGGGTCGACGGCAGAGAACGAGCCGAGGAACACGCCGGGGGCCTCGGCGTGCAGCTTCGTGGCGTCCGCGGCGAACTGCGCCCAGGTCGTTGGCACGGTGAGCCCGTACTTCGTGAAGAGGTCGGCGCGGTAGAACAGCGCCATCGGCGCGGCGTCCTGCGGTATGGCGTACACGCTGCTTGTCCCGAGCGTCACCTGGTTCCAGTTGCCCGCGGGGAAGTCGCTCTTCAGGTTGCCGTCGTACTTCGCGATGTCGGCCAGGTAGTTGTTGGAGACGAGCGTCGGCAGCACCTGGTACTCGACCTGCGCGAGGTCCGGCGGGTTGCCCGCCTTCGCGGCGGTGAGCAGCTTGGTGAGCTCGGCGTCACCGCCCGCCTGCACCTGCACCTGCACCTGGATGTCCGGGTGCGCCTTGTTCCATATCGCGACGACCTTGTCCATGTTGGGCACCCAGGTCCAGAAGGTCAGCGTGACCTTCTGCCCGGACGCGGACGACGGGCCGGCCACGGACGTGCTGTTCGGCGTGCCGGACGCCGGGGGAGCCGAGCTGCCCGACGAGGAGCAGCCCGCGGCGGAAAGTACCGCGAGCACAGTGATGGCAAGCACGCGGCTCGCCAGCGCTGTGTTCCAGAACGCTGGGTTCCAAAACACGGGGCCGGCGGTCCCGGCGGCGCGTCTGCGCCGCCGGTGGGGTGTTGACTTCATGGTCCCTCCGCGGTGAGAGATCGCAGGTGATTATGCGCTTGGGTCCCGGTCGCCCGCAATCGGCGCGGACGCCGGATCATGTCTGTGAACGCTCCCAGAGTCGACCCGTCATATTGACTTGTCAAGGGATGGAAATCACTGGTTTTATTCAGGTATTCGCCTGGGAGCGATCCCAGACATTCACCCTGGAAGAACGCGGAGTTTGCCATGCATTCACGCTGGCCACGACTGGAGCGGCTCGGCTACGGCGGGGACTACAACCCCGAGCAGTGGCCGCAGGAGGTGTGGGAGGAGGACGTGGCGCTGATGCGCGAGGCCGGCGTCACGCTGGTCTCCGTCGGGATCTTCTCCTGGGGCATGCTCGAGCCGCGGCCGGGTCAGTACGAGTTCGGCTGGCTTGACCGGGTGCTCGGCCTGCTGCACGCCGCGGGGATCGCCGTCGACCTGGCGACGCCGACGGCGGCGCCGCCGCCCTGGTTCCTGCGCAGGCACCCGGAGGCCCGCCCGGTCACCCGCGACGGTCTTGTGCTCGGCGGGGGCTCGCGGCAGGCCTACTGCCCGTCGTCGTCGGCCTACGCCGCGGCCGCGGCCGGGATCACCAGCGAGCTCGCGCGCCGCTACGGGTCGCATCCCGCCGTCGTGCTCTGGCACGTCAACAACGAGTACGGTGCACCCACGGGCGAATGCTACTGCGCGGTCTCCGCCGCCGCGTTCCGTGACTGGCTGCGCGACCGGTACGGCGACCTGGACACGCTGAACGAGCACTGGGGCGCCGGCTTCTGGTCGCAGCGGCACGGCGACTGGGACGAGATCGACGCGCCGCGCACCTCCACCACCGTGGTGAACCCCGCGCAGCGGCTCGACTTCGCGCGGTTCAGCTCCGACGCGCTGCTCCGCTGCTTCCGCCGCGAGCGCGACATCCTGCGCGAGCTGTCGCCCGGCATCCCTGTCACCACCAACTTCATGGCCACCAACTGCAAGAGCACCGACTACTGGCGGTGGGCGCCGGAGGTCGACGTGATCTCCAACGACAACTACCTGCTTGCGGAGAAGGCGGACGGCTACCTGGACCTGTCAATGTCGGCCGACATGACCAGGTCGCTGGCCGGCGGCGGCCCGTGGCTGCTGATGGAGCACTCGACGAGCGCGGTGAACTGGCACCCGCGGAACATCGCCAAGCGCCCGGGCGAGATGCGCCGCAACTCGCTCGCCCACCTGGCGCGGGGCGCGGACGGGCTGCTGTTCTTCCAGTGGCGGGCCAGCCGGATCGGCGCGGAGAAACACCACTCGGCGATGCTACCGCAGGGCGGCACCGACACGCGGGTCTGGCGCGAGGTCACCGCGCTCGGCGCCGAGCTCGCCTCCCTGGGCGCGCTGCGTGGCACCGTGGTTGAGCCGGACCTGGCCCTGGCGTGGGACTGGGAGTCGTGGTGGGCGCACGAGCTCGAATGGCGGCCCAGCGTCGACCTCGGCTACCTGGACCAGGTCCGGGCCTGGTACGAGGCGTCCTTCCGGGCCGGCCTGACCGCCGACTTCGCCCACCCGGAGGCCGACCTGAGCCGGTACCGCCTGGTCATCGTGCCGTCGCTGTACCTCGTCACCGAGCGGGCCGCGGCGAACCTGCGCCGCTACGTCGAGGCGGGCGGCACGCTCGTCGCCTGCTGCTTCTCCGGCATCGTGGACGAGCGCGACCGGGTGTACCCGGGCCCCTACCCGGGAGCGCTGCGCGACGTCCTCGGCCTGACCGTGGAGGAGTGGCTGCCGCTGCGCACCGGCGAGCGCGTCACGCTGACCTGGCAGGAGCCGGGCATTCCGGCGCTTGCCGACGCCTTGCCTGCCACCATTGGCGCCGTCCCTGCGCGCCCCGCCGTCCCTGCGCGCCCCGCCGTCCCTGCGCGCCCCGCCGTCCCTGCCCGCCCCGCCGTCCCTGCCCGCCCCGCCGTCCCTGCGCGCCCCGCCGCCACCGGTCCCGTGGGCGGCACCGCCGACGTGTGGACCGAGGCCGTGATTCTGGCCGGCGCCAAGCCAGTCGCCTGGTACGCCGACGGCCCGGCGGCGGGCGGCCCGGCCATCACCC
>Ga0335078_10016691_pt1 | contig 10901 bp, 6 predicted proteins | sample Lox_Sample_32_FD_206711 | JGI IMG/M metagenome (GOLD analysis project Ga0335078, IMG submission 206711) | Soil microbial communities from Loxahatchee National Wildlife Refuge, Florida, United States - Lox_Sample_3.2 | ecosystem: Environmental > Terrestrial > Soil > Wetlands | place: USA: Florida... | reverse complement strand
CCTATTGGCTGCCGATGGTGATCTCGGTGCATCAAATCCAAGACCGCCTGGGCGGGATCCCGATTCTGGTCACCTGGTGAAGCCTTTGCAATACGGGCCTCGTGTTCAGGCCCGCGGCCGATGGCAAGCAATTTACCTTTACGGTTACCGGACTTCACGGCATGAACCTTGTTCTGAAGGACCGGCAAACCGGCACAAGCTGGCAACAGGCCACTGGAGAAGCTTTTGCCGGCCCCCTAAAGGGAAGCCGACTGCCCCTGGTGCCCTTTGAGATCACGTCCTGGGGAAAGTGGAAGGAGAAGCACCCCGATACCTCCGCCCTTCGGCCCGAGCCCGGCGACGAAGAGCGGTACTCCTCTGACGAGGAGCGCTACTCCTCTATTATGCAGCTAGTGCTCACCCAGCGCATTTGGCAGATACAGCCTGCGCCGGACGCTCTTCGCGGGGATCCGCGCCTCCTACCGCACAAGTTAATCATCGGACTCGAAGTGGGCGACGCTCAACGCGCGTACCCGGTTGAGCTTATTCATAAGGCTGTCGTCATCGACGATAAGGTTGGAACGTCGCCTGTGCTGATCATCTACGAACCCTCGACGGACACCATCACCGCTTTCTCCCGGCTGGTCAAGGGGCGCACGCTTGAATTCAAACTCAGTGGCAAGAGAGAAGTGACCGACTCCGCAACGGGTTCCGCATGGAACTCTGAAGGTTTATGCGTCCGCGGCGCGCTGAAAGGCTTCAACCTGAACCGGCTCACACCCTTCCTTTCCTTCTGGTTCGCGTGGGCGGAGTTCCATCCCGCCACCTCCGTGTACCAGCCCTCAACAGGCGGCAGCTTCGGCAGCCCATAGAGTCCGGCGTCGAAGGTCTACTTTTCAGCGAAATTAGATTGAGAGCAGCATGCCGTGGCGGGATTACAATACCTTTTTACAGGGGTCGAAGAACCCTGGCGCGGCGTAAGATCTGGAAAGAAGGGGATCAAGAATGAGGGCCAAAGCGGTTCTATCGTTTGTTTTGGTCACGACGGTTGTGCTGGCCGCTGATGCGACAGCGGGCGGGGCTAACAAGAACAAGGGCGTTTTCCGGGTCGAGTCGCGCCTCATTGAGATCGATGTAGTCGCTCAAGATTCCCGAGGGCGCGCAATTAAGGACCTGGCCCGCGACGACTTCAAAGTCTACGACAATGGCAAAGAGGTGCCCATTGGTCTTTTCTCGGCTCTCTCCCTTACACCGGCCCCTGCGGCCCCCCTTCCGCCCAACACGTTTTCGAACCGCGTCCAGGGCGCGCAGCCGAACGTTACAGCCGTTCTGCTCGATGGCCTGAACACCAGCTTTCAAGACCAGACGTGGACCCGCAAGGAAGTGATCCGCTTTCTCGAAGAACTCCAGCCTCAGGACCGGACGGCCATCTTTTTGCTTGGCGACCATCTTTACACGCTTCAGAACTTTACCAGCGACCCCAAGCTCTTGCTGGCAGCTCTGGGGAACGCAAAAGCCGCCAACCCGAAGGAGATTGAGGCCTCGGCGCCACCGGTGGCCCTTGGCACCATCGACGCGGCCTCGGACAATGTCACCGGCTCGACGCCAGAGGCGGTTCTCCAGCAGGCGCAGCAACAACTCAACGCAAGCCTGCCGCAAGGACCAAGCGCTGCTGGGGGTGCGAGCAGTTCAGCGGGCGGTTCGGCAGGGGCTGCCGCCGGGGGCAGTTCAACGGGGGCTGCCGCCGAGGCGGCTGCAATGGCCCAGATGCAGCTAACCATGACGCAATTCCAGCAGCATGAGAGCGCCTTCTTCGGCGTTGACCGGGTCGAACGCACAATGGACGCCCTGATGGCCATCGCAAATTATCTGGCGCAGTTTCCGGGACGAAAAAACTTGATTTGGGTGTCCGGAAGCTTCCCAGTTTCGGTCGGCTTTGACACTCCGCGCCAACCGGGCGACACGCGCGATCAAATCCACTTCACCCCGGAGCTCCAACGTGCGTACAAAGCCTTGAACAACGCCAATCTGGCGGTTTACCCCGTAGATGCGCGCGGGCTGGTGGCAGCCGCCCCCGGCGAAATGGACGTGAACTCCTTTTACTCGACCGTGGGGACGATGCAGGACCTCGCCAGCCACACAGGCGGCCGGACGTTTTACAACACCAATGACCTTGCCCGGGTCATGCAAGCCGCCGAGGGTGATTCCGACGCCAACTACACGCTCGGCTTTTACCCTCAGAACATCCGCTGGGACGGTAAATATCACACGCTCGTCGTGAAGGTGGACAAGCCCGGCATCCATTTGCGCTACCGCCGGGGATATTTCGCAACCGAAGAGGCTCCGAAAAACGAAGACCAGGGCAATGCCGCTCTTAACGCGGCCATATACAGCCCGCTCGATTCCACAGGCTTAGGGCTCACCGTATCGATTCTGAAGTTCGTCCACGCTCCCAAGGGCCCCGTCTTGCAGGGTGTTGACGTGGACACGCATAGCATGACGCTTCGACACCGCCCGGTCCAGCCAGGGGTTTTACTAGGCATTGATATTGACGCTCGCAACATGAGGCTCCAGGATGACGCCGGAAGCAAGACCGTGGACCTGGCGGTGGTTCTAGCCCAGTTGAATGGCAAGGGTACAGTCTTGCACACCGGGGGCTACGACATGAATTTGCGCGTGGCAGAAGGCGGAGTACCACGCCTGATGCGAGATGGGCTGATGGTGAAAAAGTGGGTGGACCTTGTTGATGGCGCGGAGACGCTGGAATTGGTGGTCCGTGATCCGGCGTCCGGCAATATTGGCTCGGTGCGAATTCCGATAGGAAACTGGTAGCTTCCTCCTCAAATCCCCCATGAGAGAAGTTTCGAACCGCGGAGATTTGAGACCTCCGATGGCGCGAGGGCTGGGCCAGGCTGCGGCCCTGTTCGCGATGGTTATGTTCGCTGCCGCGGTGGTGCACGGCCAGAGTGCGCCGGGAGAGAACTGGAATCCGGTTGCGGGGCCGCCGGCGGGCGCAAAATATTTGGGCGAAAAAGCCTGCGCCACGTGTCACGTCCAGGAAGCCGAGAGTTACACGAAGACCCCGATGGCCCAGGCCGGCGCGCTGCCTACCGGCACCGCGATTTTGCACGAATACCCGCGGCTCACGTTTCAGCTCGGTCCCTACCATTATCTGATTTCCACCCAACACGGCAAAAGCATCTACTCGGTGAGCGAGGGAAAAAAGACGATCTCCGAGCCCATTCTCTGGGCCCTGGGAATGCCGAGGGCGGGTCAAACCTACATTCTGTCGCGGGACGGCGCGTACTATCAGTCTCGCGTCAGTTATTTCATAGACGTGAATGGGTTGGGGATCACGCTGGGTGATCCGCTGACCCCATCTCCTACTCTCGAAGAAGCCTTTGGCGACAAGCTGCCTGAGACTCCCGCGCGGCAATGCATCTCCTGCCATACAACCGGCGCGACTGTGGGCGGCGTGTTCCGGCCCGAGAATGCAGCGCCCGGCGTGAGTTGCGAAGCGTGCCACGGGCCCGGCGCCCAACACGTGGCCGCGATCCAGCAAGGGAAGCCCGCACCCGCTTTGACGATTTTTAATCCGGCCAAGCTTGCGCCCTACGAACTGGATGACTTCTGCGGCTCGTGCCACCGGAGTTGGAGCCAAGTCGTAGAGATGCAAGTTATGGATCTGCACAACGTGCGGTTCCAGCCCTACCGGTTGGAGCTGAGCGCATGCTGGAGCGCCAAGGACTCGCGTATCAGTTGCCTGGCATGTCATGACCCGCACAAAACCGTGGAGCGAAGTGCAGCGTTTTACGATTCCAAATGCCTGGCGTGCCACCAGGAAAAAGGCAAGTCCGAACTCGCGAGCCATCCCGGCCGCGCTTGCCCCGTCAGCACTCATGACTGCGTCACCTGCCACATGCCACGCTACGAACTTCCCGACGGACACATCAAATTCTTCGACCATAACATCCGCGTGGTGCGGCCGGGCGCGCCCTACCCCGGATGATCCGCTCGCCAGCGTAAGCCCGATTGTGCGCGATTTGACGGTGGCTTTGTGTAAATTTTACAAACGCTTGATTGTAAATGACTTCTTGGTTTTGGGTAAGTAATCTTCTTTTCGTCCATTTCCTTCAGAGATCACCTTCGGTCGCGAAGGCACAGGACAGCCCCAACAAGGCGGACTCCCATTTGTTCGCCCGTTCTCACAAGCCGTTCGTTGCCGTCGGTATCTACCAAACGTGGCGTCATATTAGCCCTTGACATTTGATAACCCTCTGCACATCAACAACATCGTGGGATAGCAAAATCGGTCTTTTAATATCAATAACATCGTGGGACTTTTCCTTCATATTTGATCCTCATCTTTTTCCCTGACCCACCCGTGAGCCCGCGGCGAGCGTCTTGCTGGTCGAAAATGACCGACGTCCCTGAGGAAGAGAGACGCGTCGCTTTGAGCCGGCAGCCGACTATCGGCAGCGGGCGATTGAGAAATCCGGGAACTTGGAGGATTGGAACTTCTAGCCGGACGGCAGGCAGAGGCATGTGAACACTCCTGACACCTTAACTCGCTGCACCCACCCCGCCTCCAAGGGTAGTGCAAGGCCTGCTATCTCAGAGGTATTAATTATATCTTAGCTTATCGACTTTTCAATAAGTATGTCACTGTTACTGTGGCGGGGCAGCCTGGTGTCGACCTTCCTGCCGGAACCTTAACTTGCATTTCTCACCACGATTTCGGAAACGGCGGGGCTGAAGAGCCTGAAGCCCGGCCCTTTTCGAGTCCTGGTGAGAAATGCAGGTTAGTGAGGCTTATCGGTGGAAGGCCGCATCGCAGGTTGCATGGCTTCGGTCACGCCGCTCATTCGCAACCTCGCCGCCATTTCCCTGGCGTTGTCGGAGTATCGCCCTTTGGGGCTGAGGCGCAGGTAGGTGTCTACTTGCGCTAAAGCCTCGCCATATTCGCCGGTCTTCAGGTAAGCATTGGCCAGTTGGACGTGAAACGACGCGGGCATATCAGGGTGAAGAGACTCCGCGGCGACAAAATCCTGCGCGGCCTTCGCGAATTCGCCCATCGCAAAATGAGTGGTACCCAGTTCGTAACGGCCCATCCAATCGTCAGGGGACAGGCGCTGCGCCTGAAGGAGAACGCCCTCGCTTTCCGCGGGCTTGTGTTCCGCCAGGTAAAGACCGGCGAGCCCATAAAAGGCGTGCCGGAAGCTCGCGTCACACTTGATGGCTTGCTTGTAATCTGCCTCGGCGCTGCTCAGATTTTTCTCGGCCCACTCGAGTTCCGCCAGCACGGCCTGCGCCCGCGCGTAGCAGGGATAATCTTTAACGGCTCTTTCCAGGTGTATCCGTTCGTCCTTCGGCTTTCTCCTCTGCCAGTCGCGCTTAGCCTTTTCAAGTTCCCGGCGAGCGTTTTTCGGGGCGGCGAGATCGGTCAGCGGAGGCTCGTCGGCCGAATTGATTTTGGGCTTGTGGATCGGAGACAAATAGATAGCGACGTCAGAGCTTTGTACGAACATACTGCTTAGGTTGACAGTCGTATGGTAAGTCTGAAAGTTTGCAGCCTTCACCGTGAGGTTATACGTATCGGCCGTGAGCCCGCTGAACTCGAAGTGCCCTTCCGAATCCACCGGAGCGTTCATCGATGCACCGCTTTGCTGCGCCTCGAGAGTGACCAACACCGTCACCCCCACGCTCCCACCGTTCGGGGTCTCAATTTTTCCGCGCAGTGTTTTCCCGCTCTGGGCAAAAGACGGCAACGCCGCGCAGAAGAGAGCCGCGCCGCAGATCGCTCCCCGGCGAAGGGAACAAAGCCTTCTCCCTATGACTCACCCCCAGATTGTCCGTCCTCGCAGCCGCGAGCTATGTTTTGATCCCTTGCCCTTCAACGATGGTGATATAGCGGTCCACAGGAAGATCGGTGAAACGGTCCACGCGTTTGCTGGGTGGAGGCCATTTGATCTCGACCCAATCGAATTTCGTCCGCGGGCCAATTCCCAAGACCAGCCGCGGGTCATGGCTAGATAGATAGCCCCCACCTGCGACTTTATAGATGGATCGCTTGAGGTCACCCGCCTGCCAGGTTACCGTGGCTCCTACGGCATCCGGATTGGCGACGGTGCCCTTCAAAAGAACCCCCAGCCAATGATTGAGCTTGCCAACGTTATTGCGAAGCAGAAGTGGAGCCCCTTGGTTCAGCATGATCAGCACATCCACGCCGCCGTCGTTATTGAAATCACCGATGGCGAGGCCGCGCCCCGGCACCGGGGTGCCAAAAGCCGGCCCGCTCTGCGCGCTAACATTTTGGTAGGTTTCCTTGTATCCCGTTCCGAGATTGCGCCAGAGCAACGGTTTCTCCGCGAAGGTGACCAGGCTATATCGCTCCGACACTTTGTTGTCCGGGTGGCCGGAGACAATGAAAATATCCGCATTCCCGTCGTTGTCGTAGTCGAGAAACTTCACTCCCCAGCCGCTCATATAACGCACTGTCATTCCGATGCCGTTGGAGAGGGACTGGTCGTCAAAAGTTTCGTTGCCGTTGTTGTGATAAAGCGAGAATAATTCCTCATCCACATCGGTCAAGAAGAGGTCGATCTTGCCATCCTGATCGTAGTCGGCGGAGTCTACGCCCATGCCCGACCGGGCGCGGCCGTCGGCGCTGTAACCCACACCGGATTGAAGGCCGATCTCCTCGAACTTCCCGTGGCCGCGATTCGCAAAGAGGAAATTCGCCACCGTGTCGTTGGCCACAAAAAGGTCCATCAGCCCGTCGTTATTGATGTCGGTTGCGACAACCCCCCAGGCGATGCCGCGGGCGGCGGCGATACCGGACTCGGTGCTGACATCCGTGAAGGTGCCGTCGCCATTGTTATGAAAAAGATAGCTGGGCATGGGATCGTACACGTTCGGGATGCAGTAGTAACGCTCGCCCGTCTGGCGGCTGCCACAGAATTTGTTGTTCGCCTTGCTGAAATTCACGGACCGGCAGACAAACAGGTCGAGCCGGCCGTCATTGTCATAGTCGAACCAGACGGCACTCGCCGCCCAGCCCGGCGCGCTCACCCCGGCCTTCGCTGTGACGTCGGTAAACGTGCCGTCGCCGTTATTGTGATAAAGGATCGACCGCTCATACTGGGTGACGTACAGGTCCGGCCAGCCATCACGGTCGTAGTCGCCCACCGCAACGCCCATGCCGAAGCCACCTCCGGCCACTCCCGCTTTTTCCGTCACGTCGGTAAACGTGCCGTCCCGATTGTTGTGATAGAGCGCGTTGCGCAAAGGGGGATGGGGGTCGTAGAAATCGCATTTTCCACTGTTAACTTGATAAATATCCATCCATCCGTCGTTATCGTAATCTATAAAGCCGCCTCCTCCGCCCAAAGTTTCCGGCAGATAATACTGGGGAGAGCGGCAGTTCTCATGGACAAATTGTATCTTGCTGCTCGAACTGGGGACGATTTCAAAAGCCGGCAGTCCGTTTGGGGGTGTTGGAACCGACGAACCGCCCAAACGCAAGATGCGGCCAGACAGTCCGTAAGCGGCGAGCCCTCCCACCCCTATTTTCTTCAAAAACTGGCGGCGCGAGCTTGCCGCGCCCTCGCTCTTTCGCCTTTCAGCCATTCCTAACGCTTCCTCCCCGCTTCTGGATCCAACCTGCGTTCCTCACTCCGGCACTGCTGAACCGCAGGCGTTTCACTGAGGCGCACTCCCCGATGGTTTCCCCACCTGACTCGGCTCCAAGGTTCCTCGCGAATCGGACATTCGGTAAGAGTCCCCCTCGCCTCCACTCTGCGACTTCAATTTTTGAGCTAGGGCATTCAGACGCGTAAACTCTGCCCGTTCGCGAGCCGCGGCTTCCGGTTGGTTATCCCGGGCCAGGGCGACGGCGAGGCTGTACCGAACCTCCGCGGCCTGCGGTCCGAGATTTCTGGCGATCTCGAGCTGTTCGATGGCCTCGTGCACCCGTCCCACCCCCAGCAACGACCGGCCGAGCAGATAATGCGACACGAAGGAATGCGGGCTGAGCTGGACCGCCTTTTGTGCAAAGGGTAGGGCGTCCTTTTCCTGACTCATGCGCAATTCAACGAAGGCGAGATGCAAGTAAGGAAGGGGGCTGTCCGGAGTGATCTCGGTCTCGCGCCGGAGTTGCTTGATGGCTTCACCGTATTGCACCATCTGAGCCAGCATCGAGCCATAAGCGTAATGGACGAAATGCGCGGTGGGATATTCTTCGACCAACTGTTTGAGGACGGCCTCAGCTTGATCGTAGTCCTGGAGGGCGATCAATTCACCGGCTTCGCCCGCTTTATCGATGAGCGCGTCCTGGGTGGGATCCACCTGGCTGGGGAGCAAGGGGATTCGAAGCAGCGCCATGCCCAGAGCAAATCGCAGCGGGTTGGACACCGGTCCTTGAAACGCGAGAGCTCTAAGCGTTCCGAAAGCCATTTCGAAATTCCCGTGCATGATGTACAGGAGCCCTAAATGATAGTTGGCGACCCGGACGAGATCGTCGTTATCCGCTAATCCTTCCTGAAATCCCTTCTCAAGGTGAATAAACGAGTTCGAGTAGTCCCTCGTCTCAAACTCACAGAGGCCCAGCATCGTCCAGCCTGTCCCTAAATGCGGGTCAAGCTCCACAAGGGTTTTGAAAGCGGCGACGCCGCGGGGATACTGGTTGCCGTCATAATAGAGCGATCCCAAATACCACCATCCCTCTTTCCAGCGCGGGTTCAATTTGAGAGCTTGCTGATAAAGGGTGGTCGCGCGTTCCAGATCGTTCGCCTGGCGGGCTTGCGAAGCCTGGTGAGCAAGGCGGTTGAATTCGGTCGTTGTTCCCGTCGCGCGCCGGGGCGCGTCCTGGCGGGCGGCCAGGGACTGGCTAGCGAAAACCATCAGGGCGGAAATGACAACCGCCCCCACTGCCGCTTGCAGTACTCTTAGCCCGCATTTCTTACCAGGATCCGAAAAGGGCGGGGCTTCAGCGCCGCCGAAGCCGCGCAAGGTTAGCCAACAAAGAGAGGCCGCGTGTCGACGAAAAATAGGCTTGCGCTCAATCAAGGGGAACCAGCCTGCCGCCCTGGACAGCGGTTTCAGGGCCTGCCAGAGCCTGAAGCCGCTGGAAATTTGCCATCTCTTGTGCTGCCAGATCCTTTTCGCCTGCCCGGCGATACATTTGCGACAGCAGATAGTGCGGCCGCGGTTCAGAAGGCCGCAGGCGTTCCGCTGCCTTCAACTCAACGATGGCGCCCTCCTGGCCTTCCCGCTCGAAAATTTCGCCCAGCCCGAGATGCGCTTCGGCCATATCCGGTTGAATTCGCACCGCAATGCGGAAATCTTCCTCCGCCTCTTTCAGCTTCTGCTGATAAATACAGATGCGTCCAAGATTGACGAAGATGATCGGGTCATAGGGGTCAATTTTAGCGAGCTCCTGAAGAATAGGCAGCGCCTCGGTCCATTGACGCTGCTTCCAATAGACGCTGGCAAGGTCTCGCAAAATGTTCGGCGAGGCCCCGCCATTCTTGAGCAAGGTTTCGTAAATCTCGACGGCCTTCGCCTGATCGCCCGTGGATGAATAGTTCTCTGCCGCCAATACCATCGCCGGCTCGGAATTCGGATATTCCGCCTGGAGGCGCTCGAAAAAGTCGAGCCCGAGGCGGTGAAGCATCTCACCCGTCACAAACGCTTGCCCGGGATCGGAAGGCTGCCTGCGGAGGAGTGGCATAAGTGGCTCAACGGCGGCCAGGGCGTTTCCTCTCAAGAACGCGGTGCGGAAAGCCTGAAAGCTGGAAGGGTTCGGAAAAACCGGGCGCACGAAATTGGCATGCTCCGGCCCACTCGCCAGAAGAAAGCTCACCGACAGCCCGATCGTCCCAGGACGCTCGAATTCAAACGAAACCTGCGCCGGAGCTGCGGGATTTGCCTCATCAGCGGCCAGACGCTCCGTCCAGTTCTCCCACTCTGGGCAATTGGGAAACAAGGCTTCCACCTGACCCAGCGAATGCTTTGCGGCTTCCGACTGACCGAGCAGATCCTCAGCGGCAATCAAGTCCTGCCACTCGGAAGCCGACGCCAAGCTGGCGGGGGAAACATTTTTCAGGACCTCTTTCGCTTGACTCTTTTTTGATTGGGCTGCCAGCGCCAAGGCCAGCCGGAGTTTAGTCCAAGCCGAATCCGGAACCTGCTGCAGGCAATGCTGAAATTCGTCTTCTGCTTCCGCGTAATCCCCTTTTTCCAAATAGACGCTGCCCAGCTCGAACGCGAGATCCGGGGCGCCGGGGGTAGGTTCCTGCGCCTTCTGATAGTCGGCGGCCGCGGCCGCCCAAGCTCCCTGCCCGGCGTATCGTTCGGCCCTCAGACGCAATGCAAACGGGCTTGGCTGGTGATCCATAACGTAATCATATTGCTCCTTGGCGATTCCCAGCGCGTCTTGCCCGGCCAGATAGTAGGCCTCGGGCCGGTTGGAATCGAGAAGCAGCGAGCGCGAGGCCGCGTCCAGGGATAGCCTCAATTGATTCAAGTTTGCTGCCGCCTCGGCCTCTAAATACCATGCATTGGGATCCTTCGAATTAAGATTTGTCGCCCGTTCGAGTTCCTTGAGTGCCGTTCGATCCTGATGAGCAGCCAGGTGGCAATAGCCGCTGAAGTACCACGGAACAAACAGGCTGCGGTCAAGCGCGCGGGCGCGGTCGAGAGCGGTCAGCGATGCCGTGCAGTCTCCCTGCATCGCCCGGACGGCGCCGAGGTTGCTCCACGCCTTGGCAGACTGCGGCTGCATGTTCACCTGGTCTTCGTATTCCCTTGCGGCAGCTTCGTATTGTGCCGCCTGGCCGCTCATCGAAACGGCCGCGGCGCCGGTCGCTGACGCCTGGGGAAGCGGCGCTCGAGCGCAGGCGGAAAGGGTGGCGAGGGCCTGC
>Ga0335078_10016690_pt1 | contig 10901 bp, 6 predicted proteins | sample Lox_Sample_32_FD_206711 | JGI IMG/M metagenome (GOLD analysis project Ga0335078, IMG submission 206711) | Soil microbial communities from Loxahatchee National Wildlife Refuge, Florida, United States - Lox_Sample_3.2 | ecosystem: Environmental > Terrestrial > Soil > Wetlands | place: USA: Florida... | reverse complement strand
GGCGGGATTGTAGTAGATCGCCGACGGGTTGTCGGCGGTGGCCACGAAGGCGTTGCCGCGCGCGGTGGCGAAGGCGTCCTTGAATCCAATCTGGGTGCCGGAGGCGACCGCGCTGACCGGCGCCAGGGCGAGGCACACGCATGCGAGGCGGGCGGAACGAGGCCGGGTGCGGATCCCCGACCGGGCGGGGGCGGTGGAAAGGGGGAACATGCGCGGCTTCAACTGGCGGGCAGATGGATGATGAGGTCGGGGTCGTCGGGCAGGCGTCGGGCCTGCACCTCCAGCCGCCCGGCGTGCGCCTCGATCACGCGCTTGGCGACGGTCAGGCCGAGGCCGACGCCGGTGTTGCGCGTGGTGAAGAACGGATCCACGGCGCGCGCCGCCACCTCCGGGGTGAAGCCGCGGCCGTTGTCGTGGACGCGCACCGCCAGGCCCGGCCGTCCCTCCGGCCCGGGCTCGGGCACGACCGACACGGTGACCCGCGGCGGGTCCCCGGCGGACTGGAGGCCGTTGAGGAAGATCTCCTGCAGGGCGTGAAGCAGGCTCGGCCGGTGGCAGCGCACAAACGGATGCGTCACCTCGCTATGGATCTCGAGCTCGCCGCCCTCGCGGCCGAGGAAGGCCTGCGAGTGCTCGAAGCTCTGGCGCAGCAGGTCCTCGAGCGGCAGCGCATCGGTCGCGCCGCCCTCGGTCTGAGCGAGGAAGAGCATCTGCTCGGTGAAGCGCTGGATGCGTCCGGTCTCCCGGCCGAGCGCCGCCTTCAGCGAGTCGCGGAACTCGGTGTTGGCGTAGTCGGTGTCGAACAGCTGCTGGTGGGTGGTCAGCGGCACGAGCGAATTGCGGATCTCGTGGGCGAAGCGCTTGGCGATGAGGCCGATGAGTTTGAGGTTCGAGGCCTCGATCTCGGCGCGCTGCGCCGCCCGCACCGAGGTGAAGTTTTCCAGCAGCAGCAGCGCCGGCTGGGGCAGGGCGCGCCCGCGGGGTGGGAAGGGCACGAGCGAGACGCGGAAGACCTGCGGCGGCGTGCCGGGGTGCTCGTAAAGGAATGGCGCCACGCTTTCGCCCCGCTCCACCACGGCCCGGAGGCTCGCGCCCAGCGGCGCGGGCAGCTCGGCAAAGGCGAGGCGGGCGGCGGGCGGGGCACCCTCGCCCTTGAGCAGCCGGAGCAGCACGGGGTTGGCGAACAGCACGGTCAATTCGGGACCGACCACCAGCGCGCCGCTGGTCATGGCGCCGAGCACGTCGCCGAACAGGTGGTGGCTGGCGGAAAGCTGGTGGTGCAGCCAGGAATTCTTCACCGCCAGGCCCAGCTCCTCCATCAGATGGCAGACGAGCAGGAGCTCGGCGTCGGTGAACGGCGCGCCGGTGAGCCGGCCGCCGAGCAGCGCCACGCCGATGGTGCGCTCGCGGTCATTGACCGGCAGCGCAATCTCGCAGCCGAGAATCTCGAATTCGCGCTGCAGCCGGGGATCGCCGGCCAGGAACGGCGCGGTGCTCTCCGCCCCGAGCCGCAGAATCCGGCCGGTCTGGAAGACGCTCCGGCCGAGGCCGCGGTCGCGGGAGAGCTCAAAGTTGTCCGTCAGGTCGGCGGGCAGACCCACCGCACCGGCGCAGAGCAGCCGCGAGACGTCGGCGGCCACGTCCGCCCCAAGCGAGCCCGCCGCCGGCGGCGGCTCCAGGAAAATGACGACGCGCGCGGCGCCGATCACTTCCCGCAGTTTGAGGGCGAAATGCCGGGTGAATTCGCGGTAGTCGAGGGAGTAGCTGAAAACCTGCGAAAAATCACGCATCACCGCCAGCGCCGACGGGGCTGGCGTGACGCCCGCCGCCGGGGCGGGGGCGGCCGGGGGCGGCTTCGCGGGCGGGCCGGCGCGGGTGGCGAGGCGCCGGATCACCGCGGCCAGGGCGGAGGGCTCGCCCGGCGGCACAAGGACGACATCGGCGCCGGCGAGATAAGCCGCCTCGCGGTCGGCCGGCGCCCCGTTGCCCGCCGTCACGGCCAGCGGGCCGTCAGGGGTGAGCGCACGGAATTCGGCCACCGTCCGGCTCGTTTCGGCCGAAAGCCGGTTGACCGCCAGCACCGCCGCGTCGAACAGGCCGGACGCCAGCAACGGGCGGGCGGCCTCGAGAGTGGGTTTGCGCAGGATCTTGAATTCGACGGAGGTGCCGGGGGCCGCGAATGGCGGAAGAACGACGGGGTCTTCGGCAATAAGGAGGAGATGAATCACTGCGGGTAGATCGGGTCCCGGGCGGGAAAGCGGAAACGCGCGGCCATCCTGTGTCCACAAGTGGCGGATGGGAATATGAAGGCAATTGAAAAAGCGTCGCGAGAAGCGGTTCCGGCGCGCCCGCCGGCCGCATTGGAGGTTGCAATTGCCCAAGGATTTAAATGTCTTCAGTATTTTTTTGGAAGGGACGTCGGGCACGCCGCCATGATCGCGGAGACTTCGTTTCAAGCGGATCGCATCCAGAGCGAACTGGTGTCGTACCCCAGCCGCGGCCGGGGACGCATCGTCGCCTACCTCGACCGCGAGCCGGACGCCCCCGCGGACCGGCCGTGGGTGGTCATGGCGCCGAAGTACGGGGAGACCAAAAAGAACAACCTCAAACTGGCGTACCTGCTTGCCGCCAACGGGCTGAACGTGCTGCGGTTCGACCTCACGAACCACGTGGGCGAGAGCGACGGACGGATGGAGGACTTCACCATGCCGGGCGCGGTGGAGGACGTGATCTCGAGCCTCGACTATCTCAGCCGCGAGCACGGCGCGCAGGAGTTCGTCGTGGTCTCGAGCAGCCTGTCGTCGCGCTGCGCGATCCGTGCCGCGGTGCTCGACCGCCGGATCGTCAAGCTGGTGTGCATCGTCGGGGTGGTGAACCTGCACGCGACGCTCGCCGAGGTCTACCGCGAAGACATCTTCGGCACGTTTCTTGACGGCCGGCACTGGGGTGTGACCGACATTCTCGGCTTCGACATCAACGGCGTCACCTTTCTGAGCACGGCAGTCGATGCGAAGCTGCACGACCTGGACGGCACGATCGAGGACGTGGCCCGGCTGCGCGTGCCGGTGGTCTATTTTTGCGCGGAGCGCGACACCTGGGTCAGCTACGACGAGGTGCGGCGCGTGTTCGCGGGCCGGCCGGGGTGCACCCTGGTCCCGATCCAGGGCGCGATGCACGAGGTGCGGGAGAACCCGCGGGCGGCGGACGAGGTGTTCCAGCAGGTGGTGTGGGCGTGCCGGGAGTCCGGGCCGTTTCCCGCCGGCGGCGCGCCCTTGCAGGCGCCCGACAACCGGCTGGTGCTGGCGCAGAACCGCCGCGAGCGCGAGCGACTGAAACGCGTGGAGCCCGCCGTCGAGGCGGAGAGCGAATTCTGGGCGGCGTATCTCACGAAGTTCAGCCTGCTGGAGAAATCCGACGACTACCGGACCTATCTGGAGCTGATCGGGCGGCTGTGCGGCCCGCTGCCGGCGGGGGCGCTCGTGCTCGATGCCGGTTGCGGCAACGGGCTCTTCGGCCTCTGGGTGCTGCGCGAGGCCTTGGAGCGGCGGCCCACGGCGGCGGTCCTGCCGCCCGTCTACGTGGGCCTGGATCTGACGGCGGCCGGCCTGTCCGACGCCAGCGGCCGGCATGCGGCGGTGCGGCTGGATCACGCGCGGCGGCGCGGCGCACGGACCGCTGGCGCCCCGCCGGGATTGGCCTACGGCCTGACCGATTTTGAGCAACTCGCGCCGGACGCGGCGGCCCCGGCGCCGCTGCCGTTCGCCGACGGATGTTTTGACGTAATTTGCTGCAGCCTGGTGCTCTCCTACCTGAAACAGCCGCAGGCGCTGCTCCAGGAACTGCATCGGGTGATGCGGCCGGGCGGCGTGCTCGTGGTCTCGAGCATGAAGCCGTTCTGCGACATGTCGGTGATCTACCGGGATTTCATCAGCCAGCAGGTCACCACCGAGGACGTGGAGGCGGCGCGCAACCTGTTGCGGGCGGCCGGCCACATCAAGCTCAAGGAGGAGAAGGGCTACTACGCCTTCTTTTCCGAGGAGGAACTGGCGGCGCTGACGCAGGCGGCCGGCCTGCGCGTGGCGTCCGTCCACCGCTCGCTCGGCGACCAGGCGAACGTGATCAAGGCCGTCAAGTGACCACCTACCTGATCGCGAGTTCGTTCTTGAACTTTCTGGGCGCGCTGCTCCTGGCCTTCGCGGTGGTGCTGCGCGGGCGCACCAACCGGCTCAACCAGCAGTTCGGCGTGTTCGCGGTCTCGATCGCCGCGTGGTCGGCCGGGTATTTTCTATGGCAGATCTCCCCGGAGGTCGAACGGGCGCTGTTCTTCACGCGGGTGCTGATGTTGGGCGCGTACTTCCTGCCCGTCACCCACTTTCACTTTGTCGCGCAGCTCTGCGGCGAGGTCCGCCGGCGCTGGGTGCTCGCGGGCTACACGCTCGCGTGCGTGTTCGCGGCCCTGGGTTTCTCGCCGCTGATGGTCAGCCACGTGGAGCGGGCGATGGAGTTCCCCTTCTGGCCCATGGCGGGGAGCCTGTTCATCGTCTATCTGGGCTACTTCGCCGTCTACCTCATCCACGCCTGGTACCTGCTGGCGAAGCACCTGCGGATGGCGGCCAACGCCCGGGCGAGCCAGCTGCGCTACATTCTGGTGGCCTCGACCATCGGGTTCACCGGGGGCGCCACCAATTTCCCCCTCTGGTACCACCTGTCGGTGCCGCCGGTCGGCAACGGCCTGATCCTTCTCTACCTGATCATGATGGCCCACGCGGTGTCGCGCTACCACCTGCCGCTCGCCACCTATGACATCGTCAAGGCGGCGGTCTACGTGGCGATCGGGGCGACCCTGGCGATCTTCTACGTGCTGGTGGTGGTGGTGGTCCGGATCCTGGTCGGTGACGGCAGTGTCACGGGCGGCATGCTGGAGATTTTCCTGCTGGCGCTGCTGGTGTCGGTGTTCTTCCTCTGGTCGGTGCCCCACCTCCGCCAGCAGGCGGAGCGCATCCTCGAACAGATCTACCTGCGCGGCGGCCAGGAGCAGCGCGGCCAGCTCAAGGAGCTGGCGCGGCGCATCGGCAACCTGAGCGACGAGCAGGAGATCTTCGACACCGCGACGCGCGAGATCGCGGCGGCGATGGGGGTGGCGCAGGCAGCGATGTTTTTCCGCGGCGAATTTGACAACACCTTCAACCTGCGCGCGGCGCAGGGTTGGGGCCAGGCCGGCTTCATCGCGCGCACCCACGGCAGCCAGGCGCCCGTAATCCGCTTCTTCCAGGAGCGCAAGGTGCCGCTGGTCTTCGACGGTTCGGAGGTGGAGTGGGAGGCCGACGTCGGCGCCCCGCTCACCACCCTGCAAGAGGGCATGCCCTTTGAGGCGGCGTTTCCGGTGTTCAGCGAGGACCAGCTGTTCGGCGTGCTGGTGCTGGGGCGGCGGCGGGACGGGCGCCGCTACACCGAGATCGACTTCTCCCTGCTGGAGGCGATCTGCCTCCAGATCGCCATCACCATCCGGGCCCGCCAGCTGGAGCGCCGGGCCAACCAGACCGAGAAGCTGATCTCGCTTGGCACCCTGGCGGCCGGGCTGGCCCACGAGCTGCGCAACCCGCTCGTGTCGATCCAGACGTTTTCGGCGCTGCTCAAGGAGCGCGGGGCCGAGCCCGATTTCCAGCAGGAGTTCGGCGCCGTGATGCAGCGCGACGTCGGCCGCATCGCCAGCATCGTGGAAAACGTCGCCGCGTTCGCCGAGAACAGCGCGGTGCCGTTTGCGCCGGTCAAGATCCGGGAGGTCGTGGACGGGGTCGTGGAGATCGTCCGGCCGGAGCTGACCCGCACCGGCGTGCACCTGGAGGTCGACGAGGCGCAGGGCATGCCGGCCGTTTCGGGCAACTACAGCCAGCTGCTCCAGGTGTTCCTCAACCTGGTGCAGAACGCGATCCATGCAATGGAGGGCCGGCCCGACGGCCGGATCGTCGTCAAACTGCGGCTGCGGACGCACCACCCGCCCCGGCCGCTGCTGTACATCACCGTCGCCGACAACGGCCCCGGCATCGATCCCGCATTGCTGCCCCGGGTGTTCGAACCGTTCATGACCACCAAGTCGACCGGCGACCAGCGGAGCCGGCGCGGCATGGGATTGGGACTCGCCATCGTGCGCCGCATCATCCAGTACCATCAAGGAGCGGTCGATGTGACGAGCGAGCTGGGCACCGGCACGACATTTCACATCTACCTGCCCGCCTTCCTCCCTCCGCCATGAGTCCGTCGGAAGTCAGCGCCCGGCTGGCCGGCGGCCCGCCCGCGCCGCGGGTGCTGCCTGGGCCGGCGGCGCTGCACGCGCTGGCGGCGGCCTTCGCCCACCTGCAGGATTTCGAGCGCTTCGTGGGCGGCCTGCAGGCGGCGCTGAACCAGGCGGCGTGGTTCGGACGCGTGACGCTCGAGCTTGAGGCGCGGCCCGGCGCTGCCCCGACCCAGTTTGCCATCGGCGAGATGATCCTCCCGTTGCAGGGTGCGGCGGGTCCGCACGGGTTGGTGCGGGTGGGGGGCGGCCGCGACGAACCGCGCAGCTTCGGCCCGGAGGATCTGCATTTGCTCGCCGGGCTGGCCGATTTCCTCGCGGCGGTGCTCGATCGCGCCCGCGAGTGGCGGGAGGTGGACCGCCAGCGCCAGCTGCTTGGCCTGCTCCTCAACCAGGCCCCGGTGGGCATTCTCGCCTTCGACGAGCGGCACCGCGTCATGGCGGGCAACGATCTCGCGCGCCGCTGGCTGGGCGGGGCCGCCGACCCGTGGGTCGCCGTCCAGGCGGCGCTGCCCGAGGAGTCGCGGGCGAGCGCGGCGGCGGGGCGGGCGTGCTTCCATTTGCGGGTGGACGGCCGCCTGGTGTTCGGCGAGCTGCGGACGACCGCCGCCGCCAAGGGCGCGGGCGGCATCGGCGTGGCGGTGTTGACCGACCTGTCCCCGGAGCAGGCGCGGCTGCTCGACGCCCTGCGGCGCGAAACCTACCGCTGCCAGTGGCGGCGGCTGCCGCTGTGCTTCGCCCTGCTGGACTCGCCGCGCATCGCGGGCGGCCTGCTGCAACAGCTGCCGGCGCTCCGCGCGGGCCTGCCGTCAAATGTGGCGGTCGGCCCCTACGACGCGAACCGGGTCGGACTGGTGTTTGCCGAGAGCAGTCGCGGCGCCGCGGCGGCGCGGCTGCGGCGGCTGCCGGCGTTGCAGGACGACCCGACGGTGCGCGCGGGCTTCGCCGAACTCGGCCGCGAGGGCGGCGAGCCGGAGAAGCTGCTCGAGGCGGCGTTGGGCGGCCTGCGGCCGTTGGGCGACGCCGTGCGGCCGGCGCTGCTCCTTCACGACGACGATCCCGCGGTGAATGACGCGCTGGCCTACGTGCTGGGGCGCGAGTTCGAGGTGGTGAAGAGCACCAGCGTGGAACGCACGCATGAGCTGCTGCGCACGCGGTCGTTCGACGCCCTGATCACCGAGGTCGAGCTGCGCGCCGCGAACGGACTGGACCTGATGCGGCGCGCGACCGAGCTGCAGCCGGGGCTCTGTCCGATCTTCACGACCGTGTCGGAGCTGCCGGCCGCGGCGGCCGGCGATCCGCGGCTGGCGGGCGCCCTGGTGTTTCAGAAGCCGTTCGACACGCGCGCCCTGGCACGGACCTTGCGCGAGAAGCTGGGCGTGGGGGAAGCGCCCCCGGCCGGCGAGCCGGCAGGCGGGGCGTAAAACGAACGCGCAATTCACATCTCCCGACGAGCGGCCGCCCGTCTCCATTTTGGACCGCGTGTCCACAGGTCGGAAGAATCCCCTCAGCCGAGAGGGGTGGTGCGAAGCACCGGGGTGTGTAAGATTCGGTTTTCGGTGTTGCCCTACAATCCGCGATTGAAACGTCTCGCTCGCGACCCTCGCCGGCAACGCACGCTGGCCGAGGTGCTACCAGGGCGGCACCGCAAAGGCCGCCAGCGCCGCGGCGTCGATTTCCACCGGCAGAAGGCGATCGAAGAGTACATCGTCGATTTCTTTGCCGCCGAGCCAATGCTCGCGGTGGAGATCGATGGCGACAGTCATCGGGTTAAGGGACCGGAGAACGACGCGCGGCAGCGGAGGCCGGAGGCTTTGGGTGTGAGGTTTCTCCGGTTCGACGACGCTGTCGTAAAGCAGGACCTCAATGCTGTCATTCACGCGATTGATCGCTGGCCCAAAGCCTGGGAGAAGGCGAAAAAACGATAGCGGACCTTCCACACCCCGGCCTGCGGCCACCCCTCTCCAGAGGGGACCCGGACGCGAGCGCGCCGGAGAGACATTTCTTCTCGTAGAGGGGGACCCTGCGCAAGCCTGTCGGCGACCAATCCCCTCTTGAGAGGGGTGCCGCGAAGCGGCGGGGTGTGTTATTGCCGACAGGAGTTCGCGTAAGCGCCTCAGCCCTGCTTGCCGAACAGCTCCGCGATGATGTCCTCCAGCGGGACATCCTCGATCGTGATGTCGGCGACCGGGCCGGCGGCGAGGATCTGCTGGGAGACGGCGACCGTCTCGTCGCTCGGCACGCGCAGGACGAACTCGCCGTCGGCGGCGGCCTGGAGCGACCCGAACCGCCGGCGGAGATTTTCCAGAAACGCGGCGGCGCGCGCGCTGTCGGCGGCGTTTTCCGCCGGCAGGATCTTGATGATCTTCTGGCGGCTCCCGGTGGCGTCGAGCGCGCCGATGTCGCCGTCGTGGATCTTGCGGCCTTTATGGATGACGATGACGCGCTCGCACAGCTCCTTGATGTCGGCCATGTAGTGGCTGGTGAGCAGGATGGTGGTGCGGTGCCGGCGGTTGTAGTTGCGCAGGAAACCGCGCACGGCCTTCTGCGAAACGACGTCGAGGCCGATGGTGGGCTCGTCGAGGAAGAGCACGCGGGGGCGGTGGAGGAGGGCGGCGATCAACTCCATCTTCATGCGTTCGCCGAGCGAGAGCTCGCGCACCATGACGTTGAGCTTGTGGCCGACGTCGAGGAGCGCCACGAGCTCATCGAGGGTGCCCTTCCACTGGTCGCCGGGCAGGCCGTAGATATGGCGCAGGAGCAGGAACGACTCCATCGCCGGCAGGTCCCACCAGAGCTGGTTTTTCTGGCCGAGGACGAGGGCGAAGATCCGGCGGTAGGCGTTCTCCCGCTTCGTGGGATCGAAACCGGCCACCCGGGCCCGGCCGGAGGTCGGGTAGATGAGGCCGGAGAGCATCTTCAAGGTGGTGGTCTTGCCCGCGCCGTTGGGGCCGAGGAAGCCCACGAACTCGCCCTCGCCGATGGAAAAGCTGATGTCGTCGGCGGCGCGGGTTTCCTCGAACTCGCGCCGGAACAAGCCCTTCACGCCGCCCCAGAAGCCAGGCTGCTTCTTGTAGGTGCGGAAGACGCGCGTCAGGTGTTCGACCTCGATCATCGCGGAGAGAATCCCGAATCCAGCCGCCGGATAGCCAGCCCAAAACGGCCTGGTCTCGAGCGTCCGACTCTCGTGGCAAGCCACTAATGGACACTAATCGCCACTAATGTATCGGAGACGCATTAACGGCGGATCTTCCTTTCACCACCGATTACGCTGATTCCCGCTGATCTTTTCTTGAGGAAGGAAGCGGAGGGCGGAATCTTATCAGTGACCATCAGTGTGCGTCAGTGGTGAGGGCCTTCGTTACGCTTCATCAGAAATCGCCGGTTTTCTCGGGCAGGCGGTTCTTCCGGTCGACCTGGTAGTATTTCGCCCAGGCGTTGTTGAGGGAAAAGAGCAGCGGCTTGCCGATCACCGCCTCCAGCGCGGTGGGCAGGAAGAAGTGGCGTCGGTCGGTGAAATAGCGGTAGTAGCGGTGGTCGTCCGCGGTGGCCGTCCCGAGCACGTTCTTGGCGGCGAAGCTGCCACTGAACGAAGCCCACGGCAGGCCGACCACGCCGAGAATGAAGTGCAGGTGCTCGCAGCCCGGCGGGCGCACCACCACCGGCAGCAGATCGCGTGTGGCGTCGATCAGCCCCGGCCAGTACTGAATGAACCGCAGGTGGCTCAGGGCGGGAAAATGGGAGTGGAAGCCGGCGATGACCTGCTCGATCACGCGCGGCGAGGTGTAGGCCTGGCGCATGAACGTGGTCAGCGCCGTCCCGCCGCCGAGGAGCATCCGCTGGTCGCCGGTCAGACGGAAGTACGAGTAGACCAGCGTGGAATCCCAGCATTGGAAGTGGTCGCCCGGGAACACCGACTTCACCTCCGCGTCGCTCAACGGCTCGCTGATGGAAAGGAACGTCTGGGCGTGGAACACCTCGTCGGCCACCGGGTTGAACGCGTGCGGCATCTTGTCGATCGCCACGATGATGGCGCCGGCGGTGACCGTGCCGGCGTGGGCGCGGGCGGTGTGGTCCTTGATCTCGCGGACCTCGGTGCTTTCGAAGATGCGGATGCCGGCCTTCAGCAGCACCTCCTTCATGCCCTGGACGTACTGCATGGCGTTGATGCCGTAGGTTTCCGGGTACCGCACCGCGCCGGTGTAGCCCTCGGCGTGAAAGACCTGTTTCAACTGTTCCGCGGTGTAGTGGACCGTCGGGAAACCGAGCGTCTCGCGCGACTTCACCTCCTCGGCGACATCCTCCTTGCCGCTGCTTCCGATGCCGAGGAAGAGGCTGTCCTGCCGGATCAGGTCGCAGTCGAGGCCGTACTTTTTCACGTTGGCGACGATCATGTCGATGCCGCGGCAGGGCACCTCCCACAGTTCCTTGGCGCCAGCGACGCCGTAGCGGCGCATGAGCTGCGAAAGCTCGAGCTCGCTGTCCGGGGTGAGGAACCCGGCGCTGCGGCCGGTGGAGCTGCCGCCGAGAATGTTTTTCTCCAGCAGGATGACGGACCGGCCCTGGCCGATGAACTCGGCGGCGGCCATGACGCCGCTCATGCCGCCGC
>Ga0335078_10016689_pt1 | contig 10901 bp, 10 predicted proteins | sample Lox_Sample_32_FD_206711 | JGI IMG/M metagenome (GOLD analysis project Ga0335078, IMG submission 206711) | Soil microbial communities from Loxahatchee National Wildlife Refuge, Florida, United States - Lox_Sample_3.2 | ecosystem: Environmental > Terrestrial > Soil > Wetlands | place: USA... | reverse complement strand
GCGCGCGGCAGCAATTCATAGACTTCGCGACGCCGGCGTTCAACTGAAAGTCATCGCTGAGCAAATGAACGCCTCGATGGAAGAGGTTGAGGCGGTTCTGTCGCTCGACCGGGAGGAACATCAATGAAGGGTTCGATCACAAAATACACGATCAGTGGTTCCAGCCGCCCGCGCTGGCGCTTTCGGATCTACACCGGCAAGGATGAAGCCGGAAGAAAGCTCTATGAAGGGCGTGGCGGATTCGGCAAGGAAGGCGAGGCCCGGACGGAGATGCAGCGCGCCATGGAGGAGATCGGTCAGCGGAACACGCCCGCCCCCGCGCCGCAAAGGACGCTGGGCGAATGGGTGCAACAATGGCTGGACACGTACGCGCTGGATCGGTGCCAGCCGAAAACATTGGAGCGATACCGGCAGCTCGCGGCCTACGTTTTGACCGCGCAGGACGGGGCGCCCTCTCTCCTCGCGCAAGTCCCGCTTGCCGATCTCACGCACCAGCAACTCGAAGCCGCCTTGTACGCCCTGCTTAAGGCGGAAGGAAAACGGCGGAAGCACATTTCGGCGCGCACCGTTCGCCACGTCGCCGGATTGCTCAATGTTGCGCTCAACAAGGCCTTCAGGCTGGAGTTGATCCAAGTGAATCCCATGCTCCGCGCCGAACTACCCAGAGTCGAGAAGACCGACGCGCGCAGCTTAACACCGGATGAAATCCGCAGACTACGGGAAGCCTGCCGAGGCGATCGGACGTTCGCGCTCGTGGAAATGGCGCTTGCCACGGCCGCCAGACGCGGCGAATTGCTCGCCCTTCAATGGGCAGACCTCGATTGGACTTCCGGAGTCTTGACCATCAGCAAATCGCTAGAACAAACGAGGGCGGGCCTTCGGGTAAAGCGACCGAAGAACGGAAAGTCGCGAACGTGCCAACTGCCGCAATCCGCGCTCGCCGCGTTGCGGTTCCACAAGGAACAGCAGCAGGAACACCGCAGGCTTTTCGCAACCGACTACAAAGACCTGGATTTGATCTTTTGCGAACCGAACGGCGACCACCACCAGCCGGACCTTATCTCCCAAGTCATCGTTCGCAGAATGCACAAAGCGGGGATCAGCGGTAGCATACACACGTTACGGCACACTCACGCGTCGAACCTGCTGTCAAATGGCGTTCCGCTGCCCGCGGTATCAGCCCGACTCGGTCATGCCGATGCCAACGTCACAGCGCGAATCTATTCTCACGCTCTGCCTGCCGATGACCAGCGCGCAGCCGATACATGGGATATTATCATCGACGGAAAAGTACAATAACTTGCCCTACGTGACCTTACGAAGCCACCTTATTAGGCCGCCCTATCAATTTGTGCCGGTCGAATTCGTTCAGTACGAGTGCATACATCCGCTTCAAAACCATAAGCAACGTTAGGACGAAGTTAGTACTGCCAGCGACTAGGAAAAACGTTTCAACCGGACCGATTGGGTCCTCGGTTTTCCTGAGTAAGGTCAGGGTGATTATTGCGAGAGCCACCAGAGCCACCGAAAGAAGAATCGTGTAACTTAGGTTGGCTGTAATTTCTCGAAGCAGCCGCTTTCGTTCTTTCACCAGCCTGTCTGCCGGATCACCCTGAGTGGTCTGAAGAAACGTTAAAACCATCAGAAGCACGCTTGGTAGAATCGCGACAAAGATGGCAAACGCCGTAAGCAGGCCGTTCACCGCATCGATCCGGATTCGGACTCCCCTCCACAACGCAAGGACGGCCGCCAAAATCGGCAGGCCAAAGAAGACGACGAAGTCGGACGCAGAGCGCCTTTGCGTTCCGTAATCGTAGAGCGTGTCGAAGTGGTGCGAGACGATGGATCGAACGTCGATCTTGTCCAGGAACATCACGGCTTCTTTCGGGGAGCGGTCGGGGTGTTTAGATCGGACAGGAGTTGCCTTGCGGCTTCCGAGATACTGGCAAAGGTCGGATGCCCGAACTTGTCCCATTTGATTTCCTCGGTCACGTCCACCGAAGCCCTCATTTTGTTCGGGTCGCCGAGATCCATGGTCCGCTCCTTTCCGTGGGTTTTGACCTTGATCTTAACATTGTCCCAGGGGAATCGGGTATCGCCCTCCTCCAGTTCGAGCACACTGTCCGTGCCCCGGTGTTCGTCTACGAACCGTTTCGCTTCTTCCCAACCAAAAAAGCTTTTGTCAAACTTCACAAGAAGCCGCATGCTTCCAGGGGTCTGCTTGGTGGACTCCCGGCCGAAGGTCGTCGTGATGTCGCTGGGGATGCTGTGACGAATGAAGTCTATCTGCGAGACTTCCTTGGCCTCTAACTCGCGGATTAGTCGTTCCGGTATGACTTGGCGCATTATGAGACGATAGTCAGCATATTTGTCAGCGAAAGCGGCACAAAGGTCTTGAGACAAGATCGTTTGCGCTCCTTCGGTACCTGTACGCTGAATGACCAAGTGACCCATATCCCGGCCCCCTGGCAAGTCAAATAGGAAGTAAAAAGGATGGAGATCGACGTCCGACACACTTTTCGCATAAGCTATTTTGTCCCATTTGGCGAGATTTCGGATGTGGCTTGCGCTTCCATACCCACCGCTTTCCAGGAGACCCTCGATCTGCCGGTTCTTGGGCGGGTGGAGAACTGAAACCTGTAAAACCTGCTGTGCGTCTTCTCTATTGTAAGCGGCATTCCTGCGCGATTCAAGAAACCCGTGTAGGACTTCCAAAAGATCGAACTCGTCGTCTGAAAACGAGTCTACCTGCTCGTATTCCTTTCGCGCGTGCGCCTTCTTAACTCGCACCGTGTATGCCGTCAGGAGGACGGACCTCATTGTGCTCTCCAATGCGGACGCGTTGCCGCTTGCATTCGCTCCAAGCTTGCCGTTAGCGGCCCCGTTTGAATCAAAAATCCAGGCTGATCGTATTGGGCGCGCTCAATCCACCACCACCGCCGCGATACAATTGTGTGGGGCAATGTCATGAGCAACAGCGCGGCTGTGGTACCCGGATTCGAACAGCTCGATCTATTATACCTTTCGAAGCACGGTGATGCTCGCGAGAGGTCGCTGTGGCCGTCGGTTGCAACAAGCCTTGGAGCGTACGAGGTGTTCTGGCGAAGTTTTGTGGTTCTCTTGACAAATCGTATCGATCCGAAGTTCAGTAACACAAACGAGTGGATTCGTTTGCGGCCGGCGATTCCTCCAGATTGCGAAGACGTGGCGATGGCCAGCTATTCGCTGTTCTACTACGCAGCGTGTACCCGCATCGCGATGGAGCACGACCGACAGCGCATTGATTCTGGAGCGTACGGCCAGCCAGAGTTTGTCTTTTTCCTGCAACAACTGTGCGTTGAGAATGCCAAGCCGTTGAGGCTGAAAGCGTCGGACTTGCTCTCGCACCTGGGTTTGCATCCGAGTCTTCCCGAGCATCCGCAAACTGCCTACATGGAAATTGGGGCATATCGCAACGCCTTTGCACACAACCCCGTGCTGGGACGCGCAGTAGGCGTTCGCCGGGGACTGCTCCCGCCTGTCAGCGCCCTGCCGAGGAGAGGTGTGATAAAGCGATGGAGCGACCTTAAGAAGATTCCTCCAAGCCAAATGGTAGACAGCACGAACCTGCAAGAGCGTCTGTGGGGCGAACTCGAGAAGTTCATGCAAGACTTGTGGACTGCTTTGGCAAGACATTTTGTGGAGGCGAGAGCCAGCACGCAATTCGCCGGGCACTTAGGTATTTCGAGTCTGCTGCCAATTCGGATGACGCTCCCGGATTCGGGCTTGGCCGGACCCCCAGGAGCGTCCGGTACAATGCTGCTTGCTCGCAGTGACGCTCCAATCCAGTTCTAAACTACGCGCCGAAAAAGACGCTGGGCGAATGGGTGCGGCAATGCTGGGTACGTACGGCACTGAACCGCTGCCAGGCGAAGACCTTGGGGAAAGGCTTTACCGGCAACGCGCGGCCCACGTTTTGGACCGCGCAGGACTGGGCGCGCGCCTCCTTGTCCTCGCGCAAGTCCTGCTTGCCGATCTCATGCACCAGCAACTTGAAGCCTTGTATGCCCTGGTGAAGGCGGCAAGGAAAGCTCATTCGCGGTGCTGCTTGCGGTGCTGCTTGGCAATAGCGTCGAGCCACCTCAGAAACCCGGTGAGCTTTTCTCTGGGAGTAAGTCCTCGCGATGCGTGAACCCTTGGAATTGCATATAGATATTGGTAGAGCGCGGTCTGGCTGGCTGCTTCAGACGCCTTGGCCGCCTGTTGGTACCAGGACTCATTGGCGCGGTTAGCGCTGCCATGGACGATGGCGGATCTCTTCTGATAAAGTTTCTCAAGCTCCTTCGAGTGACGTAGAAAGTCCTCAGTCTCGTCGGTTGTCAAAACTGCCGCCCGTGTCGTAATCTTATCGCCGGGTGAGGCGCTCAAAAGCCGCTCGATTGCGACCCAGAATTTGATAATCCGAGAGCCGAGATCGGTTTCTGAAATGGCATCTGAGTGCCAACTTAAGGCATCGAGGAACCGCAGTTGAATCTCATCTACAATGCCCCAAGACTTCCAGTAATTCCAAAGTACAGCCTCCAAAAAACGCCATGCTGGGCCTCCTGTAACTTGTGCAAACCATTCTTTGTTTGTTATCGCATCTTGGCCAGTTGTGCCGAATCGGAGTGAGAATGCCTCGGTACGGGAAGAAACCAATTCCACATGTCTGGACGCAACCCGTACGTCATGGCCTTGTTTCACATGACCCGCGCGCTCGCTTCCGACGATGAGTTTAAAGACATCGAGAGCCTTTTGGATCCCCGCCCGCGCCCGACGCGCCGATATTTCCCGGTCGCATGGCGGAACGGTAATTGAGGCGATCCACTGAAAATCTGAATAGAAAACACGGGTTTGGGCCAGGAGCGATTCGCCAATTGATCCATCGCCGAACCTATCAAGCTCCTGCCGTATGGCAGCCTCGTTCTGTTTGAAGAACAGATCGCGGAGCACGAATGTGACGGGGCCAATGGCGAAGGTCTCATAGCTTCGCTCTGCGACCACCGAGCAAGGAACGTAGTGTGTCAACTCCGAGTACCCTCCCTCGAGTTTTTTCACCACTGCTTGGAATATCTGATGGGCATTCTCAGTGGTCATCTCGAAGCCGCCAAGAATATGGCTCGAAAACTCGGCTTTCAACATCTTGAAAACCTCGCCAAGTCGATGAATGCGAGCGCCTGGACCTAATCCCTTCAACCCGCGCTCAGCGATTTGAATAAAGCGCGTCCGAGCCGCGGCGGAAAGCGGGAGGTCATGACCATTCGCTCCTTTTAGGAAAGTTGGAACGATCCATGGGTCCGCCGCTAACTCCTTGAGCATCTCCGCTGGAGGCAGAGCGTTAAGGCGTTGAATCTCGCTAACGATGAACTCGTAATCGCCGTAGTCCTTTTCTGAGAACCGCGAAAATGAGTCAATTGGCCCTTGGTGTGGCACGATGATCCCATTTCAACTTGCACTGGTGCTCTTCTGCAAGCGCCGAATTGAAGCCGTCGAAATGGTGACGTGCACTCGGATGACATGGGATGACATGCACACTGCGCCATACAGTTGTAAATGTTGATTATACGGCAGTTAGATGGTAGCGCTAACGGGAATCGAACCCGTATTTAAGCCTTGAGAGGGCTCCGTCCTAACCGTTAGACGATAGCGCCATCCGCGGATCACTATGATTTTACCAGCCCGCCACGCCCCTTGTCAGACCCCTCCCCGCAAAATGCTACCGTGTGGTCTGATGAAACCGCTCATCGTCCTCCTCGCCTTCTCCGCGGCCCTGCCCTTGTTCGCGCAGGTCCGCTTCCTCCCCGCCAAAAAGCTGTGGGTGCTCGATGCCGGACGTACCACCTACGTGCTCGGCGTCAACGAAGAGAACAGCCTGCAGAACGTCTACTGGGGCCACCGCCTCTGGCGCGACGATGACCTCGCACCCGCCCACACCTCGCCCGAGCATGCCTCCTTCGACTCGCGTGAGACCATGACCAACGAAGAATACTCCGGCTGGGGCGGCCTGCGCTACAACGAGCCGTGCGTTAAAGTCACACTCACCGATGGCACCCGCGACCTCGTGCTGATTTATGAATCATACGCAATCCGCGGCGACACCCTTGAGATCCACACCCGTGACATCAGCTACCCGCTCCACGTCGACCTGTTCTATCGCGTCTACCCGCGCTCCGGCATCATCGCGAAGCACTCCGTCATCCGCAACCTGACCAGCCAGCCCGTCGTGGTCGAGAGCGCGCAATCCGGCGTGTGGTACGTGCCGCGCGGCGAAAGCTTCCGGCTCAGCTACCTCACCGGCCGCTGGGCGGGCGAAACGCAGCTTCATCGCGAGCCGGTCGAGCCCGGTAAAAAAGTCCTCGAAAGCCGCCGCGGCAACACCAGCCATCAGGCCAACCCGTGGTTTGCGCTCGATGAGAACGGCACGGCCGATGAAGAACACGGCCGCGTGTGGTTCGGCGCCATCGGCTGGAGCGGCAATTGGAAGTTGGTGGTCGAAGAAAGTCCCGCGCGGCAGGTCCGCGTTACCGGCGGCTTCAACGATTTCGATTTCGGCTACCTGCTCAAACCCGGCCAGAGCCTTGAGACGCCTGCCTTTTACGGCGGCTTCACCGATTGCGGCTTCGGCGAAAGCTCGCGCCTGATGCACGCCTTCGAGCGCCAGCAGATCCTCCCTGACCGCGCCGCGCCGCATCCCCGCCCCGTGCTCTACAATTCCTGGGAAGCCACCACCTTTCACGTCAACGAAGCCGGCCAGGAGCAGCTCGCCGACAAGGCCGCCCGCATCGGCGTCGAGCTGTTCGTCATGGACGATGGCTGGTTCGGCGAGCGTAACGACGACCGCGCCGGACTCGGCGATTGGACCGTCAACCCGCAAAAGTTTCCGCACGGCCTCGGTGGCTTGATCAGCCACGTCAACGGCCTCGGCATGAAGTTCGGCCTGTGGGTCGAGCCCGAGATGGTCAATCCCGATAGCAACCTCTACCGCGCGCATCCCGACTGGGCCATGCACTTCACCGGCCGGCCGCGATCCGAGGCGCGCCACCAGCTCGTGCTCAACATGGCTCGCGACGATGTCCGCGAGCACATCTTTGCGGCGCTCGATAAGCTGCTCTCCGAAAATCACATCGAGTTCCTCAAGTGGGACATGAACCGGCATTTCGGCGAGCCCGGCTGGCCCGAAGTGCCCGTGGCCGAACAGAAACAGATCTGGGTCAAATATGTCCTGAATGTCTATAACATCATCGACCGCCTGCGCGCCAAACATCCCGGTCTGGAAATCGAATCCTGTTCCGGCGGCGGCGGGCGCGTGGACTTCGGCATCCTCAAACGCGTCGACCAGGTCTGGACTTCCGACAACACCGAAGCCTTCGACCGCCTGGGCATTCAGGAGGGCTTCACCTTCGCCTACACTCCCAAGGTCATGATGGCCTGGGTCACCGACGTTCCCAACTTGAACGGCCGCAGCACGCCGTTCCAATACCGCTTCCTAGTGGCTATGCAAGGCTCCTTGGGCATCGGGTCCAACCTGAACCACTGGACGGATGCGGATTTCGCGCTGGCCTCCCGCATGGTCGGCTACTACAAGCAGATTCGCGGCACAGTCCAGCAGGGCGATCTTTACCGCCTGTTCTCGCCGCGGGAGGGTGAGTTCACCGCCAACGAATACGTCGCGCAGGATGGCAAACAGGCCGTGCTCTTCGCCTTCCTGCACTCGCAACAATATCTGTGGCCCGCGCCGGTGGTCCGCCTGCGAGGCCTCGACGAGCGCGCTGTCTACCGGCTCACTTCCATCGACCACAAACTGACCGAAGGCCTCGATACCGCCAGCGGAGCGTACCTCATGAACCACGGCGTCCAGCTTCGCCTGCAGGGTGATTACGACAGCACTCTCTTGATACTGGAACGCTTGCCTTGACTTATACTGTCTGATGCGGAGGCCTCACATGCAAATGCGGAAGATCTTGATCGGGTTTTGTGGCGGGGCGATGACGTGGCTAGCGGGTTGCGGGTGCTCCCCGCACTCGCCGACGGAAGTGTATTATCTGGTGGCGACCAACGTCAAGATCCCCTATTGGCAGAGTGCTAATGCCGGCCTGATGAGCGCCGCTCAACAGGTGGGCGTGAAGGCCGAGATGGTGGGCCCTGATTCGTTCGATCCCAAGGGCGAGCACGACGCCTTCCAGCGCGTGCTGGCCGAGAAAATCAAGCCGTCCGGCATCATGGTGTCCGTCGCCGACCCGGCCGTCATGCAGCCGGATATCGACGGTGCCATCGCGCAGGGCATCCCGGTCATCACCGTCGATTCCGACGCGCCTACCAGCAAGCGCCTCACGTTTATCGGCACCGACAATTACAAAGCCGGCACCATGGGCGCCGATCTGGCCGTAAAACAGTTGCAGGGCAAAGGCAACGTGGTCATCTACACCATGCCCGAGCAGTCCAATCTGAAGGACCGCCTGCGCGGTTACCACGACGTATTTGAATCCCACCCGGGCATCAAAATCGTCGAGACCATCGATATCAAAGGCGACCCTCGCATTGCGTTCGACCGCACCCAGGACATGGTGGACAAGAAAACCATCAGCAAGATCGACGGATTCATTTGCCTGGAGGCCATCGCCTGTCCTGAGGTGGCCGACGTTCTGGACCGCAACAACGTCACCGGCAAGGTCATCGTAGCTATGGACACCGACCAGCGCACGCTCAACTGGATCAAAAAGGACCGCATCGCCGGTACCATCGCGCAAAAACCCTTCACCATGGGCTTCGTGGCATTGAAGGACCTCGATAGCCTGCACCACTATCCGCCGCATCCGCTCGATAAAGCATGGGCGATGGACCCGCAAGCGCCCGTAGCGACCAACATCTCCACCGGCGAGATGCTGGTGGATAAAAGCAATGTGGACGCCTTCATGAGCGAAATGGCCCCCAAGAGCCAGGGCCAGTAAGCGTCTGCTCGAAACGGCCGGCTGCCACGCTTACGGCGCCGCCGGCACATCCACCCAGGCATGCGCAGCGGCGCTCTTGAGTTCCGCTTCCAGGATCTGCAACTGCCGCAGGCCGTCCACGAACTGCGGATACTCAATCGGCGCGGAGTGGTCCTCCACCGAGCGGTAGAAGCGCCGGAATACTTGTTTGAAAGTGTCGTCGTAGCCTTCGCTGTGTCCGCCCGGCAGATCGGCGAATGGCCGCGCGCCGGATTCCAGCAGCGACGGGTCCTTCACCATCACCTTGTTGGGAGAATTCCGCTGGCCGATCCACAATTCATCCGGCCGTTCCTGGTCCCAGGCTACCGATGCCTTGCTGCCGTAGACTTCTATGCTCAGCCGGTTCTTGCGGCCCGCGTTCACCTGGCTGGCGGTGAAAGCTCCTCGCGTGCGATCGCCCATCCGGAACAGCACGGCGCCGAAGTCTTCCGTCTCGATCGGCACTTCATCGTAGTCTTCCGGGCTCAGCGTTTTGCCCGCGAATGTCTCGATCGACCCCTTGGGCCGCTTGCGCGTCTTGTGGAACGTCTGCAAATCGGCGCACACCGCGGTGATCCGCTGGCCGGTGACGTGCTCGGCCATGTCGCACCAGTGCGACCCGATATCCGCCATGCAGCGCGACGGGCCGTTGGCCGTCGAGTCGATGCGCCAGTTCCAGTCCGTGTCGTAAAGCAGCCAGTCCTGCGAATACGTCCCCTGCAACACCAGGATTTCGCCCAGCTCGCCCACCTCCCGCATGCGCCGCATCTGCTGCACCTGAGGATAGAAGCGCAGGTTGTGGAAGGTGCAGTTGCGCAGCTTCTTCGCCTGCGCCAGGGTCACCAGCTTCTTCGCGTTCTCCACCGACGTGGATAGCGGTTTCTCGCAGATCACGTGCTTGCCGGCATTGAGCGCGTCTGTCACCATGGGGAAGTGCAGCGCGTTCGGCGTGCACACGTGGACCACGTCCACTTCGGGATCGTCCAGAATCTGGTGGTAGTCGCTCGCGGTCTTGTCTACGTGGAATTCTTCGCCCAGCCGGCGCGCCTTTTCCTTCTGGCTCTCGCCGATGGCGTACACCTGCACGAAACCCAGACGCCGGATCCCTTCCAGGTGCACCCGCCCCACGAAACCCGTGCCGAAAACCGCCGCCTTCAATCGATGAATCATGCTCTCCTCGTTTCGGGTTTTGCCTTCTCCAGCGCCTACTGTATCGCAATTGCTGCTAGAGTGGAATGGAACATGGTGGTCCGCATCCGCTTCGGAAAAGGCCCGAAAGTGGAGCGCAAAGGGCGCAAGAACCGGCGCGTGGCGCTGGCCTTCGCCTCCTTCCTCACCCCGGCGGCCGTCATGGCCTCGGCCCTGGGCATCTGGCGCCTGGCGGCCGACCCGCACTGGTTCAGCAACTTCGCCATCCGCCGCGGCTTGTTCTCGCACTGGCAGGTCTGGTTGGTCGCTGCCGGCCTGCTGCAGACTGGCTCGCACCTTCTGAACCGTTACGGCCGCACCGACGAAACCGCTCCGTCGCCCGCGCCCAGCGAGCGCCCCCCGCTGGTGCGATCATAAGGCCGTGGAGTGCGGGCGCCCAGGAGACGGGGCCGCCTATGCTCGTCGCGCCCTGCCGCGCGGCCGCGCGCTCTTCCGCTTTCGTTCAGCTAATTCCCCATCTTCGGCGAAACTCGCGACAACGAACGTGTCTGGATTGAATTCCTCGGAACTGCGGAGGAGTTCACTGAACGGGACAAACTTGACCATCAGGGCCACGTCGAATGCTGATGCCAAGCGCCGCAATGTTTCCAGCGTGAATTTCACCCCACCAGGAGATTCCATCGCCGAGATCCGCGGCTGCAGCATACCAGTCAGCTCCGCCAGGCGCGACTGTTTCCATCCGCGCTGTTCCCGAAGAGCGCGGATCTG
>Ga0335078_10016688_pt1 | contig 10901 bp, 8 predicted proteins | sample Lox_Sample_32_FD_206711 | JGI IMG/M metagenome (GOLD analysis project Ga0335078, IMG submission 206711) | Soil microbial communities from Loxahatchee National Wildlife Refuge, Florida, United States - Lox_Sample_3.2 | ecosystem: Environmental > Terrestrial > Soil > Wetlands | place: USA: Florida... | reverse complement strand
AGTGGGGCGTCGAGACTACCTGGGTGATCGACCCCGAAATGCAGCGCGCCTGGGAATATCGCAAGGGGCAGCGCCTTTCGGAAGTGCCTTCCGCCGGATCGCTGACCGCCGAGAACATCACTATCCCATTAGTCGATCTCTTCTCCGAGCTCTGATTTCACCAGGAACTTTTCGGCCGTCTCAGTGTCCAATCTGCCAGGAGACGCGTATGGGAATGTCAGTGGGCGGAAACGGACGCACCAAAGCCGATATCAACATGACGCCGATGATCGATGTGTTGCTGGTGCTGATTATCATCTTCATGATCATCACTCCAACCGCTTCTCACGGCTTGCACGCGCTGTTACCGCAGTCGGCGACGGTGGATACACCGGCATCGGAAAAATCGACCGATATCGTCATTTCCGTCCATCGCGACGGCGTGCTGGCGTTGAACCAGGAAACCCTCGATTTACCGAGGCTGCACGAGAAACTGGAGCGGTTGTTCGCCGTGGGCGGGGCGATTAATGCCGTCTTCGTCAAAGGCGATGGCGATCTGGAATTCGCCCGCATCGCCGAAGTGATCGACGTAACCAAGAACAGCGGCGTGAATCGCATCGCCTTGATGCCGAATTGAGCGGACTGCCAGCCCCTGGGATCTCAGAATACTTTTCGGAAGGTCAAATTGATTCGCACGCCGCCGGTATCGGGATGCTCGCCCGCCTTCAGCGGCGCCACGCCGTGATAGACGAACCTCGCCGGACCGCCCCAAACGGCGACGTCACCGCTCTCCACACGCAATCGGCGCACGGGGGCGTTGCGCTTTTTCCCGCCCCATAAAAACGTCGCCGGTAAACCGAGGGAGACGGAAACGATCGGCGACCACTGGTCCTTCTCGTCGCGGTCCTGGTGAAGACCGAGCTTCGAGCCGGGAACGTAGCGATTGATCAGGCAGGCATCGGGGTCGTAGCCTTTGAATCCGGCCTCCGCGGCCGCGCTGCGTGCCAACGCAAGAAAGCCTTCCGGTATCGCGGGCCACGGTGAATTGCTGTCCGGATCGATCGGATCGTAGCGATAGCCTGACCGGTCCGAAACCCAGCCCACACGGCCGCAATTCGTCATGGCGACGGACATGGTGTAGCCGCCCGGCGTCACCAGGTGACGGAAGGGCGCCTTGGCGGTAATCTGGTCCACTTCGGCGAGAATCGCCGGAACGTCGCGAACAAAGCCGCGCAGGATGACTGCTCCCTCTTCGAGCGGTTCCTTCGACGGCTGCGGCTCATCTGGAAACAGGGAGGCCATCCCGTTCCGCTATACCCACCATGCCGCGGCGGGTTGTTCGCGGAGCACGATGCGGTTCAGAAAGTCGGCGGCCTTGGTCAGGCCTTCTTCCGGCGACATCAAACTGTCTTCGTGCTCGATGCTGAGCACGTAGTCGTATCCGTACATGCGCAGCGTGGAAATGAATTCCGACCACCATTCGGCTCCATGGCCGTAGCCGCAGGTGCGGAAAATCCACGAGCGGTGACGCTCATCGGTGTATGGCTTGGTATCCAGCACGCCGGTCAGCGGAAGATTCCGATCGTAGATCTGCGTGTCCTTGGCGTGCACGTGAAAGATGGCGTCGCCCAGCAGGCGAATGGCGGCGATGGGATCGATGCCTTGCCAGAACATGTGGCTGGGGTCGTAATTGCAGCCGATCGACGGACCCGCGATGGAACGTAGCCGCAGCATGGTCTCGGGGCTGTAGACCACAAACCCGGGATGCATTTCGATGGCGATTTTGACGCCGTGATCGGCGGCGATTCTGGCGCGCTCTCTCCAATACGGCGCGACCACTTCATCCCATTGCCACTTGAGAATCTCGAGATAGTCGGGCGGCCACGGACAAGTCACCCAATTGGGCCACTTTGCCTGGGGCGAATCGCCCGGGCAGCCTGAAAAATCGACCACCACCGGCACCCCCAGCTTCGACGCCAGCTCGATGGTCTTGCGGTTGATCTCGCGATCGTGGCGCGCTTTCTCCGGGTCGGGGTGAAGCGGATTGCCGTGGCAACTGAGGGCGCTGATGGAGAACCCGTGATCGCCGAGCTTCTGCCGGAAAGCGTTCAGCGACGCCGCGTCGTCGAGCATCGACACATGGCAGTGGGCATCGCCGGGATAATTGCCCGTGCCCAGCTCGACGGTGTCAATTCCTTTGGATTTCAGTTTTTTGAGAACGTCATCTAGAGAAAGTTGCGATAGCAGCGGTGTGAAGACTCCGACTCTCATGATTACCTCGTGGATGGGTGCAGCGCGGACAACACCGCCAGATTGACGGCGGCCATTACAATCGAGAAGGCAGGGATTACCAGCAGCGCAATTTTCAGCCGCCTGGTATCGCCGCCGGCGATGGCTCCGATAATTCGGGAGCTTACGGCCAAACCGATCCAGCCGCAGGTGATGGCGAAACCGATGGCCGTTCCGGTCATGCGCGGGAATGCGTCGCCGACGATCGCCAGCGTGGTCGGGAAAACCGGCGCCATGGCGACGCCAGCCAGAAACACCAGGATCCATGCGCCGGTGGCGTCACGCGCGCGGATGGCCAGAAAACTCGTGATCGCCATGGCGATAGCGGCGGCCAGCGTGACGTGCTCCGGCCGCACGGTGATCAAAATCGGCGAAACCGCAACCCGGCCCACCAGCAGCCCGAGAGCGAAACCCAGCGAGAGCACGTTCAGGGCACGCTTTTCCGGGATGCCCTGGGCGATCAGGTGCCGCACCAGCCAATTCCAGATGCCGACCTCGCAGCTTACATAGAGAAACAGCATGAAGCCGAGCATCAACAGGATCGGCCTGCCAAGAACCGCGCCCGCATCGGCCAGAACGAAACTTTGCGCGCCCGTGGGTCCCGGAATTGGCGCCGCGAATTGCACCGCGAGCGCGATCAGGGCGAAAAGACCGGCGGTATAGCAAAGTTTGACCGTGTCGCGCTTGAGCAGATTGGCGGAGATGAAGGGCGTCGCCATGCCGCCCAGTCCGAAGAACAGATTGACCAGGTTGAGGGCCGTGCCGCGGTGCGCTTCGCCTACATCGCTGACCAGCGCATTGGCCCCGGTGACCACGATGCCGCCGCCCAGGCCGAGGAGAAAGAGCAGTGCGGCGACGCTTCCGAAGCCGCCCGATTTGGGAAGGGCGGCGAGAGCGACGGCTACCAAAGCCAGGCCCAGCACCAGACCGATCTTCTTGCCTTCGTTGTCGATCAGCGGTCCCACGCCGACCGAAGCGATGGTGAGTCCGATGGCTTGGGCCACCGCGACCTTGCCGTTCTGGTTGGGAGTGAGGTGAAAGCGCTCCGACAGCGCCGGCAGGATGGTGCCGAGCATGGCGGCGATCATGCCGTAGACGAAGATGGCGAGGACGGCGGCCAGGATCAGCATGACCGGCCCCAAATTGTGGCGCACGCACTCCTGCGTGCAGCGCGGTCACTCTTGACCGCGCCGCGGCCAGCAACACCCGACACGCCGACAGGAATGTCGGCGCTGCACGCACGAGTGCGTGCGCCACAAGGCCAGGTCATGCGGCCACCTCCCGCCATGCGCGCGACTGATGGCTCTCCATCACCGCCGCCAGAATGTTCATCTGCCGCAAACCGTCGGCGAACTGCGGATACTCGGCCGTCGCCGCGCGATCGGCAAGCGACGCGTAGAACCGGCGGAACACCTGTTTGAAGGTGTCGTCGTAGCCTTCGCTGTGGCCGCCCGGCAGGTCGGCGTAGGATTGCGCGGCCGGCTGCAACAGGGATGGATCCTTGATCAGAATCTGGTTCGGGGTGTTCCGGTTGCCCATCCAGAGCTCATCGGGCCGCTCCTGGTTCCAGGCCGCCGATGATTTGGTGCCGTATACTTCAATCGCCAGGCGATTCTTGTTGCCGCACGATACCTGGCTGGCGGTCATCGCGCCGCGCGCGCGATCTCCCAGGCGGAAAATCACCGACCCGAAATCGTCGGTGGTCACCGGCACCGTGTCGTAATCGTCCGGCTGCAGAGTTTTGCCGGCAAAGGTCTCCACCGAGCCTCTCGGCCGCTTGCGAGTGGTGTGGTACGTTTGCAGATCGGCGCAGAGCGACTTCACACGCAGGCCCGTAATGTGTTCCGCCATGTCGAACCAGTGCGTGCCGATATCGGCCATCGAGCGCAGCGGCCCGCCGGCCGTGGAATCGATGCGCCAGTTCCAATCGGTGTCGTAGAGCAGCCAGTCCTGCGAGTAGGTGCCCTGCACTACCAGGATTTCGCCCAATTCGCCGGCTTCACGCAGTCGCCGCATGTGCTGCACCATGGGGTAGTAGCGAAGATTGTGGCAAAGGCAATTTCGCAACCCTGTCTTCGCGGCCAGTGAGACCAGCGAGCTCGCATCCTCGGCCGAGGTCGTGAGAGGCTTCTCGCAAAGGACATGCTTCCCTGCTTCCAGCGCAGCTTTGGCCATCGAAAAATGCTGCGCGTTGGGCGTGCAAATGTGCACGGCATCGACACCCGGATCGGCCAGGACCTTACGGTAATCCATCTCGCGATGCGAAACCGCGAATGCCTCCACCGAACCCAATCGGCGGACGGCTTCCAGATGGACCCGGCCCATGAAACCGGTTCCGAAAATGGCGGTCTTCATCCGTGCGTCCTCATTTACTGCCGTTTCCGGACTTCGCTTGCGGTTGGAAAATCGGGCGGAACCGCCCCGGTGACTTTTCCCGTGGCCGCCCATTCCGTCCCACGCAAAAAGGTCACGATGAAATCGACCGAGCGCATGGCCTCGACGTCGTGGCCCAGCGTTGTGTGGAAGACGCGGCCCTGGCCATAGCGGAGGGTCATGAGCATGGGCTCGTCTTCGCCGGTCCCGGAATTGGCCGGATCGGAGTGAGCCGTCGCCAGGACCGTGAGGTTGTCCGCCGGCCCGCAGAGCGAATCGTACAGCTCGTCGGCGGCGTGCATCCAGACCGCGGGCAGGCCTTTCGTGATGGGACTCTGCGCGTCGCGGATGGTCACCTGGAACGGCAGCCGCTGGCCATGATGGCCGCAAATTCCAGGCGTCGGGTCGAGGTGGATTTGGCCATTGGTCAACCGCACTTTCGATCCCGAGCCCGGCGCCTTGCGATCGCCCCAGCCGCCGACTCCGATCATTTCCTGATACGCCTTCCACTCGGGAAAGGCGTTGTCAGCCGCGTGGTAGGAAACGAATCCGCCGCCGCCGCGTACGTAGGCCGCGAAATCCTGCCGGGCCGCTTCCGCCCACGCATCGCCGTTGTAATTGAGGATGACGACGGCGTAATCGGCGAACTTCGGCCGGAACTGCGCCATGTCCGCCCCCTTCGGCGGAGAGGTGGCGACATCCACCGTGAACAGGCCGGATTCTTCGAGCAGCCTTTTCAGAACCGGAGTGGTGGTCTGCCAGGAATGATTGTTCTGCCCATCGACGATGAGCGCTTTCAGGGGAGCGGCGGAGACACCGCCGGCCAAAAGCAGCGCGACAAGGAGCGGCCGCAGCGACATTGAATATCAGTATAGCCGCAGTGGCCGCAACCCATGCCCTCACTGCTTCTTTTTTGTGGAATCGGATCTGTCCGGGGCGGGCGAGGCTTTGTCGGTGGTGTCCTTGCTGAGGCGCTCCTTGGTCCGCCATTCCGCGTTGGTCTTCTTGCTCAATTCGGCGATCATGCCCTGAATGTCTTTCTTGAGCCCATCGTAGACGGGATTCGGCGGATCGAGGGGCTTCAGCGCTTTCTGATAAAGGGCGATCACGGCAGCCTTGTCCCCCTGCTTCAAGGTGTCGGCGGCCTGTTCGGAGAACCCGGTGGACAGGAACAAGGTGCGGATGGCGTTTCCTCTGTCGTACGCCTCCTTGGCCTCGTCGTATCTCTTCTGCTCGAAGTAGAACACGCCGAGCTTTTGCCACGCGATGGCGAGCATGGGATGTTCCGGCGTGGTCGAGGATGCCCACAGATCGATCAGCCGGCGATAAACCGGTTCCGCTTCATCGTATTTCTTCTCACCGAACAGCGCGAAAGCCAGCCCATCGACGTCGGGAATCAGGTCGGCATCGTTTTTGCCGAACATCGATTCGCGGATTACGAGCGCATGACGATACGCCTCCTCCGCCTTGTCGTAATCCTGCGTGGAATTGTAAATCGAGCCCAACCGGTCCAGGTCGTAAATCAACGATGGATCCAGCGGGCCGGCCAGGTTGGTGCGAATGTCGAGCGCGATCTTGAGCACGTTGACGGCGGCATCCGGTCTTTTGGCCGCCATCTGGACCTGCGACATGCGGCTGTAATCGTCGGCGACGGCGACCGTGTCGAAGCTCCGCGCCGCCCTGCCGTGCAGCATGACGACGCGATTCAGCACCGCCAGGGCGCCGTCATAGTCCTTGAGCGCCTTCAGGTAAGCCGCCGCCAGCAGGAGATCGTCGGGCAGCTTCGGATCGGTATTGCCGTTGGTTTGCTCGCGCCAGGAGATGGCCATCGAAAGGGTATCCTTAGCGTCCTGGTAGGCGCCCTGCGCGGCCTGCGCACGGCTCAGCCGCTTCAGCACGTCGTATCGTATGGGGTCCTCGTTGGGCCGCTGCTTGGCCAGGTCCCAGGCATTTTGGTATTGATCCCGGGCGCCCTGGTAATCGCCTTTCAGATAGGCTGCGTTGCCCGCGGCCAGCACCGGGCTGATTTCGTCTGTCTGCGCGGTTTCCTGTCCGAACGCGCACAGGGCCATCGCCGCCAAAAACGTGCATCGCACCAGCATGAAATAGATTTAGTACTAATTCATTAGCAATGTCAAGACCCAGCCGCCGGTCGCGGGGATTTAGCGGCCGAAATCGCGCCCCTGTGGCCGGTTTCGATGTCCTGCGCTCTATTCGATCTGGAATTCCAGCTTGCGGATCGCGGTGTGTCCCAGCGAATCCATCGCCGTGAATTCGCAGCGATAGCTTCCCGCCCCCAACTCGGAAATCGGGATCACCAGGGGCACCGGCACCATCGGATTTCCGGCAATCGCGTATTTGGTCACCTGCGCGACACCGTCTTTCTTCGGCTGGTTGGTCTTGGCGTCGAAGAACTGCAACTTGATTCCCAGATCGGGTGGCTTGTCGCCGGTATTGGCCGGCTCGTAGAGTTCCAGGTAGAGAAAGACCTTGTCGGTAGTCTTGAACTGCGAATCGCCGGTGGGCGTCAGCTTGAAGCCCGCGGCAACCAGAGGCGTGCGTCCTTCGGTGAGCAGCGCGTCCAGGCCGGCATCGGCGTCGGTCACTTTCTGCAGCTCCGCGCTGAGGGCGATTTCGCTCATGGCGAACTGCTTTCCGTCAAACTTCTCCACGTTGAGCGGCCGCTCGACTTTGCCGAAATCCTGGCTGCCGGAGGGAGCATAGACGAGCTTGAAGGTGTATTCACCGCTGGCGACATCAAATTGCGTGTCGTAGTGCATCGGCTTTTTGCGGAAATCTTCCACCGCCTTTTTGTCTTCCAGGTCCAGCTTGACGGTGTCGCTGAAGCGGGCGGCGATCGTGCCATCCTTCTTCACCGCCATCCCCATGATGTTGAGCTCGGCGTGCTGCTTGCCTTTCACCTTCTCGAACTTCATGGCCTGCGACGGAAATTCGAACGCCACGTTGACGCGCGCCGCATCCGGGCCGGTGAAGAAATAGGGGATCTGCAGCGGCGCCCGAATGGTGCCGGGGCTCTTGGACTCGGCGAGGCCTTCCATGGTCTTCTCGATGGGTTTGCCGGAGAGCAAATCTACCTGCTTCACGTTGCAGTACCCGGTCCGGGCGCGAATCGTGGTGCCGCCGCGGTCCACCTTCACTTTGAGGCCGTGGCAGCTGCCTTCCGGGGATTCCGGAGGGGTGTAGCTGATGAGGTAAAACTGATCCTGCTCCTTGAGAACCTTCTCCATACCGCCGATCAGGTCGTTGGTATTGACGATCACAAAGCCGCCGGTTCCATCGGCAAGCATGTAGAGAGCCTGCTGGTTGGCCGACGCGAATGGCGGCAGCGGAGGCATTATCACGCCGCGCATATTGGGGTTCATGGGGTTCATCGGGTTATTCGGGTTCACGGCGCCGCCGCCGCCGCGGCCGGCCGTCCCGGTGCCTGTCGTTCCGGTGTTGCCGCGGCCGCCCACCCCGGTGTTGCCGCCGGGATTACCGGAGTTGCCAGTTCCCGTGCCGCCGCGCCCGCCGGAGAAGCCGCCGGAACTACCGGTTCCGGTTCCAGTCCCGCCGGCGCTGCTGCGGCCGGTTCCGCCTGCACTCCCCGAACCAGAGCTGCCCGCGCCGCTCGAGCCCGACGAGCCTGAAGCGCCGCCGCCGCCGCGGCCCGCCTGGAACGACGCCGTCATGACGCCAGGCGATCCGAATAGGCCATGCAGCAGATTCAATCCCAGCGGCACCCCACCGCCGCCGCCGCGGCCTCCGCGGCCGCGACCGCCGCCCGGATTCGACAGGTCGGGCACGCCCGTGGTCAAGCCGCCGACATCGATCGGATAGATGGCCACATTGCTTCGATTGCACATGGCGATGGCAGCCGTGATGTCCGGTTCGATTTCCGGAGTCACCGGAAAACCGCCCGTGAGCAACACCAGGATTTTGCGGCCCGGCACTTCGGAGAGGTTCTTCGCCAGACTGGTCAGCGCCAGCATGGAATTGCGGGTTCCATAGTTGCCGAAGGTAGGCCCTACGTTAAATCGCACGCCGTTGATCACCTGTTTGAGGCGGTCCGCATCCTGCGTAAAATTCTGCGTGATTTCGAGGGTCCCGTTGTAGTTGGCAACCGCCATCAGGCGGTTTTCGCCGGCATTGGCATCCACAAATTTGATGGCGGCTTCGCGGGCGCGCATCTGGCTGCCGGTGTCCATGTGCGAGTTGTCGAACAACAACACCAGGTAGTGTTTCTGATTGGCGACGGGCGAGGCGGGGTCGGCTTCGAACGCAAAACTCTTGATCGCCTGTTCCTTTCCGTCCTCGTAAACCTTGAAATCCTTCTGGACCAGATCGGTGACGTAGCCGCCCTTTTTGTCGGTCACCACGGCATCCACCAGAACCACGCGCGTTTCGGTCCGGATCACCGGCAGCGGCTGATCGGAGCCCTGCGGCTGGGCCTGCGCCCAAAGCGAGACAGCCAAGGCCAGCCCCGCCAACAAACCGAACACCCGGTATCGCATTCGTCTACCTCCTAGAACGGAATATTGACGGTGCCGTTCGCCGCCGTCATCAAATGGCCTTCCGAATCGCGCAGCACCATGCGGACCATGTAAACCCCCGGTTCCACTTCGAGCGTACTGCGAATATTGATTCCCGGCGCCAACCGGTTTTGTAAGGTATCGTTCTTCAAATGAAATTCAATCGTCTTGGTGATGCTTTTGACGTAGTTTCCATTGCGATCGAAGAGCGCGGTCACCACCGACAGGGTGTCGCCGTTGCGTTCGTCCGGCTTGTCGCCGACGGTGTGCTCTTCCTTGCGGAATTTCAGCAGGCGAATATCGATATGCGCCAACACGGCGACTCGCGCCAGTTTATCGTTCAATCTCGAGAATTGCACCTGCATCTGCGCCGGAATGTCCTGCATTTCTTCGCGCGAAAACAGCGACTCCTCGATTTCCCGCTTGGCATTCTCGGCCTCGCTTTCCGTATGGGTGGGGGCGTAATAGCCTTTGCGCGCGTGCAAATCGGCGCCGGGAATCTTGGCGTTGACTTTTAAAGCGACCTTGAGAGGATGGAAGGCGCCGTCCATTTTCAGGTTTTGCGGCGAGAAGCCCAGGTGATACACGTAGTCGGGCGGAGTCGCCAGCAGTCGCAGGCCGGCATCGAAATCGTTGTTGTTCTGAAAAAGCGTGCCGCCGGTTCCGGCCGCCATTTCGGCCAGCACGTCGCCATCGGCGAGCATCGACAAGCGATCGTATTGCTGCTTGGCGATCATGGCGCCTTGCGCCACCGGGCGGCGCGACGCATCGAACGAAGGGTCGGTCCAGAGTCCTCTTGCATCGAGCGTGCTGATGATCACGTTGGCCTTGATGGCGCGGTCGAAAATCTCCATTTTCTCGGTCTGCTGTTCGGGCGTATAGAAGCCCGGCGACAGCAGCAGGATCATGCGCTTTCCGGGAGCGGCGGCCATGCGCCGCACCATGTCCCGCAGTGTAAACAAGGCGACGCGGGTCTCCTGTGTGCCGCTGGCCAGCACCTGCTGCGACGTCGATTGCACCATCTGCGCGGCGATCTGCGCCGCGCCGGGGCCGGACAGGTTCGCGCACACCATCGCGTCGGCGGTTGCGGCCTGGGTGGCGTCCGGCAGGTTCTTGTTGTAGATCATGTCGGCCATGTAATAGCTGATGTCCGGGCACTGCTGCATGGACGTGCGGGCAATCGGCCGCGGTATCAGCTTGCGCAGCGCCTCATGAAGCAGTTCGCGATCGTCGGTGAATTCCTGGACTACCTGGCCCGACGTGGTGTAGACGCCGGCGCGGTCGAGCGGCCCGAGCGAGTCCATGTGGCGCGCGGCGGCGTCGCGCACCCTCATCAGGTCCCCGGGATTTACGTGAATATCATCGAACAGGTAGGCAATGAAATTATCCGGCAGCACGATCGGTTTCGCGTTATCCGAATCCAGCGGGTTTCCGTTCGACGGTTTGACGTCAGCCGGTTTTTCACCGGTTCTTTCCACGCTGAAGCGCGTTATCTCCTGGGGCTTGCCGCGATCGAAGAGCTGAAAATCATTCTTCGTCAAGGTCCCTATGGCCTTTCCGGCTTTATCGCGCACGACCACCGGGACCATGACCAGGTTGACGTGAGTCCGGAACGTGACGGCTTCGTCGTGCTGGGTGATTTCCTGTTGATTGGAAGCTTGGCCAGGACTGGCGGCGCCCGGTGCCGGCGGGGCTGAGGGCTGGGTGGAAGTTGGCGATTGCGACGCG
>Ga0335078_10016687_pt1 | contig 10901 bp, 8 predicted proteins | sample Lox_Sample_32_FD_206711 | JGI IMG/M metagenome (GOLD analysis project Ga0335078, IMG submission 206711) | Soil microbial communities from Loxahatchee National Wildlife Refuge, Florida, United States - Lox_Sample_3.2 | ecosystem: Environmental > Terrestrial > Soil > Wetlands | place: USA: Florida... | reverse complement strand
AAGAGAGCCAACTAACCTCTTACGAGCATTCGGATCCAAATGAACTCATCGGTTCGCTCTTGGCCGATGGCAAAAAGACGAGTAGGCCCAAGCAAGACTCCTCCCAACTCATCGAGGTGAATGATGCGGTGCGGCTTGGCGACATTCTTAAGGTCGGGATCGGATGCGTGACCGGCGACAGCCAGTATTTTCTGCTAACCGAATCGCAGCGGCTGCATCATTCGTTGCCTCGTGGAGCCGTCACGCCGATCGTCTCGAAGGCGCGGCATTTGAAGTCGGCAGTACTCCGCGCAAGTGACTGGTACCGGCTATTGACAAAGGGTGAGCGCGTTTGGCTTTTCAAGCCGGATAAGGGATCACGAAGCACGCGAGCTGTGCGGAGATATCTCGAGCTCGGAGAAGAGACATGTGATTTAAAACGCAATAAGTTGCGCTCACGTGAAGATTGGTGGGACGTGCCCACGATTGAAACCTGTGACGGGTTCCTTAGCGGCATGACAAAACTGGGGCCTTGGATCTCGCTCCGATCGATGCGGGACCTGTCGGCTTCCAACACGCTGTACGTCGTTCGTTTCTCCGAGCGGATGACGAAAGCAGAAAAGGCGACGTGGGCGCTCGGCCTGTTGACGTCCTATTGCAGACAACAGGCAACAAAACTCGGCAGACGCTATCCGGATGGGCTGGTGAAACACGAGCCCAGGGATCTACATTCCCTAATGATTCCTCAACCTCCCACTACGAACAATGGGCAGGAGGCTTTGGAAACGGCTGTATACGAACTGGTCGCTGGCAATATCTCCGGAGCATCGCGAATCGCGGACAAGTTCTTTGAACTGGATTCCAATCTCGACGTGCCTAGACGTAAACGTGAAACGAAGAAGTCATAAAAAGGGTGAGTGATGGCGACGGCGGTAGCACAATTCGAGGAGAGAACACCGCTAGATGTTGATGCGCGCCTGCGACCTTTGCTTTCCCCATTGGGCGAGGCGGTTGTCGGCCGGTCTTGTATTGCTGTCCTTTCGCTGTGGAGTCCGATCCGGGTATCCGCCTTGCTTCCTGCGCATCTGCACCTGCGGTGGCCCGGCGAAGTTACTGAGCTTCCGCTCACGCCCTATTTTGCAGTCATTCCGTTTCAAGGTGCCGATTGGGATTTAACTGCGGAAGCGATTTATTCGGTTTCGGAATCGCAACTCGCACGGCAGTCCGCTCGGATTTCTCGCACGGCGGGCAACAAACTCCTGACAGGCGACCTTCGTCCGCCGGACTGGGAGCAGGTAGCGGGAAGGTTTCGAGGTTCTTTGCCCGCCCAGTCGTACATCTCATTTGATCGGCTGTTGCCGTCCGGCCAGATCAAACGCGGAACACGCCGCGTTGTGGGCAATCGCGTTCCCCGTGGTGAACTCAGGCCAACGATCCTTGTTCCGGCCGAACTTACACTCGAAAGGCCAGCTTACGAGGAGCTTCGCAAATGTCATGTGGTGATCATCAACGCTCAGAATGTTCGTGGGCGCAGAACCGCGCGATTCCTTGCGTCGGCAATTGAAGCATTGCGGGGGACAGTACCGTTATTTGTATTGGCAGCCAGTCCAGCAGATCTAGCGTTTGTCGGTCTTCACGTCAGACCTAATACCAGCGATCGGATTGTGGTTCTGACCGATCACATGCTCTCAATAGGCGCGAAGGCCTTTCCCGTTGGGCAGGACAGGATCAGCGCCGAACGGGAACTTTCGTTTAGTCTTGAGGGGATCGAGGAGAGGTCAGAAGAACTCGTCGCCCTCGTTGTCTTGGGCCGGCGCGCCTGGTGGGCTGCCCGGCAGGCTCTGTCCTCGAGCCCACCGTATGAAGTCGTAAGATTCCAGCGACTGCTCGACCATCGTCGAACGGAAGAGCTACAGGACATAGATCTCCTAAGCGACTGCGCCCGGTTAATCCAGCGGGAAGTAGACAATTTGTCGGCGCATCAAGAAAGGCGAAGTGCAGTCATACAGGCTGCGCTGAATGACGGCCAGGCCAAAAGCGTGCTAGTGATTGCGAAGCCGGGTGCCGTTAAAGAGATAAGGAGCGAACTGGCCGAGGTTCTTGGCGTGTCCGAGGCGGAGCTGACAACACTTGGTGTTCATGTTCAAAGCGCGTTCGATATCTTGCCCAACTCCGATTACGACACGTGTGTGTCAGCTGGATATTTTGGCCCCGCCACAATCGACCTCGCGCTGGCCTCTAGGGCCGCGAGAATTCACTTTGTGGTTGATCCGATAGAGTCGCGGATCGCCATTTGGGATTTACAGACCCGCTTTAGGCAGTATTCTTCGTGGTTGCCGCAATCGGTCCAGAAAGCGGTTGCCGCATTGATCGATGTACTAACCGAGCATGCCGTTCGGGAAGCGGATACGGTATCCCTCGCAAGCCTGGAAGACTTCAGACAACCCACACTCGTCCCGACGAAATCGATACGGGAGTATGTCGCGCACGGGTCGGATCAGGTGCTCATCGATTTTTCCGATGGCTTTTCGATGGAGGTGCAGTCCCAAACGAGATTTGCCGTTCTTGGGAAGAGCGCCTTAAGGCTGCAATCAGCCTCCGCAAAGGACCTTCAGCCGGGCGATCAGGTCGTCATCGTAGAACAAGACTCGAGGGACGCCTTCTCTGAAATTATCTTCCGAGCGGTCGATGAGGGCAAATACAAAAAACAAAGTTCGACAAGACAGATGTGGCTTACGCTCGTGAGCAAGATGTGTGCCGAGAAGCGGTTCACACCGACCAAAATCTCAAAGCTGCTTGGTCAGCGGGGGTTCGACGTCGACGTTACCACGGTAAGAGCTTGGGTTAAATCTGCATCCGTTGAGGGCCCATCTGTTCCAGAAAGGCTGGACTGGTTCAGGGCGTTTGCTGACGCCATAGAATTGGCGGTGCCGAGAGAAATTCTCGACAGCTGGTTTAGGGAGATTAGGCAACTTCGAATCGCGCACAGAAATGTTGGGCGGGATCTCGCGCGTGCGATACGCGGTGCATATTTGGGGCAACTCACTGCCCCGACACTCCAAAGGATCGAGCGCGACTGGGGAGTGAAAACGATGGAATTGATCACCGCCGCCCGGGTTGGGACAGTCGACGAGGTAACAATTGTATCGATCGGAGGCAGTGGTGCCGTTGAATGACCAGGTTCTGAACGGTTTTGCAACGAACCTCGCAAACTGTGTTCGCGAACGGGCGAAGGGGCGCGACGATAAGAGTGCACGGATTGTTAATACGCGGCCCGACGAATTCGTTCTTGCCGGCTTTCTTACTCCACGGTCGGCCGCAGCCATTGGAGGCCATGATGAGGACGATGCCGCCGCCGATCTACCTCAGGACTCGGTCTACGAACAGACGGCGATCGGGCTCGAATGGATGGTAGACGCCCAGCGTTTCGCGGAGATCGACTCCATCGACGTTGGCGTGTCGGCTCATGTCTATGTGCGGGTACTACCCACGTTCGATGAGCAGCGAACTTTTGGGTCTTGGCATGCCGAACGTTTAGTGGCGGGTGGCGTCGCGGGCCAAAAGCGTCAGACGGCTGTTCCTGTTTGGATTCGCGTAGGTATTCCGGAGTTCCGCATCCCCGTTAACATCTCAACTCTGCTTGCGAACCGTAAAGTCGTGATCAAGTTGGAGGACCATTTCACGCCGACTCTTTCCGGCGCTCAACTGGGTTCGGTCTATCCAACGAGGCGCACGATCTATTTTTCGGAACAAGATCTAACAAACGCCCCGGCCTTTGAGTCCTGCTTGCAGCAGTTGGCCTCCAAATCCTTCTCGTCCCTGTGGTCGGCGGCATTAGATGTGCGGCTGATCTCGGTAACGACCGAGCCAACGCTGCATCGGATCGCTTTACGCCTGGTCAATATCACGACACCTGCCGGGCCACTTCAAGCAGACTTCATAGATCCGAATGTGTACGGCATCGGGATTGAGGTTTCTTTGCCGGCAGCTGTGCACCGACAAATGATCTTTCAGGAGCTGCCTGCAAGCTTCCGCTACGACCGACATATGCAGGCGGTTGGTATCAACTCGCAGGTCGAATCCACCAATACGGGTGGGCTGTTAACGATGGTGGTTGACAGCGTGCCTTTGACCATCGTTCCGCGGCTGGAGGCTCGCGAGGTGCCAGGGGCCGATCCGACATTTGCGGCGCTGGAAAGAGACCCCGTCCCCATATTGAGGACTCTGGTGAGTGCGATGCGGCGCTATGAGAGCGACTGTTGGGAGCCCAAGATTGCGTCATTGGCCGGAATGGAACGTTCGGAAGCCAAGGACGCGGGTGAGCGCTTTGAACACGAAATCTTGCGATTTGAGCGGGGAATCGATGTCTTGGAGGATCCTAAATACGATTCTGTATTACGTGCGTTCAGGCTGGCTAACGCTTCCATGGCCACCGCATCGACTCACAAACGGTGGCGCCTTTTTCAGATCGTTTTCATCGTATCGGTTTTGCCGGAATTGGCCGCGCGGCAATTCCCTGAACTGTCCAGGCCTTCGGATAACATGGTCGATCTGCTTTGGTTCGCTGCTGGCGGAGGAAAGACCGAAGCGTTCTTGGGAGTCATCCTCTGGCAAGCGTTTTTTGACAGGTTGCGCGGAAAACGGCTTGGCACAACAGCGTTTGTTCGGTATCCTCTCCGTTTGCTGACGTTCCAGCAACTCCAGCGTCTTGGGCGGGCGATGGCTGCGGCCGAATTGATTCGCAAGGCACAAGGAATAAAAGGCGCGCGTTTTAGCATTGGGTATCTGGTAGGTGGCGGTGTAACGCCTAACGCGATCAATAACGAGTTGCACGCGAGGTTTGAGAAGTACGGGGTGGACCCTCGCCTGAAGCGCGTTTTTAAGTGCCCTTTCTGTTCTTGCGACGTCAACCTAACCTATGTGCCGCAACCGAGGCTGATTGAGCACAGATGTTCGAGTCCGCAATGTCCAGGCGGAACGCAACGGCTCCCGATATACGTAACCGATCAAGATGTCTATCGATACCTTCCGACCGTGATCGTTTCGACCGTCGACAAACTTGCGTTCCTTGGGCAGAATCAACGGTTCTTGAACTTGATGGGTCGGTTCGATTTGGTCTGCGGCACGCATGGTGCGACATTCGGAAATAACAATAAACTGGTCTGCGAAGCTGCGGATGCTCTGGGGCGAGGCGAGAAACCAGTTTCATGCCGAGGGGACAGGCTCGAGCTCGGGCCGTTTCATGACCCTTCTCCGGCCTTGTTGATCCAAGATGAGCTGCACCTGGGGTGGGCCCTTCCGGTGAGACAAACAGTTAAGACACTGTTTACCGTTTGATGATAAATCCTTCCTTCCGATTGGGCAATAGCTTTATGCTGACCGTGTCGGTGAAGCGGAAGCGGGCAATGCTGGCGAGCACCCCGTCGAGGAATAGCCGGCCGGAACTGATCGGGGACGATGGACAGAGCGTGCTCCTCCTGGCGCGTTCTACAGCTTGGCTCGGGCCCGACGAACGGGAGGCGGTGTCCTGGTCCAGGTTTACCAGCAGTAACGACACATCCGATCGATAACTTCCGCATGCCTTCGAAAACGCATTCGAGGGCGCCCTCTATTTGATACCAGCGCCGGCTCTGCCGGCAACGACAGAAACAGATTGGATGCGAGCTCCACCGGCGGGCAGCGGCCCGCTGACCGTTGGGGCGCGCGCTGGGGAGGATCGTGTGTTCGATCGCGGACTCATTCTCACTTCGCAGGCCATCCGCCGCCAACTGGCGGCCATGCCTCACGAGTTGTATCTCATTCGCCTGATTCACCAGCCCACCAACCGGCCTTTCCCCGGGGAACGGTTGTGGACCGCGGACCAGTTGATGAATCTGGCCACCATCCGATTTTTGCGCGCGCGCAATCGGGAAGGTTGCGACATCTATGTTCATCCCTATGCCCAGGACCACAACTCCGGCTACATCCTGGTCGACCTGGACCGCGGGGACCCGACCGTGGTCGCCTGCATGTGTGCCCATGGGCACGAACCCTGTGTGGTACTCCAGACCAGTCCCGGCCATCTGCAAGCCTGGGTACGGGTCAGTTTCACTCCCTTGCCACCGGACATCGCCACGGCGATCGGCAGGCACCTGGCCCGGACCTACGGCGGCGACCGCGCCAGTACCGACTGGCGACACTTGGGCCGACTCGCCGGATTCACCAACCAGAAGCCCCGACGCCGTACACCAGACGGCTACGCTCCATGGGTGAAGGTCGTGTACACTCATTTCGGCTTGGCCCGCCGGGCCAGCGAGCTGTTGCAATCCGCCGTCGCGTCTCCGTCCGAGTCTGCCCGGCCCACGCACCGCTGCTCCGATCATGTCCCCTCCCAGCCTGGCGCCACACCTGCGATCACCGCGGACCAGGCGACCGCCATCTACCAGACCTGGATGCACCGCTGGCAGATTGCGGAACGCTTCGCCCCGCCGGACTGGAGCATCGTGGATCTCTGGATTGCGCGGGCGCTGCTGGCACAAGGCTGGCCTGCCGATCAAGTCCAAACCATTGTCCGGCTCGGAAGCCCCCACTTCCCCCGCCGCCACAGCCATCCCGACGACTACCTGCGCCGCACCCTGGCACGCGCTTTTCCTTTTCCTTCCCCAGGGGCCCCCCCGTGTGTGGCTCATGACCGAACCCCCGCCGCCGCAGCACGTGCCAACAGGGCTCGCTCGAACTCCGCCGGCGGGCAGTAATCCAGCGCCGAGTGCAGTCGCTTCTGGTTGTAGACCTTCTCGATGAATCGCTCGATGGAACCCCGCGCCTCGGCCAGACTGCGATATTCTTGCCGATACACTTCTTCGTATTTCAGGGTCTTCATCCACGATTCGCAGCCGGCATTTTCCCAGGGACTCGCCTTGTGACTCATGCTGATCTGGCAGCCGTGTGCCTTCAGTAGATCCGTGTAATCGCCGGATGCATATTGACTGCCGCGATCGGAATGATGCACCAGTCCGGGTGACGGTCGCCGCCCCTCCAGCGCCATCCGCAGCGCCGTCAGGGTTAGATCGTCTTCCACGCTTCGGTCCAGCGCCCAGCCGATCACGCGGCGCGAAAAGGCGTCGATCACCACCGCCAAATAGACGAACTCCGTCTCCAGCCGAATGTAGGTGATGTCGGCCACCCAGAGCTGGTCGATGCCGGTCAGCGCCATCTGTTCCGCTAGGTTCGGATACACTTTGCGGCTGTGGTGGGAGTCGGTGGTCGCCACGAATTTCCGCCGGCGCAGACACAGTAGATTGTCCTCCCGCATGATCCGCAGCACCCGTTTGTGGTTCGCCTTCCAGCCCCGCCGGTGCAATTCCGCGGTGATTCGGCGCCAACCGTAGCTGGGCCACTCCAAGGCGATCTTCTGGATCTCATCCCGCAAGTCCAGATCGGCGTCTACCGACGGGGGTGCCTGCCGCCAGCGGTAAAACCCCGCCCGCGTCACTTGGCCCAGCACACACAGCTGCCGGAGGGGAATCGGCGTGGCCAACTTCACTTCTTCTTCGAGGTACGGATAGACGAGCCGCGAGTAGTCAATGCTTGCAGCCTGCGCTGCTCCTCGACACGCTGCAAGCATCTTCGCAAAAAATCAATCTCCAGCGCCTGGCGCCCCACCTTCCGTTCCAGCTCGGCCACATGACTCTCGTCGGCCCGCGGCTTGCCGTTACCCGGAAACGCCTTCACCCCGTACCCTGATAACTCTCGTTTCCAACGGTGCAGAACGTTGGGATTGACCTCACAAGCCCGCGCCACCTCGGCTAGCGACGCCCCCAGCTCCAGCCGCCTCACGGCGGCTTCCTTGAACTCCTTTGTGAACTGCCTTCGAGAAAAGCTCATAGACTCCCTTTCCATTTAATGAAAATTGAGTCTTAACTGGTTGTCTCATTTTAGGGGTCCACTCCATCTGACTACGTTCTGTCGTTCGAAATCGCTTCGCCCAAGACGGTTGCCTTCCGGTGGAGGGAAGATCCGGTCCGCAGGGTTGAACAGGAAGTGAGGCGTGTTCTCGACCCTGCTGTGCGGCTGCTCGATTGGGCGCAATTGCGTCAAAGCACAATCGCCGACGGCGCTGCCCGTCTCTGCCGGGACCAGGTCCAGCTACAAATTGACTATCTCCGTAATTTTGCGAAGGAATATGGTATCGGCGTCAAAGACATTCGTCTGAGCTTGCGCCTTTCGCGCGCGGACGCCCAACCAGATTCCGACGGAGCAGACGCACGGAAGAAGGAAACGGCTGATCGCGAACTCCGAGTGTTCGAAGCAAGGCAAGAATCTGAGTTGCGTTCCCTGGAGCGGCCGGAACAACTGTTTGATGCGGGGCTTGAAAGCGCCAAACGAGCCCTAGACAACGTAGCTGCGAACACGGCTAGTGCGGAAGAACTGACTCGAGCGGTGCGAGAGATCACGTCCATCATGCACCCGCGCGACCGTGACCAGCCGCTCGCCCAAGAGACGCGAGCGAATAGTAAGCTGCTGCCTTCGCCAGCTGGGCACGAGGAAGCCGTCCGCTTTTCTTGTTGTTATCCGAAGAGCATGCCGCTCGGCATCTGGAGTACGGTATTGGCGTATGTCTATTTGCCCCGAGCAGAGAGATTTGTGAAGGGAGACAGTACATTACGGTTGGGAACGCGAGGCTACGCAGCAAGTAACGCTGAGGCTCGACTTTCAATCGCGCGCGGGGCAGAGATTATCGCAGTTCCGCGTCTGCCAGGTGTACTAGTCAACCCGCCGAGGGCGTCGATCAATTGGCTCGAAGATTGGCACCGGTTCGAGTTTAGAGTCATGGCCGAACCGATGACAGGCGCCCAATCTGCGGCTGGTGCTATCTCGTTCTACGTTGGCCCTGTTCTGGTCGCAGAGGTCGGACTGTCAATTCTTCTTTCCGAATCACCTGAAACCAAGCCTGGCAAGGCTATCGAGCCAGACACATGGGGAGACGGATGCGCCTACCAGGCCATCTTCGTTTCCTACTGCCATGATGACGCCACGATCGTTGACAAATTGGAACAAGCCTATCGTGCGCTTGGGATAGACTTCCTGCGAGATTCCCGCATCCTTCGAAGCGGAGTTGATTGGCGACAGACGCTTCTTCAGAAGATCGAGGACGCTGACATCTTCCAGTTGTGCTGGTCCAACAGGGCAAGACTCTCCCGTTACGTAGAGGAAGAGTGGCGCCATGCCGCATCACTCGGTAGGCCGTTTTTTTTGCGCCCAGTTTACTGGGAAAGACCGATGCCGCTCCCGCCAGACGAATTGGCTCATATTCACTTCGCTTATCTGGATTGGTAGAACCTCCTAATAGTTCCCCTGGCGGAGACAGGAGCTGCCGGATGGGGGTCTCGGCCAAAGTAATAGCGCAAACAAACATGCTCATCTGGAGAGCTCATCGGGGGCGGATCTACCGTTCAGAGCTTCCTCAGAAAGGTACTCATGGCCAAATTTCAAACGGTCATCAAGAGTGCCCGCCTCGTCTACTCGCCGTATACGGCGACCGAGATGCAGGGCTTCGCGCAGGTGTTGGCTGATTCGATCCGGGCACGTATCCAGAGCGGCCAAAACATCTACGACCAACCTGCAGCGCCACTGGAGCCCGGACTGGCAGGCCGGCGAGGTTATCCCGACTACAAGTCGGCGCGTGGCCTCCGGCCCGTCCGCGACTGGACCTGGAGCGGCCACACCCTGCGTTGCCTCAAGGTCCTGACCGCAAATGAGAACCGTGCGGCGATTGGGTTTCTCGATGAATCTCTTCCTGGCCGGCGAATGACAGCCTCGCAGATCGCCGCTTTCAATAACCGACGCGAGGCCCAGTGGGGCGTCTCGCCGCGCGACCGACTGGCCGTCCTCGGCGCGTTCCAGGCGCGTCCCTACGTGATGCTCAAGGCAGCGTGAAATGGCAGACCAAGCAGAACGCGTAATCCTCGAAGCCGAGGAAACGCCCGTACTCGAATCGGTCGGCAGGGCCAACACCGCGCTCGACAGCTTCGAGAAGAAGTCCGAAGCCTCCCACGCCAAGGTCATCCGGATTTCGGATCAGACCCGATCCAGCGTCCAGCGGCTAATCGCCTCCCTTGAAAAGCAGGCTGAAACCTACGGCAAGAGCGGGGTTGAGCGCCTGATTACGCAGCGGGATCAACTGCTGCAGCGCTACAGCCGGGAGCCGCAGGCCATCGACGCGATCACTCGGTCCTACGAAAAGATGATCGCCGCGGAGGAGAAGGCCGCGCGGGAAGCTCTCGCCGTTAAAGCGGCCAAGGAAGCCGAAGAAGCCCTTCGTAAGCAGTCCGAAGCCATCAAAGGGTTCGGCGAGCGCGTCACCCAATCCATCGAGAATCCGCTCCAGGGAGCTCGAGGTGCGGTGGGTTCCCTCCTTTCTTCGCTCGGGCCGTTTGGGATCGGCGTGGCAGCGGGCGCGACGGCACTGATCGGCCTGGGCACTGCGGCATTCGAGGCGGCGAAGAGTCTGGGCGAGTACGGCACGCGCGTGAAAGACGCTGAATTGCGAACCGGGTTAACGGCGAAGGAAGTCGGGCAGTTCGGCTTCGCAGCGCGCGCTGTCGGGCAGGACATCTCGATTGTCGAGCGCCTCATGCGCGGGCTTTCTCAGGCGGCGAACGATAACTCCAACGAAGGCGAAAGAGCACGGGCAACTTTGCGCGCGATGGGCATCGATTTCCATACCGCCACGGGAGAGATGAAGCCAACCTCCGAGATTCTGACCGAGATCTCCGAGGGTTTGAACAAGCTTCCGGAAGGATTCCAGCGGGACGCCGCCGCTATGGACCTATTTAAAAAGGTCGGCGTCGAGGCGATCCCGTTCATGACGGAACTCAACGAGAACCTGCGCGTGGCCCACGAACAAGGCTTCGGGCCGACCGAGGAGGATATCCGCCGCTTCT
>Ga0335078_10016686_pt1 | contig 10902 bp, 8 predicted proteins | sample Lox_Sample_32_FD_206711 | JGI IMG/M metagenome (GOLD analysis project Ga0335078, IMG submission 206711) | Soil microbial communities from Loxahatchee National Wildlife Refuge, Florida, United States - Lox_Sample_3.2 | ecosystem: Environmental > Terrestrial > Soil > Wetlands | place: USA: Florida... | reverse complement strand
GCCCTTCTCCGAGCGGCCCGCTCCCCAGATTTCGATCTGCCCGTGCCCATCCCGCCTCGGCAAGGTGGTCTTCGCGTCCACCAGAATGGCCTCCACCTGCTCCTTGGAATAGGGGAAGACCGTCGCACTAGGCATGTTATGGACGAGGTAATAGCCGCCGATCGCTAACGCGCCGACGAAAAAGAGAAGCTTGCCCATGTGCTGCCCCTGATCGGATACCTCGAGCCAGTGAGGCAGAAGACGGTTGAAATACTTTTAAACACTCGAAATGAGAGGTTCTCTCCCAGGGAGCTATCGCCACCGGAGATAAAAATTCGTTCGCTCGCGTCTAGTCGCACGTCGGTGATGGCTCCCGGCCGGTAAAGTCATCGCCGCCGCGGACGGGTTGATTGCGAACGCGCGGCGAACTCGCGATGATCCCGGACGATGAGCAGCACAGAGCCTGCGGTTGCGGCGCACGGTCCCGGCCTGCGAGCAAGCCCTGGCTCTATCGCGGCGGCCACCCGAAAAGCGAGCGCTCCGGCTTAGCGGGAGCCGCCGCCATCGGCGAGGCCGCCAATAGCCGTCGCCGGCGCCAAGGGCGCGGCGAGTTTGCGGCCGGTGTCCGCAGCGAGGTCGTTGACGTCGTACTTGGCGAGAAGCGCGCCGTCATCGTCGACCATCTGGACCAGTTCGGGCGCCGATTGGCCATACTGGGCCTTGGGCCAGAAAGTCTGGTCGTTGCCGTCGTAAAAGCTCAGCAGCTCATCTCTGACGAGGTCGTCGAGGTAATCCACCGGAACACCCGGGGCCGACCGCCAGAGGTCCTTGCAGACCGGCTCGCCCGACAGGCGCGACAACTCCAATCTCATCCCGTCCTCCTGCACCGACCGAGGTGTCTCCCGCGATCGAGAGGCCTTGGAGATGTCAGCATCGCGGAGATCGCTTGAGCGATTGTTAACGTCGGGCCACGATTACCACTTGGTTGCGCACGCCGCCCGAAGCCGCGATGATCCGGAGCGATGAGCAGCACGCAGCCGGTGCTCGTCGCGCCGGACAGCATAAGCGCCAAGGGGCAGGGAGCATCGCTCGGACGCCGCCGATTGCACGGCGCGGATTTGCGCTGGGCGATCGCGTTTATCGCGCCCTACGCGGCGGTGTTCCTCGCCTTTGTCGTCTGCCCGTTTGGCTACGCGCTGTGGATGGGGGCGAAGCCCGCTCTCTATCGCGATCTGGTTTCGGACCCGCTCTATCTCATGACGCTGGTCAACACCATTATCTTTGTCGGGCTCGGCGTGAACCTGAAAATGTTCCTCGCCTTGCTGCTGTCGGGCTTCTTCTTGCGCCGCCGCTGGTGGATCAGGGCCTTGCTGGTTCCTTTCATCCTGCCATGGCTAACCGCGACGGCGCAGGCCTGCGTATCGTTCCACTGGATGCTGATCGACCAGCGCGGCCTGCTCGACGGCCTGCTGACCGAGTTTTTCGGGATCGACGGGCCGATCTGGTTCAACGACCGCGTCCTCGCGCTCGGTTGGGACATCGCCGCCTATATCTGGAAGTGGATGCCGTTCTGGACGGTAATCTTCATCGCCGCCCGCATGACGATCCCGCGCGACATCTACGATGCGGCCGAGGTCGACGGGGCGACCGGGGTGCGCCGCTTCGCGCACGTCACCTTTCCCCTGCTGGCGAACCTCTATCTCATCTGCACGCTGGTCTCGACGCTGTGGATGCTCGGCGACTTCACCACGGTCTTTCTGGTCTCGAGCGGGGCGCCGGCGCTGTCCACCGACGTGCTGGCGACGCTCGGCTACCGCTACGCCTTCGCGACCGCAAAACCGGCGCTCGGCGTCGCCGCGGTGATGTCGGCGCTGCCCCTGCTGATCCCGATCGCGATCGTCCTGATGCGCCGGCTGCGGACCGGCGAGGTGCAGCTATGAGCGCAACCGCGCTAGGCGGGCCAGCGCGGCGTCGGCGCCGGCCGCGCCGGATGGCGGTCGAGGCGGGTTCCGTCATCCTCGGCATCGCGCTGCTGATCTGGTCGCTGCTGCCGATCTACAACATGTTCCTGGTCGCGCTCGATCCGGAAGAAGGCGAGATCGAGTTCGACGGCAATCTCTGGCCGCCATCGCCCTCGCTCGACAGTTTTCGGGACGTCATTACCCAGGAGGCGCGATACCTGGAGAATTTCTGGCAGCAGTTCGGCAACAGCCTGTTCATCGGCCTGTTCACGATGATCCTGACGCTGCTGGTCGGGTCGCTGGCGAGCTTCGCGGTGAGCCGCCTGCGCCTGGGCAAAGCGTCGCTCCTGACCAACACCGCGCTGCTCACCTATGCCCTTCCTGCGTCGCTGCTGATCGTTCCCTATTACGCGATCATGCACGCCTATGGGCTCGCCGATAATTTGTGGGCGGTGATCGCGGCGCAAGTAACCTTCGCCACGCCGTTCGCGATCATCATCCTGCAACTGTACGGGAATTTGATACCGTTCGAGCTGGACGACGCGGCCCGGGTCGACGGCGCATCCGCGCCGCAGGTCTATCTGCGGATCTATCTTCCCATGATGGCGCCAGCGCTGGCGGTCGTGGCGATTTACGCGATGCTGCTGGCCTGGAACGACTATCTCTACCAAGCCGTGCTGCTTTCGGTGCGGCACATGACCGTGTCGGTGACCCAGGGCCAGCTATTCGAGGATGTCGACGCGGAATGGAACGCGATGATGGCCGCCGGCATCATCTACGTGCTGCCGCCGATCGCGCTGTTGCTCGCCCTGCGGCGCTACGTCGCGGCAAGTCTCTCGACAGCCCGCGTCGACGACTGAAACGCCGGGCGCTTCAGGGCGTGCATGACGGGAACGCGAGGGATTGACTCGCCCCGCGGAACGAGTGTTTGCTTTCGGTCCAGCCCAATAAAAAGGGGCGGCCCCGCCAAACCGCGGGATTGAACAGGGAAGGAGCTTCGTCATGCGGTTGACCCGCCGGGCGGTGCTGCGCAATAGCGCGGCGTTTGCCACTGTAAGCGCAATCGGATGTCCCTATGTCGCCAATGCCGCGGCCAAGACCGCCACGGTGTGGTGGACGCAAGGCTTCGTCTCCAACGAGGACGATGCTTTTAACCAATTGGTCGCGGACTATCAGAAGGCCAGCGGCAATAAGATCGACTCCAGCATCATCCCGTTCGCGCCGCTGCGGCAGAAGGAAATCTCCGCGATTACCAGCGGCGACGTCCCCGACGTGATGGAATTTGCCGATTTCCAGTTTGTTCCGACGACCGCGTGGCAAGACCAGCTGCTCGATGTCAGCGACATCGTCGCGACGCAGAAATCGCAATTCATCGACACGGCACTAGTGGCGAGCAACTGCTACAACCAGAAGACCAAGAAGCGGGCGTTTTACGCGGTCCCGATGAAGGCGGCGGGCGTGCCGTTCCACGTCTGGACCTCGCTGGTCGAAAAGGCCGGGTTCAAGGTTTCCGACATCCCGAAAAAATGGGACGCCTTTCTCGATTTCTTCGAGCCGGTGCAGGACAAGTTGCGTGACGCGGGGAACCGCAGCGTCTACGCCCACGGCTATCAGCTGACCGCTACGGGGGTCGACCCCTGCATCACCTTCCAGGCGTTCCTTAACGCCTATGGCGGCGGGGGCATGGTCACCGCGGACGGCAAGCTCCATGTCGACGATCCGCAGATCAAGGAAGCGGCGATCAAGGCGGTCGAGAAGCTCACCGTCCCCTACAAGAAGGGTTATGTGCCATCGGGGGTCACGGGCTGGAACGACGCCGACGACAACAACGCCTTCCATTCTAAGCTGATCGTCATGGACTTCGATGGCTCGCTGTCGACCGAAGTCGCGCTCTACAAGGACAAGGCGCAGTACGACGACATCCTGACCCTGGGGATGCCGCTCGGCAACGATGGGAAGGAACTGGCGAGCCCGCTGCCGATCTTCGGCGCGGTGATCCCCAAGGGGGCGAAGAACGTCGATGTCGCCAAGGATTTCCTGAAGTATTCGATCCAGCCGAAGACGCTGAACGACTACCTCAAAGGCGGGCTCGGCCGCTGGGCAATTCCGATGCCGAGCATGGCCAAGAGCGACCCGTTCTGGCTCGATCCAGCCGATCCACACCGCTCCACCTACATAAAGGAGACGCTGTTCAGCCCGACCTTCCCGCTCTTCGAATCGTACAATCCGGCGATGGCGCAGATCAACAGCGAGCACGCGATCCAGCTTGCCTGGTTCGACGTAATGAAGAATGGGATGACGCCGAAGGACGCGATGGAGAAAGCCTATAAACGCATGGAGGAAGTTTTCGCCAAGTTCCCGATCGAAACAGCTTGATGGGGACGGGTTTGTGGCCATCCCGCGCAAGGGTGGCCACAAACGACTCGGGCTGCCGTGACACGAAAAAAATATCGGTCAAACGGACGTACTTTGAACAGGAGGTAGTGCAATGACGGTACTGACTCGCCGCTCGATGCTGCGCAGTAGCGCGGCCCTCGCCACCGTCGGTGTCCTCGGGTGCCCCTATATCGCCAAGGCGGAAGCCAAGACTGCCACCGTTTGGTGGGTCCAGGGCTTCGCGCAAGAAGAAGACATCTCGATCAAGCAGATCTTCGCGGATTACGAGAAGGCGAGCGGCAACAAGCTCGATTACAGCATCGTCCCGTTCGCGCCGCATCGCCAGAAGGTGATCTCGGCGATCACCAGCGGCGATGTGCCCGACCTGACGATCTCCAATCCGGCCGAAATCGTCGCAATCTACGGGTATCAAGACAAGCTGGTCGACCTCAGCGATGTCGTCGCCACTCAAAAGGCGCAATACAGCGACACGGCGCTGTTGTCCGCGAGTTGCTATAACGCGACAACGAAGCAGCGTGCCTACTATGGCGTCCCGATTACCGGCGCGACGCTGCCGTTTCATATCTGGAAGTCATTGGTCGAGAAAGCCGGCTACAAGGCCGCCGATATTCCGAACACGTGGGACGCCCGCTGGGATTTCTTCAAGGGCGTGCACAAGAAGCTGCGCGATCAGGGGATGCGCAATGTGTTTGGCCTCGGGCTGCAGGTAACGACCAACGGCGTCGATCCCAACAACACGTTCCACTATTTCGTGGGAGCCTACGGCGGCAAGGACATCGTCACCAAGAACGGCAAAGCCAATTTCACCGACCCGAAGATCAAAGAGGCGGTGATGAAGGCGCTGACCTACCCCACGACCGCTTATAAGGACGGTTACGTACCCTCGGCGGCGCTCAACTGGAACGACGCGGACGACAACAATGCCTTCCATTCGAAGCTGATCGTGATGGACATCGACGGGACGATCTCGACCGAGGTCGCGCTCTATAAGAACAAGGAGGAGTACGACGACATCATCACCATGGGCATGCCCAACGGTAGTGATGGCAAGCCGATCCCGAGCCAGTTGACCGTGGTCAACGCGATTGTGCCAAAGGGTGCGAAAAACGTCGATGTCGCTAAGGACTTTCTCAAATATTTCATCCAGCCGAAGATCAACAACGACTGGCTGAAGGTTGGGCTCGGCCGCAACGTGCCGGTGATGCCGTCTATCGTCAAAAACGATCCGTGGTGGCTCGCCGATCCGCACCGCAAGGCGTATTCGGAGCAGGCGGTGTTGGGCGACACCTACCCAGCGTATTGGGCCTACAACCCGGCCTACGCCGAGGTCCAGAACACCCACGTCTTCCCGCAGGCTTGGGCGGACATTATCCAAAACGGGATGTCGCCAAAGGACGCCGCTGAAAAGGCCTTCAAGCAGGCCGAGGCGATCTTTGGGAAATATCCGATCGAAACAACATAAGCGAAGCTGACACTCCCACGCGGTAACCGAACCCCGCCGCCGTAGCGCGGCGGGGCCACTGGCGGTATTGGAGCGACGGCGGGGTTGACTCCCCACCGCCGACAGGCTTTGCTGACAACAAAATTACAATCGGAACCGCTACCCACGCCACCGCGGGTTGCTTGAGGGAGGACACTGAGAGATGCGGGTAACTCGCCGGTCTGTGCTGCGAAATTCCGCCGCTGCGGTCGCCATGGGAGCGATCGGGCGCCCCTACATTGCCAATGCCGCAGCCAGCACGGCGACGGTCTGGTGGGTGCAGGGCTTTGCCCAGGAAGAGGATATCGCCTTCAAGAAGCTCGTCGAGGATTACCAGAAGGCGAGCGGCAACACGATCGACTACAGCATCGTCCCCTTCGCCGCGATGCGCCAGAAAGAGGTCGCCGCGGTGACGAGCGGGGTCGTGCCCGACATCATCGATCTCGGCGACTATTATTTTGGCCTGGTGAGCGCCTGGAAGGACCAGCTAGTCGATTTGACCGACGTCATCGAGACGCAGAAATCGTTGTTCATGCCGACGGCGCTGCAGACCGGCTACGCCTACAACAGCGTCACGAAGAAACGCGGCTATTACATGATCCCGAACCGCATGACGGTGTGGCCGTTCCATGTTTGGAAGTCCTTGCTTGACAAGGCCGGTTTCAAGCCGTCGGACATACCGAAGACCTGGGACGCGTTTATCGATTTTTTCCCGCCGGTCGCGGAGAAATTGCGGGCGCAGGGCCAGCGCAACGTCTATGCCTATTCGGTTATGATCAGCGCGGTCGGGTTCGATGCAATCAGGCAGACCGACCACCTGATGGTCGCCTATGGCGGCCAGGACTTGTTCACGGCCGACGGCAAAGTGCATACCAATGATCCCAAAGCTCGGGAAGCCGCGGTGAAAGTGGTCACCAAGCTGTCGTCGGCCTTCAAGAAAGGGTTTATGCCGTCGGCGATACAGAACTGGAACGATGCCGACGACAACAACGCCTTTCACTCGAAGTTGCTCGTCATGGATTTCGACGGCACGATCTCGACCGAGGTCGCGCTGTGGAAGGACAAGGAGCAATACGACGACATCCTGACGTTGGGCCTTCCGCTCGACAATGACGGCAAGCCGGTGGCGAGCTTCATGGACCCCGCGGCGCTGGTGGTCCCGAAGGGCGCTCCCAACCTCGCCGTCGCCAAGGATTTCCTCAAATATTCGCTCCAGCCAAAGGTGCTGGCCGGCCTTCTGAAGGTCGGGCTCGGCCGGCGGCTGCCGCCGATGAAATCGATCGTCGAGGATGACAAGGAGTTCTGGCTCGACCCCAAAAACGAGCCGCTCACCGCTTACACCAAGCAGGGCATCTATGGCCCCACGATCGCGCCCTACGAGGTGTTCAACCCGGCGCGGGCGCAGGTCGCGACCGAGAAGGTATTCCCGCTCGCGATCCTCGATGTGATCAACAAGGGGGTCACCCCCGAGGCGGCGGTCGACGCGGCGTTCAAACGCACCGAAGCGATCTTCGCGCAATACCCGATCGAAACGACCTAGCCGAGGCTGACACTCCCACGCGGTAACCGAACCCCCGCCGTCCTAGCGCGGCGGGGCCATGCGGAAGCATGGGGCGACGGCTGCAAGGATGGCGATTGACTCGTTGTGCCGGCCCGTCTCTTTACTGACAGCAACCTTACAATGGGAACTGCCACCCGCGGCACCGCGGGCTGCATGTGGGAGGAAATTGATGCAGGTCACGCGCCGGTCGGTATTGCGTAGTTCCGCCGCGGTTGTCGCAGTTGGCGCCTTGGCGCGCCCCTTCGTCGCCCGGGCCGAGGCAAAAACCGCCACGGCGTGGTGGCTCCAGGGCTTCGCTCACGAAGAAGACATCGCCTTCAAGAAACTCATCGAGGATTACGAGAAGACGAGCGGCAATACAATTGACTACACCCTCGTTCCTTATGCGCCGTTGCGGCAAAAGACGGTTGCCGCGATCACCAGCGGCGAGGTTCCCGACCTGTTTCAGAACAGCCCGGTCGAGATGTCGGCGGTATGGGCGTGGGACGACAAGCTGGTCGATGTCAGCGACGTCGTCGCGACGCAGAAGGCGGAATACACTGAGGCCGCGCTGCTCTCGGCCAATTGCTACAACAGCATCACGAAAAAGCGCAGCTATTACATGGCTCCTTACCAGACGGCGTCGCTGCCCAACCACATCTGGCGGCCGCTGGTCGAAAAGGCCGGCTACAAGATCGAGGACATTCCCAAGACCTGGGAGGCCTATTACGGCTTCTTCAAGGACGTGCAGAAGAAGTTGCGCGACCAGGGCATGCGCAACGTTTACGGTCTCGGTTTCCAGCTGACGACCCAGGGCAACGATCCGAACAACTTCTTCGGGTATTGGCTGCTGGCCTATGGCGGTAGGAACCTGGTCGGCAAGAACGGCAAGCTGCACCTCGACGACCCGAAGGTCAAAGAAGCGGTGATCAAGGCGATCGAGGTGCCGTGCAGCTTCTACAAGGAAGGTTTTGTGCCGCAGAGCGCGATCAACTGGAACGACGCCGACGACAACAACGCCTTCCACGCCAAGCAGATCGTCATGGATCTCGACGGCACGATCTCGACCGAGGTCGCGATCATCAAGAACAAGCAGGACTACGACGACATCGTTGTCCAAGGGCTGCCGCTCAGCAACGAGGGCAAGCCGGTTCCGGCCCAGGTCACCAATTTGGGCGGCATGATCCCGAAGGGCGCCAAAAACATCGAGGTCGCGAAGGATTTCCTGAAGTATCTGATCCAGCCGGACGTCACCAACGAGTACCTCAAAGTCGGGCTGGGGCGGAACGTTCCCGCCTCCCCGTCGATCGTCAAGAAGGACTCGTGGTGGAGCGAGGATCCGCACCGCAAGGCCTATGTGGAGCAAGCACTGCTCGGACCGACCGAGCCTGATTTCTTCGTGTACAACCCCGCCTGGGCCGAAGTGCGCAACCAGCATGTCTTCGGCGCCGCGTGGGCCGACGTGCTCAAGAACGGGATGACGCCGCAAGCCGCCGCGGAGAAGGCTTTCAAATGGGTGGAGCAGATTTTCGCCAAATATCCGATCGAGACGACTTGAGCGCCAGGGGCAGATGATGGGCGTTGCCGCGTAAGTGTGCGGCGCCCTAAGCGTGCGGTGAGGATTCGCGGCCAAGCAAGTTACCGTGATAACGATTGAGCCGGCGCGGCCTCTGTCATATATTCCGCCGCCGAGCGATACGCATGCTTGCGCCGGCGGCTTGCTCCGCCGGCAACAACAAGAAGGAAATAGGGATGACGCTGTTCACTAGGCGCTCAGTACTTCGGAGTTCACTCGCGGTCGCAGCGGCCGGAACGCTGGCACGACCCTTCATCGCCAACGCCGCGGCCAAGACCGCGACCGTGTGGTGGACGCAGGGTTTTGTCCCGGAAGAGGACGCCGCATTCAAGAAGCTGGTCGAGGACTATCAGAAGGCCAGCGGCAACACGATCGACTTCAGCCTCATCCCATTCGCGCCGCTGATGCAGAAGATCGTCTCGGCGATCACCAGCGGCGATGTGCCCGACCTGATTTCACACGACATCAACGACCAGGTGGTCGCCCCGCAGAATGCCTGGGACGACAAGCTCGTCGAATGCAGCGACGTGGTCGATACCCAGAAATCGGAGTATCACCCGACCGTTTATTTGGCGACGCAGTATTACAACAGCGCCACCAAGAAGCGCGGCGCCTATCTGATCCCCTACAAGACCGCGGTGCTGCCGATCCACGTGTGGACGCCGCTCGTCGAGAAGGCCGGGTTCAAGATGGCCGACGCGCCGAAGACCTGGGATGCGTTCTGGGATTTCTTCAAGCCGATGCAGGCGAAGTTGCGCGATACCGGCCTGCGCAACGTTTACGCCATGGGGCTGCAGTGCACGACAAGCGGCCCCGCCGACGGCAACAACATGTTCCACCATTTCCTGATCGCCAACGGCGGCAACGACATCGTGACCAAGGACGGCAAGGTCCATCTCGACGACCCCAAGATCAAGGAAGCCGTGATCAAGTCCCTGACCTACATATCAAAGGCGTACAAGGACGGTTACGTGCCGTCGGGCGCCCTGAGCTGGTCCGACGCGGACGACAATAACGGATTCCATTCGAAGCTGTTCGTGATGGATCTGGACGGCACAATCTCGACCGAAGTGGCGATCAAGGACAAGGCCGAGCGCGCCCAGGTCACGACCATGGGGCTGCCGAACAAGAATGACGGCACTCCAATGACGGCGGAGCTCGGCGTCGGCGGCGCCATCATCCCGAAGGGGGCGAAGGGGGTCGAGGTCGCCAAGGACTTCATGAAATACATGATTCAGCCGAAGGTCACGAACGAGTACCTGAAGGAAGGACTCGGCCGTTGGCTGCCGGCGGTGCCCTCGATCGTCAAGAACGATCCGTTCTGGTTGAACGGCGATCCGCAGGTCAAGGCCTACGCGACCGAAGGCATGATCAGCCCCACCGTGGCGAACTACCCGGTGTTCAATCCAGGCTGGGCCGAGGTCAACGCCCAGCAAGTCTGGGGTTCGGCCGAGGCCGACATCATCCGCAACGGCACGGATCCAAAGACGGCCGCGGAAACAGCGTTCAAGAAAATCGAAGCGATCGTTGGCAAATATCCGATCGCGCAGAGCTGAGAGGCTTACATGGCATCCGCATCAGTCATCGAGGTAGGCGGCTTACAGACACGACGACGCTCGCTGCTGGCCGGCCTGCGAGGCGGCCTGCAGGGTTCGGAATACGCCTGGGCGATAGCCTTTTGCATCCCTTATGTCGGGGTGTTCATCGCCTTTGTCGTCTTTCCGGTGCTCTACGGGCTGTGGCTCGGCCATGCGCCATCGCTTTACGTCGAGCTGTTCAACGACCCGATCTACCAGCAGACGGTCGTCAACACGATCCTCTATCTGGTCATCGGCGTGAACGTGAAGATGTTCCTCGCCTTGCTCCTGTCCGGGTTCTTCATGCGGAAGGGCTGGTGGGTCAAGGGCCTGCTGATGGTGTACGTGCTGCCCTGGGCGGTGCCGGCGTTGCCGACCTTCATCTCGATCCA